>ENA-OFCE01000148-OFCE01000148.1-metagenomes-genome-assembly--contig:-NODE-148-length-52120-cov-7.439739_pt1 | contig 52120 bp, 47 predicted proteins | sample MGYA00153388_OFCE01 | MGnify analysis MGYA00153388 | reverse complement strand
AGTGAGGAGTCCACCGCGATCTAAGCCAATAAATATGCTCACATCTTGTACCAACACATAAAGACTAGTAATAGCGTAGATCTAAGGGTACCCTAAGCAATAGTATATTTAAACTGGTGCAAGATGTGAGTATGCCGATCGCGCTGTAATATGCGAAATTTAACCCGTCACAAGTCCCTTAATTTGTTTGAGCTTTTGAGCAGTATAAGGAGCATAACGCCAACCTAAATCTAGCCAAAATTCACGCCTAAGCACACTTTTAGAGTGAGAAAAAGTATCGAAACTTGCTTTGCCGTGATAAGAACCAATGCCACTTTCCCCTACACCGCCAAAGGGTAAAGTATTGACACCAACCTGCACAACTGTATCGTTGATACAGACACCACCGGATGAAGTCGCCCGCAAAATCCGGTCTTGTTTTTGGCGATCTTGACTAAAAAAGTACAGGGCTAGCGGTTTGGGGCGAGCATTGACTTGAGCGATCGCATCTTCCAACTCGTCATAGGTCAGAATTGGCAAAATTGGGCCAAATATCTCCTCCTGCATCACTGGATCGTCCCAAGTGACCCCATCGATCAGAGTGGGAGCCAAATAGCGATCGGTGGCATTATAGTCACCACCGATTACAATTTCCCCGCGATCCAAAAAGGCGATCAGCCGATCGAAGTGTCGGCGATGGATAATCCTGCCATAGTCGGGACTTACGGCTGGATTTTCACCATAGAATTCTTTGATGTAGTATTTGATGCGATCGACGAGATCGGGCTTGATTTGACGCTGAACCAGCAGGTAATCCGGTGCAATGCAGGTTTGTCCAGTATTGATAAACTTGCCCCAGGCAATGCGTTTGGCTGCCCGATCGAGGTGAATATCGCGATCGACGATACAGGGACTTTTGCCACCCAACTCTAAGGTTACGGGCGTGAGATGTTGTGCCGCCGCCGCCATCACAATCCGTCCGATCTCCGTCCCGCCCGTAAAGAAAATATGGTCGAATTTTTCAGCCAAGAGTTGCTGGCTAATATCGGCATCACCTTCGGCAACAGCAATATAGTCAGGATCGAAGGTGTCGGAAATTAGTTCAGCCACCACCCGCGATGTCTGAGGGGCATGTTCGGAAGGTTTGAGTATGGCACAGTTTCCCGCCGCGATCGCCCCTACCAAGGGTGACATCATCAACTGAAAGGGATAGTTCCACGGGCCAATAATTAACACCACACCGAGGGGATCGGGCTGAATCCAAGCCGAAGCTGGAAACTGATCGATCGGACTTTTGACCCGTTGTGGCTTGACCCAATTTTTGAGCTGCTTGAGGGCGAGATTAATTTCGCCCAGAGTGGCAATTTCAAAGTAGGCTTCAAAAGCTGGACGACCGAGATCGGCTTTGGCTGCCTGTATAATTGCCTCTTGGCGATCGACGATCGCTTGTTTGAGCTTGGCAAGCTGTTCTAGCCGAAAGCCGATCGATTGAGTTTGTTCTGTCCGAAAAAACTCTCGTTGTTGCTGGACGAGGTTGGGAATGGGCAAGGCGGTGAGTTGCTGGGTCATGATTAGCGGTTTAGAATCTTTTAGACAATTAGATTTTAACGAATCATACTTAGCCTGCAATCTGTCGAGTATCTTGTTTACTCTCAACAGATACTTTCGACCGTAACATAAGTCGGGCTGTCTTACTGACGTAATAACTAAATGTTACCTGCCCATTCAAAGATCGGCACAAAACCAGACAACATCCGCGTCTTCACTCTCTATGTAATGGCACATTTTTAGCAGTAGGCAAGTAATATTAATATTAATATTTCCTTACGTATCAGCCAATAGTAGTAGATTTATGTATAAACACTACCATCGATCGCCTAGACTAACAACTGTTTTCTAATTACAATGGTGTATATGAGCGTTATTATCTCTCTATCGAAAGGAGTACTTACTCCAGATTGATTGGTAGTTACCGACTTACTTTGGCATAGCTTCTCCATCGGAGAATCCAGAGCCGAGCTGTTCTCGAACAGTTTGTGATTGTAATCCAGCAAAAGTGCCCCAAGGGGATTGAAAGGTTGCTATGGTATTAAGTCCTGTGAAGTCTGAGTGGGATAAAGTTAGCTTTTCCTCAACACTGTTTTTATGTCCGATCCTCGATAGCCTCTTGTCGATCGTTCCTGGCAAATGGCACGCAGAAATTAGACTAGGACTCCAAGAAGCGTTAGTAAACGCAGCCAAACACGGAAATAATCTCGATCCTCATAAGCAAGTCAATGTCCGTTTTTGTTTTGAAGAAGGTTCCTGCTGGTGGATCATCTCTGACGAAGGGAGTGGATTTCAACCTCCAGAACGCAACCGTCAAGAGTTACCAGGAAGTCTACCCCATGTAGAATCAGAGTCAGGACGTGGGATGTTTCTACTGCATCAAATATTCGATCGAGTCGTCTGGAATCGTCAAGGTACTGAAATTAGCCTTTGCAAGCAATTGTATTCTCAGATCGATCGCGAACCACTATTACGTTAGTCACAAATTTTGGTTCAAACTTGGAATTCTACATCTTCATAGATAGTAGCAAAATCGATTTCCAGATTTAGACTTTGAATCTGGACTAGAGGATTTTGGATACTGTAGGGTTGTAGCAGCCATAAACCATTATCATTTCGTCTAAAACAGTCAACTTTCTGGCGATTAGTACTAATTAAAATATATTCCTGCAAGCTATCCAACTGCTGATTGTCAGAAAACTTATCACCTCTGTCAAAGGCTTCGGTCGAATCAGATAAAACTTCGACGATCGAACAAGGATACTGCTTATAATTGCTGGTGGATTTATCTCGATCGTCGCATGTTACCATCACATCTGGATAAAAAAAGCGATTAGCGGTTTCAATTTTAGCTTTCAGATCGGACATGTAGACTCGACAGCCAGAGCCGCGTAGGTGACTCCGAAGTACTGCAAATAAGTTACCAGCAATAGTTACGTGTCGATCGCTAGCCCCAGCCATTGCATAGACTTCACCATCGAGATACTCATGCTTGAGATCGCTATGTTCTTCGAGGTGAAGGTATTCTATGGGGCTGAGATAGTTAAACTGTGGTGATGCAATCATCGAGATCTAAAGATATATTTAGCTATTTTAAGTTGATTTTTGTGAGGATTGCTGCATCAAATCTTCAAGAGCGTGAGTCAGATCTTGATGGAGTTTTTTAGCACCAGTTTTACTAGAAAATTGTTGATAGTCGTTTACCTGTAGTGGTTTGCCAAGTTCGACGGTAACGCGATCTCGAAATTTGGGATAGGGATGCTCATAGTCGAGATTAATCGGAATAATCTTGAGATCTAGATCTGGCTTTAACGATACCGCTTGCGTTGCAATCCGAGCCAACCCTTCCTTGAGCGGATGCAACACACCATCGCGAATGAGATCGCCTTCAGGAAAAATTGTGAGCATTTCGCCTTGATGGAGCAAATCGATACTATGACGAATAACGGCTGTACTGGTCTTGGTGGTATCGATCTCAAAGCACCCCAATCTTCGCAAGAACCAGCCTTGAATTCCTTTCATTTCATCGGTAGTCACCATAATTCTCGAACTTCTACCCGTGACATATGGCCCAATTGCATAGGCAATCAGCAGTGCATCCCATCTCGTCCGATGAGTGGGGGCGAGAATTACAGCACCTGTGTGGGGAGTATATTCTTTGCCTCGGATTTCAATCTCGCGAAAGAAGCCAGGAAGAACGATATATCGACCGAGGGGATAAATAATTTTGGTCAACCACGGCACAACTCGCGATTGGACAGGTTGACTGGATTGGAGCGGAGAATTGTCAGATTTAGGCTTGGTGAGTTCGGAGCCAGTCATAGCAGTTAAAGTATGCAGTCGATTCAGATATTCCTACTTTACCCAAATGGGAGAGCTTTCTAGAAAATCTACATGACAGTTATTTAAGTGCCACAAATTAATAACTTAATTTGTTGAGTGGATTCAAATACCCCGTAGAATAGATAGACACTAACAGAAGCCGTCAAGAGAGAATAGCGCGAAGAAGTGCAGCCGTTTCTGGGAAGATCGAGTTTAAAAAAAATTATGTCAGATAACAAACGCAGTCAAGCTATTACTCAGGGCGTACAACGCTCTCCCAATCGGGCGATGTTACGAGCCGTTGGCTTTGGGGATGATGATTTTACCAAACCAATTGTCGGATTGGCGAATGGTTATAGTACGATTACTCCCTGCAATATGGGAATTAATAAACTCGCGATTCGGGCTGAGGCTGCGCTTAGATCTGCGGGATCGATGCCACAGATATTTGGGACGATCACGATCAGCGATGGGATTTCGATGGGTACTGAGGGGATGAAATACTCGCTGGTATCGCGGGAAGTGATCGCTGACTCGATCGAAACTGTCTGTAACGGACAGAGTATGGATGCGGTACTGGCGATCGGCGGATGTGATAAAAATATGCCAGGGGCGATGATTGCGATCGCGCGGCTGAATATTCCCGCTGTTTTTGTCTATGGCGGTACGATCAAGCCTGGACATCATAATGGTAAAGATCTCACCGTCGTCAGCTCCTTTGAAGCCGTCGGACAATTTAGCGCGGGCAAAATCGATGCCGCCGAATTGATGGCGATCGAGCAGAAAGCTTGCCCTGGTGCTGGTTCTTGCGGTGGGATGTTTACCGCCAACACCATGTCATCCGCTATTGAAGCAATGGGGATGAGCATCCCCTACTCCTCGACAATGGCAGCCGAAGACGAGGAAAAAGCCGTCAGTGCCGAAAAATCCGCTTACGTGCTAGTCGAAGCCGTGAGAAAGCAGATCTTACCTAAGCAAATATTGACCAGGAAAGCCTTTGAAAATGCGATCGCGGTAATTATGGCAGTCGGTGGGTCTACTAATGCCGTACTGCATCTACTAGCCATCTCCAGAACGATCGGCGTACCCTTATCGATCGATGATTTTGAAGAAATTCGCGCTAAAGTCCCCGTGATCTGCGATCTCAAACCTTCTGGTAAATATGTGGCTACCGACTTACATCAAGCGGGTGGAATCCCCCAAGTGATGAAAATCTTACTAGAGCATGGTTTACTCCACGGCGACGCACTCACCATCAGCGGACAAACGATCTCCGAAGTCCTCGCAGATATCCCCAGCACCCCTCGCACCGACCAGGATGTGATCCGCCAGTGGGACAATCCGATGTATGCTCAAGGTCATCTAGCCATCCTCAAAGGCAACCTCGCTAGTGAAGGTGCAGTTGCAAAAATCACTGGAGTCAAAACACCCGTAATTACTGGCCCCGCACGAGTATTTGAATCAGAGGAAGACTGTCTAGATGCGATCCTCGCAGGTAAAATCAAAGCTGGAGACATTATCGTCATCCGCTATGAAGGCCCCAAAGGCGGCCCAGGGATGCGGGAAATGCTGGCACCCACATCAGCCATTATTGGTGCTGGATTGGGCGATAGCGTCGCCTTGATCACCGATGGACGCTTTTCTGGTGGTACCTACGGGATGGTAGTCGGACACGTTGCCCCTGAAGCCTATGTCGGTGGCACGATCGCGCTAGTTAATGAAGGCGATAGTATCACGATCGATGCTCCCGATCGACTATTACAGTTAAATGTCTCTGAAGCAGAATTAGCCGCTCGTCGCGCCAACTGGCAAGCCCCCGCACCACGTTATCAAACAGGGATTCTGGGCAAATACGCTAAGTTGGTTTCTTCGAGTAGTTTGGGCGCATTAACAGATCTAAATCTTTTCTCCCCTGAGAATTAATCTACCCTGCTACACAAGCTATCTGTAGGGGTGCTTTGTGTTGTCGTGTTTTGATTCGGGGGATCCCCGAATCAAAATGCCGCTTAATGCGTACCCGAACGACGTATATTGCTACTATTTTCGTCCTCGGATAAGATTTAAGGATGCCAATTTCTTAAATTCAAACTACTCACATCTTGCCCTTACGATCGAACGGTAACAGTATGTGGTTGCTGGGCAAATTCTTGAAACTCGATCGCATCATGGCTACAAAAGAGTTTCACATCTTGAGCGCGATCGCGAGCTATCGAAGCCTAATTTTTCGGTCCGATCGATCGCGGTATATTTGCGATCGAATTGAATATTATTCAACCCCACGAATAATGGACTCAGCCGTGCGGGCGATCGCACATCTTGCTGTCCGAAACCAGTATCGACTAGTACCAGTCCCTGTTCTGTCTCGATCAGCAGGCAGTGACAAACTAGGTGGGCTGTTAGTCCGCCACTGAAGCCGTCGAACAGTGCCCCACCTAATGGGCACATGCAGCCGCAGTTGAGATGATGGATGTGCATCAGAGGAAAGAGGGGGGAGTGTGGGTGTGGGAGGGATGACTGCGCGATCGAGTGTAGCGATTTACCACGCAAGTCTGGACGCGATCATCGCAATTAGCACGATTAAACCGAGCGATCGCCGAAAGTAATTAACCCCTTGAAATAGTTCCGTCAAACCCCAAACGACGAACGCAATTAAGACGATGATCTCCAATCCAGTACGAATGGCACCAGTCTTGAAAATTAGCTGAAGCACGAACGCAATTAAGGCGATGATCTCCAATCCAGTACGAATGGCACCAGTCTTGAAAATTAGCAGCACACTCGCGATCGCCCATACCAACATGGGCGGATTTGGCGGTTGCCCAATGACAATGTTGCCATCTTCGTCGCGAAAGAATCGATCGAACCAATTGCCTGTCATGGGATAAGGATGAATAATCTAGGTGAATTAAAACTCACCTAAAACTAATTAAGTTTCACTACTATCTTAACGAGGAAAAAGCTGCTCAGGCTCGAGCGTTCGATTAATGTCTATTTATTAATTTGGCAGTTTACCTATCTAGAAACATCCACTGATTTCCCGTTGAAATCGATCGATAAAACTGTTATCGCTTAAATTCTCGAAAATTTGCTACACATTGGCATACATTCTACCATCTGGCATCTTGGCACCAGTTAGAATCGTACCGATGGTACTGGCACTGCTCATTTCTGCACGCATGAGATTGGCATTTGTGAGATTAGCGTCTTCTAGATCGGTTTTGGCTAGATGTGCCTCGATCAATTCCACATTTATCATTGTTGAATAACATAAAATTGTCCGAGTGAGATCCGCATGGTGCATTCGAGCATCAGTCAGATCTGCATAACTCAAATTACTATTTGCTAACTTGATCTTTGACATAATTGCACGACTGAGATTTGCCCCAGTCATATCGCAGGCTGTCAGGATGGCGCGTTCGAGTTTGGCGAGGGAGAGATCTGCATGAGGTAAATGTGCTTCGTGCAAATTGGCTTCAGTTAGGATGGCATTATTCAATTTTGCCCCTGTCAAATTTGCACCAGTGAGATCTACACCTTTGAGATTTGCTTCAGTGAGGTTGGCATAACTGAGATCGACTTTCGATAAATTTGCCCCTGCCATATTGGCATTGCGGAGATCGGCGCGACAGAGTTTTGCACTGCGGAGATTGGAATTATAGCTGCGTTTTTCTTCGCGAAAATTGGCAGCTCGCAGACAAGCACCACTGAGATTAGCCCCACTGAGATTGACATTTCGCAAGTCAGCATCCATCAGATTGGCATCAATGAGATTTACCCATGTCATATCTGCACCGCGAAAATCGGCAAATTGGAGATTAGCTCCATGTAAATCTGCATCTCGAAGATTGGCACCTTGAAGATCGGCTCTGATGAGTGTCGCCCCACTGAGCTTGCAACTAGAAAGGTTAGTTTTGAGTAACTGAGCGCGATTGAGGTAGGCAAAAGTGAGATTGCTCTTACGTAAATCGGCTTGGTTGAGGACGATATCGATTAAGTCCTGTGAGACTAAACTAAATCCACTCACATCGACTGCGGTAAAATCCCGTTCGCCACCACGATATCGCCACAATAGTTCGTCCGCATCCATAATTTGGCTAGTATCTGTGATTGATGTCTTGTCTAGTGTTCCCCAGATAGTGACGACTGTTACTGTAATTGTGGATATTATCTAGCTTTGGGAATAATGAAATCTAGATTTACTCTCAACTGTCAACTGTTACCTGCCATCTTTGCCAAGCTTGGAATACATCGAAGCGGAATAAGGCGGAGACTATTTTGAGGGTGGCTAATTCTTGCGGTGGTGATGGTAATTTGTCTGCCATTTGAAAAGCTGTTTCGGCTGCTTGGGGCTGCCAATGATATAATCTCACTACCCCCAAGTACATCCAGGCATATGGATTTTGGGGATCTTGTCGCACGATCGTGGTTAAATTAGCTAGTAATGGCTCGATTTGCCGCTGTAATACTTGCGTGAGGGCGAGGGTATATTTTAGCTCTAACTGAGATTCACCCCTTTCGATTCGATATTTAAGGGCTTGTTGTGCTCGATCCAAATAGTCTTGAGTGGGATCGTATTGGTTTAAAGTATTAAGCTCACTAAATACTGCGTCTATTTTACCTTGGGCAAATGACTTACTTAACTGTTGCAGTTTAGAAATTGCGTCTGGCTCAAATACATCGTTTATTGTCTGTTGAACATCAATCTTGGGTACTGAGAGCGGAAATACTGCTCCAGTTTTTCGATCGATGTATGTGGCTGTAAGCTGATAGTCGCCTAGTGGTGACTTCTCTGGGGGTAGCATGGCTGAATTTTCAGTTACCCGAAAACTGTGGGTACTTGTGTGCTGTAAGTATAAATTTCCCAATCCGATCGCTCGATCGTGATTCCAAGTGCGATCTTTACTTTTCCATGTCAGTAATAGTAACCCATTCTGAAGTGAATCTCGATCGCCACTAAGTTGATAAGTAGTATTAACTGCTAGCTCTGAAGATGGGGAAATAATAACTTTTTCTAGTCGAATCTGAAGATGTTCGAGAATTGGTTCGACTAAAATCGGTAGCTCTTTACGTTTATACAGCTTAACAATACTAGTATCGGGCATTTGCCACGTTCGATCGAGATCTAATTGGGGATTCTGTTCGATGACAGCTAACAACTTCCGATCGATATAGCCAATATCTCCCGTTTTAGTGATGTACCAGTTTACAGCTTTAAGATCTTTCTCAATTAACCGAGGATCTGTTTTGGCACTATTGACAAAATATCTAGCATAAACCTGAAAGTTTGCTAAAGCACCATATAAATTTAGATTTTCGGCATTGAGATCGTGACTAGATGCTAGTACACTAATAGTTGATTTGAGATAAGGTCGATCGTTAATTATCTCTTGAATAATTTGCTGGTGTGGAAATGTTGACTTGAGATCCACTCTATGGATTGAACTATAACCAATATATGGTACTTTTATTAAATTATCCGCCCCTGGAATACCAAATAGATTAATTAGGACGATCGCTCCAGTTATCCCCACTATAGTCCATCTCAATCTACTTGCCCAAGCAGTTTGGAATAAATTAAAACTAGCTGCTATAAATATTCCTCCTACTGGAAATATCGGTAAAATAAATCGAGAATCTTTATTAGTAGCTAGACTACAAAAAAAGTAGCCGCCGAAACAATATATCAGTAACCATAGAGACTTTCGATCTTTAAAGAGATTACCGATCGAGCGGTTTCTTAGTATCCACAGAATCGCTAGTCCGATTGTAGTAACTAATATAGGTAGAGAAATTAATTCTGGTAAATTTTTGATATAATAAAGCCAACCTGCTAGAGTATTACCACCAGGATCGCCTTCAGCTTTACCCATCGCATTGGCTCCAAGTGCCGAAGTAATCACTGTCAGCCAATTTTGACTAAACCAATTACCAAAGATTGACCAAGAGATAATTATTGCTGCTCCAAACTGAATTAGTCCCAGCCAGTTACGATTTTTGAGAAAAGAGCCTAACAAAAAAATAATGGGAAAGAGTACAAATAAAAATCCCGTTGGTTTGCTTAACATTAAACAACCAAAAGTAACTCCAAAAATAAAGCTCCATTGCCAACTCTTTAAGCGCGTATTTGCATCTTTCCAAAGCGTTAGTGTCAAAAATGTTAGGCAAGACATGGTAACAATCCCATAGTCAAGCATATACATAGTTTGGACATTTAGTAAAGCTGGGAACATCAAACATAAACCAGATGCCCATAGACTTATTCGAGTACTAAATGCACTCTTGCTGAGGTAGTAAATTGTGAATACAAGAGTGATTATAAACAGGATATTAACTAAGATGCCTGAATTAACAGCTTTACCAAAAACACTTAGAAATGGAACTGTTAGAATATAGATAAATGGGGCTGTGTATGATGGCGATTGTGCCCATAGTTCGTGCCACCAGTCTGATGAAAATAGTTGAATCTGACTGATGACTCTTTGGTAATTTAGAGCATTAGTCAAGTGAGAGGCATCATCCCAAGTGGGGACAGATCGATCGAGCATTAACCAAATAATCTGGATGCTACTGGCGATCGATATAATTGCGATTAGGATTAATTGCGGTGAACTTGGCTTAATTATTGGGATCTGTTTGGTCATATATCAACTTATGGCATGTCACCATCCATCCAGATTAAATTATTCACTAAATTTTTAAAAACCAACGTTGGCGATACATCAGACACGATACACCCATCCAGAGCAAGACAGTCGCGATCGCAAATAATAAGCCACTATTAAGGGCACCCGCCCATCCAAATAACTGTTCCTTCAATAACTCATAGATCGATCGAGCTTGTTCTCCCTTACCAATTTCATTAACCATTAATAACTTAATTAAGACGATCGAAGCTACATAGATAAAAATCGCATTCAATCCCATAATTTCAAATGGTTTAAACCACTGGCGATACTTGCGAACGTCTACTAATTCATAACAAGCAGCCAGGGAAATCAAACCCCATCCAGTTGTAAATAGCACAAAGGAACTCGTCCACAGTTTCTTATTAATTGGAAAAAAGCTATTCCAAACCAACCCAATCACAACCGCAGCTAATCCAAACATCAGCAGATTGAGACTGGTACGAGCAGCTACAGGCTGACGCTTTAACCATGAACATGTCAAGTAACCAAACAAGATATTAACTATTGATGGTAAAGTCCCAAATAAACCCTCTGGATCGCTCATCGAACCAGAACCTTTGTGTAAATGTGCTGGGGTAATAATTAGTCGATCGATATAAGATCCAAAATTGCCTAGTTTTGTAAATACACCATCAGCATTATCTAATGCAGGGATGAAAGTTAAGGTTAACCAATATCCAACTAAAATTCCGCCAGCTAAAATCCACAGCCCTCTGTGGGAAAGAGTTAAGATCGCGGTCGAAGCGAAGAAAAAAGCGATCCCAATCCGTTGCAACACTCCCATAATTCGCAAACTATCGAGATTAGCAAATATCTTTGGATCGGTGAAATTGTAATTCCAGACTAAGTTATTTAAGATTAAACCCAACCCGAATAAGATGAGGCTACGTCGGATAATTTGCCAATAGACATTTTTAGTTATCGGTGCAGATCCACTCGTGTATTTAGCGAGTGAAAAAGCCATCGAGCCGCCGATAATATAGAGAAAGAATGGGAAGACGAAATCGGAGATCGTGTAGCCGTGCCAAGCGGCATGATCGAGCCAAAGATATTTTTTGCCCTCATCAGGAAGACTAGCCATGTTTACCAAAATCATGGTAGCCATTGTCATCCCACGAAAGACATCTAAGGAAGTTAACCGCACTGATTTGTTCATGATTAATGACTAGAGGAAAAGAGCTAATGCGTATTGCCCGATGGGGTGTACAGGAAAATTTTGTCACTAAAATTCAGCAATGACAGTCGATCGAATCAAAGTTCGCCAAGTGTGGGATTTGCCCAATCGCACTCACCAGAGCGGCTACTACTCCCTAACCTCTCAAGAAAGACATCACCATTCACCATCCACCATCCACCATTCACCATTCACCATTTACCCCCTACCCTATTGCTGTGGTTTAATTTTTCCTTCTTTCACCAATGCCTGATAAATCAAAGCGGCGGCATCAGCGCGGGTAGCATTTTGAACTGGCTTGAGCAGATTTGCCGTTTTATCATCGTTGATTACCAATCCTGACTCTACTGCGGCTGCCATTTTATCCCGAGCATATTTAGGCAGTTGTTTAGCATCGTTATACTTACTCAATACTTTCTCGGTCATCAGAGCTGGTGGAAGTTCCAATCCTTTAGCTAGGGAAATCTGCATCTGATAGCGGGGAATCGATTGGTTGGGAGCAAATTTTGTTGGTGAATAGCCAGTCATAAACCCCCGCTGTACCGATTTAGCTACAGCTTCCTTGCGGGGATAATTAGTAGGAATATCAGTAAACTCAACGGGTACAGCGGTAGCTGGTTTATCGGCAAATGCTCGATCGAGTACCTTAGCATACTCGCCTCTGGTAATCTTTTTGCTCGGAGCGAATTTATCAGTCCCAAAATCATCCAGAATCCCGCGTTGTCGCAGTTCTGTAATATATGTTGCTGCCCACAACTGGTTGGGTACATCTGTAAAGGCTGGTTTAGTGGTAGTGGGTACAGGCACGATTGCTGGTGCCGCGATGGGAGCAACAGGAGTCGTGTTTGTTTGAAATGGTACTTCGGTAGTTCTGACGATCGGAGGTACTAGAATCGTTGTCGTAGGAGCTGAATTTTGCCGATCGCGGGTGATACTGGAGATCTCCCGTTTTTGTTGTCCATTGGTAGCTGTACCATCATCGAACAACCCATTTTGACGATTGGCATTATCGCTGCCGAGACTGGCAATACCGCGTTGGAACATCGGTTGGTATTGTTGCCCGATCCCCCAGAAAAATATCGTGCCAATCCCTGCCAAGGCTACCCCAACCGCGATTAATTCATCAGCAGTCAAACGGCGACGGCGATTAGGATTAGGTAAATTAGTCATATTTTCTCCTGTATACTACATTGACGATCGTTCAATAGATACAACCACTATAGCAATCCTAAACACTCGGTTAGGTTGATGTAGGGTGCGTTAAGCGTAAGCCGTAGCTAGGTTGATGTAAGGTGTGTTAGGCGCAAGCCGTAACGCACCAGTAGCCGCCCCCAAGGATCTGATTTAGGATCGCTAGATCTCGACCCAACTGATTGAATTAACGAATTTTCAAGGCTTAACTAAATTACCAAGCTTAAAGCTGATTTTAGTTAGAATTATCGCATCATTTGTCGATCGCACCAACAGGTTAGGTGTTTGGCACTAAGTCACACCCGCTGCATTCCAGAGCCATTTAGCCTGTATTAATATTGCCTGAATCTCCATCTGGATAACTGATTGAGAGCGATTAGCATCAATCCGCACAATTCGATTTGGATAGATATTTGCTAACTCTTGATATCCCTGTCTCACTCGTTGGTGAAAATCTAAAGTTGCCAGTTCCATTCGATCGGGTTTTCCGCGTGATAAAACTCGCTGCAAACCGATCGTAACATCCAGATCGAGCCAGAAAGTCAGATCGCTTTGTAAGCCGCCTGTAGCTAGTTGATTCACCCGATCGATCTCATCTAGATCGAATCCTCGCCCGTAACCCTGATAAGCAATTGTTGAATCAGTAAATCGATCGCATAACACAATATCACCGCGCTGGAGATGAGGCTCGATCGTCGATTCTACATGTTGCGCGCGATCGGCACCATAGAGCAATAATTCTGTGCGATTTGTTACCATCTGAGAATCGTCGAGCAAAAGCTGGCGAATTTGTTGTCCCAACTTTGTCCCGCCTGGTTCGCGAGTAATTACTACCGATCGAGCCTGACTACACATGCTTTGAAGCCACTCTGCTGTCTGGTAAATCTGGGTAGTTTTGCCAGCCCCTTCGACTCCTTCAAACACAATAAATTTACCGTTCATTTCCCCACCAATTAGCTGGATATTCAATATAAATTAGTGAGTTAGTCCGTGAATATGTCAAGATATCTTGAGATAACTCAACCTTAGTTCTAAAACTTACACACTATGTGCCGTTATGTCTGCGATTTTTTAGTCAATCTATCACCACATGATGTTCGCTCTCCGCTCAAAAAGTTGGTAGAGGGTTGCGGGCTGGAAACAGTCTACGATATTGAAGATTATTTTATGGCACGAGAGATTCCCGGTCGAGTCTCATTTGCCAAGTTGGTGACAGCAGAAGTCCTCATCGATGTCACCACGGCTACCCAGTCGGCTGTCAAACTGAGCTTTGTAGTCAAAAATGAGGAATTACCACTCAATCGCCATAATCATTGCCGTCAAGTCTTCGATCTCCTGCGCTTAACCATCACCCAAAATTATGATTGGCAACCCAGCAATAATTTGCAATCGATTGATATCGTCACAGCAACGTCAGACACCACATCAGCCGCCACACTCAGCGCAATGATGAATTAGGTGTCCTCAATTAGAATGGTGACTCACAATTGAGCCTACTTAGCAACCGAAATTTCTTAAACCCCGATCGCTCCAAACATTCAAAAAGGCAGTACCATTCTACTATTACCTTGAAAAACGATATCATTCCGTTTACAGTTAGTTGTGATATCGCTCTTTAATTCATAGGGAAATTATTTCATGGCTCTGGCTGTAGGCACAAAAGCTCCTGATTTTAACGTTAAAGATACCAATGGCAACGCAGTAACTCTAGCTGGGTTAGCTGGCAAGAAAGTTGTGATGTATTTCTACCCCAAAGATGATACCCCTGGCTGTACAAAGCAAGCTTGCAGTTTTCGCGACAACTATGCTGTCTATCAAGATAAAGGCATTGTCATTCTCGGCGTGAGCAAAGATAATGAATCCGATCACCAAGCCTTTACTAAAAAATTCGATCTCCCTTTTCCGCTCTTGGCCGACACCAATGGCGCAATTATTGCTGCATATGATGTCGATGGTGGTGGCTATGCCAAAAGAGTCACCTACGCGATCGATGAAACTGGTAATATCGTCCATGTCGATACTAGCGTCAAAACCGATACTCATGCCAATGATGTCTTAACAGCTTTAGGCTATTAATCAGTTGACAGTTGATAGTTGATAGTTGATATTCGATCGTTAAGTGTCAACTCTCAACTATCTAACGGTACTCATACTTCACCACCATCGGCTTAATGCTGCCTGGAACGATCGAATCAAGGCTATCTGCCAAAATTTCGTAAGTGAAAGGTTGAGATTTACCAGGTGCGATATCGCTATTTACGGGAACGATCGCTTGTTTGATCGAAATATCATTAGCAATAAATTTCGTGACAACGTAGTAGACATAGTGAGATCGATCGCTCCGATTGTTAATCGATCCGGTGACAGTTAGGAGCGATTTATCGGAACTACTCCGAGTCACAATGATATCTTGTAATCTTAAATCCCTATTAACATCGGCGTTACTGGAAATACCTGTATTTTGAGCCAAAATTCGCGGGGAGCGAGCTGCTGACTCGACCAAAGTAGGTTTTACTACTTGTAACAGGTTGAAACCTTGGGCTGGAGACTGACCATTTAGCAAACTCCAGATTGCACTGACAAACATCACGGCAGATAAATATTTGCTGACGTTCATACAGTCTGTCTTGGTGAGAGATGTGTGTCTTAGCATGATAATTATTTTAATCTGTTTGCTTGGGCAATCGGGGGATTCAGTACAGCTTAGGCATTTTGGCTGGGCTTCGATCGCGTTGGCGACAGCCTGCCGTTAGGCACAGCGTGGGCTGTCGCCAACGCGATCGAAATCACCAAATTAATCACAACTGTGTTTTCTTATTTGTACCCATTTAGACAGACCTAATTACCATGATTCGCTAAAATTAAACTGGCTAGATTCGAGCTGGATCGATGCTAGATCCACACAGATCGCCTTTACTGGGGCAACACCGCCAATTTGTAAAGACATTGTGGAGAAAATTGTACCGATCGACCACGGTAGGTCACAATAAGAGATTGAGGAAATAATTGCCGAGGAAGTTTATTAATGCAGCCGATTCGTACATTCAACGTTTCTCCTTCCCTACCAGCCTCCCTCGAACCCCTACGGCAGCTTGCCTACAATCTGTATTGGGACTGGAATACGGAGATCAAAGAACTATTTAAAAGACTCGATCGCGATTTGTGGGAATCCACCCGTCACAATCCAGTCGCACTACTAGCTAGAGTCAGTCAGTCTCGATTGCAAGAAGTCGCTGCTGATGATGGGTTCCTAGCGCACATGGAACGGGCACTGGGAGAACTCAAGACCTATCTAAACGATCGCAGTTGGTACAAACATCAACGCGCTAGCACCCCTGGGAAAGAATGCTTTGCATATTTCTGCGCCGAATTTGGATTGGTAGACTGTCTACCGATCTATTCTGGTGGCTTGGGCGTTCTAGCTGGAGATCATCTAAAATCTGCTAGTGACTTGGGTTTACCTCTAGTTGCAGTCGGACTCCTCTACCAAAAAGGATATTTTGCTCAGTACCTAAATGCCGAAGGCTGGCAACAGGAACGTTATCCAATTAACGATTTTCACAATATCCCCGTTCAACTAGAACGGAAAGCCGATGGCACCGAGTTGCGGGTAGCAGTAGAGTACCCTGGGCGGATGGTTTATGCCAGAGTTTGGCGCGTGCAAGTGGGTGTCGTACCACTGTACCTATTGGATACCAATATTGAGCCAAATAGCCCATACGACCAAGATATTACAGATGCCCTCTATGGTGGCGATCTAGATACGCGGATTCATCAGGAAATCATGTTGGGCATCGGTGGATTTCGTGCGCTGGAAGCTTTGGGACACAAGCCCAGCGTCTACCACATGAATGAAGGACACTCAGGCTTCCTGATTCTCGAACACATGCGGGTACTGATGCAGAAGGATAAACTATCCTTTGTTGAAGCCAAGCAAGTCGCTCAATCTACCCAGATTTTTACAACACATACGCCTGTTAGTGCAGGATTCGATCTGTTCCCACCAGATAAGACGATGTACTATGTGGGACATTATGCCGATGTCTACGGGTTGGGTAAAGATGAATTCATGGGCTTGGGACGCGAAAATGCTGGAGATCTAAATTCTCCGTTTAGTATGGCGGCTCTGGCGATGAAAACTTCGAGCTTTGTCAATGGTGTGGCGAAGTTGCACGGGGTAGTCTCGCGGGAAATGTTCCAGAACATGTGGAAGGATGTACCCATTGATGAAGTACCGATTACTTCGATCACTAATGGCGTTCATGCCCGCAGTTGTGTGGCTAAATCCGTTCAGGAACTATACGATCGCTACTTAGGCCCAGAATGGTCGGAGAAATCGATCGAAGACCCGATTTGGAATAAAATCGATGCAATTCCCGACGATGAACTCTGGCGCAATCACGAGCATAGTCGATCGGAAATGGTCGTTTACGTCCGCGATCGCATTGTCGGTCATCTCAAAGAACGCGGCGCGACACTAGCAGAAATCAACCACGCTCAAGAAGCACTAGATCCAGGCGTACTGACGATCGGCTTCGCGCGACGGTTTGCTACTTACAAGCGGGCGACATTATTCCTCCGCAATCTCGATCGAATCAAACAGATCATGGTAGGGGATAAAGGACGTAAAGTTCAATTTGTCATCGCCGGAAAAGCTCACCCCAAAGATATCCCAGGTAAAGCCCTAATTCGTGATATCGTCCACTTCACCCGCTCCGAAGGGATGAACTCGGTAGTTTTTGTGCCTGACTACGATATTTATGTATCGCGAGTCATGGTAGCTGGTTGTGACATCTGGCTAAATACGCCGCGTCGTCCTCATGAAGCCTCTGGTACCAGTGGGATGAAAGCTGCGATGAATGGCTTACCCAACTTGAGTATCCTTGATGGTTGGTGGGATGAAGCCGACTATGTGCGGACTGGTTGGCCGATCGGACATGGGGAATTATACTCTGATGAAGAGTACCAAGATGAAGTCGAAGCAAATGCTTTCTACGATTTGTTAGAACAGGAAATCGTCCCTCTCTTCTACGATCGCGACAAAGAAGGCTTACCCCGTAAATGGATCGCGAAGATGAAAGATGCCATCCGGCTCAATTGTCCGACCTTTAATACCGCACGGATGGTGCGAGACTATGCCAATACTGGCTACTTCCCAGCTAGCGATCGTCACCGAGTTGTCACTAGTGATGAATACCAAGCAGGTAAAGCTCTGGCGCACTGGAAAGAAAAGATGCTCAAAAATTGGGGCAATCTCAAAATCCATACCGTCGATGTTTCTGCACCAGAAGACATTAACGTCAATCAATCGATCTCCGTTAAGAGTCTGATTACTTTGGGCAGTTTGGAACCCCATGATGTCCAAGTTGAATTGTACAAAGGTGCCGTAGACACCAATGGCAAAATTACCAACGCAGATACCGCTGTGATGACCTACCAGGGTCAGGACAGTTCGGGGAATAGTCTTTACACCAGTGAGATCGCTTACGCTGCCAGCGGCTTGCAAGGCTTATCTCTGCGAGTCATACCCAATAATGCCAATTTGAGCAATCCTTATGAATTAGGGTTGATTGAATGGGCATAGCATAGAAAATCGAGATTGGGGAAGAGGGGCTAGGGCATAGATTTTAAATCCCTCGCCCCTTTTTCCTATTCATATAGACTTATGCCAAAGTATAGTGGTGAGCAGATCGATCGCTTGGATATAGTAGTTAGTAAGCGAAACTTAATTTGGAACTTCCCGTAATCTGCCATCGTCAATCTTGAGTAACCAGGCAAAATTAAAACCTGAAGCTTGACTTAGACAATCGTCGGATTTGGAAATGCTGCTCGATCGAACAGACTGCACCAAGGAGTTAGTTGAGCTAATCTACTTAAACCGAGAAACTCAAAATGAAAAAGAATATTGTTGCACTAGTTATGCTCTGCTCCTCAGTTATGGGTTTAGCGGCGATCGCTCCAGCTCAAGCACAATTGGGTAGAAGTACGATTGGACCATCGCTGGCAATCGGTGGCGGACAAACTTCGGTTGGAATTGATTCTAAGTTTGGTTTCAGCGATAATATTTCGGTTCGCCCATTTATCTACTTTCCAAGTGGTGGTACTTTCTTTGGTAGCGCACTTACCTATGATTTTAATCTTACCAACACGGGTAGCAGAGTCCAAATTACCCCCTTCCTCGGCGGTGCTGTGTCTATTGGCACTGGTGGCATCAATAATTCCACTACGGTTGGACTCGTTGGCGGAGCTGATTTTGATGTAACTGATACCCTTCAGTTAAAAGCAGCTTTAAATGTACCGATTACTAGTAACAACTCATACACCACTGTCAACCTCGGTGCTGGTTTCCGGTTCTAAATCTTTCGATTATTGTCGATAAACTCCTGTTGAGATCGGAGTTTAAATGACAAATCTCCAGCCTTCTCTAATTTAGAGGAGGCTTTTGAGTTTTGGTACTTCGATCGATTCAGACACGCTTAGATCTTAGTCTGGATCTTGCGCTGCAACTTGCAACCGATGCAACCATGTCCGATAAAGATCGGGACGCTTAGTCTGAGTTCGATCGAGTTGTTGTTGATGTCGCCACTGGGCAATTTTCTCATGATTGCCAGACATCAAGACATCGGGAACTCGCCAACCGCGAAATTCTGCGGGACGAGTATAGTGGGGATAGTCGAGTAATCCATCTTCAAAACTATCTGCTTTGATGGATTCTACTTTACTAACAGTACCAGGAAGTAACCGAGTAATCCCATTAATCAGCGTCAGTGCGGGAATTTCGCCACAAGTGAGCACAAAATCACCCAAAGAGATTTCTCGATCGACAATATTCATCACTCGCTCGTCAATCCCTTCATAATGACCGCAAATTAACACCAATTGGTCGTAATTATGCCGTAATTCTTCAAATAAGGCTCGATCGATCTTTTCGCCCTGAGGACTCATTAATAGTACCTGTCGCCGTGGCAATATGGGTAAAGACTCCACCGCCGCAAAGATCGGTTCTGGCTTGAGCACCATCCCCACACCGCCCCCATAGGACTCATCATCGACCTTGTGATGTCGATCGATCGTAAAATCGCGGGGATTGGTAATATGCACCGCCGCAATTTGTTTGGCTAGAGCTTTATTCATCAAGCCACAGCCGAGCGGGGAAGTAAAAAATTCGGGAAATAGGGTGATGATGTCAAAACGCATCGGGAACTCTGGATAGGATTGGCAACCTTTCACCGATCGAGAATGGGGTTGCTGAAGACACGAAAAGCTCGATCTTCGCGTACTCATTTTAATTGAGATTTAGCCTGAAGATCGATCTTTTTGAATGTTCAAAAATTAATGTAGGTGAATACCACATTTTGGTAGCAATAGATTAATACTACCAAAATTGCCCCTTTTCCGATCGCAGCGTCGATCGTCAGCTCCAACTATTAAAGGCGAACAGGAGCCGTGGGGCGGGGTAAATCGGCAAGATTTGGTAATAAGATCTCTAATTCTAGATCCGCAGCGGCGGCGGCTAATAGATCGAGATCGTCAAGATCTGGGAGATAGGGCAGACAGCCCAGTACGGGAGTCCTAGTCAGAGATTGAATCAATTGGGCGGGGGCAAAGTTAGCTATTTCTGTGGTAAATAGTGGCTGAGTGCAATTAAGGACGATGCCCCGCAATTGGACATTATATTGTCTGGCGAGGGCGACATTTGCGACAGCAGATCCGATCGCGCCAAGTTTGACTGGGACGACTAATACTGCTGGTAATCGCCAATCTCTAGCTAAATCCGCGACTACTAGTTCATCAGTGATGGGCGCACCCAAACCACCGAGTGCTTCTACCAAGACAAAATCATTCTGTTTTCGCATCCGTTCGAGAGCTTGCCAAGCTACAGCCAGATCGATATTTACACCTGCTAGAGCTGCGGCGATCGGTGGTGCGAGTGGATTTTGAAGATAGATCGGGTTGATGTCTTGGGCCGATCGCCCGAATAATTTACTATAAAACTCTCGATCGCCAGGGCCGCACTGAATCGGCTTGAGAATCCCCCAATTTTGGTGGGGATGATATTTTTTAGCATAAGCCACTAATGCTGCTGTGAGGACGGTTTTACCCGCATCTGTGTCGGTACTAGTAATTAGAAGCATTTAAATTAGTTGATAGTTGATAGTTATCTGGTTGGGTGCACCGACTACAGCCCAGTACAGTCGATCGCCAATGGTGCGTTACGAGTTAGGCTAACACACCCTACGAGCGCAAATCTGTTTGGCAAGAAATCATCGTTTTCCGATATCCCGCTCGGTAAAATCCTTGTGGGTAGATCCATTGGTGCAACGATAGTGCTAGTCGGGATCGTTGGTACCACTATTGGATGGTGGGGAGGTGAGATCGCCATTCGATCGATCGGGCTGTGCGGGTTTAGCGGCGGGAACGGGTATGCCGATCGATGGTTCTGGTTGGGGTGTCGCGCTGGGCGCATTCTCGCTGACATCTGGTTTTGAGGCAGGACTCGACGTGGCTGGTGTTTCAGTCCGATTGCGGCGGCGTGGGGTGGGCTTTTCCCCATCAGTGACTACCCGATTGCGGCGGCGACGCGATCTGCTAGTTGTTTCATCAGTTGAATTTACCCGATTGCGTTCCCTGACTTCGGGGCTGGGTTCTAGCTGCTGGCGATTGCGTCTTCTGGTGCGCCGAGTGGGACGTTCTGATTCGCTCGGTGTTGAGCTGGGGCGAGTTGTCGGTACCTCGATCGGCACTGGTAAAGGTGAGCCAGGGATATTGCTGGGCTGATTTGGGTTCGGGTTAGCAGGAATGGGATTAAGCCCATTCCCACCGATCGGGATAGGAACGCCAGGTGGTAGGATAGGTTCCGCTGAGGGGATGGTGCTGGGTAAGGGTGAAGTTCTGACAGCTACTTGAGTAACGCTCAGTTTGTAAGGAAATGCGCTACCAGTCAAACCTGTGATGGGACGTAACTCGATCGTATAGTCGCCTGATGTGACTATCTGTCCCCGCCAACTGACGACTCGCTCGGACTTGTCGTCGAGCGGCGTACCTGTCGGCGACAGCACCGTCATCAATACTTGTGTTGGGGCTGGGGTAGGCAGCGATATGGGTGGGTTATTAAACTTGTTATCTTGTGGTTGACTGGAGATTGGCGAACTTGGAGCGATCGGACTTGACGATTTAGCTGGATCGGTGGGGATACTTGTTTTTGTCGGAGCTGCACTTTGACCATTACTCGAAACTAACTCAATATCTAGATTTTGACCAGCCAAAGCGGCGATCCGATATCTGAGTGGAGTACTTGCATCAACTGTACCTTCCTTGAAGATCGAGCGAGCCATTTCTGGTTGAATCAGATCGCTGGTAATCGGGCTGGGGCTGGTGCTATCTGTCGGAATTGTGGGATTACTAAATTCCTGTTTGGGTGGTGTACTGGCAACTGGTGGCGATTGGCGGTGTAATAATTGAGTGACTCCCAACCAAGAGCCAACACCAGCTAAGAGGGAAATCAGCACACCGAGGGGAATAACTACTTGAGGCTGTTCCCAAATCGATCTGGGATTGATGGGGGTAATTGCCGTTTGAACGCGATTGGCTGCGGGGGATGTACTGTGACTACCTGCCACCACAGTTGGTAGTGTAGATGGGCGATTGGGGTTAATTTCGTTAGCTAGTTGGGGATTGGGGATGTCTAGAGATTGAAGATCGCCTTCTACTTCAATGGCGGACTGATAGCGATCGTTGGGGCTGATACTCAACATCTTTCCCAAGATATTGGCGAAGCGATCGTCGATCTGCGTCCATTTGCGCCAACTCCAGTTCAGCCGATCTCCTTCAAATAGGGCACTGGGTTCTTTGCCAGTCAATAAGACGATCGCTGTCACAGCCAGAGCGTAGAGATCGCTATTGGGATAGATCTGCCCGCTGTGGAGTTGTTCGGCTGGAGCATAGCCAAATTGTCCGATTGCCACCTGCTGACTGGCTGGAGTGGCTTGCAATTTGTGTGCAAACTCGCGGACGACACCAAAGTCGATGAGGACTGGTAAGCCGTCACTATCGCGGTGGACGATCTGTTCTGGCGAGATATCGCGATGGACGATCCCCTTGCTGTGGACGTAGCCGATTACTGGTAGGATTTGCAATAAAAATTGCCGGACTTCAACTTCACTAAATACCCTCCCCAAATCGCGCCGTTCTTCTAAAAGATGTCCGTAAGTTTTCCCTCCAGTGTAATCTCGCACTAAAAACAGCCGATTTTGCTCTTCAAAGGTCGTCCAGAAGTGGGGAATCTGAGGATGCTGGAGCTGATATAAAAGAGTAACTTCCTGTTTAAAAAATTCCTTGGCTGTGGCTACTGTGCTGGAAAATTGCAATGGAATCAGTTCCTCTAGCGTACAGTAGGCATCAGCACGACCGCAATCGATCGCCAAATATGTCCGTCCTAATTCTCCCTCTTCCAAGATGTTGAGGATGCGGTAACGTTGCTGCAATAGAGTATCTGGGGCAATTGGTAGCATACGATGTGCTCGCTCAAAATTACGGCGGATCGAAACTATGACTTAACCTTGAGGCTTGGGGTTAACGATTGTCTCGGCGATGATTTAGTTCCTGTGGGATTGATTCCTCATTGCTTATCGTACTATTTTATGGACTAGTGTGGGCAAATGTAACAAATTACCGAGATTTGCTCTAGACAATTAAACCGGAATTATTATTTGTTTCTCTGTCGCCGCCGTTGGAGAATTTGGTCAATTCCAGCGCGATCGACATAGGGGTTTAGGATTTGAAGAGCTTGAGCGGGAAGAGCTGAATCGCTAATATATTCTGTGGTTTTATTTGCCTGGGTAACAGTTACTTTCCAAGGTACATAATTACTCGCTTGGGATTGAGAACTAAAAATAACTTGTTGGCGATCGTTTTCTACTTTAATCTTAATCGATGGATAGTCTTCAGTTCGATCGATCTTTGGTTGATAAATTCCAACTTGAAGTGGAGTTTTTGCTAGAGCGGCTAGAAATTTGTTAGTCACAGCCGCTGGAATTGTTACGCTAGTTGTTTGCTGCTGATGAACTCCCCCTGCACCATAACCACCCACTGCAACATGAGCATGACCCACCAATTTTTGTTGTTTTATTTGTAATTTATAATGTCTTAAAATTGGGGTAATATCTGAGTATCCATTCCAATCATTATGGATTTCCACCATTTCTGTCTGCATCACTGTCGTCAGGTTGGGTATTGTTACCAATGGCTGGCTCTGTGCGGCTCTCTCGATCGACGACGTACAACTACTAGATAGTAATAGCAACGAAATTGATAGTTTTTTGTACATAGACCAAATCCAGTTACTTACCCGAATTTGCAATAAAAATATCTTTGATTTAGAGCTTTTTTTTAGTTTAATTTTAGATCGTAACAGCAATAAATTAAGATTAGACGATCGGTAAATAGTTGACAGCGATTCGCGCTCCGTCTGTGCCTACGGCAGGCTTACGCCAACGACACGCCTCGCTTCGCTCGTCTACGGGTTTCCCGAGGGTTTAGCGAGACAAGACAGCGGCGTTTTTATGTCTAGGGAACCCCCGAATAAAAAAACGACAAGACAGCGAATCAAGACAGTTGACAGTTGACAGTTGACAGTCGATCGGACACAAATTTAAACTCCGTCCGATCGACTATCTGCCTGACGGCTGTCAGCTCTAAACCCCAGCTCTATGGTAAATATTTAACATTTTTCTCAAATGTGCCGATCGTGGCAACCAGATCGAGGTGAATTCAATTTGGCTGCAACTGTCAACTGTCAACTGTCAACTGTCAACTGCTAACTAATCTTCAGCAAAAATATAGCGACGAAGTTCACTAGGATCGGGTTCGGGGCTATTTTCAGCAAATTCAACCGAATCATCAATTAAATCTTGAATTTCGCGATCGAGTGCTGCTAGCTCATCACCTGTGACTAACCCTTCAGCCAGCAAATAGGTTGCCAACTTTTTAATTGGATCGCGGGCGAACCAAAACTCTTTTTCCTCCTTAGGTCTGAGTTCGTCGGGATCTGCGAGAGAGTGACCGCGAAAACGGTACGTCAGGGCTTCAATTAGAGTTGGCCCTTCCCCAGCCCGCGCACGAGCTACCGCCTCTTTAGCGACGCTATAGACAGCCAATACATCCATCCCATCGACTTGCACCCCGTGCATCCCAAAGGCAGCACCCTTAGTGTAAATCTCTGGTACGGATGTAGCGCGTTCGTGAGACATACCGATCGCCCATTTATTGTTTTCGACGACATAAATCATCGGCAACTTCCACAAAGCCGCCATATTCAGACACTCAAAGAACTGCCCATTATTGGCTGCCCCATCTCCAAAGAAACAAGCAGATACCAAATCCGAACTAGCTTCGCCCAGAGCTTCCCGCCGATACTTACTGGCAAAAGCAGCACCCGTGGCGACCGGAATTCCTTCCGCCACAAACGCATAACCGCCCAATAAACGATGCTCTTTGGAGAACATGTGCATCGAGCCACCGCGCCCTTTGCTACAGCCTGTCTCCTTCCCAAATAACTCAGCCATCACCTCGCGGGGAGGTACGCCAGCACTGAGTGCGTGAACGTGATCTCGATAAGTACTAGAAACATAGTCTTGTCCAGGACGCATCGCTTTGATAACACCTGAAGATACAGCTTCTTGGCCGTTATACAGATGGACAAAACCAAACATTTTGCCTCGATAATACATCTCCGCACACTTATCCTCAAAGAAGCGACCGAGGATCGTATCGCGGTACAACATCAAGCCTTCTGCTTTGGTGATTTCTCCCGACTTTGGCTCAAATGCGGGTAAAGTTCTCTCTTGAACCATTAGTTTGTTTTATCCACTTGTATGCGATCGATATTGTCCCCTATTTGGGGAGTAGTGGCTAGACCCACCGTGCAGAAATTATAGCAGAGAGGATCGGCAAGAGCAAAAGCTCGGATCTGGAACATTAGACTTCCTGCGAAAGTCAGGCTTTAGGCTTTAGGCTTTAGGCTTTAGGGGAAACTATAGACGAAAACAGCGGTGCGCTTCGCGGAGGTTTCCTCCGCATGAAGGCGCAACAAGACAATACTAGAAAAGATTTTATTTCTACTTTCGCAGGAGGTCTAATTTAGGATCGCTATTACCCTCCACCCCTAAAACCCTAAAGCCTAAAGCCTAAAACCCTAAAACCCTAAAGCCTAAAGCCTAATTACTGATAACCTGCGGCTTGGAGCGAGAATAGATGAGCATACCGTCCATCAGCTTCTAATAATTGCTCGTGACTACCTTGTTCGATAATTTGACCGTTTGCCATCACAATAATTTTATCAGCCATTCTAACTGTCGAAAATCGATGGGAAATTAACACGACCATTCGATCTTGTGTCAGGGCGCGGAAATGATTAAAAATATTCATCTCAGCTTCAGCATCCATCGCCGCAGTTGGTTCATCGAGGATCAAGATATCCGCATCCGATCGCATGAAAGCCCGCGCCAGAGCGATTTTTTGCCATTGTCCGCCAGATAATTCTTGTCCACCTTTGAACCATTTTCCCAGTTGGGTATCAAATCCTTGAGGTAGCACATCGATGAAAGGTTTTGCCATGCCTTTATTAGCGGCAATATCCCATTCTTGGCGATCGTCGAGATGTTCGACATCCCCTACCCCGACATTTTCCCCCACTGTAAATTGATATTGGACAAAGTTCTGAAAAATTACGCCGATTCTCCGTCTTAATACATCGACATCCCAATCATTTAAATCCACTCCATCTAGTAAAATTCTGCCACTAGTAGGTGTATAGAGATTGGTTAAAAGCTTGATCAGCGTGGTTTTACCAGAGCCATTCTCACCGACGATCGCAAGTTTTTCGCCCAGTGGTAGATGCAGTGAAATATTATTTAGAACGGGCTGCTGACTGCCTGGATAGCTGAAGGAAACATTCTCAAACCTAATCCCCTCGTGAATCATCCCCTGGGTGATTTTACCCTGAGATTGAGGCATGGGTTGTTCTAAAAATTCGTAGAGATTGGCAAGATAGAGGTTGTCTTCATACATTCCGCCGATCGAAGTTAATGCTGAGGCAAAGGTTGACTGTCCCTGCCTAAATACTACTAAATACATCGTCATCTCGCCCAAGGTAATTACCCCAGCGATCGCTTTAATTACAATCCAAGCATAAGCTGCATAAAAAGCTACTGTACTCAGCAAGCCCAACAAATAGCCCCACCAGCCCTTCTTAATCGTCAGATTGCGATCGTCCTCATACAGCAGGTTAAAGATATCGCGGTAACGCTGCAACAGCACCGCACCTAGCTGATAAAGCTGTACCTCCTTGGCATAATCTTCTCTAGCTAATAAAGTCTCTAGATAATGTTGCTGGCGAGTTTCGGGCGATCGCCACCGAAATAATCGAAAGGCGTGTTCGGAAAAACGGGTTTCGGCAATAAATGACGGAATTGCTGCCACAATCAGCACCAATACTGCCCACCCCGAAAATCGCCACAGCAAGCCGCTAAATGTCAATAATGTCAGGGCAGACTGACACAGCCCAAAGGTGCGGGTAATCAAGGATAGCGGACGGCTAGAGGCTTGGGAGCGAGCCTGACTCATCTTGTCATAAAATTCTGAGTCTTCAAAATGCGCCAGATCCAGGGTGAGGGCTTTTTCGAGAATCAATTCATTGACGCGTTGAGCCAGCAATACCCGTAGTAATGATTGGCAAACTACTAAACCTTTTTGAGACGCTGCTAACAAGACGATCGCCACTGCTTCGAGACAGACATAATTAATCGCACTCTGACGATCGATTGTCAAACCACTCCGGTTTGCCAACACCACGCTATCGACAATTAACTTACCGACGAGGGCGACTGCACCTGGTAACAATCCACCTACCAGAGCTAAAACTGCTAGTGCCACAGTTAACGCATGACTGGTAGTCCATACTAAGGCTAGAGCTTTGCTGCTATAGCGAAATACCGATAGAGACTGGCGAATACTCTTGCTTACTAGTTTCAATTTCCGCCAGTTACTTTTTTTTCTATTCATCTTTTCGTTGGCATCGCCGCTGGGCTGAAAAATTATCGCTTGAACCCAGAGCCATCAAGGCTTTCTACCAGTATAATTGAAATTCGTAGTCTAGGTGTACTGTTGTGACGAGCCTCAACATCTGATGAGGGCGTAAATTATCTTTCTCAGCGGAACCCACTTTGCTCGGTGGTACCAAGCAACCACACACCCGCCATCATTAAACCCACGAAGCCCCATTTTATCGGCAACTTTTGGCTAGTTTCATCGAGATCGGGCTTCACTCCCTGACGATTGCGCCCCTGCAACGTCGTAATCAACAAAGACAGCCCAAAAGCATATGCTGGGGTAGAAGCTTCGATCGCCGAAACTAAAACTGGTACCCCTAATTTGACGGCTATTTGTCCAGTGTAAAGAGCTACCAAATTAGTTAACTCGATCGCGATAAATACGGGTAAAGCCTGTTGAATCTTGGGTAAATCTTCGCGCAGTGTCGATCTAACTTCTTTCATCACCAAACTACTCAATCCACTGATAATAATGCCAGTCGCGATCGATAGAAATGCTCCAAAAAATTCAGTTCGGCCGAAGATATATTTTTCAATCAGTACTACAATAGTTTGAAGTCCGGCGGCGATCGACATCAGATACAGTGTATCCCACCTATTACTAAACTTATCGATCGAACATAGCCCAACGGAAGCGACTATTAATAAGACAATCCCCAGATAATTATTCCCAGTAATTAAATATCCAAACAACCAATAACTAGTAACAATCAAAAAAATCGGAGTCAGGTTCCAATAAGCAGCAACGGTACCAGAATCACTGCAATCCAAGGCACGAAAGTAAAAAAATTGACTCAGTTGAACGATCGCTCCAGTGACTAAGCAGATAAGTAGTAGATCCCAGTGGGGAATAACTACGGGGATCTTTAAAAATGGCAGTACCAAAAAAATACCAGCAGAAATACCTGAACTAGTGACAACTCCCAACCACGGCTTACTAAAAATGTTATCTACGCAATGTTCGTCTAGAATATGAACGATTGCCCACAGGAAGGAGCTAAATAAAGCATATTGTATCCACATAACAGATTGCTAAGACAAGGTAGAAGACCTTAAAGATTTGTAAATACTTCATCCTGCTGTAATGCTTGAGGATAATGTCTAGTCTTCTTTTAATACCTCATCTCTAGCGAAACTTTTCCTCACAACTTATATACTGTTATCAATACCCTAACACACTAAATAGCTCGGTACGACCGAGTATGAAATATGCCAAAGGAGCAGCATTGCCTAATATTTAAATTTCAGATTATTTCTTTCCGTATACCTCTTTCCTTCGAGTTGCGCTAAATATTTACCTATCCTATTTAGCGCAACTCGAATCGAGCTAAACCAAAATATTTAAGTTTAGCTCGATCGGCTATTTATGACTTAACCCAAATTGCTACCGATACTTAAAGTAGTTAAAATCACTCCTGATGTTGCAAAGTCCGCCTGTATTTCGCTGCTTGCTGCTCCACTACCCTACAAGCATTCCTCCTGGCTGCGGCTGGGAATGCTTGAGGTGAGCGACAAAAGTCCACTCCTGACTGCTTTACGTAGTTAGGGTTTTGGTAGCTCGATTGCCCAGCGATCTGACTACCGCGAATTACGCGATTCTCCACGGAGAGGCTACGCCAACGGCTCGATCCAAAAAATCAGAATAAGCTATAATTCAAAAGTATATGTCTGTAGTTAAAGTTGAAAACTCCAAACTTTGAAGGCTTCGGACACTACCGATATAGAGACAAATTAAGTAACTTAAATGTATAAAAAGTTACTAACTAGTCTGAGTTAGTTTTTGGATCGTATTTACTACCCACCCATTCTGCTGCACTAACTGTAACTATGTTCACCGATCTCATCGCTAGAATTCACAATTGTGCCAGAGAGGAAGATATCCTCACCGCAAGTGTCGAAAGTGTCAAACAAGCTCTAAACTGCGATCGAGCCGTAGTCTATAGTTTGCAACCGCAGAGTTTGGGAAAGGTGGTTGCGGAGGCGGTAGAGCCAATGTTTCCCCGCACGATCGAAACAACCATCGACGATCCCTGCTTTCTATCGCGACATATAGATACTTACCGCCAAGGGCGAATCAATGCGATCGAGAATATCCAGACAGCACGGATTGCACCTTGTTATATTGAAACTCTCGAAAATATTGCAGTTAAAGCTAATTTAGTCGTACCGATTCTGCTACCAAATCAAGAGCTATATGGTTTGTTGATTTTGCACCAATGTTCCCAACCCCGCGCGTGGAAACCCGAAGAGATCGCTCTGACAGCCCAAATGGGGTTGCAGATTGGTTGGGCTTTGGATAATGCCATAAGATGGTCGGAGTGTCAGAAAATTCACTCAATCGTAGAGCGGCAAAAGTACTACAGTGATGTGCTAGTAGCAGCCACGCAAAAAATCCATCAAGGCACTACTCGCGTTGAAGTATTGCAAATAGCTACCACTCAAGCCCAGCTTATTTTAAAGTGCGATCGATCGATTGTCTATGCGTTTGCCCAACCAAATCTAGGGAGAATCATTGCTGAAGCGACATTACCTGCATTGTCATCGATTAAAGGGATGACGATTGAAGATCCCTGTTTCGAGCCTGACTACATTGATAAATATCAGCATGAGGGAGTTCAATCGATCGATAACATTCATGAAGCTGGAATCAGCGATCGCTTTGTGAATATTTTGGGGGAAATTGCAGTAAAAGCCAGCATCACAGTCCCCATCATCGGGAGTCAGAATGAGTTATTTGGGTTACTGGTAGTGCATGAGTGTTTTAACTATCGTCATTGGCAAGAGCCGGAAATAGAGTTCCTCAGACAGATTGGCATCCAGACTGGTTTGGCTTTGCGTAAAGGGCAATATCAAGAAGAAGTAATGGCGATGAAGTCTTCACTCAAGCGTGCTGGGATCGTCAAAGAAACAATTGCTACCGCCGATACTCAAATCCAGCATGTCAAGGAGTCTCTGACTAACTCTGTCCAAAATTTAGATGAAGCCAAACATCTGATGCGATTGCTCAGTCATGAAGTTATTTCTCTCACAGAAAAATTTTCTAGTGAAGATATCAACCTGATCCAAATTATCGCTAGAAAATTGCAGAGTAATACGGATACAGCAACAGTTGAAACGCTCTCACTTCAGTCCGATGTTGCCGAATTAGAAACAGCACTCGACTCTGCCATTAAAGTATATAAATCTCACTCTCATAATTAGGGTGTTACGATGAGTTAGATCGGAGATGGGAGATAATTTTGTGATAAACAGAACAACCATCTCAGATTGGTAACGTCCTAATTAGATCCTCAGCAATAACTCCAAGCTTATTTTTGGTAGGCTCCCATTGGCTCTTTAATCAACCGAATATAAAGATGACGGAAGGTAGATTTTATCACTCGCGGTAGGGCAAAATCGATCGGCATTAAAGCTTCAGGCAATTTCCAATCGCTGCAACTGAGATCTGCTGGGCGCATCAGCGGAAACTCAATCGAGTCGAGCGCGGGAGCTAATCCCAATCGTTGCGCCGCCGCCGCCGTCGGTACCAAGTGCGGCTCCACATTCAAAACTTCTAACATGGCGACATCTAAGGCAAACACATCACCAGATGCACCGAGAACGCCCAACAAACGGGGTTCGCCACCACTTGGGCCATTTCCTTCATGCCCAATGATGCCATCGATAATCGTCAAATTTGGGCTAATTGCGCGGGCGGTTTCCACCAGCATTTCGCCAAATCTTTCGGCACTTTTACCTGCTTCCATGTGCCACCAAGCTTTCATCTTGCCAGGAACGCAACCAAACAAATTTTTCACACCCAAAGTCATAGTGAGCTGCATATGAGATTTGACTTTGGGTAAATTTATTACCACATCAGCTTCCATCGCTTCTTTACTCAGCCGCAAATGGTTGAACTCTGTACTGGCTGTGTTGTAACGTTTGCCATGAAATTCGACTACAGGTAAATCTAATTCCGCCATCATCGGCAAATAACCATTGGATTTAGCCACCCCCATCGCACTCCCAAAAGCTGGGCTATCACCAAAAAATGGCTTTCCACCAGCCGCAATTACTAGCTCGGCAACACATCTGACTAATTCTGGACGAGTGACACATTCTTTAGTGGGACGAGCACCAGTTAATAGATTAGGCTTGAGTAAGACTCGATCGCCCATTTTGACAAAAGCACCAATCCCACCTAATGGGGCGAGTACTGCTTCTACCGACTCGCGCAGTTGGGCGGCTTCATAAGATGTGGCGCGAATTAGACTGACAGTTGGGGACATAAGGGTTAGGCTTTAGGGATTAGGCTTTAGGCTTTAGGTTCAGGACGTAGGGTGGGCAATGTCTTGACGCGCTGCTCACCATCTAGATTCCATGCGGTTTTCACATGAATATTTACCCATTATATCCTCGACGTTATTGCTTTGCTGCTAACTCGATCGCGTTACAATAGCATTGTTGCAATCATTACTGTATATGACTTCGATCGCTACTCCGACTGCAAATATTACCTGGATGTGGCGCGGACATCAGATTAATTATCAGACTGCTGGCGAAACGGGCGCAGCCGTATTACTCATTCATGGATTTGGGGCTTCCGTCGGACATTGGCGCAAGAATATTCCCGTACTGGCTGAAAGTTGTCGGTGCTATGCGATCGATCTGATCGGATTCGGAGCTTCAGCCAAACCCCAACCAGGAGCTGAAATCGAATATACCTTTGAAACTTGGGGCGAATTAGTCGTCGATTTTTGTCGGGAAATAATTGGGAGTCCGACAATATTAGTTGGTAATTCGATCGGGTGTATTGTCGCTCTCCAAGCTGCGGTAACTAATCCAGAACTCGTCAAAGGGGTAGCATTACTTAATTGTTCGTTGCGGTTATTACACGATCGCAAACGTGCCAAAATGCCCTTTTATCGTCGCTGGGGTACACCAATCCTCCAGTCTATCCTCACTGTACCAGCGATCGGTAAATTCTTTTTCAAGCAACTCGCCCAACGCAAAGTCGTTCGCAATATCTTGCGGCAAGCCTACCACCACCCAGAAGCGGTGAGCGAAGAACTAATCGATATCTTGATGGCTCCCGCCGCCGATCCTGGCGCAGCGGATGTATTCTTGAAATTTACCGCTTATTCTTGGGGGCCGTTACCTGAAGATCTATTACCCCAATTGACTTGTCCCGCGATCGCGATTTGGGGGGCTGCCGATCCGTGGGAACCGATCGCATTAGGGCGCGAATTGATGAATGTACCGACTGTTGATGAGTTTGTAGAAATTCCCGATGTCGGGCACTGTCCTCAAGATGAAGCACCAGAATTAGTCAATCCTGTTCTGAGTAATTGGATTGGTAAGTTGGCTTGAATCGCTCGACAACGGGGTGAGCTAAAATTACCCTAACTAGATGAAGTTATTTCTGTGCTGAGTCAAGCAAAATAAACATGGTACTAGCAGAATCTAAAACAATTAGCTTTGATGATTTTATCACCTGGTTGCCAGCGCGCTCTGCATTTCGATATGAACTGAGGGATGGAGAAATTCTCGAAATGCCTAAACCACCTGGTAAGCATTCGGAAATAGCTGGTGATATCTCTGGCAAACTATATTTAGAAATTACCCGATTGGGTTTGCCATACTTGATTCCGCGAGAATCGATTGTCAAATCGAGCGATGGTAAGTCCGGTTATGAGCCAGATGTCATCGTCTTGGATCGAGAAGCACTAGCTCAAGAACCACGGTGGGAGACTGAATCAATCATCACGCAAGGTAGTTCGGTAAAATTAGCCCTTGAAGTAGTCTCGAATAATTGGCAAGATGATTATGCAATTAAACAGAGTGCGTACCAAGCATTAGGAATTCAGGAATATTGGATCGTCGATTATTTAGGATTGGGCGGACGAAATTTTATCGGCTATCCTAAACAGCCAACTATTTCAATTTATTATTTAGTCGATGGTGAATACGATTTACATCAATTTAGAAGTGGCGAGATGATTGAGTCGCCAACATTTCTCGATTTGGAACTATCGATCGATAGAATGGGCTGAAAAAATGATGAGTAAATACAGCATGGTTATTCAATGGTCTGATAAGGATCGGCTGTTCCTAGTCACAATTCCAGAGTTTGTAGAGCGAGTGGTGATGCCATGTACTCACGGTAAAACTCGCGAGGAAGCCATCCGTAATGGTGAAGAGGTAATTAAGATGTATTTGGAAGCTTGGCAATCAGAAGGCGAATCTATTCCTGCTTCCAGTAAATAGATGGAAAATTTCTGTATGATAAATAGTTAGAGATCCATTCTCAGATGCTATAAAGAAAGATGAGCAACACTGATTCTACGCAAGGTTTGTATAGTTTGAGTACTAAAGAGATTTATACCGAAGCAAAGAGTATATTCCAAGATTTCTTCAGAAATCAGACACCGCTTAATACATTTAAGCTTTCCATTACTCTCTATCATTTAATGGAATGGATCGAACAAAGTGAAAGTTCTAACGATACTGCAAAAAGACTAGTTAATGAGCTTAGAAGCTACGAATTCTATGAAATTCTAAAAACTGTTGCAAACACCTCTAAGCACTTTCACTTAACGAGAAAATCTTCACCATCTCATGACCAGGTAGTCGTCGAGGGGTTTAGAATTGGTCAGAGTGTTATGGGTGAAAGATTTGGACAAGTTAATCTAGCTATTGACTTTAACTCCAAGGAAGTCTGGTTAAGGGAAGTCTTTGCATATGTTTTAGGAAAGTACGCTGATTACTTTGAGGATTCTGAAAGTATTTACCCATTGGAGAATTGAAAATTGGTAAGATTGGACGCATCTCTTAAATAGGTAAGCGCGAATGTTTACAACCTTAGAAAAGCTTGCAACCTAGAGGGTGAATAGTTTCCATCCTCTAGCGTATTTTAGATTTAATTACGCCCAGCTACTTACTTGTAAGTTAGGCTAAGTCTAACAACCGCATTGCATCGGAACTTTGGATAGTATGTGATAGATGATTAAGCCTTATCTGCCTCTAGTGGGTGCGATCGGTTACAAAGAGAAAATAGGTCAGATCGATCGAGTATTGTAGAATGGATCGAGTTCTTGTAATATAAAAGTACCATTGAGCCGAGATCGATCGTGACCCCAGAAATCATTACCTGCACCGAACAACTCCGCGTAAAACTCCAGGCGGCTGGCTATGCTTATTACGTTCTCGACAATCCCGTCATGGAAGATGCCGTGTACGACAGGTTGTATCGGGAACTGCAAGATTTAGAGAGCCAATATCCCGATCTGATAACTGCGGATAGTCCGACTCAACGAGTGGGTGAACGTCCGGCTTCGGGCTTTGTATCAGTCAAACATAATATCTCTTTATATAGCCTCGAAAATGCTTTTGATCTGGCAGAATTTGCCAAATGGGAAGCAGGTTGGCAGCGGAATATGGGGAGTAAAGAGAGTGCGGAATATATCTGCGAATTAAAGATCGATGGTTCGGCGATCGCACTCACATATGAGAATGGATTATTGGTGCGGGGTGCGACTCGTGGCGATGGTGATACGGGGGAAGATATTACCCAAAATGTCAAAACGATTCGATCGATTCCACTCAAATTAAGTATTGGAAATCCCCCATCAATAGTCGAAGTTCGGGGTGAAGCTTTTTTACCAATTGCCGTATTTGAACAACTCAATCAGGAACGCGAAAAAGCAGGCGAACAATTACTCGCAAATCCGCGTAATGCAGCAGCCGGAGCATTACGACAATTAGACCCAAAAATGGTCGCTCAACGGAAATTAGATTTCTTTGCTTATACGCTGCAAATTCCGACTACTACCCCACAAACCGAACTGCACAGCCATTTAGAATCACTGGAAATGCTCGAACAGATGGGATTTAAGGTCAATCCCCATCGTGAGTTATGTCCAGATGCTGCCAAAGTGGGCGAATATTACGATCGCTGGAATACCGAGCGGTTAAACCTGAGTTACATGACAGATGGTGTTGTCGTCAAAATTAATGACTTCGCGCTGCAACAGGAATTAGGCTTTACCAACAAGTTCCCCCGCTGGGCGGTAGCTCTCAAATATCCCGCCGAAGAAGCTCCAACGCGGGTATTGGATATCAGTGTAAACGTTGGCAGAACGGGGGCAATTACGCCCTTGGCGCACCTTCAACCCGTCCAACTGGGGGGAACGACAGTTCAGCGGGCAACGCTCCACAATGGCGATCGGATCGCCCAGTTAGATCTGCGGATTGGCGATACGGTAATTGTCCGCAAAGCGGGGGAAATTATCCCCGAAGTTGTGCGGGTATTGACGGATTTGCGTCCGTCTGGGACTTTAGTTTTTAAAATGCCCAGTAATTGCCCTGTATGTGACTCTGTAGTTGTCAAGTCGGAAAAGGAAGCAGTTTTGCGCTGTATTAATCCTAGTTGCGCGGCAATTCTCAAGGGTTCGTTGGTACATTGGGTGAGTCGGGATGCGCTGGATATTAATGGGGTTGGCGAAAAGTTAATCGAGCAATTAGTCGATCGCAAGTTTGTTAATTCAGTTGCCGATTTATACGATCTAACTGTTGCCAAATTGATGACTTTGGAGCGAACGGGTGAGAAGTCGGCAACTAAAACGATTGAAGGAATTGCTAGTTCTAAATCTCGCCCTTGGTCGAGAGTATTATATGGGTTGGGGATTCGGCAGATTGGGAATAATGGTGCAAATATCTTAACAGAAAAATTCACCTCGATCGATCTATTATTCCAAGCCACGATTTCCGATCTACAAGATATTCGGGATGTCGGATTGGAAACTGCTCAATCTGTCTATAATTGGCTTCAACAACCAGAGAATATCGATTTAATCGATCGACTCAAAGCAGCGGGATTACAATTCGAGCGATCGATAGACACTAATATTAGTTCTAATCTTAGTGAAATATTTACCGATAAAACTTTCGTGATTACTGGCACCTTACCAACTCTAAAGCGCGATGAAGCTAAAGATTTAATTCTGAGTCATGGCGGTAAAGTTTCGGATTCGATTAGTGCCAAAACTGACTATTTGCTGGCGGGTGAAAAGGCTGGCTCGAAATTGGCGAAAGCAGAGAAGCTGGGAGTCAAGACGATCTCTGAAGCTGAGTTGATGGAGTTGTTGAATACATCTGCGTAAATAGTTTTACTAATCGTATGCTTCGCCACGGTAAACGATTGTTATCACAAATACCTGAACAATGTCCTCATCTACTGAGTAAATGACTCTATAATCCCCGATGCGATAGCGATAGTATCCAGCATACTCCCCCTTGAGAGCTTTGACATTAGGGTGAAACAGAGGTGTTTCTTCTAACTGTTGTAAGCATCGGGCGATTTTCTTAGCAAAGGCTTTGTCAGCATTGACATATACTTCTTGAGCATCAGGGTGGAGTAGAACTTCATACATCAGAACGAAGGGTTCTCCAATTTGTATAGTCAGTTTTGGGTGTTAATTGATTTTGTTTAACTCGTTCTAATAATCCAGGAATTGCTAAAAGCTCCTGAGTTGCTGCTTCGCTTTCTGTATTTGCTAAATAAGCCGCAAAATCAGCAAGTACCTTTAGTCGCTGTGGAGATAGTTGCTGGAGTGAGTTATTAAGCTGCTGCTGTAGCTCTGCCACAGTTTCCAAAACTGCTGAAGATCGATCGTCGATCGGAGTATCCATCTTTTATCTCACAATTTAAGCATTTATTGTCTATTTTAATATAACAAGCCGATCCGATTGACTGGCAAAAGTTTAATTAGCCTAGATATTTCTGGATCTTGTCAGGACGGATACTACCTTGTGAGAACTAATACTTTTGATTCGCTACTTGTCTATCATAAGAGGGACAACATGACTGCCTTTGCTTAATTATATTGATGATAGATCGATTGCAACTTCGTTACATCCAGTAATCGCCTCAGCATTTTTCTCACTCAGAACGTATAGATTATGGTTTTATTGCGTCCCGACTTGCCTTCTACGGAGGTATCACAAGATTTTGGATCTTCAGCACCGCCAGATTACGATCGAGCAGAACAGCTATTTATTCAGCTTTTAACTACAGAAAATCTCGATCTGCGGGTGACGCTTGAGCCAGACTTGTCAGTAGAGTTTGAAGCCGCTTTACAAACTGCTACTTCAGTTGCCTATACCGATCGTGTACCAGTAGTAGAAAATCGGTTTTTGCAGCGGATTCTCTACCGCATCAACCGACTTAATTTTATCTGGTACAAAGATTTAAATGAATATACTAACGAGCGTTCGCTGTACGTGCAGTGGGTCAGAGATCGGATTGAAAAGCCTTGGCAAGCCTGGGAATCAGCCCAGATCGATCTAAGTGTCAAAAAATTGTCAGCAGATGAGATCAAAGAGGCGTTAATTGCACGAGCTGATGTCGATTTAGAACCGCCAATATCGGCAAATAAGTGGTATTTAGGGCAAGAAATGACCCTAAAAAGCTATCGTCACCTGATTGCGATCGCTTCTTTGGATGGGTTGGTAGAGTCAAGTCGCCTGTGCCATTTGTTAGGTGGTGCCAGCAATGAAATCCAGGCGACATTGATCCGCGTCTTGCTCGAAGAATATGGAAATGGTCGCCTCAGTCGCAAGCATTCTACCTTCTTTGCACAAATGATGGCAGAACTCGATCTCGATCCTACTCCAGAAGCTTACCTGGATTTGGTGCCCTGGGAAGTTTTAGCCTCGATTAACCACAATTTTTTGCTCACACAGTGCAAACGCAATTTCTTACGTTACATCGGTGGCTTTACCTACTTTGAAATTGTCGGCCCTTCGACCTATCAAGACTACATCGCTGCTGCTGCTCGGTTGGGACTTTCCGAAACCGCACAGGGATATTGGGAATTGCATATCAAAGAAGACGAACGCCACGGACAATGGATGCTCCACAACGTCTCATTACCGCTAGTCGATATGTATCCCCAGCAAGCGTGGGAACTGGTGCTCGGATACGACCAAGACAAGTATATGAGCGATCGCGCTGGCAATGCGATCGTCAAAATTATTCAAAATTCAACCTTTAATTAAAAAGCAAATGAATTCGCTCCAAACTTTATCAGATCGAGAAATTACCTCGGTTCAATCTTATTCGCCCAAAGAAGTATTTTTCTGCCCCGAAGAGTCTCAATTTTATTCTCAATGCTTAGACAGGATGGTTCTCAACCGTTGTACCAGTTCCGATCTCGTGATTGAGTTTGGTTCTGGTGATGGTAGTCCCGTGATTCACAGCTTGCTCAGAACTCCTTTTCAAGGCAAAATTCAGGGGTATGAATTGACTTCTACCGCAAGTAAGCTGGCTCAATCGAGAATCGCTCAGTACGGATTGAGCGACAAATATGTCGTTCGTAACCAATGTTTTTTTGAAGGTTGGAAACAGTCTGGAGCCAATTATCTCATTGCTAATCCGCCTTATTTACCTGCGCCTGACAATGATATTTACATGCCATCTTTGCATGGCGGAACCGATGGTGCCGCGATTACTAAACTGCTATTTACAGTAGGTTGCGATCGGGTGTTATCGCTAATTTCTGCCTATTCAAACCCCGTCGAAACTATTGAGTATGCGATCGATCGAGGCTATCAAGTAATTGATTTTACGATCTCACCACTGCAATTTGGCTACTATAGCTCCGAGTCAAAGGTGAGAGATACTATTAGTGCGCTCAAAAGCGATCGCAAAGCTTTCTATTCGCCTAATATATATCTACTTGCGGGCGTATTATTTGAAAAGCAAGGTCAAGGCTCCCAAGATCTCTCAGCAGAACTACTACAAGTTATGACCGCTTTTTAGCTGTAGTTATCGCGGTAGCGTAACGCACCAGCTCAAAATGGCTGAGAGGTTATTTAATTGTAAGCCCCTAAGGTTACTTAGTGGCGTGAATTACAGTACTTAGATATTGAGTTAAAGTCAGAGGATCGACACCGAGATCTCCGCGCTCTCTAGCTGCTAAAATTCCGGCTTGAGAGTGCCACCAAGCTGCTGTCGCGACAACTTCTGCCAAATCGATATTTAGCCGACTGTCAGTGGCAATTAAGCCGCCAATCAGCCCAGTTAAAACATCACCACTACCGCCCCTAGCTAAGGCTGGAGTACTATCAGGAATCACGATCGATTTACCATCGTGTGCGATGATAGTTCTCGCTCCTTTGACTAATACCACTGCGCCACTAGATTGAGCTGCTGCACTTGCCGCGACGAGTTTATTTGCTGTCGGAATTTTGGTGAATAGACGTTTGAATTCACCGATGTGCGGGGTTAAAATAGTGGGATGTGTTCGGGTGGATACTGTTTCTAAACCTAGTTTAGCGATAATATTTAGGGCATCAGCATCGAGGACGATCGGGCAATTTGCTGATAGAATTTGTTTGACGATTTTAGACGGTCGCTCGGTCAAACCACAACCACAGGCGATCGCTTGATACTTACTAAAATCTAGTTCTGGTAAAGATTTAATTGTCCCCGCTTCAGTTTCTGGACAACCAATAATTAAAGCTTCTGGTAGATAGTTTAATAATGTTGGTTTGAGCGATTTTGGAACTGCGATCGATAGCATTCCTACACCAGTTGCTCTCGCACCCAAACTAGCTAAGATTGCCGCGCCACTATATTGTTCGGAGCCAACTATCAATAATAAATGCCCCTGTTGATATTTGTGGGTAACTGGCGATCGATGTAGTGGTAAATTCGCGATCGCGCGATCGGTTGTCATCCGCGTTATTGTCGCGCCTACTATACTTTGAATATCTGCTAGGGATAAATCGAAATCGATGAGCGCGGTTTTGCCTAGATATTCAATTGCTTGTTCCTGAACAAAAGCTAATTTCCATAGCCCCAAGCAAAACGTATGTGTCGCTCTAATTGCCGTACCTAAAACATTCCCCGTATCACCATGAATACCCGAAGGTAAATCGATGCTGACAATCGGCACTGCTAATTGATTAATTAACTCGATCGCATCGAATAAAGTATCAGTAATTTCACGATTTAAACCAAACCCAAATAAGCCATCCACGATCGCATCGCAATCGGCTAAACTCCGCGCATCATCAACAATTTTGACATCCAAACTCGAAACATAACAATAATGTTGATTGGTGAGTTCGCTTAATTGCTCCGATGGTACATAAATCGCAACTTCATATCCCTGCAAATATAACTCACGGGCAACTACTAGCGCGTCGCCACCATTATGCCCCATCCCTACTAAAATACCGACTCGTCGATATCTAGAGCGAGGATACAAAACTTGGAATCGCCGCGAAATTAATCCCCCCACTTTTTCCATCAGTGCAGCGACAGGCATTCCGGCGGCAAATACCTTGCTTTCGATCTGCTGCATCTGTTCGGTAGAAACCAGCAATCGATCCAATGATTGAGCGCGACTGAGCATTATTTATCTAAATATTAATTCGTCAGTATTCAGGTATAGCGATCCTAAATGAAAAGCTAGGTTGATGTAGGGTGTGTTAGGCGCAAGCCGTAACGCACCAGTGCCTGTTCTAGTTTTGGTTTATCAAAATATCGACGATCGAATCAAGATTTAGTTATTTATTTACTACTTGCTGATACATTGCCACGATCGCATCGACTACTTCTTCAATACTTAGATTATCGCTAATAATTTCTACCGCATCAACCGCTTTTTTCAACGGTGAAATTTCTCGCGTACTATCGATCGTATCCCGTTCGGCGATCGATCGCTCCAATTCTGCCAAGCCTACCTCACCTTGCCCGCGATCGCGCAAATCCTGTTGTCGCCGTCGAGCGCGTTCGGCTACCGATGCCGTCAAAAAAATCTTCACTTGAGCAGCGGGAAATACCTGCGTACACATATCCCTACCTTCAGCAACGATGCCACCTTGTGCGCCAATCGCCTGTTGCTGCTTGACTAATTCTGCTCTGACTACTCCTAGCTTGGCAATTGCCGAAACTTTGCTCGTTACTATCTGTGTCCGAATCGCTTCAGTGACATCGATACCGTTGACTACAACTCGCTCCCCCGCGAGGACAATTTTCGCTCGACTCACCAACTCAGCAATGTTTAGCTCATCATCCAGGGCTAAATTCGCCTCCAGCACTAGCCAAGCGATCGATCTATACATTGCCCCCGTATCTAGAAACAACAACCCTAATCGGGCAGCTACGAGCTTGGTAACAGTAGACTTTCCCGCACCTGCGGGGCCATCGATCGCGATAATAGGTAATTGTGACATTGGATAGGGGAGTTGAGATGAGGATTCAGTTCGATCGAATTGCAGACAACCTGTAGGGGTGCCCCTCGTGGGTACCCGAAGATCTACGCTTTTACTAGCCACCAACGATCGTATTATCAATCAAGCGAGTACCCTCAATCCGTCCGGCGATCGCGAGTATAGCTAGCTTGCCTACAGTATCGATCGGTTGTAGGGTGTCAAGATCGACAAGTTCTAAATACTCTAGTTGAAATTCTGGTACTGTATCTAATTCAGTAGTCACAGCATCTAAAAGTTTCTGGGCATTAATTTCTAGGACTGCGAGTGTCTGAGCTTGTTGTAAACTGCGATAAATCACCGCAGCCTGAGATCGTCCGATGGGCGATAGATATTGATTGCGAGAACTGAGTGCCAAACCAGATGCGGCGCGGACAGTCGGACAACCGACAATCTCGACAGGAATGTTTAGATCTGCCACAATCCGGCGGATAATCGCCAATTGCTGGGCATCCTTTTCGCCAAAATAGGCGCGATCGGGTCGAACGATATTCAGGAGCTTGGTGACGATTGTTGCCACACCTTGAAAATGTCCCGTGCGAGTACGCCCGCACAATGTACTCATCATCGCCAACGGTGGGATGACTTGAGTGAGTAGGTCTTTAATTCCCATACTTTCAACCGTCGGCACAAATAGGGCATCTACACCTGCTTGCTCACAAATAACTCGATCGAGTTCCAACTGACGTGGATAGCGATCGAGATCTTCATTTGCCCCAAATTGTAAAGGATTGACGAAAATACTTACGATCGCGACAGCATTTTCATGTCTGGCTCGATCGAGTAAGCTCTGATGTCCCAAATGTAACGCTCCCATCGTCGGTACCAGCCCGATGGATTGAGAGCGGTGGCATTGGAGATAGGAGTTTAGTTCCTCAGGAGTAGTAAAAACGGGTAGATTCATTAGAAATAATGATAGCGGAGCGGGGGTTGGAAACTAGAGCGATCTAAGTTCCTCACTTTTTGCCACTTACCACGATCTAACGAAACATACTACTCACCGAGTTTTCTTCATGTACCCGCCAGATTGTCTCACCCAATAAGTTGGCAACAGATAGCACCTTCAATTGTGGAAACAACTGATCCTTGGGGATCGGGAGCGTGTTGGTGACGATTACTTCCTCAAACACTCCACTGGAGAGCCTTTCGATCGCTGGTGGTGAAAATACCGCATGGATCGCACAAGCATAAACTTCACGCGCTCCTTGCTGGCGCAAGATTTTGGCACCTTCAGAGATCGTACCGCCCGTGTCGATCATATCATCGACCAGGATGGCTGTTTTACCAGCGACATCACCGATGACATTCATCACTTCAGCCACATTATGTGCCTGACGACGTTTGTCGATAATGGCGAGTGGTGCGTCATTGAGCTTTTTAGCAAAGGCACGAGCGCGAGCGACACCACCAACATCTGGCGATACCACAACGACATCTGGTAAGTTTTTTGCTAGTAAATAATCAATGATGACTGGCGAACCGTAGATGTGATCCAGCGGGATATCAAAATAGCCCTGGATTTGGGCAGAGTGGAGATCCATCGCCAAGACTCGATCGGCACCAGCAGTAGTAATCTGGTTAGCGACTAGTTTGGCAGCAATCGACTCTCGCCCAGCAGTCTTGCGATCGGCACGAGCATAACCATAGTAGGGAAGTACTGCGGTAATTTGCCGTGCTGAAGCCCGCCGACAGGCATCGATCATGATGAATAGTTCCATCAAGTTATCGTTCACCGGATTACAGGTAGGTTGGATCAAATAAACATCACAGCCGCGAATGGATTCTTGGATCTGGACATAAATTTCCCCATCAGCAAATCGTTTGCGAATCATCGGACCGAGATCGAGTCCGAGATAACGCGCAATTTCTTCAGATAAAGGTACGTTAGCATTCCCAGAAAGCAGTCGGAGACGACTGTTATCAGCAATCGATTGGATTGTGGGCGGAAGTGTTAAGGTGGCAGAACGGATCACAGCAGACCCTCAATAAAGTGCTATATTTTGCATGGCAATTCTAACACTCTCATTCCCCGATCGTCCCGTTAAATCCAAAAGATTGTCAAATCTCTAGCCACAAGACTCGCGATCTTCGTCTGACTTTCGATCGATAATATTTATCGGCGATGCTTCAAAAATGACTATAACCACCACAGGTCGTTATCTCTGCCCAAATGTGTGGAAACCCCTACATTTGTTCTGGTGTCTTTCAATAAGCGAAAGATACAATATAAGATAGCCAGTTCTCAAATATCCCGCTAATATAGCCTAAATAGCCAAGATTATGACCAATCAAGACACAAAGATGACCATCGAAGACCGGATCGAGCAAGCACGCGAAGCGGCTCATGAAGCTGGCGAAAAATTCGGTAAAAATTCTCCCGAATTTGCAGTAGAGATGGACATCCTAGAGGAACTACATCAAGAATCTGGACACACAAAGAATGCTAAACCTAAAAATTCACTAGAACGCTTCTGCGATGACAATCCAGAGTCCCTAGAATGTCTACTGTACGACACTTAATGCAGTTGACAGCTTGCACTGAGCGTAGCCGAAGTGTTGATAGTTGATAGTTGAAACTGTGCCTACGGCAGGCTAACGCCAATGGCACGAGGCAGAGGCTATGCCAACGAGGGGCTTCAGTGCAAGCAGTTACCAACGGATTAAAACCATCTCTGAAATAGAGGCACAACTTCATGCCTCTATTTTATTTGTATTTAATTAGAGCTTCAAGTGCCCCATCCTAAAAACCTCCCTGTCTTGACTTGCCCGATCCTCGGTAACTCCCAAGAGCGCGAATCGCTGTCAACTGTCAACTGTCAACTATCATCAAATAGCTCATGTCTGGTAATTGAGGGATAATTCCGCCAGGATTGAGGGGAAATAAATTGCCGTAGTAGTCTTGCAAGATCGTTGGAAAGTTACATGTAGCAGCAACACCAGGCATGTGGTAAATCTTGCAGATATAAGCTTGAATCTGGGGATAATCCCGAATTCGCCGTCGGTTGCATTTGAAGAGATGGTGATAAACCAAATCGAATCGAATCAGAGTCGTAAACAGTCGAATGTCAGCTAGAGTCAGCAGATCGCCGCAGAGATAATCTTGAGTTGCCAGTAAATCGTCGATTCGATCGAGCGTAGCAAACAATTCAATATGGGCGTTGTCATAAGCAGCCTGTGTTTGGGCAAAACCGCAGCGGTAGACCCCATTATTAACAGTTTTATACACTAGCTCGTTCCACTGCTCGATCGAGTCTTGCAGGGCAATTGGAGCCAGATCCAGTTCGGGATTGCTGGCGAAATCATTGAAATCTGAATTTAAAATCTCGATAATTTCCGCACTTTCGTTATTAACGATCGAGTATGTCTGAGTATCCCAGAGCATCGGCACTGTCGATCGACCCGTGTAGCCTAATTTCCCAAATCGATACAATTGGGCTAAAGTATTACAGCCGTGTTCTGGCTTTGGTAGTGTCCAACCACCTGCATTTGCATCACCCTGAACTAGCACAATCTCGATCGAACTTTCCAAACCTTTTAATGCCCGTACTACCAATGTTCGATGTGCCCACGGACAACTCCAGCCGACATACAATCGATAGCGATTTGGCTCTGGAGCATAGATTCCATCGATGCGATTTCGGAACTCACTCTGCGGACGTTGATATTCTCCTCGATCGTTTGGCGGCGCAAGTTGTGACATCATGAGTTGCCAGATCTGCGTCCAGATCGATCGACCAGTTTTGATGATCCAGCCAGGTGGAATTGCCATAGAGTAAGAGCTAGTGATTAGGCAATACGGTTCGGTTAACCAATTAACCCTTGAATAATCGCCTCCTAGATCCCCAAATTCTGGGGGACTTCCGGATCCGGCTCCCCCAGAATTGGGGGTTGGCTTGCTCAACCGAACCGTATTGAGTGATTAGGGGTTAGTTGACAATCAAGGTATTTACAATTGCCACCCTTCCAAAACACTTGTAGGGGTGCCAATTGTGAATACTCTTCACCAAGCTGGATGCTGACTATTATTTATTCGATAACGAGCGGTGGTACTACTGCTACTCCATTCGGAAAAGTCCGGTGAAACTCCATCATCAAGTCATCCATTTCAATCAAAGCTTGATCTACATCTAACGATAAAGTGCCAAGAGTAGGATCTGTTTTGAACTTTAACAGTAATGCTCGCTTGCTTTCAACTTGGGCGATCCGTTCTTGTAGAGTCTGTGCATTCATAAGTTACGGACGGGTTAGTGATTGAGTGGTTATTAAGTTTAATTTTGACACTCCCCGTCTCTAAAGAGACGGGGATTCTCAAGAACACAAAGCCTTAGTAGACCTTGATTCTTAACGGCTGTGCCAAACAGCCTCTACACAGTCCGGTAAAACCATTCTGCTTACTTGTCTTGTCGCGCTTTTTACTGGAGGAAACCTCGAGAACGCGCGCCCCTTTACGCCCAATATTCGCAGCACCGTTAGTATCTGAGTTAATCAAATGTCCTTCCTTGCTTCTATACAATCCTCGCTTAACTCGCTTACCAGAAAACTGGTAGCTAACTGGTTTGTCGGCGTTATAAATGGGCATTTCATCACCATCCAAAGCACTTGCTTTGCTGGTATATGATTCCTCTTGTTCTTGATAGATTAGACCATATCTCTCACAAAGAGATTTAAGTTTGTTCCTCAAAGAATAGAAGGGAATCTGGACGAAGTTCTGATTATTCCGGCTACCAATATTAATGCCGTCTTTCATCCCAATATTGAATCCTACAATCAGGCGTTCAATTTTAGTACTGATGCAATGGTCAATAATCAGTCTAGCTGCCTTGTTCAGATAGTCCCTAACTTGACTGCTTCGATTGATATACAATCTCGATTGAAGTTCGATGATTCGCTTAATCCCCTGCAAATCCTTAATAGATTGCAGTCTGGCATTTTCTTTGTTGAACCACTGGTTAATAGATTTAAGTTTACGACCATCCACTATAAATGATGCCCCATTGGTGCCAACACAGGTAGCCAAATTATTAAGCCCGAAGTCAATTGCCAAAGCACTGTCTTTAACTGTTTCTATGGATTCGATTTCACCTTCAGAAATATACTCAATTTCAAAAAAACGAGCATCATACTTGGGGTGAATTCTTACTTCTTTGATTTTGGACGGGTCGAGACGTTCGGGAAAGTCGATAGTAATCTCGCCAAATTCCTATTTAAAAGCGTTCGACATTGGTACTTTAAACGAACCATCCTTGACCTTGATTCGAGGAATTATCAGTACAAAATAGCCCTCTTTGGGCAAGTAGTGAGGAAGTCTCACCTTTTGCCCAAATGTTCCAGATCGAACAGTCTTAATCAATCCATAGAAGCTGCGAAATGTTCTGTCTACAACTTTCAATGTTTGTTGTGCAATGTCATTGTTGAGAATTTGATAGTTCTCGTTGTCTTTGCACAGATGGTAGGCAGATTCATAGCGAAGGTGCTTATGTTCTTGAAAGTAATATTGTCGAACTGTGTAAAGACCCACATTGTAGAGGTTCTTACTCAACCGACACAACTCTCTGATCGCCAAGAATTCGGTCTTGCTAAGATCGCGTATTTGGTTTCTCTGAGTTAAGTACATAAGAATTGCTTTCGCTGAGATCTTTACCATACAGCGAAAGCAATGAAAGAGCAACAAGGGCGTAGTGGTGTCGAAGATTTGCTCGTTCGTGAGGTAGGCGATTCTGGAGGTTCCCTCCAGAATTTCAGCCTACCGTCGCTCACCGCCTTCTTTCCAAGAGCTTTGCTTGTTGGTTTTGAAGGGTGTGAGGCTCACGCGCTTCGCCTCCTATCCCTCCCCGCGCTGTTGGCTTAACCTGCCGTAGGCACAGCGACGGGGTTTCTTGGAGATCGCGATGAATTATTCCCTAATTCTTTGACGGCTGCTAAATACTGAGTATCCTCGGCTGTAGCTGCGGACTCTAAAGTAATCTCTGAATTGGGAACGACTCGATCGGGTGTGATGCCCAACTTGTGAATATCATGATGATTGGGGGTTTCATATTTAGCAACGGTGACAGCCAAACCACTCCCGTTGGGTAAATCGAATAGAGATTGAATCAAACCTTTACCAAAAGTCTTTGTTCCGATCAGTGTAGCTCGGCCATTATCTTGCAATGCTCCCGCGAGGATTTCACTCGCACTAGCAGTGCCTTCATTTACCAATACAGCCAGGGGCGCATCAGTTAGAGCAGTACCTGTAGCATCGATCTCATCGATCGATCCGCGTCGATCGACAGTATAGACGATCGTTCCCTCATTGAGCCATTGACGGGCAATTTCAACTCCAGCTTGTACCAGTCCGCCAGGATTATTTCGTAAGTCTAAAATGTAACTTGTCGCACCTTGTTGTTTAAGTTTAGTAATATTTTCACCGAGTTCTTGGGCGGCTTTGGCACTAAATTGAGCTAGTCTCAAGTAGCCGATTTTACGACCATTTTCGGTATGGAGTTCGGCAGTGACAGGGTTAAGTTCGATTTTTTGACGAATTAAAATCACCTCGCGCGGCGATTGGTCGGATGTTTGCACGATCAGGCTAACATTAGTGCCAGTAGCACCCCGCATTTTCACCGCTGCGGTGTCGAGCGTCAATTCTGATGTGGGTGTAGCGTCAATCTCAACGATAATATCACGGGGCAAAATCCCCGCAATAGCAGCCGGAGAACCTGCAATCGGGGCAATCACCTCGATCGACTTACTACCCGCCTTCACGCCGATTTGTAAGCCCACTCCTGACAATTCTCCAGCCGTATTCACCTGAAGAGAGCGATACTGTTCGGGGCGCAGCAGCCGCGTAAAGGGTTCATCCAAACTAGCAATCATCTTGGTAATCGCCTGATAAGCTGCTTCCTCATTGGGAATTTGCTGCTTGAGCGTGCGATCTCTAGTCAGCCACCAATTCTGATGATTGAAGCTGTCATCATAATAAGCCTGATTTATCGTCCGCCACGCTTGTAATACTAATTGCTGCTCCGGTGTAAAAGCAGCAGCCGGAGGCATCCCCCAGCACCAAAATAGAGCCACTTGCAGACTCAAGATCCAACCAAACCAAGAACTAGCTCTCACGATCGATACCACTCTCCTTTCGAGGTGTGTTAAATTTTGTAGAGGTAATATGAGCGACCTGCCACCAAATATTACTAAATTAAACAATTTTGGGCATATTTGGTACAAGCAGTTATGTTTAGTACATCACTGTTTGGCAACATAGCACATCTTACCCAGTCATTATTTCCAGCCACGGGATCTCGATCCTACTGGCGTTATAATATATAACACGACATTAGAGAGAAGCACGGAACCCGTCAATGTTTACCAAGCAAGTCACAAATAGTAAAACCTACCAATGGTTTGACGAACGTCTTGAAATCCAAGCACTATCCGACGATATTGCTAGTAAGTACGTTCCTCCCCATGTTAATATCTTCTACTGTCTTGGTGGAATCACGTTAGTATGCTTCGTAATTCAGTTTGCTACTGGTTTTGCGATGACTTTCTACTATTCGCCGACTGTAGCTGATGCTTTCACATCCGTTCAGAAGATCATGACCGAAGTAAACTTTGGTTGGTTGATTCGTTCCATCCACCGCTGGAGTGCCAGCATGATGGTATTGATGATGATCCTCCACACTTTCCGCGTCTATCTAACTGGTGGATTCAAAAAGCCTCGCGAACTGACCTGGATCACTGGAGTTATCCTTGCAGTGCTGACTGTCAGTTTTGGTGTAACTGGTTATTCCCTACCTTGGGATCAAATCGGCTACTGGGCAGTTAAAATCGTATCTGGAGTACCAGAAGCGATTCCAGTCGTTGGCGTAGCGATGGCTGACCTCCTCCGTGGCGGTTCTAGCGTCGGTCAAGCAACTTTGACCCGTTACTACAGCTTGCACACCTTCGTGTTGCCTTGGTTGATTGCTGTGTTCATGTTGTTACACTTCATCATGATTCGTAAGCAAGGGATCTCTGGTCCTTTGTAAACTGGGAGATAGAATGGATGAGATGAATTGGCTCGTCAGTGGAGAACTACGTTAAGGCTATAGAATCCTCTGACTTGACAATCTGCTCATTCATGGCAATTTCTTTGAGTGCGATCGCAGCAACTCAAGACATCACTGAATAACTAAAACTTACGTCATTATTTACCATGTCAGCTATCAAAAAACCGGACTTATCCGATCCAGCCTTGAGAGCTAAACTAGCTCAAGGTATGGGTCATAACTACTACGGCGAACCAGCTTGGCCGAATGACCTGCTATACATCTTCCCTGTCGTCATCTTTGGGGCGATCGGTTGTTGTACTGCTTTGGCTATTCTCGATCCCGCTCTAGTCGGCGAACCTGCAAATCCTTTTGCTACTCCGCTAGAAATTTTACCTGAGTGGTATCTGTGGCCCGTATTCCAACTTCTCCGAGTGTTGCCTAACAAACTGTTAGGAATAGCTTGCATGGCTGGCGTACCATTAGGTCTGTTGATCGTTCCCTTCATCGAAAACGTTAACAAGTTCCAAAATCCTTTCCGTCGTCCTGTCGCGATGGCAGTATTCCTATTTGGAACTGTCTTCACAGTCTACTTAGGTATCGCTGCAACTTTACCGATCGACAAATCTTTAACTTTAGGTCTATTCTAAACTGAATTTAATTATTTGCTTCAAGCCTATCTAGCTTTTGCTAGGTGGGCTTTTTTAGGAACTGTAACCGTAATCAGCAGAAATTTTAGATTTAGGTCGTTCTTGACAAGCACAAAAATAAGGTCTTAAACTTATAATATAAATTAGTCCCTTAAATAACGTGAGTTCGGGTTAAGCAGAACAGATCAAATTGTGCTGCATAGCGATTCGTGGCTTCTTGGGTTGATGGCAATAAGCGATTAACCCACAGAGAATGTTGACAAAGCAATTAACGGGGGAGCGATGCCCTTGAATGTTCGATCTGAGAAATATTTTTCAATTGGTCAATAACAGTCTCAACGACAGCACGTTTTCGTAACAGCAATCTATCGCCCAGAGACATTAAACGTTGTTTCATATTGCGTTTGAGTTTGGTCACAACTTGGACACCGACGCTATTCATCAATTTCTCAAACATTTTTTGGGAGATGTAACCCCGATCGGCAAACACTTTGCCGAAAAGATGTTGAAGTAAATCAGGTACAGGTTTACGGTCATCGACATTACCAGGAGTAACCTGAAAGTTGAGTAACTCGCCTCGATCATTGATGACAAGCAAAATTTACGCTGGAGCAGTCACACATCGATTTTCTCGGACAATTTAAAGATCGGGGCTTCAAGGATAAAAGTGCGATAGTTCGCTTGGCATTGGATCGACTAGCGCAAGAACTAGAACGGGAAGAACTAGCTCGATCTGCGGACTTGTATGCCGAATTATATGCAGAAGATCTCGAACTTCAGCAGCTCACAGATGCAGCATGTGTGGGTTGGCCGCAATGAGCCAACTATATAGTTGGCTCATTATTGATGTAGACCTAGAACCAACAAAAGGCTCGGAGACTAATAAAACTAGACCCTGTATTATCGTTACAAATAATATTTATAACGATCGAGTGCCTGTGATTCAAGTCGCCCCATTAACTGAGTGGAGCCTGAAAAAAAGCAAAATCAAAACTAATATTGCGATTGTCCCATCCCCACTGAATGGATTGAGTAAACATTCAATTGCCGATTGTCTCCAGACCCGCCCCATCGACCATCAAAATCGGCTTACATCTATTAGAGGAGAAATCGACTTAGAAATCATGGAAAAAATTAACCAACGTGAGTTCGGGTTAAGGAGAACAAAGCAAATTGTGCTGCATAGCGATTCCTG
>ENA-OFCE01000147-OFCE01000147.1-metagenomes-genome-assembly--contig:-NODE-147-length-52312-cov-7.359052_pt1 | contig 52312 bp, 51 predicted proteins | sample MGYA00153388_OFCE01 | MGnify analysis MGYA00153388 | reverse complement strand
TCGGGGAGTTCTTTGACGGTGACTTGGTAATTTGCCACGTTTGGGAGGATGGATGCGAGTTCGTTTAGTTCGTGATAGTGGGTGGCGAAAATCGTGCGCGAACCGATTTCGGTGGCGAGATATTCGGCGACTGCCCAGGCGATCGATAAACCATCAAATGTGGCTGTTCCGCGTCCGATTTCGTCTAATAATACGAGGGAATTGGGAGTGGCGTGGTTGAGGATATTTGCGGTTTCATTCATTTCTACCATGAAGGTTGATTGTCCGGTGGCGAGGTCGTCTACTGCGCCGACGCGGGTAAATATCCGATCGCAAATCCCTAATATGGCGGCGGTGGCGGGGATAAAACTGCCGATTTGCGCCATGATTTGGATTAAGCCTAATTGCCGTAAATAACAACTTTTACCGCTGGCATTTGGCCCCGTCAATACGATCAGATCGGGTGATTCGACACTGGGGGTAATGTGTTCGGCTTGTCCTAATTGGGTGGAATTGGGGACGAAAAATCCAGCTAAAAGGGCTTTTTCGACCACTGGATGGCGACCGTCGGTAATCTGGATTTCGCGACTCGATACCATGTTGGGGCGACAATAGCCCTGAGTCACGGCGATTTCGGCTAAACCACAGAGGACATCGATCGCGGAGATACTACGGGCTACAGTGCGGATTTGCTCGGTGTGGGTGGCGACGATCGTGCGGAGTTCGACGAAGATTTCGTGTTCGATCCGGTTGAGATCTTCTTGGGCGGTGAGGATGCGGACTTCCCGTTCTTTGAGTTCGGGGGTGATGTAGCGTTCTTCGTTGGTGAGGGTTTGTTTGCGGATGTAGTCGGTGGGTACTTGGTCGGCTTTGAGGCGGGAGATACTGATATAGTAGCCGAAGGTTTTGTTGAAGCCGACTTTGAGATTGGCGATACCCGTACGTTCGCGTTCGATCGCTTCTAAGTTAGCAATCCACTGAAGATCTCCACTGGCACTGAGGCGCATTTCATCGAGTTGGGCGTTGATGCCAGGGCGAATTATCCCGCCGTCTTTGAGGTGGATGGGTGGATGTTCGACGAGGTGTGCGGCGATGTCTTGTCCCAAGGCTTCGAGTTCGGCGGGGACATTGTGGAGGGTTTTTAAAAACGGCGATTTGCCCTGACGAGCAATGGCTGATAGTTCGGGAAGTTTGAGGAAGGAGTCGGCGAGGGCGACTAAATCGCGCGCACTGGCACGTCCCGATCCGGCTTTTCCAGTCAGACGTTCGATGTCGTAGATCTGTTTGAGTAGTTGCTGGAGATCTTGGCGGAGGAAAGTGTTTTCGACGAGTTCTTGGATGGTGTTTTGGCGTTTCTCGATCGAGTGGATATCTAATAGGGGTTGGAGCATCCAGCGGCGGAGTGCGCGTCCACCCATTGCGGTGCAGGTGCGATCGAGTGCCCACAATAGGGAACCTTGAAAGTTACCGTCGCGAACGGTTTGGGTGATTTCGAGGTTGCGGCGAGATTGATGATCGAGGACGAGATAATCGCCGAGGGAGTAAGTCCGCAGCGGTTGGAGGGCGACGGGGTTACTTTTTTGGGTGGCTTCGAGATATTCTAATAAGCCACCAGCCGCCCGTACAGCCAGCGGAAACGGCGTACACCCCAAAGATTCTAGCGATCGCATTTTGAAGGTATCCAACAGCCGCTGTTTGGCTTCTGGGAGGGTAAATGGTGCCAGGGGGCGCATGGCATAGCAGAAGCAATTGGGCAGACTGGTGGGGAGTAAGTCGGAGGTTTCGCCCGGGCGGAGGAGACGGTTGAGATCTGGGGCGGCGATGGGGATGAGGATTTCGGGCGGTTGGAGCCGCATGAGTTCTTGGGTGAGGACTTCTAGATCGGTGCTCTGGGTGGTGAGAAATTCGCCTGTGGAGATATCTGTATAGGCTAGTCCCCAATTATCGCCGACAAGGACGATCGCCGCGAGGAAGTTATTCCGTCGCGATTGGAGCATTTCTTCTTCCTGAATCGTGCCTGGAGTGAGGACGCGGACGACTTCGCGCCGGACTAAACCACCCCCCGATTCGGCAGCTTCGGCGGCGGTTTCCATTTGGTCGCACATGGCGATCGCGTAACCTTTTTCGACTAGGATGGCACAATAGCGATCGACTGCATGGTGCGGTACTCCCGTCATCGGTACCCGTCCGATTTCTTTGCCCCCTTCTTTACTTGTCAAGACTAGTTCGAGTTCGCGGGCGATCGTAATTGCATCCTGAAAAAAGGTTTCAAAAAAGTCTCCACAACGATACAACAGCAGGGCGTGAGGATATTGCTCTTTTACCTCGACGTAGTGTTGGTACATCGGCGAGAGCTTGGTACGATCGAGAGCGCGATAATCAGCGTTGCGAATTTGATGGCTCGTGCGAATACCAGTTAAGTCGGCGGTGTTGTCGGACATGAAGAGGGAGTGAGGTGCAAGGGTGGAAAATGGATGTAGGCAAAAAGTCCACACATCACGGGCAAGTTCGGAGTTTCAGTTTATCCTGTAGATGCAGGGATATATAAACTAATCCTATTTTACTATTCACTGTTGGCGGCAAGGGCAATCGTTACAATGGCTGAGACGTTGGCTTCACCTGCGTGCGGTAATTTCGTTTGGTATTGTGGATTAGGGTGCTGACAGTAGTGATGTTTGACATCTTATCCCTCAATCACCTATCGATAAAGGTAACTTCACATTGAGCGATCGTCACCCATTTTTATACTATTTTTTCGCTTTTATCGGCATTATTCTAGGCAGATATTTAACGATCGCTGGGGGGGCGCATCTACTGATTCACTCCTTATTTATAAAGTTTCTGGTTAAGCAGAGTATCCGAATCGATCCTCCAGTTTGGGAGTCAATTCATCGAGATATCAAATTATCGATCTACTCAACCGTAATTTTTGCCTTTAGTGCTGCATTTTCGATCTTTCAATTCGATCGAGGTTATACGCTGTTGTATGGCGATATCGATCGATATGGATGGTGGTATCTAGGATTTAGCTTTGTGGGAGTATTGGTACTCCAAGATACCTGTTTTTATTTTATGCACCGCTTATTTCATCACCCCTTACTATTCCGCTGGTTTCATCTGGGACACCACCTGTCGCGACAACCGACACCGTGGACATCTTTTGCATTCGATCCAGCGGAAGCTATTTTCCAAGCATTATTTCTCGTGGCGATCGTCTTCACAATCCCGCTCCATTTTGCAACTGTAATTGCGCTGATTATGACGATGACAGTTTGGTCGGTATTCACTCATCTCGGATTTCCACTATTTCCCTCATCGGGTTATTTTCGCTGGTGCGGACGATGGGCAGTAGGACCATTACATCACTCTCTTCACCATCAAAAGTATACCAAACATTACGGGCTATATTTTACATTCTGGGACAAGCTTTTGGGCACTGAATATCCCAACTATTATCGAGTCGATCTCCCTGACAAATCGCTGCAATCGACCAAAGATGCGATCGTCTCTAGCGTAAATAATTGAGTTACCGATCCGTGCTATTTTCCAGGTAAATTGCCAGAGATTAAAGTGTTCTCAATCCGACGATCTGGGATGAGCCAGATGGCGGCGACTACAGCATATAGCGCACAGGCAAGCCATGAATTGACAAAGGAAAGTAAAATACCTGCAATGTAAAAGACCAAGGATATTTTACCCTTAAAGTCTCGACCGATCGCGATTGCCAGATCTGAATTTCTGCCTTGATAAGAAATCAGTATATGAGTCAGGAGCAAATAGGCAATTGCATTAAACAAAAGTATCGTTCCATAGACGGCAACTGGCGCAGGGGCAAAATGGTTCTCACCCATCCAAGCAGTCACAAAGGGAATCAGTGACAACCAGAATAATAAATGAACATTTGCCCACAAGATACGTCCATTAACTTGTCGAACTGCTTGTAATAGGTGATGGTGATTGTTCCAATAAATAGCGATATAAATAAAACTCAGTACGTAGCTCAAAAATACAGAGAACATGGGTACGAGTGCAGCAAAATCCGTGCCATGAGGCACCTTCAATTCCAGCACCATAATAGTAATAATAATAGCGATAACACCATCACTGAATGCTTCTAGTCTCCCTTTGCTCACAATTTTCTCGCTCCTAGATTGTTGCTGATATTTTATAATTTTTCTCGATCGAGACTTTCGATCCGATCGAGTGTAACTGTTGTCGATCGCCAGATGGGTAATAAGATCTGGATAAACTCACATCTTGTACCAGTCTAAAAACACTATTACTCAGCTTAGTTAAGGCACCCCTACAGGTTAATTGTGGATCGGGGTGGATTCATAGGGTAGCTGTGTTGCCAACCCAACCAAGGATAGATGACTCGTTTAATTCCTTTCCCCTGTCTTGAACTGTCAACACTTCGGCTTCGCTCAGTGTAAACTGTCAACTGTCATCAAATCGATCGAGTATGAATTATCTCAGGTTTTATTTAATCGTTACTAGTATTATCGCCAGTAACTTTTATCCCTTGCTTTACTCGGTAAAAATTGCTCGTGCAGATACCCCACCAATTTCCCCGATGCCGCTCCCACCTAGTCGAATCCCCCAGCCGACGAGGAATATACCTACCCAAAATTTTGTCAGTCAAGGTACAGAAATATTCTTGAATGGTAAAACTCTGAATATCCCGTGGGGACAGTGGCGAGTCGGTACTAATTTACATTTAGGAATTAGTGATACGGCTCTCGATCGACAGATGGGAGTAGTATTATTTAATAATCCTAATTATTTGAGTCAACCGATTGATTGGTATGCGACTCAAAGAGGGAGAGCGATTAGTTTAAATGCTAAACTCAGTCAACAATATCGCTATCTAGATGTCACCGAGATTGCTAAAAGTAGCGGTTGGCAATGGCAGCTAGTCGGAAGCAAACTCCAGCTCAATACACCAGCCACCAGAGTAATAAATGTCCAACGCCAAACTATCCCTAAAAATGGCAAGATTACGGTTACTTTAGACAGATCTACCCCCTGGAAACTCAGTCAAACACCCACAGAAGGTTATCTCACACTCGAAGCCAACGCCAATCCAGCCTTACTCGCTCAATTTAACGCGCCACCACCAACTTTCGATCCCAATCTCGATCCCGATGACGATCCGACAGCTCAGAAACTAGAATATAAAGTCACTAGTAATAACAATCAAACGATCGTCCAATTTCCGATCGTCAAAGGACAACGCGCTAGGGCAAGATTATTATCACCCACTAATCTGGAAGTTAGTATCAATCCCAATCTAGACACAATCCCCGATCGCGAAATCAACTGGGCACCAGGACTAAAATGGCGGCAAAAGTGGGTAAAATTGGGTGTTAATAATTTCCCCGTGAGCTATCTCGAAATCGATCCGCGCCAAAAGGGAATCAAAATTCGATCGATGTTAGCTCTACCAAATCTAGTCGGTACCAATCATCTGATTAAATTCGCACCAAATACCCAAGTCGTCGCAGCTATTAATGGTGGATATTTCAATCGCAATAATCGGATGCCACTAGGTGCCCTCAAACGAGACGGTAAATGGTTATCCAGTCCCATTCTAAATCGGGGCGCGATCGGTTGGAACGATCGCGGACAAATCCAAATTGCCCGCTTGCAGATGCAGGAAACTCTAAATACGTCCAAAGGCGAACAGTTATCAATTCTCGCGCTCAATAGTGCTTACGTTCAAACCGGATTAGGACGTTATACCACCGCCTGGGGTAACACTTACACGCCGATGCAAGCCAACGAACTGATTTTCACAGTTCAACAGGAGCGAGTCACCCAAATTACCCCAGGCAACGCGATTGGCAGCACAAATATTCCGATCCCAGTCAATGGTTATTTACTAGCCTTGCGGGGGCAGCCAGAGCTGTCTGCGAGTCTACCGATCGGGACGATCCTCACCCTCGGACATCAAACTACTCCTGCCGATTTTGATACATATTCCCAGATTATCGCCGCTGGCCCCTGGTTAGTCCAATCGGGGCAAATCGTGCTCGATCCTAAAGGGGAGAATTTTGGGGAGAATTTTGCTAAAGAGTCGGCGGTACGGAGTGCGATCGCCAGTACTGCTACAGGTAATATTCTCCTAGTTGCCGTCCACAATCGCGCTGGCGGCAAGGGGCCAACTTTATCAGAAATGGCTCAATTACTCCAACAGATGGGCACTGTACAAGCACTCAACCTCGATGGCGGGAGTTCTACGAGTCTCTATCTCGGTGGGCAAATAGTCGATCGAGCTTCAGCCACTGCCGCACGGGTGCATAATGCGATTGGGATTTCGATCGAACCCTAATCTAACGTCAGATCGGGATAAGAAGAGCCTAGAGACTGAAGTCTCTGCTCATGATACAAAGTCCGCCTTGGCGGACTGACATATTAGTACAGCTTCGGCGGACTTTGCATCATTAGCCACGATTTCAATCGTTGGCGGTACTTCGCCTCCGGCTCTGGCTCTGGCTCCCCTCTCCCAAGCTTGGGAGCTGGGAGCCAGATCCCTAGTTCCCCGACGGTTTAGCGAGACAAGACAGAGGGGTTGGGGGTGAGGGCACGATCGATCGGTTTAAATAAAAAAATGGCGATCGCTAGCTTACTAACGATCGCCATTTAAATTTAAACCCCGATTTCCCTTCGTAATAGTGCAAATAAGAGCAACATTACTAAAAAAAATATCTTTGAATGTCGGTTGCTGATTTAACTAGCTCTAACCAACCTCATATCACAAATATAACCGGACTCAAGACACATTGACATCAGCCATATATAGCAACTGCTAGGCTGGTTACTACTACAGGTGTCTTAGATTTGTCGTTAGAGAGCATCTTCTAATACATGACGAGTACTGTTCCACGTCCAGATGCCAGCGACGATTACAATCGCGCTCATCCCCCACAAAACTGGTTGCAGTCCAAATCGTTCTGTCAAGGGGCCAGTGACGACTAGGGGAATGCTCAGAGCGATATTGACAGCATTATTTTGGAAGCCAAAGACCTTGCCGCGCATCGATTCTGGGGTGCGCTCTTGAATCAAGGTTTGCATCGGTACCTGAATCAACGAAGCTCCAAATCCCAGAATTCCCGCACACAATAGCGCGATCGGTAGGTTACTCACAAATGTAAAAATAGCTAATGCTATACTCATGATGATAAATCCCACCAATGGCAGGGATTTTTGTTGGAGACGTTGCCCAAAGTGACCTAATATTCCAGCTCCGAAGACTAAGCCGATTCCGGCGGGAGCGACTAGCGAACCAAATTGTTTGAGTACCAAGCCTACTTGAGCGGTGAGTGCAACTGCCAAAATCGGTAGCGCAGCTATAGTCGAAGATAGGACAGCAATTTGCAGCATCGCATTTAGTAAGATCTTATTGCTCTGCAAATACTTAAACCCATCCTTCAGCTCGTGCCACGGGTTAATTCTGCGTGCGTGTTTGCTAGTATCGATGGTTTCTCTAATCCGAACTAATTGACCCAAACCTGCCGCCGCTAGATAAAATGATGCTACTAATATTTCCTGAGAGCCATTTTTGGCAATCTGGGTGACAGCAGTGAGGATAGTTTCGCCGATGCCAAATCCCAGAATGACCGAACCCACGTTAGTCGTAGCAAACATCGCATTTGCTGTGAGGAGATTTTCTGGGGGGACAACTAGGGGGATGGCTGACTGTTCGGCGGGGGCAAATGCTTGGGTAACTACGGAGTGAGCAAAGACGATGGCAAGTAGAATCGGGAATTCCTTGGGTAAGAGCGGTAACAACAGGATTAGTCCTGCTCGGAGGATATCTGCTATTACCATGATCTTCTTTTTGGGGTAGCGATCGACAAATATCCCCGCTGCTGCCCCCACTAGAATCGCCGGAATGGTTGAAGCCACCAACAAGTAAGAGAAAGCCGAGGTCGCAAATCGATCGGGAACATGATAATCAGTTAATAAGGCACTGCACATGACTATCAGCACTTTATCCGCAATCTGCGAGAAAACTTGCCCACCCCACAAGAATAAAAATGGACGGTTTTTGAGCAGAACCTTGAATCCACTCGCCTCTGTAGGTGTTTTAGCAGGTAACATAGGCTGAATAGGTGACGGGGGGACGGGGTGACGGGGTGACGGGGAGAAATAGCGTTCGGATGAGGAATGCTTGAAAGGAAAGCTTCGCTAACGTCTGTAGCGATTGTACATAGTAATGGGTCGAAAAATCAGACAGGATGTGACAGTCGATCGAGTGGACGGTGAATAATAGATAATAGATGGTAGCTATTAATTCATCACACCCCTGAAATGAACTCCACCATCGCCTACCTGACTACTCAACTCGATCGCGCGATCGTTGCCGCATTGGGGGAAGATTATGCTGGCACAGATCCCTTATTAGGATTATCGAGCAATCCTAAATTTGGGGATTATCAGGCAAATATGGCGATGGGACTGAGCAAGAAATTGGGACAACAGCCTCGCCAGATCGCGCAATCGATCGTCGATCATCTAGATGTAGCCGCAGTGTGTGAAGTTCCCCAAATTGCTGGCCCTGGATTTATTAATTTTACTGTCAAACCTAGTTATCTCGCTACTCAGCTCCAAGCAATGCAACTAGATAGCCGCCTGGGTGTGCCTGTCGCTGACAAACCCCAACGCGTCATCGTAGATTTTTCCAGTCCGAATATCGCCAAAGAAATGCACGTCGGACACTTGCGATCGACTATCCTGGGAGATTGTATCGCACGGGTATTAGAATTTCGCGGTCACGATGTCCTCAGACTCAATCACGTCGGCGATTGGGGGACTCAATTTGGGATGTTAATCCTCTACTTACGGGAAGCCTATCCCCAAGCTCTGACGACTGCTGACGCGCTCGATTTAGGCGATTTAGTGGTGTTGTACAAGAAAGCCAAACAACGCTTCGATGAAGATGCCGAATTTCAAGCAGCAGCTAGAAAAGAAGTAGTCAAATTACAGGCAAAAGATCCCGACACGATCAAAGCCTGGAACCTATTATGCGACCAATCACGGCGCGAGTTTCAGGTAATTTATGACAGATTGAATGTCCAACTTACCGAACGTGGCGAATCATTTTACAATCCCTATTTAGCCACCGTAGTTGAAGATTTACGCGCGACGGGATTATTAGTCGAAAGCGATGGCGCACAGTGCGTATTTCTTGAAGGGTATACCAATAGAGATGGCGATCCTTTACCGCTCATCGTCCAAAAAACTGACGGTGGTTATAACTATGCCACTACCGATTTAGCCGCAGTCAGATATCGGATTGGGACCGACAAAGCCGATCGCATTATTTATATCACGGATGCCGGACAAGCAGATCACTTCGCCCAAGTATTTCAAGTCGCTAAATTAGCAAATTGGATACCCGAAAATGTTGAAATTATTCACGTTCCTTTCGGTTTAGTATTAGGGGAAGATGGTAAAAAAATCAAGACTCGATCGGGTGAAGCGATTAAATTAAAAGATTTACTCGATGAAGCGATCGAACGATTTAGCAACGATCTAAAATTACGATTAGCAGCAGACGAACGCCAAGAAACTGACGAGTTTATCGCTAATAGTGCCGAAGTTGTTGGATTGAGTGCGGTTAAATATGCCGATTTGAGCCAAAATCGTACGAGTAATTATGTCTTTAGTTTTGATAAGATGCTGGCACTTCAAGGGAATACAGCTCCCTATATGATGTATGCCTATGTGCGAGTACAAGGTATCAGTCGTAAAGGTGGTATCGATTTCAACAATCTTGGCGATCGTGCCCAGATTATGCTTAATGAAGAATTAGAACTTACTCTCGCCAAACACCTTTTACAATTAGGCACGGTTATTAACGAAGTCGAGCGAGATTTATTACCAAATCGGTTGTGTCAATACTTATTTGAACTCAGTCAAAAATTCAATCAATTCTATGATAAGCATTCAGTTTTACAAGTAGAAGAACCTCTGCGGACTTCACGATTAGTCTTGTGCGATTTAACTGCTAAAACGTTAAAATTAGGATTGGATTTACTCGGTATTCCAGTAATAGAACGGATGTAATTGCGATCGATCCCGATTGCCGCGCGATTTCAATCGTTGACAATTCTGAGATCGATCGAAATGTTAAGATGGTAAATATACTCTTGCAGGAGGTATCAGGATGACAGTTGCGATCCAAAAAATGACTCTAGAAGAATTCCTTGCGTATGATGATGGCACGGATAAATTATATGAACTAGAAAATGGAGAACTAATTGACATGGCATCTGAGAGCGAAATCAATCGTCGGATTGCAGGGTTTCTGTTTGCCTATTTTCTCCAATTTGGTATTCCAGCTTATCGGTTAACGATGAAGACAGAAGTAGCCGTCAGTGGAGCGCGGGTATCAGTGCGGGTACCAGATTTGTTGGTATTATCTGAAGAATTAGCTACGGAAATGGATGGGGCGAGTCGATCGATCGTATTAATGGATATGCCGCCACCATTATTAGTAGTAGAAGTTGTCAGCCCTAGCCAAGAAAAGCGAGATTATCGTTACAAGCGGAGTGAATACGCAGCCAGAGGTATTGCCGAATATTGGATCGTCGATCCGATCGCGCGACAAGTGACGATATTAGAATGGGTGGAAGGTTTGTATGAGGAGAAGGTTTATCAGGGAGATAATCAGATCGAGTCAACCTTATTCGAGAATCTAGATCTGAGTGTCGATCGAGTATTACAGGCACGTTAGTTACGATCGACATGCTAAGATTCGAGCAGATCGATTCTCTTTCACAGAGGCTACTTGTGGTGAGCGTAGTCGAACTACGCCAACGAGTCCGCCAGGAATTGCGGATTACAAACTATCGATAGTCACCGTGCGGCGAGTTTCTGCCGAGATTTTGGCAGCGTCAGCGACACGGAGAGTTGCCAGACTAGCCGCAGGAGTGACATAATTTGGTTTGCCATCGATGAGATGATCGAGGACGAGTTCCAGATCTCTAGCAAATAAACCTTTACGTGCACCGAGATCCAGTGGGGTAGAAGTTCCATCTTGAATAAATACCCCTTCATCACCATCAAATATTAGTGCGCCCTTGTCGCCATGTACCTCAAACTTGCGGGAGTTTTGCCATAAGCCTTCACCCTTGCCATAGACGACTTCGCCGATCGCGCTATTATTCTTAAACCGTAATTGTGCCGTACATAGGCAAGTTTTGTAATAATCACCCACGCCACCCCAGTATTGATTGTGGCAATTGACACTCTCGATCGAGCCAAACAAGTCAGTGAAGCGATGGAGCCGAGAAAGTGCCGCAATCAGGGGAAATCCGAACTCAGAGCGATGAAAAGTCCATTTTTCAGTAATCGGGCGTTGACAGACGATCGTGCTGTAGCGGGCGTAATGCACCTCACCCAGACGGTCCAACCATTCGCGCATCGTCTGGTGGAGTCCGCCCAAGAGTTCGATATGTTCGACATGGAGGAGGACTTTTTTTGCCACAGCTAGTTGAACGATTTCGGTAGCTGCTCGAACATCGAGGGCGAGTGGATACTCGACGATTGTATGCTTACCTGCCTCGATCGCAGCACGGACGATCTCACTGTGGTGGATATTGATTGTCGCCACAATTACGAGATCTATATCGGGCATTTGCACCAATGTCTGCCAATCAGCTACTGCTAATACATCGAAGCTCTGGGCAAATTCTGCCGTGCGTTCGGGATTGCGCCCTGCGACGGCTACTAGCTGAGTGCGGCTTTCAGTGGCGAGACTTTGGGCGCGGACTTTGGCGGCAAATCCGGTGCCCACGATGCCAACGCGGATCGGGAGATTAATTTCTCCATAACTAGTGAGTTTGGACATAAGATTTTTTAATATTATAAAGCGATTGAATTAACCACAAAACTGAATGCCAGAAAATATTATAACTGCTATTCTAGGCTGTATTTGACCAGATCGCCAATGGCTACTGAATGACGCTAACCGTTGATAAATATAGATTACAGGAGATTGAATGTCGATCCGTTGCCGCAGAGGTATAAGTAATTAGGATGAATCCCCGCGATTTGATTACGAATACCATTCGACTTTAGCGGAACTTATAGATACAGATGGTGAGGTTTTCCCTTAGTATTCAAATAGAGATGAAAAAAACCGCGCTTAGTAGGGCAATCCGATCGAGCGTAGTTACTCACAGATCTAGGCTGGCAGATTGTCTGACTATAGACAAATACGTCCGCATCTGTCATTATTTAAGCGAAATAGAGAGGAATCAATCTGACATGGCAACCTATAAAGTTACTTTAATCAACGAAGCCGAAAATCTCAATAAAGTTATTGAGGTTGCTGATGACACCTACATTTTAGATGCAGCCGAGGAGCAAGGGATCGACCTTCCTTATTCTTGCCGTGCGGGTGCTTGTTCGACTTGTGCTGGTAAAATCACTGCTGGAGAAATCGATCAATCCGATCAATCTTTCTTAGACGACGATCAAATCGAAGCAGGCTACGTCCTGACTTGTGTTGCTTATCCTAAGTCCGATTGCACCATCATCACCCACCAAGAAGAACAACTTTACTAAGCTCCCCTGGTTCTGGAGTAAGTAGTTTAGGAGCGTGGAATTAGATTAATTCCGCGCTCCTATCTTTTTAAGTGAAAGCTCGCTGTCGTTGGCGATCTTTCACCGCAAAGCGCAGGCTTGGCCAACGACTACGCTCACCACAAGCGTTGCCCTGAGCGTAGTCGTTGGGTAGCCTCTAGAGAAACATCGGCAAGTCGGTACCAACTAAGCCGAATGATAGAATAGTGAGATAACCTAGCCCCCGCCAAAGTTTGGAGGTTTTATGACAATTGCAACTGCACCTGGTGTCAATACTCAACCATTGCTGCTCGATGTCAGCAATACAACTTTAACAATCACTCCAGCGCAATTCGATCGATTGTGTATCGACAATCCCGACTTACGCCTGGAATTAACTCCCGATCGAGAATTGATTGTTATGGCTCCAACATTTTCGATTAGTGGCAAGCGCAATCTAAACTTAGGGAGTCAGGTTTATGTTTGGAACGAGCAAACCGAGCTAGGTGAAGCATTTGATTCTTCAACTGGTTATGATTTTACTGCTATTGGTGGAGGAAAACCTTCACCCGATGTCTCTTGGATTGAAAAATCTCGATTGGAAGGGATTTCACTAGAACAGCTTTGTCCAGTAGTACCCGATTTTGTAATAGAATTGCGTTCTACAAAAGACAACTTGAGTCCATTGCAAAAGAAGATGAGCGAATATCAAAGTCTTGGAGTAAGGCTGGGTTTGCTCATCAATCCAAAAGACAAACAGGTAGAGATCTATCGACCAGGACAAGAACCAGAGATACTAGAATCGCCTACTGAGATCGACTGTGGTGAAGTCATGGCTGGTTTCGTACTGAGTATGAGTAGAATTTTTTAATCATCAAATATTAGCAGATTCCTGATGAGTAGAATTACTACCAATTAATAATCAATATTAGAGGTTTGAAATCTTAACTTTTGTCAAAATGAGCCGGAAACCACGCACACCTTCGATCGAGTCTTGTCCCAAGTGTAAATCCGACCTAAATGACGAGCAGAAACTCTAGTTTTCAGAGCGATCGCGAATTCAGTGACGATCGGGACGTGAGAAGATCCGCCTCATCTGTAGAATAGTGAAGTTGCTACATATTGGAACTGATGAGTGTGGACGCGATTAAATTTGGGACTGATGGCTGGCGGGGTGTAATTGGGGCGGAGTTTACATTCGATCGATTGTTGATGGTTGCGCCGATTGCGGCGGCGGTACTTGCAGATACTTATGCAGCCAAGACGGGCAATCGGCAGATTATCGTGGGATTCGATCGCAGGTTTATGGCGGAAACCTTTGCAAAACGGATGGCTGAAGCCGTTCGACTGGCGGGATTCGATGTCATTCTCAGTGATACTTACGCGCCTACGCCAGCATTTAGTTGGGCTGCACACAGTCAAAATGCCCTCGGTGCGCTGGTAATTACTGCCAGTCACAATCCTGGGGACTATTTGGGCTTGAAGGTAAAGGGAAATTTTGGGGGTTCGGTACCGCCAGAGATCACTCAGCAGATTGAAGCTAGATTGGGTGAAACTTTACCCCCTAGTCAGCCAGGAACTCTGACTACGTTCGATCCTTGGGCGAGTTATTGTCAGGAGTTGCGCGGTAAAGTCGATTTAGCTAGTATTCAACAATCGATCGCGTCGGGTAAACTCAGCGTATTTGCCGATGTGATGAATGGTGCTGCGAGTACTGGATTGGGTAGATTATTAGGGTTGCCGATTACCGAACTCAATAGCAAAACCGATCCCTTATTTGGTGGTGGTGCGCCGGAACCTTTGCCTAAATATTTATCCCAATTGATGCGGGTAATTCGCAGCCATCAGCATCAGCCTGGAATTCGGGTGGGTTTGGTATTTGATGGGGATTGCGATCGGATTGCGGCTGTAGATGGCTCTGGTGAGTTTCTCAGCTCTCAGATTTTGATTCCGATTCTCATCGAGCATTTAGTCAAACAACGGGGCTTTACAGGCGAAATTATCAAGACGGTGAGCACGTCCAATCTCGTCCCGAGCATCGCGAAACTCTATAATCTGCCAATTTATGAGACACCGATCGGGTACAAGTATATCGCCGATCGGATGTTGACTACTCCAGTCTTAATTGGTGGTGAGGAGTCGGGAGGCATTGGCTATGGCAATCATATCCCCGAACGCGACGCGCTACTCTCAGCATTATATCTACTTGAAGCGATCGCCAAATCGCAACAAGATTTAGGGGATTTGTACCGTCAACTGGAGATTCAGACTAACTACAATTTTAAATACGATCGGGTAGATCTACATTTGGCAAATATGGAAATCCGATCGCGCTTAATGGCGCAATTAGAGCACAAACCAATTGACAAAATTGCTAAAATAGAAGTACGCGATCGCAATCTAACGGACGGGTACAAATTTAATTTAGTCGATGATAGTTGGCTATTAATTCGGTTTAGTGGAACAGAGCCAGTGCTCAGACTCTATTGCGAAGCAGCAACGATCGAGCAGGTGCACCAAACCTTAGCCTGGGCAAAGGATTGGGCAAAGTCGGTTTCATAAGTCGGCGATCGTTGTATCACTCAAAAATCTAACTAGTGGACGATTTCCACGCATAGTTAATCATGAAAGTTTTTAGTTATTTAGCAACGATCGCCACGACAGTTATTACTGTATTAGCACCAAGCTTGGTGAGAGCGCAAGGCGTTTTCGTGCAACCTTTTCCTTCGAGTGGTTATTCTTCGACTACGATTTACGTACCATCCGTCCCGCCGATTATCATCAGCCCCACAGATCGATCGATCCAAAATATCTCTCCCAATGGTGACTATTTTCCAAATTCGACAACTACTTATTACGATAGCGGTTATCAAATCTACCGCGATCCTCAATATCGTCAGTATCGTCAGTATCGTCAACCTCCCCTGATCTTTCGACAGCAGGAGATTTATCCCCGTAGTGTACAGCCTACCTGTACCACTACAATAATTGGTAGCCCAATTCCTAGCCCAATTGCACTCGATCGATATACTGGGACACCATGTCGTTAGCCACAATCCTGTGGGGGTGCCTCTCGCTGGCACCCAAAACCGCCGCTATTATTAATCGATAAATTAACTATTAGTAGGTAAATGTGTCTAACTCAACACCAAATTATCTCGATGGATGACGGTTTCTTCGCCCAAGTAGCCAAGTAAATCGATGATATCAGTCGATCGATGTCCCTGAATTCGATCGAGTTCGATCCTACTATAGTTAACAATCCCCCGTCCAATTTCTCTCCCCTGAGCATCACATAATTGCACTGCATCTGTCGCTTCAAAGTCTCCCTCAATGCGGGTAATTCCGGCTGGCAATAAGGATTTGCCACTAGTAGTAATTGCTTGCACAGCACCAGCATCGAGAAATATCTTACCCACTGTCACCAATCCGTGAGCGATCCAGCGTTTTCTGGCACTATCGGCGCGTAATTGTGGCGTGAATTGAGTTCCCAAAGGCTCCCCCTGAAGAATCCGCTCGATGTATTGCGGAAATTGCCCATGAGTAATGGCTGTCTTCACCCCTGCACTGGTGGCGATCTGAGCGGCGGCTATTTTGGTCGCCATGCCACCTGTTCCCCATTCCGAACCCGAACCACCAGTTTGAATTTGCAAGGCGGTTAAATCCTCTAATCGATCGATCTGGACGATCGGTTGAGCATCAGGAAATTTGCGGGGATCTGCTGAGTACAATCGATCGACATCGGTAAGTAAAAACAACCAGTCAGCATCGATCAGGCTGGCTACCCGCGCCGAGAGGGTATCATTATCGCCAAATTTTAGCTCGTCTACAGCTACCGTGTCATTCTCATTGACGATCGGCATCACGCCCAGTCGGAATAGCTCTTGAAAAGTATTATGGGCATTAATATAACTACTGCGCCTGTCGAGATCGCCCCGCGTCAGCAATATTTGGGCGACTGGCTGCTGATGTTCCCGAAATAAGTCATCATACACCCGCATGATAATCCCCTGTCCCACTGCTGCTGCGGCTTGCTTGAGGGCGATCGTTTTGGGGCGTTCGGTCATTCCCAGTCGCGCTGCGCCAACTCCAACCGCACCAGAAGATACCAACACAATTTGATAACCTTGGGTGCGTAAATCGACAATGGTTTCAATCAAAGCGGCGATCGTTGCTAAAGCTAACCTCCCATCACTACGCGTCAGACTTGATGTACCAACTTTAATTACTATGGTCTGAGACATGATGGGGATCGGGGCATACTAGCTAGGGATCGAGGTTTTCTATCTTGGAGTCAGAATATTAAATATTTAGTAAAAGACCGTACTTAAAACGTTTCAGAGCGTCACCTACCTATTTTTGGCAGCTAACGCTCTGAAAATTTATATATTTTATATTATGTTTAGAGTCTTTATCTGGGCTGACTCCATTTCCACTAAAACTATGATGCCAGATATTTTAGAGCATCTCTATTTTCTTAATAATTTATTTATATTTTAACTAATTGGGCATTTGGGAGGTGGTGTGAAGATTTATTTAGTTTTGAACAAAGATACTCCCAATAGTCTGGCGATCGCAAACTCGATACTTCGCAGTAGGCTGAAGCTCAGGGTAGTATCAGCACTGACAATCGGCTCGATCAAGATCGTAAACATCCCTAGTCGATTACCCGCGAGGACATCTGTAAATACTCGATCGCCAACCATCGCTACCCGTGCGGGTTCCATGCTCATAGCCTCCACAGCTTGGCGAAGTTTTTTGCGTGATGGTTTGGCTGCGCTCAAGAAATAAGGTAGCGATAGACTATCGGCGATCGCCCCAATCCTGAGCTGACTGGGATTATTTGTCACTAGCCAGAGGGGGACAATTTTCCTAGTTTGTTCGATCCACAGCATCAGTTCCGGCTCGGCAAAACCAACACCGATCGGTACAATAGTGTCATCGACATCCAAAACCAAGCCTTCAATCTTATATCGAGCGAGAATCTCAGGAGTCAAATCCAACACTGAGCTGCCAAGTACCAAGTCAGGTTGTAGTAGGGGAAATAACATTAGAAATAGGGGATAGTGAATAGGGGTGAGGTATTTGGGAATTAGCTAAATCTTCACCTGCATAAAACCTCACACTCACTAAAAGTGCTCCATAGACGCAATTGCCCATGAAGTATGTTTAGATGATGTCGATCGGGTGGTGAATTATTTATTTCTTTCCAGACTGACGCTGCTGGCGAATCAATTGTGTTGCCGCCACATGTTCGGATAACGTTTTGCTAAAAACATGTGTACCATCATATTTTGCCACAAAAAACAGTAGATCTGTACTATCTGGGTCGAGTACTGCTTTGAGACTCCCAATCCCTGGGCTGGCGATCGGTCCGGGTGGAATTCCGGCATTCATATAGGTATTATAAGGGTTGGGTCGTTTGACTTGGGCAAAAGTTAGGGGTCGATCGGCAGTCTGTTTGATGCCTAAACCATATTCCACGGTGGGATCGGACTCTAGCCGCATATTTTTAGCGAGTCTAGTGGTAAATACCCCCGCAATCTTCGGGCGTTCGATCGGAATTACCGCCTCTTTTTCCACGACACTCGATAAACTTACCCATTGCAACAGACTCAATTTTTGAGATGCAGCAACTTTTTGATACTCTGGCAATGCTACCTGCTCGAATTGATTGAGCATCTGTGTGACAACACCTTTGGGGGTGATGCTATCGCTAGGGACTTTATAGGTTTCAGGGAAAAGAAACCCTTCTAAATGGGGGATGCCATCGGGTAGCCAAGAAAACTTATCTTTAGGAATTTCCTTGGTAGCGGCGATAAAATCAGCAGCTTTGAATAAACCTTGCTCTTCAAAGTATTTGCCCATCTGTTTAATATTCCAACCCTCGCGGATGGTAAACCCAGATTGAACTACTTTACCTTCTAAAATTTGGGCGGCGACTACTGGTAAAGGCTGACTTGGCGATACTTCATAAATACCCGATTGGGGTGATTTGCCTTGTTTACCTTGCCAAGATGTCCACAGTTTCCAAGCTAGCTGAGATTTGATTGCGCCTTTTGCTTCCAATTCTTTGCCAATTGCTTGAGCAGAGGTACCAGGTTTGACTTGAATCTGGATACTTTTAGCATTTGGATCGGTAGTAGGTGGTGCGACGATCCCGTTCCACCACCTACTACCGATCCCGCCAGCAACAGCGATTAGCAGTGCAATTGGTGCTAAAATTAACAACCATTTAGGAGTATTCTGGGCTAGTTTCAAGGGTAATCCTCCAGATCTAGATTTCATCCAGTAGCATATCTTCAAGCATTGGTTGGAGTTGTTCGGCTTCTTGTTCGGAGAGTAATGAAATCACGCCATTTTCATCGGCTTTCCCGAAGAATAAGAGTGGATCTACAGGGGTGCAGATTGCATACTCTTGCTCTTTATTATAAAATCGTGCCAAAATTTGAAATTCTTCTGGCTCCAAAGTATCATCTTCTTCATCAAGTTCGATCGTGACTACTTCTGTCGGATCTAGTGGGGGTAATTCACCAACCGCACTAAGCGTAAAAGCAGTCCGCTTGAGCGCGAGATTTTGTTCGGATAGTACCGCCTGAGCATCAGCAAAGATCGCATCGATCTCTTCTTCTTCTTCGACAGAAACTAATTCGGTGACATCATCTTCTTCATCCCAAGCGAAAATTTCAATTGGCGCATTTTCTGGTAGTAGCAGAAAGTAAGTCTTGCGATCGAGTTCGAGTTCGCGCTCGATGTAACAGGGGAGTTCGCGCCCCAATTCATCGGTTAGTGTGACTAACTCAGCATCATCGAAATCTTCAGACTGGGGTGATGAGGACATGTAAAATAATTTTAAATGATAACTTTAGTGGCTATCTAATTTAGAGGTTAATGATTCAATGCTTCGATCGAGATTGCGCTGACAAAGACCACTAGTAAGCCAACCCTTAGAATACCATAATGGCGAGCACTGTTTGGCACAAATCGATTTAGGCAATACTGGAGATCGCTAGCCGCAGCCAGTCTTCAATGTTTGGACTTTTTACCATTAGACTATCTTGACTAATAGCCTGTAAAGCTTGGTGAATTTCATCAGTTGTATAGCCCAAAGCTAACAAGGTCATCTCAACTTCTGCCTGCATAGTTGAATTCAAACTAGTCAGTGGTAAGGATTCGATTAAACCTGATGCTACCCGCCATTGTCCCAGCTTGCTACGAAGTTCTAGAGCTAGCCGCTCGGCAGTTTTTTTGCCTACTCCTGGGGCGGTGGATAGACGCTGAATATTGCTAGTGACGATCGCTGAGACGGTATCAGCTAGTCCTAGTTTATCTAATAAGGCGATCGCCAAACTCGCTCCCACTCCACTGACACTAATCAATTGCCGAAATAAATCCCGTTCGGCTGCGGAACTAAAACCATACAAAGATATCTGATCTTCGCGAACCTGCTGATGTGTAAATACCTGTATTTCTTGGCTCGGTACCACTTCCAAGAGCATCCGCTGGGGTACTTGCAATTCATACCCCATTTGATTTACATCTAATACCAGAATTGCCCGATTATTAGCTGTCTGGATTTGGATGGCGATGCCTTTGAGGTAGCTAATCATCTAGATCGAAGTGTAAGTAGTTTAATGATGTTACTCCAATTAGCTAGATTTTAGCTCAGATATCTACACCACCCCAATCGCATCGTCCAGATTGATGAGGAAATTTCCACAGATAAGTTATCGCTCCTCAGAAATTGAGTTGCCGAGGAGCTAGTTAACAAAGTAAAGATAACTACTAATACTTAGTTCGATCGATGATACTTACCAATTTACTCGGAATGGCTGGTGAAGCGATCGCTGTCTGAGTCCCAGCAGTACGAGCGTATAAACTAGAATTGTCAGCAGTAGCGATAGTAGGCATTGCCTCTCGCAGATGAGCCGCTACGGCAACTGTGGTAGTGTCATAGGTTTGAGTGACAATTTTTGGATACAATCCAATCCCAATAATCGGCAGGATCGAGCACATTGCGATCGCTAATTCGCGAGGTTTGGCATCCAACCAAGGCTGATCGCTCGATTCGAGCTGTTTGCCAAAGAATACCCGTCGTAACATCGACAGTAAGTAGATCGGTGTAATCAACAAGCCAACAGCAGACAGGAAAACGATCGTAGTTTTGAACCCATCGCTATAAACATCGCTAGTTGTTAAGCCGAGGAAAATTGTCAATTCGCCAGCAAAGCCACTCATCCCTGGTAATGCGAGGGAAGCCATCGATGCCACCGTAAATAGAGCGTAAGTTGTGGGCATAGATTTGCCAATCCCACCCATCTTGTCCATCGACAGTGTGTGTGTCCGCTCGTAAGTCACCCCAGACAGGAAAAATAGTACCGCTGCAATCAGCCCGTGCGAAATCATTTGCAGCATCGCGCCATTGATACCCAACGCCGTGAAGGAAGAAATCCCAATCAACACAAATCCCATGTGAGAAATCGAAGAATAAGCCAGACGACGCTTGAGATTGTCTTGGGAAAAAGCGGCTAATGCACCATAGATAATATTAACTACACCCAGCACTGCGAGTACGGGAGCGAAATAAACGTGAGCATGGGGGAGCATTTCGGCATTCAAGCGAATCAATGCGTAACCACCCATCTTTAGCAATACCCCAGCCAGAATCATCGAACCAGGTGCTGGAGCTTCGCCGTGTGCATCTGGTAGCCAAGTATGGAACGGAAAAATCGGCAGTTTCACGCCGAAGGCAATCAGGAAACCTGTATAGGCTAATAATTCTAACTCGAGCGGGTATTCCTTTAGACCTAGTGCCGTGAAATCAAAAGTAACGGTATCCCCATAGAAAGCCAAGGCTAGTGCGGCGACAAGGATAAAAATCGAAGCTAGGGCGGTATACAGAATAAATTTAGTTGCAGCGTAGAATCTTTGCGCGCCACCCCAAATCGAGATCAGTAGATACACTGGAACCAGCTCCAACTCCCACAGCATGAAGAACATCAGTAGATCCTGGGCGAGAAATACGGCAATCTGGGCACTGTACATCACCAGCATCAAGCTGAAAAACAGGCGCGGTTTGATCGTAGTATTCCAGCCAGCAAAGGTAGCCAGAGTCGTCACAAAGCCTGTCAAAACAACCAGAGGCATAGATAAACCATCTACGCCGACAGACCAATTTAAGCCTAGTTGTGGTACCCAGCTATAGCGTTCGACTAACTGGAGGCTAGAGTTATTGATATCGTAATGTGTGGCAAATGTATAGATAATTAAACCTAATTCTAATATTCCCACGCCCAGTGCGTAGAGCCGCACATTTTTACCATCTGGATCTGGTAGTACGGGAATAGCTAAGGCAGCTATGAGCGGAAACGCAATAATGGCAGTCAACCAGGGGAATTCAGAAATCATAGATAGGCGATGAGGATCGAGTCGGACACTTCACAGCAAGACAATGATAATATTTACTTTGTAGGTATAAATACTCACTGTGTTAATGATATACCTTGTTCAGAATGATGGCAAGTTGTAAATAAAATTTACAATTATTAAAATACTGTTGCTCTAGATTACCCTTTTTCGAGTGCGATCGATCGAAATTAGGGGAGATCGACTGGTATAAGATGTGGAAATACTTAGCTCGGTGGTAAGGAGGATTTTCCCAGACAGACACTTTGTGAACGAATCGGCGTAAGATCGATAATAGCCGATCTCATTGACGTAGCTGGAGCAAGATCGATCGCATTATGCCAAAATCACCACCTCGTTCTGTACAAGCTACTTTTTGGCAATCCCCAACAGTGAGATTAGTTGGAATTTATGGTGGATTGAGTGCGATCGCTAGTTTGATGTTATTTCCCTTACTCTGGTTGTTGAGTACGGCACTCAAATCAGCCGATGAAAATATCTTCCAATCTCCACCCCAATTATTACCGAGTCATCCAACTATCGAAAACATTATTACTGTGTGGCAAAGTAATGACTTTGGACGCTATTTATTTAATAGTAGTGTGGTGGCAATTTTGAGTGTGGTCGTTAACTTAATTTTTTGTGCGCTGGCAGCCTATCCTTTAGCTAGATTAGAGTTCAAAGGCAAAGAGCTGATTTTTACGATTGTGGTATCGACGATTACGATCCCATTTCAGATCGTGATGATTCCGCTGTATATCATCGTGGTTGAGTTGGGATTAGTTAATACTTATTTAGGAGTAATATTACCTAATCTCGCTTCAGCTTTTGGGATATTCTTGCTCCGTCAAGCCTTCCAATCCGTACCAAAGGAACTCGAAGAAGCTGCTAGAATGGATGGCTGTTGGGAAATTGGGATTTGGTGGAGTGTGATGTTACCTGCAATTCGCCCCGCATTAGTCACCCTCGCAATTTTTGTCTTTATTGGTGCTTGGAGTGATTTCTTATGGCCATTAATCGTGCTTCAGGATGATACTTATTACACTCTCCCATTAGGGGTGGCTAAATTAGCCGAGGGTGCATTTGGGTTAAATTGGCGGTTGGTAGCGGCTGGTGCGGTAATTTCGATCGCGCCTGTCTTAGTCTTATTTATGTTCGTTCAACGTTATATCGTACCTACTGCTACTAGTAGTGGCGTGAAAGGTTAGCAAATTAGTTAGCGCATATCTTGCACCACTTTAAACATGCTAGTACTTAGTGCAGATCCAGGGTACCCACAAGGGGCACCCCTACACAATTCACCTGTAGGGGTGACCCTGTCTTGTCGTTTTTTTATTCGGGGGTTCCCCCCGAATAAAAACGCCGCTTGTGGGTACCCTTAGATCTGTGCGGTTACTAGTCTTTATTTAGTGGTGCAAGATGTCAATTAACCTTGATAAGGTCGATCGATCCGATCGAGTGATACATTAAACTCAAATGGCATCCGACCGGGATCTTTGCGGGGTTCGGCAGCATAACCGACTGGTAATACTAGCGCAATTGCCAAATCTGGATCGTTTTCGGCACCGATGACAGCTTTGACTTTCTCTTCGCTCCAACCGTTCATCATGCAAGTTGATAAGCCCAAGCTCTCCGCTGCCAGCGTCGCATGAGTCGCGGCAATCATCGCATCCTTAATCGCATACTCCCTAGCCTTGTCACCAATTGCGGCAGCAAATTCAGGCACCGCTTTCTGGAAATAAGCAGCAGTACCTTCACTCCAAGCACCTGTTTGGATGCCTTGTTGAATAATCGGCGTAATGTCTTTCTCTCCAGCCTTAATATCGGCGGCAAAGACCAAGTTGATAGGTGCTTGGACGATTTGAGGTTGATTGAAACAAGCCGCGCCTAATGCCGCTTTTTGGTCGGGATCGGCGACGATAATAATCCGCCAATCCTGGATGTTATAGCTACTAGGAGCTGCCACAGTCAGTTCGATCAGTTGGCGGAGGAGTTCGGGCGCGATTGGGTCGGGTTTGAAACTTTTGATCGATCGGCGTTGTAGAATTGCGGTCGGTACGTCTAATGGCATCATTTAGGCTTTAGGCTTTGGGTATTAGGCTTTAGGGGAATTCGCCATCTTAGTATATAAGCTTTCCTCAAAATTTAGCAAAGATAATAGGGTAAACACTAGCCACCATCTGTATTTCAAGCGATATCTTACTGTCAATTTCAAACCCGATCGGTTAATCGATCGTTTAACCCTTTGAGATCGATGCGACTCAAATTTGTAGTCGATCGATTCTAGAGAAACACTCCACCACTAGCTTCAATCCGTTGCCCATTAATCCATTTCGCATCAGGCGAACACAGAAAAGCGACAATTCCGCCAATATCTTCAGCCTGTCCGACTCTACCCAGCGCAGTTTGCGAAGCGATGTAGCCTTTAGCTTGTGGATTGTTGCGAATTGCGGCTTCATTAAAATCAGTTTCAATCGCTCCTGGAGCCAGCACATTTGCGGTGATGCCTCTTGCGCCTACTTCTTTGGCTAAGTAACGAGTGAAAGTTTCGATCGCACTTTTAGCTGAAGCGTAGACTGAGTAGCCAGGATTAGCAAATCTAGTCGTACCACTAGAAATATTAATAATGTGTCCCTGGTCATTAAGATAAGGCAAAAGTTTCTGAGTTAGGAAATACACACCTTTAAAATGAATATTTACTAAGTTATCAAAATCTTCTTCTGTAACTTGATCGATGGGAATAGTAGCTCCAACTCCAGCGTTATTGATGAGAATGTCAATTTTTTCAGCATTGAATTTGGTTTTCAGTAGAGTTTGCAACTCCTGGATAAAACCATCGAAAGTAATAATTTTTCCGACATCAAACTGTAAGGCTGCTGCTGTTTGCCCGATTTGCTCGATCTGAGAGACAACATTATTGGCTTCTGCTAATTTCGATCGATAGGTAATGATAACATCGCACCCAGATTGTGCTAAACGCAAAGCCATCTCTTTACCTAAACCTCGACTCCCACCTGTAATTAATGCAATTCGATTCATATCAAAATTGAAATAAAATGTTTCAGTTCATATGTATCTTAGCTGATTTCTGCTATTTGATTAGGTGGGGAATGACCTTTGATCAAGCCAAAAACCGCCATCATCAAAAGCCCTGATGCTTTTGATGATGGCGGTAAGGAGGGAATTAATGTTGATGGTGCCTTATTGATTCACAGGTTGAGATTCGCTTACTTGTTCCTCATCGCTAGTCAGCCAATGTCCGAATTCTTCCATAAATCGATCGCGTAAAATAGCATCCCGAATCTTTTGGGTAAACCGGATGAGTTCGGTAATATTGTGGATTGATAACAGCGTGAATCCAGTGATTTCGCCACAGCGGACTAAATGGCATAGATAAGCGCGACTATAGTTCTGGCAGGTATAACAGGGGCAGGTATCGTCTAAGGGGGTAAAATCGCGCTTGAAGGGGGCATTCTTGAGATTCCAGCGTTCGCCCCTGACAAAGGCTGCACCGTGTCTAGCGACGCGGGTAGGGATGACACAATCGAATAAATCGATACCGGAGGCGATCGCGATCGCCATTTCTTTATAGGTACCGATGCCCATCAGGTAGCGCGGTTTACTTTCGGGTAATAATGGTGCAGTGGCGCGAACGATTTTGTGGATAAAATGTGCGGGTTCGCCGACACTAACGCCACCAATGGCATATCCGTGAACGTCAAATTCTTGGAGAGATTTAGCGGCTTCGGCGCGTAAATCTAAATGCACACCGCCTTGGACGATCGGAAATAAGGCTTGATCTTCAGGGCGTTGGTGTGCCTCAATACAGCGGGCTAACCAGCGATAGGTACGATCGGTAGCAGCGACAACTTCCTCGCGGGTGGCTGGATAGGGGGGACATTCATCAAATGCCATAATCACATCCGCACCGAGGGCATTTTGAATCTCGATCGATTTTTCAGGCGAAATAAAAATCGTACGTCCATCTAGGGGCGATTTGAAAGTAACGCCTTCTTCGGTAATCTTCCGCATTTTACTAAGGCTGAATACCTGAAACCCGCCGGAATCAGTCAGCATCGGCCCTTTCCAGTTCATGAACTTATGTAGTCCACCTGCTTCTTTGATGATATCTTCACCTGGGCGGAGGTGCAGATGATAGGTATTGGCTAGTACCATTTGCGCCTGGGCATCTTCCAGATGAGCCGATGTGAGCGTTTTCACAGCAGCAGTAGTACCGACAGGCATAAATCTCGGCGTTTCGACAATTCCGTGTGGTGTATGGAAAACGCCCGCACGAGCATGAGTGTTGCTACATTTGCCTAAGCAGTCGAAAGAGAAATGAGGGTGGTTCAAGAGATGGACGGGGGGACGGGGGGACTGCGGGACTGCGGGACTGCGGGACTGGGGGACTGCGGGACTGGGGGGCTGGGGGACGAGGGGACTGGTTCAAACACCATCCACCATCCACCATCCACCATCCACCCCTAAAGCCTAAAACCTAAAACCTAAAGCCTAACTCGCCGGATCGTCACCAACCCAACCTAACGGGGATACTTCGGCATCATCTTTGACACGTTTAATCGGCAAATTGGCGATCAGAGCTGTCACTCGTTGATTGCTCTCCAAGCTAAAATCTAGTCCTTGAGGATCGATTTCGACATAACGCGATACGACTTGCAGAATTTCTTGACGCATCAACTCCACCATTTGGGGGCTAAGATCGGTGCGATCGTGAGCAATGACTAATTGTAACCGCCGCTTCACTTGCTCCCGACTCGGCTCATTTGCCGCGCGGGGGAATAACATTTCCAGAAATTCGTTAATCATAGTCATAGTAATGCGATCGATAGAAGAAATTAGCACCTAAATGATGGAATCTTTGATGGGTACAGAATGGTGACAATAATTACTGACAAACTTCTCAACCCAATCCTTAGATCTAGAGTTTTTTGTCTACCCAATTTGAGGATGGTAGATTGGACGATGTGGTTCGCCAAGCGTCTCGTTGGCGTAGCCTCTCGATAGAGAAGAGAACAGAATAGAACAGAAGGGAAAGAGAATCGATATGCTGTTGCAGACAACAATTGACTTAATCAAATCTTTGCCTGGGGCCTAACTTACTCTCATGCTGTGGTTATATTCCTATTTAGCAAAGATTTTACGTATCCGAGTCAATAAATTATCTCGCTCGACATCAAGCGTCAGATAGGGAACTTTTTCGCCGCACAGACGATGGGCAATATTATCAAAAGCTTGAGCGGCGCGAGAGTTGGAATTAGGTTCCAATACTAACGGTTCGCCGCGATTGGTAGAAGTGATCACGCGTTCATCTTCAGGTATAACACCGATTAACTGCACGGCGAGAATTTCACTGACATCATCTACAGACATCATCTCACTAGCTTCTACCATCGCTGGACGCAAGCGATTGACAATCAGTCTGGCTGGACTAATGTTACTAGCTTCGAGTAAGCCGATGACTCGATCGGCATCCCGTACGGCAGAAATCTCTGGAGTGGTGACAATCAGAGCCTCTTGAGCAGCCGCGATCGCATTTTTGAAGCCCATCTCAATTCCCGCTGGACTATCAATCAGGATAAAATCAAACTGAGGAGCGAGTTCGCCAATCATCCATTTCATATGGTTAGGGGTGATCATTTCCGCCTTACGATTTTGGGTAGCAGGGAGTAAAACCAATCCTGGCTGGCGTTTATCTCTGACTAATGCCTGATCGAGGCGACACTCTCCCGCGAGGACTTCTACCGCAGTATATACGACGCGATTTTCCAATCCTAATAATAGATCGAGATTTCGCAGTCCAAAGTCCCCATCTACCAAGGCGACTCGGTGCCCCATTTTGGCAAGAGTCATGCCCAAGTTCGCCGTTACAGTGGTTTTACCCACTCCGCCTTTACCGGAAGTAATTACAATAATACGAGTCATGAATTATAAATTGTGAATTATTTATTATTTATTATAAAAATTCGCTTATTGGTTACGAGCTTGTACGACTTTCTCCCAAAAATTCAGTCAGATCGCTGAGATCCTGGTAGAGCTAGTTCGCGAAGGTAGGGGGTTGTCTTCAAGTCTATTGCTCGTGCGATCCGAATTCCTTGGGGTGTTACATAGGCAATTTCTGGTTCAAACTGTGGTGGTGGGGTTTCTGGTGCCCGCGCTACTCGATCGGCAATTCGCAATTGGGTTGGCTCCATCTGGAGTGCCATAATCAGACAGTGAGGGTTGTTGGGATAACCAGCATGAGCGATGCCCCGCAATCTCCCCCACACAATAATATCCCCTGCTGCAAAAATTTCGCCGCCTGGGTTGACATCGCCCATAATAATCACCGTACCTTGATGGCGGATGTCCATGCCCGAACGTACTGTCATCTGTAAATAAATCGGATCGGCGATTAAGGGTGTATCTTGTGTCGATCGCTGAATTAAGGGCGCAATTGCTGGCTGTTGAGTCACACAGTATCCTGCTGTTGCAGCAGCTACAGCAGTTTGCCGACGGCTAGTGGAGACGAGTTGGAGTTGCAGAGCTACATCAGTGAGGGCATCAGCGATAGCTTGCAATTGTCTGGCATCTAGAAGTCGATCGTGAGCAATTAGATGTACGACAGCTAGTGGTTGCCAAAATCTTTTCCCAGCTTGTAGTCTTTGCTGAAGCTGTTCCCACAAATCATTCCAACTGGCAGAAGCTGGAGTCTCGGCTTCTGTAGGCAAAATCAATTTTACCACTCCATCTTCATTCTTCAGTCGAATTTGCAATTTGGGCTGCTCCGCTGGGGTAATAGGGATTAGATCTGCTTTTTCCCCAGCATTTAGGATAGATAAGGTAGATAAGGAATCAGCATTCATGGCCTACAGAGTGTTAACGAGCGAAATTGACTTATACATCTTACACTTCAAACGGATAAACCGTCACAATTACCCTCCGGTGTATCCAAGTATATGGACGATCGGGTAAGATTATTTACACCCTTTAATTAAAGTATTAAATTGTAATAAAATTCATTAGTACTACTTTCTGAATTTTAGCGGCGATCGCAAGATTGGCAGATGGGATCTATTAATATAAGTCTCAGTCAGATCGCTTAGACAGTACCTAAAAGAAAATGAGTTTAATTCGGATTTGGGCAGTAGCAAGTAACGTATTTCGGGAAGTGATGCGCGAGCGGATCTTTTTGACGATCGGCTTTTATGCTTTATTGATGCTGGCGGCTGGGCGTATATTACCTTCGATCGCTGGTGCTGCACAAGACAAAATCATGACAGATTTTGGGACTGCTAGTTCTAGTCTCCTCGGTGTAGTAGTGGCAATTTTTGTAGGGACAGGCTTAATTAATAAAGAAATCGAAAAGCGAACTGTCTTTACGATCGTTACCAAACCGATTAGCAGTATGGAATTTATCCTCGGTAAACATTTAGGCTTATCGGCAGTATTGGCGATTTTGGTAGCTGGGATGACAGCGATTTATCTAATGGTACTCAGCTTTTCCCAGATTAATTACCAATTGGTTCCGCTCTTGGTTGCTGCATTTTTTCTATTTCTAGAACTATGCCTACTGACGGCTGCGGCATTATTATTTGGTGTATTCACGAGTTCGATTTTAGCAATTCTACTGACTTTCTCGCTTTATTTAGTCGGACACTTGAGTGAAGGGATGGTGAAACTGGCAGGTGTCACCAAAAATCCTGGTTTTCAACAACTGACAGATAATTTATATCTGGTTTTACCCGATCTATCTCGACTAGATCTCAAGAATGATGCTGTCTATGGAGTCTTACCACAGCCAGATATACTTTTGCTCAATGCTGCGTATGCGGTGGTTTATACAGTGGCATTATTACTCGTGACGACGGTAATTTTTTCTCGCAGACAGTTCTAGTCTTACACCATCATCTGGAGGAGATCTCCCCCATCCCTACCATAGCAATCCTGAATGAAAAGCGATGTTAATGTAGGGTGTGTTAGGCATCAGCCGTAACGCACCATTATTCGCTCCCTATCTGATTTAGGATTGCTATACCTACCAGCCAAATAGCTGAACTTAGAGTTTTTGGTGAGTATAGGCGTGTTGCTTGACATTATCGTCCTTGGTGACGACTCGATCGGCATTGAGTACCCGCTTCCGCTCAGTAGAATAGTTAAAGCTGGCGTAAGTGTCACCTTGAGCGATATGAGCTTGGGCTTCAGGGCGGCGTTTGTAGGTGCGGGCGGTGGCGATACAACGATAGGCAAATTCGTTACCTAGTTGACAGTCAGCGGGGAAACTCGCTGGAATTTCGGGCATATCTCCAGCAATTAGTGCGCCCAAGGTGGTGGCTGCGACAATTTGATAAGATGTGGGAATACCCTTGAATAGGGCTTCTAGAGCGGAGGAAGGAATTGGTTCGATCACTTTGAGTTCGCGAACGCCATCATCGTCACGGAAGAAGCAGGTAGCCACACCGACGACAACATAGTCGTCATGGGTAAGATCGGGAGCATCAGCGATCGAGTTGAGAGTTGTCATAAAAATTTAATTAATTTAGTCTAGAAGATATTTATTTAGCTGTTTAGATCCTACCAATTTAACTAGGTTCGGCAGATCCTCGTTAGACTACTTATTATATTGTTAAGAAAATATCACAGTACCACTCTGAGGTATTAGTCTTTATTTTGCCCCAAAGATGAGATTTGCTCTTCCCCGCTCCTGATAATACCCGCTTTAGAGATCGCCAAACATGGAAGCTTTTAGCCCCACCCCGCCAGATTGGAGAGAAATAGCAACTCACGCCGACGGATTTTGTTGTCCTAATTGTCGTGCTAGCTCCACCACAGCTACCGCCGCTTGGATAGATCGTCGTTCCCCCGTATTTATCGAAAACCGCAAACGCAAATGGCAGGAATTTTATCTGTGTCAGTGTGGAAAAGCTTGGTGGGGATGGAGCGACGATCGCACCCCCAATGAATTTGCCGAACGAACCGCCTACAATAGTGAAGACAGCGATCTCGATTACGATAGCTTCTTTGGGTACTTCTAAATCAACAAGAAACAACTGCAATGGATTGGCAAGAAATTTCTGGTAATTGGGTTTATATTCCTCGTCAGCCGCGTGCAATTATCCATTTTTTAGGTGGTGCATTTGTCGCAGCAGCTCCACATCTTACCTATCGACTATTATTAGAAGACTTGGGTAAGCAAGGGTATGCAACTATTGCGACACCTTTTATCAATACTTTCGATCATCGATCGATCGCTAGTGAAGTCTACAATAGTTTTGAAGATACATTGGAATTGCTCCAAACTCGTCGATATCTACCTGCTGAATCTCTACCAGTTTATGGTGTTGGGCATAGTATGGGGTGCAAGCTACATCTGTTGATTGGCAGCATTTACGAAGTTAAGCGATCGGGAAATATTTTAATTTCATTCAATAATTTTTCGGCGCGGGATGCCGTACCATTGATGGGTCAAATGCCCCAAGAATTCAATATGGAATTCGCTCCCAATCCTCAAGAAACACTCGACCTGATCGCCGATTATTATGATGTCAGTCGCAATCTGATTATCAAATTTAGTAACGATACGATCGATCAATCATATACTTTAGGTCAAATCCTGAATAAAATCTTTCCAGGTAAGGTTTCGACACAGGTGATTAATGGCAGTCACATCACCCCATTAGGACAGAACTTACAATGGCAATCAAATCCTCAAAGTTTCACACCTTTTGATGCCATCGGACAATGGATCGATCGAGAAGTTAATCGCGATTTATACCAGCTCAAGCGCGAAATGTTACGTTGGCTCGATCCCGTAAGCACATAGTTGACAGTCGTAGGGTGTGTTAGCGACAGCGTAACGCACCAATGTCCTTGCGATTAAATAGTTCCGATCTGGTGCGTTATGGCTTGCGCCTAACACACCCTACGACTGTCAACTGTTTAATTTAAGCCTACCAATTTCGCGGTCAATTCCCACATGCGTACAGCCTTGTCATCACTAGCTTTATCTGACAACTCCTGCACGAATGATTTACCGCCGACTTTTTGACGATTACCCCAACTCCAATGCGCCCCAGATTGCTTAAATTCAGGATCGGCGACGACTTGCGCCACCCTGTCGCCAGCTAGTTCCTGACTCACATAACCCTTAGTAATATTTTTCTGAAACCAGGGGAAGATCTTTTGGAATAAAGGATAACTGTTGCGGAATAGCGGTGTATCGGCGACACATCCAGGATAGAGCGTATTAAACACAATCCCCGTCGCATCATGGTAACGCTGATGCAACTCCCGACTCGTCATCATATTGCACAACTTACTGTCTTTATAAGCTTTACCCGCTTTAAATGGTTTGCCGTCAATCATCGAAATTGGTGCTTTAAATCCAGCCGCTAATCCCTGAAGATCGCCTAAATCTGCTGGTGCAGGAATCGGAATCTTGCCGCCCAACTCCTTAGAATTGGCTGTGACGGTGCCTAAAATAATCAAACGTTTATCAGGTGCAGATGAAGCTTTTAAGTCCTCTAAGAGCAGATTAGACAGCAGGAAATGACCAAAATGATTGGTGGCGACACTCAATTCATAACCTTCTGGCGATCGCATTGGTTCTTTGAGCAAAGGTAAATAAACCGCTGCATTACATACCAAAGCATCTAAAGATTTACCCGTAGCTCTGAAATCCTGTACGAACTTTCTGACGCTTTCTAGAGAGCCTAGATCGATGTGGATGATGCTGTATGTATTTGGGGGTATCCCTACTGCTTGAGCTGCTGTTGCTGTTTTGGGTAAATCGCGACACGCCATTACTACATGCCAACCCCGCTGCACCATAGCTTTGGCGGTATACAAGCCTACTCCTGATGAGGCTCCGGTAATGATTACTGTTTGTTGGGTCATTTTAATAAAATTTTCTTACGGATCTAAAAACTTAGATCGCCATTCGATCGTACAGCATCATCAGATCTGAAGACGAGTCAAATTAAGTTCGATCGGAGCGGTTAAACTGATAACTGAATAACTGCTAACCATAGATTATGACATTACCAGCAATCCAATGGTATCCAGGGCACATTGCCAAAGCCGAACGTCAGCTTCAAGAACAAGTCAAAAAAGTTGATGTTGTCCTCGAAGTGCGGGATGCGCGGATTCCGTTTGCGACATATCACCCGCTCCTAGCGACGTGGATTGGCAATAAACCCAAATTACTGATCTTAAATCGGGTCGATATGATCCCGCCCACAGTGCGAGAATTGTGGACTGAGTGGTTTATCTCCCAAGGCGAACAGCCATTTTTTGCTAACTCTCAAAGAGGAACGGGCGTAGTTGCCATTTCCAAAGCAGCACAACTCGCAGGTATCGCTATCAACCAAAAACGGAAAGAACGCGGCATGTTACCGCGTCCGGTACGAGCTGTCGTGATCGGTTTTCCCAATGTGGGTAAATCAGCCTTGATCAATCGACTGCTGAATAAACGAGTAGTGGAAAGTGCTAGACGTGCTGGTGTCACTAGATCGCTCCGCTGGGTGAGAATTTCTGATGAGTTGGAGCTACTAGACGCGCCAGGGATTATTCCTGGACGTTTGAACGATCGAGAAGCGGCGGTAAAGCTGGCGATCTGCGATGATATTGGTGAAGCTGGATACGACAGACAGAGCATGGCGGCAGCATTTATCGAGCTGTGTCAGGAGTTGGGCTATATCGATGGACTAAACGCCAGATATGGTTCGGTACCGACGACTTTGAGCGGCGAAGAATACCTGCACAATCTCGCCAATCAAAAGTATCGCGGCGATCTAGAACGCACATCACATCTGATTCTCAATGATTTTCGGACGGGAATATTAGGCAATATTCCCTTAGAGTTACCAGTCAAATCTAATGTCTAATTCGCAGCCATCACACTTTCGATCTCCACAAACGACTCAGCTACTCTGATGACAGAAACCCTGCTGTCATAAAGTCCCTAGTGATCTAGTAGACTTTCCTGGTATATTTAGGAATTACTAAATATTTAATCCTTAATATCTAAGTTTACTAAAATCCCGATCGATTGAACAAAAGATGCATATTGCGTGGCTGGGAAAGAAAACGCCTTTTTGTGGCAATGTTACCTATAGTCGAGAAATTACTAGTGCCTTAACTAATCGTGGGCACAAAGTGAGTTTCATGCACTTTGCTGATACCAAAGCTGATGGCGACGAAGTACCACTACCATTTCTATACAAATCTCAGGTATATACAATTCCCACGATTAGAGCTAAACGAGTACTCGAACGATCGCTGCGTCGTCGCAAGCCAGATATCGTTCATGCTTCACTAAGTTTATCACCGCTAGATTTTCTGCTCCCAGAAATTTGCCAAGAACTAAATTTACCGCTGATTTCGACATTTCATACACCCTACGATGGGAAGCGTCGCAATGTGACTTCGACCACCCAGTTGCTAGCCTATCAACTGTATGCACCATTTTTAGCCAGATACGATCGCACGATTATTTTCTGTGAAGAACAACAAGATTTATTAGTCAAACTAGGTGTATCACGCGATCGCCTGATCGTCATTCCAAATGGTGTTGACGAACAAAAATACACCCCAGGTCTTAGTAATATTAAAGCTGAGTTTAATGCTCGGCAAATCTACGTTTATCAGGGCCGGATCTCGACTGAAAAAAATGTTGAATCCCTGCTTAAAGCTTGGAAATACTGCAACATGAGCAACTATGGTTGCAAACTATTATTAGTTGGTGATGGCCCACTTAGACCCAATCTCGAACCATTTTACAATACCGAACATGGTGTGATTTGGCTGGGAGCAATTCGGGATGATGCCCGTCGGATCGATATTTTGCGAGGTGCTGATGTATTTATTCTGCCTTCACTAGTTGAAGGTTTGTCGCTATCACTACTAGAAGCAATGTCTTGTGGACTAGCTTGTGTAGCTACTGATGCAGGTGCAGATGCTTCGGTGATTAGTGGTGGTGCTGGAGTTGTGATAAATACCCAAGGTGTCTCCGGTCAACTCCGCACCCTCCTCCCCGTCCTCCGCGAACATCCTGGTTGGGTCGAGATTTTAGGCAAATCTGCCCGTCAGCGAGTATTAGATAGTTATACCCTCAAAAGTAATGTCGATCGGATCGAACGTCTGTATGGCGAGATTCTCGCCCCAGTTCAGCAAGTCGGGTAGCTTAAATTAATTGATAATTAATAATTGATAATTAGGCGTTGCTGAATTAATGTATGAAACGCACAAACAATTTTTGTAGGGGTAATGCCTGTCTTGTTGCGCTAAACCCTCGGGGAACCCGAGGAGCGCGCACCGCTCGTGCTTACCCCGCATCGATTTGGGTACTCAATAAGTATCGATTGTGGTGCGTTAGGCTCAAGCAGTAACGCACCCTACATCAACTGCAACGAATCGCTGTCAACTGTCCACTGTCCACTGCTTGCACTGAGCGTAGCCGTTCGCGTTGGCGAAGCCTCTCGAAGAGAAGCGTCTCGAAGAGAAGTGTCAACTGTCTGCTAATTACCAACAACTGGGGGAACTATAACGGGAGCAACTGGCGCAGAAGATAGCCAACCAGCACTAAGAATAATTGTCAGAGTGATAAACACTAAAAATAGACCCCAGGTAATCCGATTGAGGTTGCTTTCAGCACTTTTAGTACTACTAAATAACTGCGCTTGTCCGCCAATGCCCCCAATTCCGTCACCTTTGGGGCTGTGGAGTAGTACCATTGCTGTCAAACCAAATGCGGACAGACACCAAATACTCTCAATTACATTAATAATATTCATCTAGCAATTCTAAACCGTAATAATCTTTAGTCTATTGTATCTCGATCTTGGCTGGGATTTAGCAACAGACGGGTACTGAGTAAAGATCGCACACTCAATACCCCATCACAATCCTACACCCCAACTCGCATCGGCGATCGCGTGTGCTGGAACTCGACTAGAGTTGGTAAGATCATGGACTTACCAGTCATTTCCACAGGTTGGGGAATCTGAAGAATCTCTAGAATTGTCGGTGCGAGATCCGCTAATTTACCATCCTCGCGGAGGGCGACATCCGTACCATGTCCCTGAAGTTGGCGGCGTTCGCCTTCAATCAGGATGAATGGTACCTGGCTGGTGGTGTGGGCTGTCCACGGATTGCCCGCTTCGTCACACATATATTCAGCATTGCCATGATCTGCGGTGATAATCGTCGTCCCGCCGACTTTACCCACACTTTCTAATAACTTACCCATACAACCATCGACAGTTTCGATCGCTTGAATCGTAGGTGCCATTTTCCCTGTATGTCCGACCATATCAGGATTGGCATAATTGACCACAATCAGAGTGTATACTTGCTTGGCGATCGCGGCGGTAACGATATCTGTGACTGTATTGGCGGACATCGCTGGAGCGCGATCGTAAGTACTCACCTGCGGACTAGGAATCAATTCCCGGTCTTCCCCAGGATATGGTTCTTCTCGCCCCCCATTGAAGAAATAAGTAACGTGAGCATATTTTTCGGTTTCAGCTACCCGAAACTGCTGTAAACCCCGCGCGGCAATGACTTCTCCCAGCATATTTTGGAGCTGCTGTGGTTCAAAAGCTACTAATACGGGTAATGTCGAATCGTACTGAGTAAAGGTAGCAAAAGTCAGTCCGGTAATTTGAGTACGGAGGAAGCCAGTGAATTTTGGATTCACTAGGGCATTAGTGAGCTGTCTAGAGCGATCGGGACGGAAGTTAAAGAAAATCACACCATCACCAGATTCGATCGCGCCTGGGGCGATTCTGGTAGGGCTGATGAACTCATCAGTTTTGTCATCAGCATAGCTATCTGTGAGCACTGTAGTTGCAGTTTTGCCACTACCTGCGCCTGGATCGGTCAACACATCGTAAGCTAGCTTAACTCGATCCCAGCGATTGTCTCGATCGAGTGCGTAATAGCGACCACTAATAGTTACAATCTGACCTACACCGATTTGGGCGATCGCGTCTTCAATTTTTTGGACAGCCGATAGACCCTCGCGCGGATCGGTATCGCGTCCATCGGTAATTACATGAACACAAACTTCCGTAATATCTCGATCGCGGGCTAATTGCAATAAACCAATCAGATGATCTAGATGAGAATGAACTCCCCCATCAGAACAGAGTCCAATTAGGTGTAGTTTGCTCTGACGCTGTTTCACATCTTCACAAACTTTCACCAGAGCGGGATTTTTCAAGATACTTCCATCCTTGACAGCATCAGAAATCCGCACTAATTCTTGCGGGACAATTCTCCCCGCACCGATATTTAGATGTCCGACTTCAGAATTACCCATCTGTCCATCTGGCAATCCTACGGCGCGTCCAGACGTGTTAATCAGAGTATGTGGATAAGCAGCCCACAGACTATCAATATTTGGTGTTTTGGCTTGAGCGATCGCATTGCCGTGGATATCTGGGCGATATCCCCAACCGTCCAAAATTACCAGCACCACCGGAGCTACAGGTGCTTGCGCCATATTATTCTTTGCCTTTTTTTGTGGAGAATACGGTCAACGCTATCATAACAGCTATTTATGACCTGATTAACCTCAAGACCTACATTCTGCTAGCCCAAGTAACTAAAAATAATTCAAACAATCGTCATATGTAAAAGTTCATGGGGTAGCAATAATACACAAAAGCTGATAGAGTAAGCCCGATAGAAAAATAGCCATAGAACCAACTTTAGCGATCGATCCAGAAGGGCAGATGAGGATACTTTCTGGCACTTACATCGAGGTCTTCTGGGTTGAGAATGAAAAATATTACACTCTACTGCTTTTTTCGATCGTATTTTAAACTGCTGTAAACCCCTATCGCTCGTACTAGATTAGAAAATTGTATGCTGTTCAATAGTTTTCCATTTTTAGTATTGTTTTTAGCTACATTTATTATTTACTATAGCAATCCTAAATGATTCGTGAGATTTACATAGGCTCTGGTGCGTTACCCTACGGGATAACACACCCTACAGTATTCTTACATATCAAATAGGACTGCTATATGACAGAGAATCTCAGATTCTGTACTTAGCGTACCCATACTTATCGAGCTGCGGTCGTCGTTTCGATCTTGGTAAAAATTTGCTCATCATTCAGACTAGCTGCTAGCATCGCTCCATCGGACATATTATGATGAAAGAACTGGAGGTAGTTACCACATGAGTAGTTCGCAACTGTTATCGCGGATCTCGATCGATCCCAATATTTGCTTCGGTAAGCCATGTATTAAAGGACATCGAATCTGGGTATCACTAATTCTCGATTTCTTGGCCAGCGGTATGAATATGGCAGAAATCATCGCAGAATATCCCCAACTACAAACAGAAGATATTCTCGCTTGTATCGCCTATGGTGCAGAAATGTCACGAGAACGCTTTGTTGATATCCCAATTGAGTCAGTTGCATGAAAATGAAACTGGATGAAAATATCGGGCAACGGGGGAAGGCTTTGCTAATGCAAGCAGGGCATGATGTCTGCACTATTTTAGAACAAAATCTCCAGTCAGCTCCCGATCCAACTGTCATTGAAGTGTGTAGGGTGGAACAACGATGTTTGGTAACTTTGGACTTAGACTTTAGCAATCCACTCCAATACAATCCTGCTGAATATAGTGGCATTGCCGTACTAAGATTGCCCAAACGTCCATCTCCCCAAGATTTACTCGATGCGATCGGAACTTTGATTACTGCGTTAAAAACTGAAATAATTTTAGGAAAGCTCTGGATTATTAAGCGCGGACAACTTCGGATTTATCAACAGGAATCGTTAGATTTAGACATCCCAACTGATGATTTTCCACTAACCTAAATTCTTTAACGTCAGCTTGGGAGCAGAATTGCCTGGATTCAATCGAGGGCAATCCCATCAAAATGTAATAAACCCGACTTCTTTGTAGAGGTCGGGTTCATATTGCTAACCTACTTTAACTAGAGTCAATTAGACGCTGACAGTAACTTTAGGAGCGGGATACACGCCTTTAGCATATTTAGCTGCAAACTCATCCAAGGATGCAGTTTTGATTTTGCTACCATTACCAGCAGACCAAAACGCGTTGTAGCGTTCCGCACATACTTTCTGCATGTATTTGATCGATGGTTTCATGAAGTGGCGAGGATCGAACTCTTCAGGCTTCGCAGCTAGAGCTTCGCGGACGGCGGCGGTGATTGCCAGACGGTTATCGGTGTCGATGTTGACTTTCCGTACGCCGCACTTGATCCCTTTTTGAATTTCTTCTAAAGGTACGCCATAAGTTTCAGGGATTTTACCACCGTACTTGTTAATCAGTGCGAGTAGATCTTCTGGAACAGAAGAAGAACCGTGCATGACTAGGTGAGTATTGGGTAGACGGTTGTGGATTTCTTCGATCCGGCTGATTGCCAAGATTTCCCCAGTTGGTTTGCGGGTAAACTTGTAAGCACCGTGGCTAGTACCGATCGCGACTGCTAGTGCATCTACACCAGTAGCTTCGACAAATTGTACTGCTTCATCGGGGTCGGTGAGCAGTTGGTCGTGAGAAAGCGCACCTTCAAAACCATGTCCATCTTCAGCTTCGCCCATCCCTGTTTCGAGGGAACCCAAGCAACCTAGTTCGCCTTCTACACTCACGCCGATTGCGTGAGCGACTTCTACTACCCGACGGGTAATTTCGACGTTGTACTCAAAGCTAGCTGGAGTCTTGGCATCAGCTTCTAATGAGCCATCCATCATCACGCTAGTAAAGCCCTGTTTCATTGCTGAGTAGCAAGTTGCAGCACTATTACCATGATCTTGGTGCATGGCAATGGGAATATTTGGGTATGTTTCCACTGCGGCTAACACTAGGTGGCGCAGGAATGCTTCACCAGCATAGTTTCTGGCTCCACGAGATGCCTGTAAGATGACTGGGCTGTCAGTTTCTTGAGCAGCCTGCATGATTGCTTGGATCTGCTCCATGTTGTTGACGTTGTATGCTGGAATCCCGTAGCTGTTTTCAGCAGCGTGATCCAGCAAAAGCCGCAATGGGACGAGTGCCATTAGAAATTCCTCCTATATTTAAATCTTTAATACTCGATCGACGTTCGCTGGCAAAGCTGGCGAAAGAAAATCTTCAAATTACGATCTTAACTAAGGATACTTTACCAAAGATCTGTGAGTGTTGATACACCCTACGGCAAATAAAATTAACAGGAATGGTTTGGACGATCGATCGCGTCAATCCAAATATGTTTTTACTGCCATCGCCCAAGGCACCCTAAGATATACGCTGTAACTAATGGCTCGGTGCTATTGCAAGCTGCGATCGCCACAAATCAGCCACATACAACAAAGGGAGCAGTACTAGACTACTCCCTCGATCGAAATATTAATTTAATTATGGGACGCCCGAGGGTCGAACTCGGGACCAATCGGTTAAAAGCCGAATGCTCTACCACTGAGCTAGCGTCCCATCGGTCTGTGATTACTAGACCTTTACAAAGATAGCATACAAAGTTTGAAGTTTGACAACTTTAATTTAACTAAAGTTTGCGGCAAAAGTTACGTTACTGGTCAAAGTCTGTCCTGGAGAGACATGCAGCAGATCGACACCTGTATTTAAACTGTTTCGGGGAGCCGTCCAAGGTTCTAGACAATAAAAATCCTTACCTTTGACAGTCCAGAACACCACGGTGTGATAGTCAGCACTCGTTGTCATACTTAGAGTCAACTTTTGCCCAGCATCAGTGGCTGTAGCAGTATTAGCCGTGACGTTGGTAAAAGCAGCATCGATTTCAGCTTGACTAAAATCAAACTCTCCCGCAAAGGGGTGAACTTCACCTGTTTGTTTTTCTTGATAGCTAGCTGCGGCAATCTCAAATGTCAGGCGATCTTTTGCTGGCGCGAGGAAGTAAGGATGCAAGCCAGTACTAAAGGGCATCGGCGTATCCGATTTATTGGTGTAGGTTTGGTCGATGACCAATTTACTACCCTGAATTCGATAGGTAAAGCTGACGGTAAAATCAAAGGGATATACTTGGCGCGTGGCTTCATTGCTCTCTAATACGACAGTCAGGCTAGCATCTGTGGTGGTAGATTGGTGGCTGACTGTCCAGGGCATTTCTCGGGCGAAGCCGTGCTGTTTGAGCGAATACTGTCGATCGCCAATTTTATAAGTATTATCGGGCAAGTTCCCACAAATCGGAAACAAGATCGGCACCCCACCACGTACACTCAAACTCGGATCGGTAAACCGATCGGTATCTAGATACAGTAACTCGCGATCGCCCACCCGCCAACTAGTTGCAATCCCACCTCGATCGGGGAAGACAGTCAGCGAACTCTGACTTTCGGTATCATTTAGGACATAAATAGGTTCGGTTTGAGGCTGTTTGGTGACGGTAAACATGTTATTTAGGGCGGTTATTTTGGACTGGGTTGGCACTGGACAATGATTGGAAGCGATCTGATTGGCTATCTGCGTATTTGCTGGGATCGAACCCCAGGTTGTTAAGCAAAGAGACGAGCAAACGGGTATTATAGTTATATAGGCTACACGATCGATGTTCACAAAATATCGATCGGGTTCAAAGCTATCTAACAGGCGAGCGATCGTCAGTATTAATGACATCAATTTTTGGATCGGTGCAACTCAAGGAGGCAGATAACTATCGCCCAATCGACAGTTATCACCGCTCGATAAATATAATCCTCATATCTGGGATGGATGCTCACATGAAGTTACTCAACTAAACCGATTGCTTCTAGTTGATTTTGGGAAAGCTAATCTAGTCGTCATTGTCTGTAACATTACTAGATTTACACTTCCACCGCCAGATTTATTTGTTTAGGAGAGTTAACTATGTTACATCGCAAGATCTTTCAAATGTGTGAAGATGGTCGGGAAGTATGTATTTTCTTGCGCGATCAGCAACGGTGGATCGAACGTGCGCGCATTACCGACATCGAAGGCGATCTAGTCACGATTCGCTATGAGACTGATGAAGACGATGAAGTCTCAGCTTGGGAAGAAATGGTACGTCTCGAAAGTATTGCCTCGATCAGTCAGAAATTAGCCTCTGTCTATCGTGGTAATGCGGAGCCACTAGTCTCCGATGAATGCCATGAATTAGAGCAGATTCGTCCGATTAAGCCTGAAGAATAACAGATCGAAGCGAGGAGTCATTAGCCATATGGGTAATGACTCCTCACTGCTATGTAAGACTAAAGCGATTCTGAGTTGAGTAAGATAGTGGATTGGTGATAAAAAGGGAATAGCGAAAAGTATTAGTTTGTCGCTTATTTTTGACAGGAAGATAATATGTTCGATCCTCTGTTTGCTTGTGCTGGTGTACTATGGTCGGAAATTATCGAGCTGATTCAAGGTCGAGGAATGGCAGCTAGCTTAGAAAGCTATACTGCACAGCAATTAACTCGCAACCCTCAGCTAGATCCAGGACAACGTAAATTACTCGTACATCGATTTGCGATCGAGGGTGAAGTTGATGGTAAGACACCACTAGAATTATTTCTTGCTAGCCAGACAGATTTAACTCTGGGAGATCGTCAACTGATTAGCAGTTGGCGGCGAAGTTTTGTCGGGTTACTGGCGATCGTTCAGATCTTTCCCAATGGTTTAGAAGTAATGAACTGGCTGACTGCCAAGCATTACCGAATCCAGTTTACCGATCTCCCATCTCAAACGGCAATGAGTCGGCTCAAAGTTGGCGAAGTAATTATCGCGCAGATTAGCCCAATTATTGATATCGATTGGGCGATCTTGGCTCCCTGGGTTGCTTTGGGCAGAATTGGTAGACCTAAATTAGCCGTCGCCATCGGTGCTTTTCGTCAAAATTATCCGCATTATCTCTACAGTGATGCCCCCCAACAATTAGCAGCAGCTTGGGAATCAGTTGCGGTATATCACGATCGATTTGTCGAGTTTTTTGGTACCGATGAGATCGCGCTCAATGGTGCTCAGTTGCAAACTCGGATTGGTGAATTCCAAACCTGGATGGTAGAAAAGCAATTAGAGACAGCCGGAATCGATAAATCGAAATCGCTGACTGAACTAGCCACCGATGCAGGGGTTAAAGCCGAGGATTTACAAGCTTTGACTACAGAGTTGGGATTGTCTGCTACTGATGCCGCCAAGGGGCAAACAGCCCCCGCTGGGAAGATGATCTCACCAAAGGTCGAACTTCCGCCGCATCTCAAAGCAGCATCCACAGTCACCGCGCTCAGTCATCATTATTGGGGACAGATGTTTTTAGCCGATTATCCACGACTCAAAACCCTGTTGGCACCTGTAGATCCTCAGTACTCGCCTAGCGATCTCAAATTTATTCACAAATGTTTAGCAGATCCGCAGATGAACGCCTTTGTGTGGCGCAGATTAGCCGAGCAGTTTCCCCAGCAGTTACAAACGGCGATCGGTCAAAGTCTAGCATTGCCCGATTTTAACTTATCTACACTGGATTCAATTCTCACTAAGTTTAATAAATATCTAGAGCCAGATCTCCCCGATCTAGCTAGCGTTCCGATCCACTTACACGATTTATTTCAGTCAGCAGTACTGGAAGTAAGTAAAGAAAAAGCTAGACCTAAGTCTCAACCAAAAAAGAGTGGATTTGGAGCTAAAAGTTAAGAATAGACCGACTGCTGAGATCCCGACTAAGCCGATCGGCTCAAATAGGGAAAACCGATCTTCAAGGTGTGTCTAATATTTAATTAAAATCGGTAGAATTAAAGTATCGACTTAAATAGCGACGGAGAATCAAGACTATGAATATTATTGGTTGGGTAGTACTCGGTCTAATAGCTGGCGCGCTCGCCAAAATGATTTACCCTGGTAGTCAAGGCGGTGGAATGCTTTCCACGATGGTATTAGGGATTGTTGGTGCATTTATCGGCGGTACTCTATATACCTTAATCACAACCGGAAAGTTTGTAATTGCCTCATCAGGGGCTGCGGCTGGAGCGTTAATTCCCTCACTAATATTTGCGGTATTAGGCGCAATGGTAGCGATTTTCATCTGGGGTTTAGTAACTCGTAATGCTTAGAAAATGAGGATCGATCGATTAGATTTTGCTAGTTGAAGCGATCTCGATCGAGCGATTAAAAGTCAGTCATCCGCTCTGATGATGCAAAATCCAAATCAGAGCATTACCATCAAGTGGTTTTAATAGAGTCTGCTTGTGCGGACTCTATTTTTACATTCAAAATTTAAATCGGCTGTCGAGATTAACTAACCCAAGTTGCTACCCATAACCCAAGCGGTTAGAAACCGCTCCTCAGAATGCAAAGTCCGCCTTCGCGGACTGACATATTAGTCCGCGAAGGCGGACTTTGCAACATTAGCCGCGATTTTAGTCGTAGGCATTCTAAGGTAGCAACTTGGGTTAACTAGCAGTTTGGGAGAATCATTCGGTCAGATCGTAACAGTGAAATGATATTCCTGATAAACTAGAGAGTGGAGCCATTCTCAACCTGCTGTAGTCAGTACTGACGTGGGTCAAACAAGACGAGGCTTCCAGTGTCATGGAGCTACATTGAGTGAACAATAACAGCCCTAATCTATTTCAAATCAACTTACCCCGATTCCAATCCTGGTTGACAATTGTAGCAATCTGTCTATTATTGGGTAGCTTAGGATTAGGATGGTTGGTAAAAGCCGCCTCGATCGCGATTGGATTGGTGATTATTACCCCCGTTGTCGGATTTTTGGGCTTCTTTTGGTGGTTGCGCCGTAGTGTCGTCCAAGCTGAATGTCCAGTTTGTAGTTATCCGCTGCAAGGCATCAATGGTAGTGAGATTCAATGTACCAACTGTGGTGAATTGCTCAATGTCGATCGAGGCAAATTGATCCGCGACACTCCACCAGATACGATTGATGTCATTGCAGTCGAAGTTATTCAGGAATAGGGGATAGAGAGTAGTTATTCGCACATCCATACCAATTCCCATGTCGATTAAAGATTTCTAGGCTCCTACCGTCTATCCTCCAAACCATAACTTCCAGAAATATGACATCCCCACAACCCCAAGATTGGAAACGTCGCATTCAAGATTTCAAAATCGAGATCGAACGAGCAACATCAGGATTTTCAGGTTCCGATCTCAACCAAATTGAAGTCGATTCCCCCAGCTCTGGGGTGGATGCACTCCAACGCGGCTATCAACAGTTCCGGCTGTGGTTTAATGGTATCCCTGCTAGTGGTAAACTGCTGGCGATCGCTGGTGGCGGATTATTGAGCCTGACACTGATCAAAACTGTCTTCCAACTCGTAACTTCCCTAATTACCCTCTCAGTCTTTGGGGTTATTCTTTATCTAGTCTATCGATTTTGGATTTTACCCAAAGGGGAGTGACAAAATCGACGCAGAATGAGGATCGCTACCGCTTTAGCAATTCTTGGCTCAACAGTGGGTACTATTGAGATCGATCGTCTTTAGGATTGTCAGCTCATGCGATTGGGCAAAGCCCACACTGTGCCTAACGGCAGGCTGTCGCCAACGTGAACGAGCCAAATCGCTGTTACCTGACTCGTGCCAAGTATGAACAAACTCTTGATGGTTGCTACGGTTCCCGTAATGCTAACCAACTTCCTACTACCTTTTGCCGCCCATTTTCGCAGTCGAGGATGGCAAGTTGATGCGATGTCCTGTGGCTTTTCACCTGATGATATCTGTCATCGATCTTTCGATCGACTGTGGGAGGTACAATGGTCGCGAAATCCACTAGATCCTCGCAATCTCTTTGGGACTCCAGATAAAATTAGCGAGATTGTCCGACGCGAACAATATGACATCATTCATGTCCATACTCCCGTTGCCGCCTTTGTGACACGGTATGCCTTAAAAGATGTGCGAAAGCAAATAGGCGCGAAGGTAATTTATACAGCTCATGGCTTTCATTTTTTCCCGGGCGCAAAACCAATCAAAAATGCGGCATTTCTAGCTTTAGAAAAGTTAGCTAGCAATTGGACTGACTATCTAGTAACTATCAATCGCGAAGATGAAGCCGCTGTTAAACAGCATCAACTAGTGTCGCCAGGGCATTCTCGCTACATGCCAGGGATTGGGGTAGATCTAGATTATTATCATCCCCAAACGATCTCTGAGTCAGTGGTGGCAAACATCCGCGTCGAATTGGGCATCGACGCTCGAACGCCATTATTGCTCTCAGTCGCCGAATTTACCCCTCGCAAGCGTCATCAGGATACGATCGCCGCAATTGCCAAATTGAATCGACTGGAGGTTCATTTAGCCATTGCTGGAGACGGCCCACTGATGGGGGAGATGAAACAATTAGCGATCGAGTTGGGAGTTGCTGCCCGCATCCATTTTTTAGGTCAGCGGAATGATATCCCCGCATTGATGAAAGCAGCCAATGCCAATATCCTAGTCTCATTACAGGAAGGATTACCTAGAAGTGTCATGGAGTCACTGGCTTTGGAGTTACCAACGATCGGTACCAAGATTCGGGGAACTCAAGATTTATTGGCAGGAGGTTGTGGTTTGCTCATTGATGTGGGCGATGTTGTGGGTTTGGCTGAAGCAATTGGCTGGATACTCGATCGTCCTGATGAGGCAAAAAACATGGCTAAACGCGGACGAGAACACCTGTCTACTTACGATCTCAACTACATCATCAAGCTGCACGAAGAACTATATGCAGAAGTTCTGATGCGTCCCGAAACGGCTATTTTCTAAGTAGCGACTAGATCGATTCTCCTGATGGCGAGGCTCCGCCAACGAGCCAAAATAATGATAATTACTTGCATTTGTTCGGCATTGTAGCTGAAAACTTACCGATCTGTAATTGCTTCCCATATTATTGAAATTAGTTATTAATAGTGGGAAAGTCTATGTCAATAGGACAAGAAATACTCGTTTCGGAACTAGTTGGATCTTTAAGTATGCACTTCCGACGCGGTGAGGCGGCTTATCAAAACTTCCATGCAGATGGTCGGCAATTTTTATTTGCCAAGATTCTCAGAGATAACAATTGCGAGATTAGGCGTTTAATCCTCTCAAAAGGTCATCTACTCCCGTTTGAGCAGCAACAAAACGCGATCGAGTTGGTCGCACATTTAGATATTTGGCTGGCGTTGTGGGAGCATCTAGCAGCAACGAAGGCTCACCAGCCAGAAGATGGCTTCAGTTTTGAAAGCTGCAAATATCCCCAGGCAGCAACCAACTCGTTGAAAGAATTTTGTCTCGCACTTTGTAAATAAATTAAGCAAGAGAATCATTGTATGAAAAATAAGTCTACTAGCTCTATCCTATTTTTAGGCAAAAAAGACGACGATTGTTGTAATAGAGCATTTCAATTTGTCGAAGCTAATTTTGAAAATGTTACAGCTTACTTTTCAGCATGGGGAGAACAGATGCCAACAGAGATTTGTGACTGGAATGGTGACTATATCCTCTCATATCTGTGTCGATGGGTGATACCTTTAACTGTGATTCAATCAGCCGAAAAAGGTGCAATCAATTTTCATCCTGCATCGCCAGACTATCCTGGCATTGGGTGCAATAACTATGCCCTCTATGAAAATGCGTCCGAATATGGTGCTACCTGTCATCATATGGCAGGCAAAGTAGATACTGGTAAAATTATTGCAGTCAAACGATTTCCCGTTTTTTCAACAGATGATGTTAGCTCATTGCTGCTGAGAACCTATGAATTTCAACTAGTGTTATTTTATGAGATTGTCGGTAAAATTCTCAATCGAGAACCATTACCCGAACCAGATGAGCATTGGACTAGACATCCTCGGAGCAGAAGAGAATTCAATGAACTTGGTGTGATTACGCCAGAAATGACAGATGATGAAGTTGCGCGACGTGTTAGAGCCGTGAGTTATGGTGTTTTTCAACCAACAGTCGATATTGGCGGATTTCGCTTCGTGCTAAAAGTTGGCACACGATCGATCTAACTTTTGTCCCAAATCGCTCGGAGGAGAGCGATCGCATTAGTAAATCTCCAGTAAAAGGGAAATTATAATTTTCCCAATACTGTTTCTATTAAAAATGAACCTGATTCCCGATGTGGCTTTAAGACATTAAGGCTTCTTCTGGATGTAGGAGAGTAGATAGCTGTTTGACACCGCGTTGAAGATGGCGGGTGACCGTCATCGGGCTGACACCGATTCTTTTGGCTGCTTCCTTCCGAGGTAAACCCTTGATATAGACAAATTCAATCGCTTGTTTAGTCTTAGATTCGAGTTCAGAAATCGCCCCTTCTAGTTGTTGACGTTCTTCCTCCAGATATTGACGCTGTTGCTCGCGGCTATCTGGCAGACTATCGCCTAAAGTAACCGGACAGTCCAACATTTGCCCGACAGTAGCATCTAAACTCAAAGCCTGACGATTGTGCTCTGCTGCTTGGGTTTCACGCCATTCGTTTACAGATACATTCAAAACAGCCGCAATCTCTTCATCCCGAACTTTTCTACCCAACTTAGCTGTCAGTTGTTGACGGACTTTTTCGCCCTCTTTTTGGAGTTCTTGCCAACGACGCGGAATCTTCAGCACACTACTCTTATCGCGGAGGAAGTGCAAGACTTCACCTCTAATGTAGGGCACAGCAAAAGAGCTAAATGCACAACCCTGGTGGGGGTTAAAGCGTTCGATGGCGCGAATCAAGCCTAAATAACCAATCTGTTCCAAATCTTGATAAGGTTCTGCACACTGACGACCGATGCGGTGAGCGATTTGTCTGACCAGACCAGCATTCAATAAAACTAATTGATTGCGAACTTTGACACTGGGCTGTTGAAAGTAGTTCATCAGTAAGGACATCGATTCGGAATGAGCAGAAGCTTGAGTAGCCATCGTTTGAACAACCTTAGTTAAGATAGATGCTGTTTGATTGATGCAATCTGCACTTGGAGTGGGCATAATCACAACAGAGGGGTTCGGACTGGAAGATTGAAAGTTGCCGGAAAAATAAATCTTGGGTTAGATTTGCTCCACTTGTTTTCTCCACAGCTACATTGTTCTGCACATACCCCCATTACCAACAGCGTCGATCTACGGAACTACGGTTAGGCGTACTTTTGTTAAGTACGTAAATCTACGTACAGATCCGCACTACGCTATTGACGCTGCAACAATAATTGACAACTCGGTCGTTGGCTCTGGTTCGATCGCCACTAAGGTAAATCGCATCCTTAGCTTGTAAAATTAGGAAATTTTTGCAGCAACTAGCCCCTTCATTGCTCAACTCAGGGACGACTCATCAATTTGTCCTCCCTCCTGTTGCACAACCAAGAATTTTGACTCCCTTCTTGCACGGGGTAAAGAGATCCAAATGAGATCGATCGAGATAACTTCGATGAGCAGGAGGTAAAAATTTCAGGTAAACTAGTAATCTGTCAACCTCACATCCTCTTGTCGTGAAGAGGAGCCAGAGATTATGGTCAAAAAAGCCGAACCAACACCAACTGAGCCAGCAAATGCCGAATCGACTGGCTTCAATCCGGTTCAACTCGTCCAAGACAGTAAAGCCGAACTTACCCGAGTAATTTGGCCCAGCCGTCAACAACTGATTAGTGAGTCCTTAGCCGTAATTGCGATGGTGTCTCTATCAGCTACGACCATTTATTTGGTTAACAACCTGTTTAGCTGGGCTGCTGCCAAGGTGTTTGTATGAGTTATCTGGCAGACGAATCAGATGAAGACATCGAACAACAAGGTTCTGGAAGTAAAGTCAAGGAACCAGCTCGGTGGTATGCCGTTCAAGTTGCATCTGGCTGTGAAAATCGCGTCAAAATTGACTTAACACAGCGGATTCACTCCTTTAGCATGGGCGAACGTATCTACCAAATCGAGATTCCTCAAACTCCCACCATCCGACTCAAAAAAGATGGTACCAAGACACCCGCAGAAGAAAAAGTTTTCCCAGGCTATGTCCTAGTCAGTATGTCGATGGATGATGACGCATGGCAGGTAGTCAAAAATACCCCCAACGTAATTAATTTCGTCGGCTCAGAACAAAAACGCGGTTACGGACGCGGACGCGGACACGTCAAACCACTACCTCTTTCTCGTGGTGAAGCAGACCGGATCTTCAAACAAGCTCTCGAACAAGAGCCAGTAGTGAAGACAGATCTGACCGAAGGCGATAAAATAATGGTAATGTCTGGTCCATTTAAGGACTTTGCAGGTGAGGTCGTCGAAGTAAGCCCCGAACGGAGTAAACTCAAAGCCTTGCTCTCTATCTTCGGGAGAGATACCCCCGTAGAACTCGAATTCAACCAAGTCCAAAGACAGGGCTAATAAACACATCTAATGGCAAAGAAAGTAGTCGCAATTGTTAAGCTAGCACTGAATGCTGGTAAAGCTAACCCCGCACCTCCAGTCGGCCCCGCACTGGGTCAACATGGTGTGAACATCATGGCATTCTGTAAAGAATATAATGCCAAAACCGCCGAGCAAACTGGCACGGTAATTCCTGTCGAAATTTCGATCTTTGAAGATCGCAGTTTCACATTTGTACTGAAGACACCACCTGCTTCGATCCTGATCAAAAAAGCCGCCAAAATTGAAGCTGGTTCCAACGAACCAAACAAGAAAAAGGTCGGTCAAATCACCACAGTGCAATTGCAAGAAATCGCGCAAATTAAATTACCCGATCTCAATGCTAACGACATTGATGCAGCAATGAAAATCGTTGCTGGTACCGCCCGAAACATGGGTGTTGCGATCGTTGACTAGTTTTTTATCCACCATATTTGGGGGAGAGGAAAGCCCTCGTTATTCACCCCAGGAGCAATTATGACCAAAACGTATTCCCGTCGTTATCAAGAACTAGCGAAAAAGATCGAGGCTCGTGCTTACGATCCCCTCGAAGCCATGAAACTGATCAATGAAACAGCCACCGCTAAATTTGCGGAATCTGCTGAAGTTCACGTTCGGCTGGGTATCGATCCTAAGTATACCGACCAGCAATTACGGACGACTGTTGCGTTGCCTAAAGGTACCGGACAAACAATCCGCGTTGCAGTGATCGCCCGTGGTGAAAAAGTGGCTGAAGCTGCTGCTGCTGGTGCAGATATCTCTGGTTCTGAAGAATTAATCGCTGAAATTCAGGGTGGGATGATGGATTTCGATCTGTTGATCGCGACTCCTGATATGATGCCCCAAATCGCCCGTCTAGGACGAGTTCTCGGCCCACGCGGTCTGATGCCTTCGCCTAAAGCTGGGACCGTAGCAACCGATCTAGCGGCGGCGATCGCGGAGTTCAAAGCTGGTAAATTAGAATATCGTGCCGACAAATCTGGGATCGTGCATATTCTCTTTGGTAAGGCGGCATTCGCTCCTGAAGACCTCCTGACCAATCTCAAGGCGTTCCAGGAGAGTATCGATCGAAATCGTCCTTCTGGGGCTAAGGGTCGCTTCTGGCGCAGTATGTACGTCTCTGCAACGATGGGACCATCGATCGAAATCGACATCAGCGGTCTTCGCGACATAAAGACAGAATAACTAGTCGATAGATTAGTAATATGTGAAAAGGATGGTAGGGGCAATTCATGAATTGCCCCTACCATCTTTTTGATGAGATGCGCTCGAATCGATCGGGTTAACCAGTGGGGTTATTACAGCACTTCCGGAAGCTATGAGGTACAGTCTAAGTCCTGAAAGTTAGTAAGCGAACAAACTAAGAATAATAAAGTGTACCTCGTCACAGCCGGAAGTGCTGTAATGGCTTCGATCGGACTATGCACAATTGATAAATTCGAGAGTAAATGGGACACCCTTTACTTAATGTCGATCGCTGTATCAATTCAAACTGGGGTAGTACTACTTGAGAAATATATCTTCGATCGATCTGATTTCTTTGGAGCTTTCCTCAGCATCACCTTTGGGATCTTCATTACCGGACTACTTAGCTTAGGGATACGATTGGTCAGAGTATCACTCGTCAAAGACTTACCCAAGATTAAGAAAGCTCTACCCATATTCATCATCATCGAGCTAATCAACTGGGCAGCCCTTTACACGGGGCAATCAGCCGTGAAAATGGGTGTTCCCTCATTGGTATCTGCGATCGAAGCGAGTATTCCAGCGTTCGCATTTGGGATATCGCTAGTGCTTGCTATGTTGACTCACAAGGTTGATGCAGAAACAAAACGGAAGCTCCCCATCAAATGGGCGATGGTTGGGCTAATGATGATCGGTGTGTGGTTAATTGGAGCGGGGATAGAAGCATGACATTTAGAACTAAGCCTCAATATCTCTACCCGATTCTCAAAGATATTGAGTGGTCTGTACCCTTTCTTTTTGACCGAATTTATCAAATCGATTACGATATCCCGATTAAACATTGGAGAGCCTATCCCTTCAGTGAATCTCTAGATCGTTCG
>ENA-OFCE01000146-OFCE01000146.1-metagenomes-genome-assembly--contig:-NODE-146-length-52439-cov-4.944353_pt1 | contig 52439 bp, 56 predicted proteins | sample MGYA00153388_OFCE01 | MGnify analysis MGYA00153388 | reverse complement strand
TAAAAAAAAGATATAGCGGATAGCCCGGCCCGTTTTTCACGGGAAGCCCCAAATTATATTTAAAATACTAAATATTAGTTATTTAAAAAAATAATTAAAAATAGTTAAAAATAAATCAAACCGCACAACGAATTAACTTTAAATATTACCTCTTTATTCAGAAATAAAGTAAAAAAAAGGAATTGAGTAAATTTTGAAGTAAACTATATTATAGGTTTATTCTCTTTTTATATCTGGAAAAAAACTTAAAATAAATTTCGTAGAAATAAATTTGGCTATTCCCAAACTGGGCATGGGAAAAATAATTTTAGGAATATCCCGCTTATTTTTAGACGATAACGCCTTCTTATTCCTATTTGGATATATTATATAACGGCATGATTATACGTTAAATTTAAACTATAATTAGAGAAGATTCTATTTAAAGAATCTAACTTTTAACTATAAAATTTCTAATAATTTATGTAAAATTTATTCTAACGTTTTTAACTATTAAATTTTTATAAAATCATGGCATTTCAAACAATTAACCCAGTTAATAATAAAGTAATAAAATCTTTTGATGAGATGACTCCGGTGATGGAGGAAAAAGCTGTATCAAATGCAGCTAATGCATTTAATGACTGGAAGAAAACAGATTTTAAAGAAAGATCTCAACTTTTATATAAAGTAGCTGGTTTGCTTCGAGCAAAAAAGAAAGAGCTTGCAGAAATAATTACCTTAGAAATGGGTAAACTTTTTATTCATGCCGAAGGAGAAATAAAACTAAGTGCAGAAATTTTTGACTATTACGCCAAAAATGCAGAAGGTTTTTTAGCAGATAAAATATTAAATCCAACACACGGAAGCGCGCTAATACGTAGCAATCCTATCGGAGTTTTACTAGGTGTACAGCCTTGGAATTTTCCATTTTATCAAGTTGCACGTTTTGCAGCTCCTAATATTATGATTGGTAATACAGTGATGTTAAAACATGCATCCAATGTTCCACAATGTGGTATCGCTATTGAAGATATATTTAAAGAAGCTGGAGCACCAGTTGGGGTTTATACAAATCTGCTGCTTTCTCACGGCAGGATTAACAAATTAGTCGCCGATAAGAGAATTGTTGGTGTATCACTCACGGGCAGTGAATCGGCTGGTGCTAGTGTAGCCGAAGAAGCTGGAAAACATAAAAAAAAGTCAGTATTAGAATTAGGTGGCAGCGATGCATTTATTATTCTTGACGACGCAGATATTGACAAAGCGGTGGAATGGGCAGTTGTAGGCAGAATTAATAACAATGGTCAATGTTGTGTTGCATCCAAACGTTTTATAGCAGTTGAAAGTGTTGCTGATGAATTCCTCAAAAAGTTTAAAAATAAATTCGCTGAATTAGTTGTTGGCGACCCAATGGAAGATGCCACCGAATTAGGTCCACTTTCCTCTGAAGCTGCCGCAGTAAATATTTTGGAACAAGTAAATAAAGCTGTAAAAGGTGGAGCAAAAATTTTATTGGGTGGTAAAAGGGTTGACAGAGAAGGTGCTTACATGCAGGCAACTATATTAACCAATGTAGAAAAAAATAACCCTGTTTTTTATGAAGAGTTCTTTGGACCTGTCGCACTTTTCTTTAAAGTAAAAGATGAAGAAGAGGCTATTTTATTAGCAAACGACTCACCTTTTGGATTAGGAGGTTCTGTGTTTACCCAAGACATTGAAAGAGGAAAAAGAGTAGCTAATCTAATTGATACAGGAATGGTTTTTATTAATCATCCTACTTGGACACAAGCAGATCTGCCATTTGGAGGAACAAAAGGTTCGGGTTATGGTCGGGAAATGGCTGAGCTCGGATTGGATGAATTTGTAAATAAAAAACTAATAAGAATAAGTGAATTGAGCGACCCTTTTTAAAAATAAAAAAATGAAAATAACGCTAATTGTCCTAAGTATATTAATTGTATTATTTATTGTCTTCCAAACATATTTATCCATGGCATCAGGAAATTCAGAAACTCAGCCATACAAAATTATTCGCAGCGAAAAGGATTTTGAAATACGATTCTATCCTTCAACAACCATGGCAACAATTACTTCTTCCACTAAATCTTATAAAGAATTAGGTAGTTCTGGTTTTAACAAATTGGCAGGATATATTTTCGGAGGCAATAACAAACAACAAAAAATTGCCATGACCTCACCTGTGCACATGGATATAAATGATTCTGTATCAACAATGAGCTTTGTAATGCCTGCTGAATTTGTCAAGGATAGCTTACCTGTTCCTAACAATGCGGATGTAAAAATTAGAACCACATCAGATGAATATGTAGCCGCGATAAGATTTGGAAGTTTTGCTTCTGATAAATACATTAAAGAAAATATGGAGAAACTTGAAAACGCCTTAAAAGAGAATTCAATTTCTTATTCTGGACAATTTCGATTTTTAGGTTACAATCCTCCCTATCAATTATTTGGGAGAAGAAACGAAATTATTGTTACTGTTATTAACTTTCAAAAATGAAATTTTCAAACATTAAATAATGTAAAAATCACTAACCATATTAGAATATTATAACCCGTTGTGAGGTTTAAATCAATATATAAAAATGTAAAATCGAAGTGCTAAGGCTTAGAGATAGTAGCGGCATCCTTTTTTTCCTTTAAAAAACAATTAGATAAAAAAAGATATAGCGGATAGCCCGGTCTCGTCATTAAAAAGACGAGAGAAGCCCCAAATTGTATTTAAAATACTAAATACCAATTATTTAAAAAAATAATTAAAAATAATTAAAAATAAATCAAACCTCACGATGGGTTTATTTAATCTAAAAAAGTTTTAATACTCCACTTTATCAACAGATTCTTTCCAATTTTCAAATGCAACTAGCGCTTCATTGGGTAGCATTTGTTCAGACGGAATTGCTCTTTCTGTCATCGACTTTGCAATTTCATCATAAATAAAACTATCATCAAATCCAATTGCTTTTGCATCCGCTTTTGTATTAGCATAAAATATACGCGAAGGACGTGCCCAGTAAATTGCTGCTAAACACATGGGGCAAGGTTCGCAACTGGTATAAATATCGCAACCAGTTAATTGAAAACTCTTTAATACTTTGCACGCTTTGCGAATGGCAACTACTTCTGCATGGGCTGTTGGGTCATTATCAATCGTAACTCGGTTTGCAGCCTTTGCAATTATTTTTCCATCTTTAACAACAACAGCACCAAAAGGGCCACGCTTTTTTATAACGTTTGCAATAGACAATTTTATGGCAATTAGCATAAAATCTTTTTGCTGTTTCGTGAAATTCGACATGGATGCTGGCTACTTTTTAAATAAAATAAAACTTAATTAAAATTCAATTATTTGTTTTTTCCTTTTTTATATTCCTCATTCAATCCTTTAACAACTTCAGCAGTTACATCCATTTTGTCTTTCGCATATAAAATACCGCCGCCTTTGCTAAAACCTAACACGTACGAATGATTGTTTTTTTTGCTATATTCCTTTAAATAAGTAGAAATTGTATTGTATAATTTTTCACTTACTTCTCCATCTTCTTTAGACAATTGCCCGGCAAGTGTTTGTTTATACTCTTCAATATCTTGTTGCTTTTTTCCTAAACGTTGTTCGGTTGCTTGTCTTTGTTCAGGGCTCATTGCCTGTCCGTTTTTTTGATAAGTAAGTACTTCATTTTGAAATGCTTTTTCTCTACCAACTACATCCGCTTCTAATTTTTTATTTTTTGCTTCTGCTTCTTTTTTTAATTCTAAATAATAATCGTATTGATTTAATAATGAATCTGAATTTACAAACACAATAGACGAAGAATCATTTGAACTTGGATTTTGATCAGTTGAAGCAGCATTTTTAGTGCTAAATTGAAGATAGAACAGATAGGCAACTGCCGCGACTAAAATTATATTGATTGTTATTAAAGCGTTTTTCAATTTTTATGAGTTTTATTTTTTTCAAATATATACAAATTTGATTCCGGTGTTAATCCGATTGTGCTTACACACTATTCTTACTTCATTGTCATTTATTTACAGTCGGTAACAATGTTAACATCCTTTACAATTTATTAACATTGCTGGTATGGCAGCCGGATTTTGATTAGCTTTACAATTAAACTAAAATGATAGAATGAGCGAAGAAATAGTTGACAGATCAACGTATTCAGCAGATAATATTCAAGTGCTGGAAGGTTTGGAAGCAGTACGAAAAAGACCTGCCATGTACATTGGTGATGTTGGTGTAAAAGGACTTCATCACCTTGTTTATGAAGTGGTAGATAATTCAATTGATGAGGCATTAGCAGGGTATTGTTCAGATATTTGGGTTACCATACACGAAGATAATTCGATTACTGTTTTAGATAATGGACGTGGAATTCCAACTGGAATGCATACCAAAGAGAAGCGATCGGCTCTGGAAGTTGTAATGACTGTTTTGCATGCCGGTGGTAAATTTGATAAAGACACCTATAAAGTTTCGGGTGGTTTGCATGGAGTGGGAGTAAGTTGTGTTAATGCACTTTCTACTCATTTATTGGTTACAGTGAATCGAGAAGGAAAAACATTTGAGCAAGAATATAGTTGTGGAAAACCTTTATATCCGGTAAGAGAAACGGGTGTTTCAGACAAAACTGGAACTGAAGTAACTTTTATGCCCGATGCCTCTATTTTCATTGTTTCTGAATATAAATATGATATTCTAGCTGGTAGACTTCGTGAACTTTCTTTCTTAAACAAAGGAATAAAACTGACACTAACCGATGAGCGTGAGAAAAAAGAAGACGGATCATTTCCTTCCGAATTATTTTATTCTACAGGTGGCTTGAAAGAATTTGTTTCTTATTTAGATGGAACGCGCGAGCCATTAATTCCTGAACCCATTTACATGGAAGGAATTAAAAGTGGAATTCCTGTAGAGTTGGCTATGCAATACAATGGTTCGTATATTGAAAATGTTCACTCGTATGTTAATAATATAAATACGATTGAAGGAGGAACGCACGTTGCAGGTTTCCGACGTGGTATGACAAGAACGTTGAAAGCTTATGCCGAAAAATCTGGTTTATTAAAAAACGTAAAGTTTGAAATAAGTGGAGACGATTTCAGGGAAGGATTAACAGCAGTAATCTCGATAAAAGTACAGGAGCCGCAATTTGAAGGGCAAACCAAAACCAAATTGGGTAACAATGAAGTAATGGGAGCAGTGGATATTGCAGTAGGAGAAATTCTGGGAATGTATTTAGAAGAGCATCCAAAAGAAGCAAGAATTATTGTTAATAAGGTGATTTTAGCTGCTACTGCACGATTGGCTGCTCGAAAAGCAAGAGAATTAGTTCAACGTAAAAGTGTTTTAACTGGAACGGGTTTACCTGGAAAACTTTCTGATTGCTCAGATAATGATCCGGCAAATTGCGAATTGTATTTAGTCGAGGGAGATTCGGCTGGAGGAACAGCAAAACAAGGTAGAAACAGAGCGTTTCAAGCTATTTTACCATTAAGAGGTAAGATTTTGAATGTGGAAAAAGCGATGGAACATCGTATTTACGAAAATGAGGAGATAAAAAACATGTTTACCGGTATGGGTGTAAGTATGGGAACCGCTGAAGATCCAAAAGCTTTGAACATGGACAAACTGCGTTATCATAAAATCATTATTATGACGGATGCTGATATCGACGGTTCGCACATTACAACCTTGATTCTGACTTTCTTTTTCAGATATATGAAAGCATTAATTGAATCGGGATATGTGTATATCGCTTCACCGCCTTTGTATTTGGTAAAAAAAGGTAAAGAGCAAGAATATTGCTGGAATGAAACACAACGCGATATTGCTGTTCAAAAATTAGCAAAAGGTGGAAAAGAAGACAGCGTAGGAATACAACGATACAAAGGTTTGGGAGAAATGAACGCCGAACAATTGTGGGAAACAACTATGAACCCAGCCACCAGAACGTTAAAACAAGTAACGATCGATAATTTAGCTGAAACAGATCATACTTTTTCGGTTTTGATGGGTGATGAAGTGCCACCAAGAAGGGAATTTATAGAAAACAATGCTAAGTATGCAAAAATAGATGCTTAAAGAAAAAACCACCGAAAGGTGGTTTTTTTTGCTTTAATTTTTAATGTTTTTTCTTATGAAATAAAATATTAGGTATTTTAAAACGAAGACTTACTTAATAATCTGCTGACATTAATTTTCATATTGATGTTAATTTCCTAAAATTCTCATTAACTCAGGGTTAATAAAGAAAACTTCTCTTCCATTTTTTGATTGAGTTAGTATTTTAGCTTCAACTAATTCATTAAAATATTTTGTTAATGTAGTTCTGGAGGTTTTATTTAATGCTTTTCCTAATAGTTCAGGTCTGGTGTATGGTTGACTAAAAAGCATTTCATTTACTTCTTTTGTATACCATTTTATTGTTTTTCTTGCATGTTCCAGCGTAGATTCCATTTGGTTTAGAATGTTCAATATGAGTTCGCTTGTTAATTCAGCTGTTTTTTCTGTTGCTTCTAACATGTATAATATCCAGGGTTTCCAGTTTCCTTTTTGAGTAACACTCTCAAGATTATAGTAATAATCATCCTTATTCACGACAATGTATTTTGACAAATATAGAATCGGTTGATCAAGTAGGCCTTTACTTACCAAGTATAATAAATTCAATATTCTTCCAGTTCTGCCATTCCCATCCGTAAATGGATGTATTGCTTCAAATTGATAATGAGCAATACACATTTTCAATAATGGATCTAATTCATATTTTCTATCATCATTCAAAAACTCCAATAAATTGTCCATTAATGATTTTATTTTCCCAATTCCTATTGGTGGAGTATAAATCACCTCCCCCGATCTAAATTCACTTTGACCTCTTTTAATTAGCGTAAGTGACTGTGGCGGACGAATCCCGTCGCAGGTATCTTTAATTTTTCTATAAATCTCAATGATAGCTTCCAGACTTATCCCTTTCTTTTTTTCAAGCGAATCATATCCTTTCCAAAGTGCTTCTCTATACCTTAATACTTCTTTTGTTGACGGGTTTATATTCTCTTCTTTTACGGTTTCAGATACAGCTTTATAAAGTTCATCTTCTGTTGTAAAAATATTTTCGATCTCGGTAGATGTTTTTGCTTCTTGCAAAGCAATGGTATTTATCAGCATTAAAGGATTTGGTAACCTTCTGAGGTTGCTATTGGCAGCTGCTAAAGCTCTAGAAGTAATTACTAACTTTTTCAATACATCTACATCGTCTACAATTTCCTTTATTGGCGGAAGCAGTGGTAAACTATTGTAAGGCTGGGTTCTATCGTATTTCATATTTGTTCACTATTTGAGATAATCTGAACATATAGCAAATAAACACAAATAAAATGGACATATTATAATAATATGTCCATTTTATTTAAAAATATGAACAGAAGGTAGAAATGTGTTCATAAACTGGACATGTTTTGAGTATATGTCCAGTTTATTTAAAAATATGAACCTATTATCCTTTGTGCGTTTTAAATAAATATATAAAAATGTAAAATCGGAGTGCGAAAGGCTTAGGGATAGTAGCGGCATCCTTTTTTTCCTTTAAAAAAACAAATAAATAAAAAAAGATATAGCGGATAGCCCGGCCCGTTTTTACGGGAAGCCCCAAATTGTATTTAAAATACAAAATATCAATTATTTAAAAAGAATTAAAAAAAATAATTTAAAATAAATCATACCACAAAACAGGTAAACTATTAAATGATTCTTTTGAATGAGTTTGAATTGAAATCAAAAAGAAATTTGAAAATTAAATTGAATGATAATTTAATAATCAAATCTTCTCAAAACTTAACTCACAAGTATTAAAATTAATTACACCACCATATTTCATTAAGATATCACTGCCCAAAACTCCAGCAACTTCTTCCAATCCGAGGCTACGGTAAACACTATTTACGTTTTCTAGATCAAGAATTATAGCTTCGTAATTTGGTAAATGTAAATTTCGAATCGAAAATTCTGGAATAGTGGCCAGATAAGAAACCATAGAATTTGTACCTAAGCCCGATGATATTTGTTCAGAAAGTCTGAATTCCATTTCAGGTAATAATTCAGAAATTTGTGTTCGATCAAAAACTGTACGCGATGCACCAGTATCCACAATCATCTTTATAGAAACCAATCCCAGGTTTACTGTAGTTTTCAGATGATAATTATTATCATCATCCAGTGAAAAAATTTCAATCATTTAATCCGAGCAAATCAATATAAAAAGAATTTATGCTCGGTTTTCCATTACATCTAACACGTGCATAACCTCTTTTACCGACTTTGCAGAATCGGTAAGTAATTGCATTTCAGCTTCGTTTAGTTTCAATTCTATAATTTCTTCAATTCCATTTTTACCCAATTTTACGGGTACACCTAAATAAATATCTTTTAATCCATATTCGCCATTCAACCAAGCGCATACTGGAAAAATACGCTTCTGATCACGTACGATAGCTTCTACCATTTGTGCAGCTGCTGCACCTGGTGCATACCATGCAGAAGTTCCCATTAAATTTACGAGCTCGCCACCACCTGATTTGGTTCGGTTTACGATAGCTTCCAATTTATCAGTATCAATTAATTCGGTTACTGGAATACCACCAACCGTAGTATAACGAGGAAGTGGAACCATAGTATCACCATGACCACCCATCAAAACTGCTTGAATATCTTTTGGAGAACAATCCAGCGCTTCAGCTAAAAATGCACGATATCTGGCAGTATCTAAAATTCCAGCCATGCCGAATACTTTTTTCGAATCAATTTTTGCAGTTAAATATGCGCAATAAGTCATCACATCCAATGGGTTTGAAACCACAATAATAATTGCATTTGGAGAATATTGAATTACTTGTTCGGTTACCGATTTTACAATTCCAGCATTGGTTGCAATTAAATCATCACGGCTCATGCCTGGTTTTCTAGGCAAGCCTGAAGTAATTACTACGACTTCGGAACCTGCGGTTTTGCTATAGTCATTAGTAGAACCAATAATTCGCGTGTCATACATATTGATAGGAGCAGTTTGCCACATATCCAACGATTTTCCTTCTGCTGTTCCTTCTTTAATATCAAGCAAAACTACTTCGTTTGCAAGTTCTTTGTGTGCTATTACATTAGCACAAGTCGAGCCTACATTTCCAGCTCCTACAACGGTGATTTTCATTTTATAAGGGTTTTAAACTATTAAGAATTGCTACGAAGGTAAAAATTTATACGGATTTGAACCAAAACTTGAATGAAAGAATTGAACCGCAAATACTAGAAGCACATGATTTTCACAAAGGAAAAAAGAGAAGAAAAACTTGGAAGCTAGTATCTTAATTTATAGCGTTTTAGCAAGTATATAAAGAAAATGAAATCATCATAAAATATTTTGTTAAAATTTTAATTCGTGAATTCGTGGCTATTTATTCAATTATTTGAATCAAATACTTCAAGGTTAAATTGTATTTTCGCAGCATGAAAACGATTTTGGTAACTGGTAGCAATGGATTGTTAGGTCAAAAATTAAGCGACAAATTATACAATCATTCTACAATAAAACTGATCGCAACTTCAAAAGGCGAAAACAGGCATCCATTCCAAAACGAATTGAATTACCATTCATTAGATATTACAAATGAAGAAGAAGTAAATTCTATTGTTGCATTAATAAAGCCTGATGTAATTATCCATACAGCCGCAATGACTAATGTAGATTTGTGCGAAAAGGAGCAAGAAAATTGTCGAAAACTAAATGTTGATGCAGTAAATTTTATTGCCAAGGCTTGTAAAACTCATCATGTATACCTTGTCCATTTATCTACCGATTTTATTTTTGATGGTGAAAAAGGAATGTATTTAGAAACAGATGAACCAAATCCATTATCTTTTTATGGTCAATCTAAATTAGATGCTGAAAATGTAATAATTGCTGCTGATATTGAATATTCCATATTAAGAACTATCATTGTTTATGGAGTTACTGCAGAAATGAGTCGTTCAAATATTGTGCTTTGGGCAAAAGGAGCTTTGGAAAAAGGCGATCCGATTAATGTGGTTGATGATCAGTTTCGGTCGCCTACATTAGCAGAAGATTTAGCTGATGCCTGTATTTTAGCAGCAGAACAAGAACCAACAGGGATTTTCAATGCTTCGGGTAAAGATTATATGAGTGTTTATGAAATGGTTCAACGAATAGCAGTTTTTTTTAAGTTAAATACTTCATTAATCAATAGAACAAATTCTTCTACATTAAACCAAACTGCACGTAGACCACCAAAAACGGGATTCGTTTTAGATAAAATAAAGGCTACAATTGGGTATAATCCTCATAATTTTGAAGATGGCTTGCAAATAGTATCTGATCAATTAATAAAAAGAAACTCAAAATTAAATTAAAAAGAAATTTAGCAAAAAGTCATAGACGATAAGTTATCGATCATACCGTATACTTGCTAAACATTTACTAAATCAATAAAGCTTAAACAAAAATATATGGAACCACTTATGGTTATTTTATTCATCGTAGGAGCAATAGTCGCAATAGTGCTATTTCTCTACATTTTCCCAATTAATTTATGGTTTACCGCACAGCTTTCTGGCGTTAATATTGGTTTGTTGAATTTGGTTTTAATGCGTTTGAGAAAAGTGCCGCCATCTTTAGTTGCAAATGCCATGATAACCTCTACTAAAGCAGGATTAAATTTAACAGCTAATGAAATTGAAACGCATTTTCTAGCAGGTGGTAATGTTAATAAAGTTATAAAAGCTCTTATTTCTGCTGATAAAGCTAATATTCCATTAACTTTTAAATTAGCAACGGCCATTGATTTGGCTGGTCGAGACGTTTTCGAGGCGGTTCAATTATCGGTAAATCCAAGGGTGATAAATACTCCACCAGTGGCGGCAGTGGCCAAAGATGGAATACAATTAGTCGCAAAAGCAAGAGTTACAGTGCGTGCTAATATTAACCAATTGGTAGGAGGTGCAGGTGAAGAAACCATTTTAGCAAGAGTTGGAGAAGGGATTGTTACAACCATTGGATCGGCAGTTTCGCATAAAGAAGTGCTGGAAAATCCTGACAAAATATCGAAAGTTGTTTTGGCAAAAGGGCTTGACTCAGGAACTGCATTTGAAATTTTATCTATCGATATTGCTGATATAGATATTGGCGAAAATATTGGAGCAAAGTTACAAGGCGACCAGGCAGAAGCCGATTTAAAAGTTGCAAATGCTAGAGCAGAAGAGCGTAGAGCTATGGCTGTTGCTTATGAACAAGAAATGAAAGCCAAAGCACAGGAAGCTAGAGCAGAAGTAATAATGGCAGAAAAGGAGATTCCAATGGCTATGGCAGATGCTTTCAGAAACGGAAATTTGGGAATAATGGATTATTATAAAATGCAGAATATCCAAGCAGATACCGATATGAGGGATTCAATTAGCAAAAAGGATAATAAGAATAAGAAAGTTTAATTTATCGAGAAATGCAAGTTTAGAAACTAATTTGGAATTTTTAAAGTTCCAAATTAGTATCTTGATTTTCAATTAAGTAGAACTAAATTTTAAGTTTAATAATTTGATTTTTTTGTAGAATGTTTTTTAATTCAAAAATTATATCTTTACCCTTCGTTGAAAATTATTTTTTTAAAAAATAAAAAGGACTCATAGCTCAATTGGATAGAGCATTTGACTACGAATCAAAAGGTTGGGGGTTCGACTCCCTTTGTGTCCACTAAGTATGATCAGGCCCCGGTTTCATCTTCGGGGCTTTTATTTTTTCAATTAACATTATAAATTAAAGATGCTAAACCTGGTTTTATTTGGTCCACCCGGAGCTGGAAAGGGAACACAATCACAAAAACTTATTGAAAAATACAAACTCATTCATTTATCAACCGGTGATATTTTGCGTGCTGAAATTTCTGCCAATACCAGTTTAGGTTTGGAAGCTAAGAAATTAATGGATCAAGGAATTTTGGTTCCGGATCAAGTTGTAATTGGAATGATTAGTAATAAGTTAGATGCTAATCCAGATGCTAATGGTTTTATTTTTGACGGCTTTCCTAGAACGGTTGCGCAAGCAGAAGCCTTAGATAATTTACTAGCCTCAAAAAATGCGACGATTACAGGTATGATTGCTTTAACAGTTGAAGACAAAGAACTGGAAAAAAGATTGTTGCTGCGAGGTAAAGATTCTGGAAGACCAGATGATGCAAATCCAGAAGTTATTAGAAAAAGAATTGTAGAGTATAATGAAAAAACTACTCCGGTTGCAACGTATTATAAGGATCACCAAAAATTTTCTACCATAAATGGAATTGGAAATATTGATGAAATCTTTGAGAATCTTTCAAAAGTAATACAGTCAATACAAAAATAATTATAATTAAATATCAAGGATGTCGGGTTCAAATTTTGTAGATTATGTAAAAATATGTTGCCGATCTGGCAAAGGAGGAGCAGGGTCAACGCATTTACATAGGGATAAGAAAAACCCATATGGTGGTCCGGATGGGGGAGATGGAGGCAGAGGAGGCCACATTATTATTAAAGGAAACAAACAACTTTGGACGCTTTTACATTTAAAATATCGCAAACATGTAATTGCTGAAGATGGACAGAATGGGGGAACATCGCTAAAAACTGGATCAAGAGGAAAAGATGAAGTGCTTGAAGTACCATTGGGCACTATTGCAAAAGATGCAGAAACCGGAGAAATAGCTTTTGAAATTACTGATGATGAACAGGAAGTAATCATAACTCCAGGTGGAAGAGGAGGCTTAGGCAATTGGCATTTTAGAACACCAACATTACAAACCCCTCGTTTTGCTCAGCCTGGCGAAACTGGTTTAGAAGAATGGAAAATTCTTGAACTTAAAATTCTTGCAGATGTTGGTTTAGTAGGCTTCCCGAATGCGGGTAAATCTACATTACTTTCTGTTGTTTCTGCAGCGAAACCAGAAATAGCAGATTATGCATTTACTACCCTTGTTCCTAATTTGGGTATTGTTGCTTATCGTGATAATAAATCATTTGTAATGGCAGATATTCCAGGTATTATCGAAGGAGCATCTAAGGGAAAAGGACTGGGAATAAGATTTTTGCGACATATAGAGCGAAATGCTGTGTTGTTATTTATGATTCCGGCAGATAGTAAGGATATAAAAAAAGAATATGGAATTCTTTTAAATGAATTAGAAAGTTATAATCCAGAATTAGTATCCAAACCAAGGATATTGGCTATAACCAAAAGCGATATGTTGGATGATGAATTAGAAATAGAAATTAAAAAAGAATTGCCAGAAATAAATGCAATTTTCATATCATCTATATCTGGCAAAGGGATCATTCAATTAAAAGATTTACTTTGGAAAGTGATTAATAATTAGTCTCTTTTTCTCCGAATTTAAATTCTTCTTTTTCTTTTTGTGGTTTTTTGTGAATAATATTATCTACAAAATTGCTTACAGTCTCTACAATTCCATCTGCATTTTTTTCTGCCTTATTAGATAAAAAATTAAGTGCTAAATAAGTAGCTGCTGATTTTATTAATCCTCCCTGACCTTTAAAAATAAATTTATTAGCTAAATAAGGTACCAAAAATGCAGCACCGGTTTTTAAAGCTTTCGTAGTATCACTATGATTTATTTTTGAATTATCTTCATTCGAATCATTTCCTCCAAATAAGTTTTTTACTTTTTTAATACCAGAACGAGCTGTTTGTACAAAATCGGTAATCGGATCAAACAGGTCTTTAATCTTTTCTATATCCTGCTGAATTACTTTTTTTTGTGCTATATCAACTTGACGGATTCTTGTTATTTCAGCTTTAAGCTCAATTATATTAGTAATTTCCTTCTTCATCTTCTTTTTTCTCTTTTAATATGCTAGAAATAATTATATCCGAAAAAGGTTTCTCTATCATTTTCTGAAATGTGTATTTAAAAATTATTCCAATTATCAAATAAAAGCCAGCTACTATTAAAAAACCTAATGGTAAGCTATTTAATATTTGGCCTAAGTAAACTGCACCAGTAATACTTATAAATATAAATGCAATTAGAAATAAAAAAATCATAACTACATACGAAAATATGGTAGGTAGTGCCGAAGCCAATTTTTCAGTAATAAGCAGAGTAGTTAATCTTATTTTTGTATTTACATACTCTTTTAGCCTAAATGAAAAATCTTGTGGATCAAATTTTTCGTTTTTAACTTCTTGATCAGTTGTATTATACGATCGCATCAGCTTTATTTATAAAGTCTTCACTAGCTTCATTTACGTTTGATTTGTACTGATTTGTTTTATTAACCATTTCATTTTTTGCAGAATTAGCCTTCCCAGTAATTTCATTTCTGATATCTTTTAATGCTTCCAATTCAGCATTTGCACGTTCTTTAAAGTTTTTTGTTAATTTTTTTAAAGAATCTGCAATATCTTCCCTTATTTCTGTTCCTTTTTTTGGAGCTGATAATAGTCCAACTGCACCACCAATTACAATTCCTGCAAGTAAAGCAGCAATTACATTTCCGTTGTTATTTTTCATTTTTTTATTTTTTAAGTTTATTTTTTAATTATACAAAAAATCCTGCCGAAATTTAAAATTAGGTAAATAAAAAGAAATTAATACTTTCAAGATTATTTAAACTAATTAATTAAAGTTCAAATTTAAATTTTGATTTAATAAAGAGTATTAACTTTCACATAATGTGAAATTAATACCATTTGCAGCAATGCCAATAAAATAATAGCAAAAAAAACCCCGGATATTCCGGGGTTTTCTTTATTATTATTTGAATTATTATTGAAATATTTCTAATTCAACTCTTCTATTTTTTTGTTTACCAGCGGCATTTTTATTAGTTGCAATTGGAAACTCTTCGCCTTTACCTTCAGATACCATTTGATCTGAACCAGCACCACTTCCGGCTAAATATTCTTTAACAGATGCTGCTCTATCTTCAGATAATTTCTTATTTGCTGCATTAGTTCCATCACTGTCAGTATGACCGGTAATTCTAATTTTATAATTCGGTTTGTTTTTAAGCAATGTTGCCAAATCTTTTAAAGATGCAAATGAAGTTTGCTTCAAAATAGCTTTATTGGTTTCAAACTCAATGTTTCTGAATGCTGTTTGAACAACTTGTACTTCTTCTTTCGTCAAAACAACAATAGTAGGTTTTACTTCAACAGGACAACCGTCTGGAGCTGGTCCTTTTTGAGTAGGACATTTATCTAAATTATCAGCAATACCATCACCATCTGTATCTCTTGATCTACCTGCACCGTCAACAATTGCACCTGCAGCTGTATTAGGTTCTTTATCAAACACATCCGAAACACCATCATTATCGCTATCCATCATAATTTTGTTAATTTTAGCTTCCATAGGTGCAAATTTTGCATCCATATCGCTTAATTTTTTATCAACTTCTGCTCTGATATCCAAATCGTCGTACATTACCGCAACTGGATTCACAAATTCTAAATCATAACGTTCTTTTTTTCCAAGACTTAAAATAAGAGAAGCATAAGAGTAAGAGAATCTATCTAATACTCCATTTCCATTTACTCCATCAAATTCAGTTTGATCAACGAACGTTACAGTGTGTCCGATTCCAACATAAACACGATCACTTGTGCGTATTTTAATACCGACACCTACTGGAACGATAAAGTTTTCTAAATCGATTTTTCTACCATCAGTTACTTTACCAGTTACTGGATCTGTAAATTTAGTAGAGTTATCATAATTAATAATACCTCCTCCTAATGATCCGTAGAATGAAAATACATTTTTACGTTTTAAGAAGTCAATGCTTCCAGTATTGAATACACCACTTGCGGTTGCTGAATATTTAACCAAGTTGTTAAAATCATTTACCATTGCGCCTTCTCCGCCAACATATTGTCGACCTTCTACTCCATCAACTCTAAACCCATCTAAACGAAGTGAAAAGTTATGATCGATTTGTTTTTGTATAGATAGACCATATCCAAAGTTGTATTCCCTACCTTCTTGAAGGTTTTTGTTGAATGGACCGATAAAACTGTACGGATTAACGGCACCACCATTAAGTCCGATAGACCATGTTCTGTATTGTTTTCTGCCTCCAAAAGTAGAGGGATCAGCTTTTTCAGTCTGTGCCATTGCTGGAATAGCAACTGATGAACATAGTAAGGAGAATAAATAGATTGTTTTTTTCATGTTTGTTTATATTACGATTTAAATTAAATTAATAATTATTTTATTCTGAATAAGCAAAACCCTTACCATAATATTTGAGCCTATTATAACATAGTTTTGGGGAATATTTAGCTAATTTTAACTAAATTGACAAAAGAAGTACAGGAATTTGCATAGGTATTAACTAAAAATCTGATTAAGTTTTTCAGTTTGGAAAACTGCTAATTTATTTAAAGGACCTACAGCCATTATCTTAATAAATGGATTTAAATCAGCGTTAATGATCAATTTAGCAAAAACAACATTATTTTCTTCAAGAAAAACCCAGCTTATATTTATCTTAAAGGGTACTTCACCGACTGGTTCTATTTTAATTTCAACATTTTCTACACGTTGGGAAACTTTTAACTCAAGTTTGGCCATATTTTGAATTGTAAACTTACACTCATCAAACGTTGAACTCCAATTATATATGTTTTCAGGCATTAATTGCTTGTGATTGTTTAAATCTGCAAGGAAAGCATAAACTGATTCTTTCGTTGAGTTTAATGCAGTTGTTTTACTTTCAATTACAGTCATTTATGAGTGTGCATTATGTAAATTTTCAATTTCCTTTCCCCAATTTTCTGGGTTTTCTTTCCACGAAATTAATAACTCTACGTCGTTTTCTAGAATAAAGCCAGTATTCAATGCCTGTTTTATTAATGTATCGTAGTTGCTCAAACTCACCATTTTGCAGTTTGCATTTTTAAAATTTTCTGCTGCTAATGGAAAACCATAGTTAAATATTGAAATAAGGCCAACTACATCAAAACCAGCTTCACGAAGTGCTTTAACTGCATGCAAACTTGATTTTCCGGTCGAAATTAAATCTTCAACTACTACCACTCTGGCTCCAGGTTTTAATTCACCTTCAATCAAATTAGTCATTCCATGGTTTTTTGCTTCTGAACGAACATAAGCGAATGGTAAACCTAATTCTTGAGCTACTAAAACTCCTTGAGGTATTCCTGCAGTAGCAACTCCGGCTATAGCATCAACCTGTCCGAAATCTTCGTTTATTTGATCCGTTAATCGTTGACGAATGTAAGTCCTGATTTTTGGATGAGAAAGTGCTATACGATTATCGCAATAAATAGGCGATAACCAACCTGAGGACCAAGTAAAAGGTTGACGCGGGCTTAACTTAATCGCTTTGATTTGCAACAAAAATTCTGCTACTTTTAATTCAGTTTCTTCAGTTATAGACATACGCAAATGTATAAAATTTATATCGGTGACCAATATTTGTTAGTAATTAATGACAAAGAATTTCAAAATATTGATTCTCAAAACGTTCATATTTTATCAGATTCTATTCAATATTCTAGAGAAAATCTGATTGAAATGTTAACCAATAAGGTGCATTTACTTACGTATTACCAAACAAATTTGGTTCCTTTTTACTCAAGTAATTTTTTCAATCAGTTTAAAATAATTGAGGCTGCTGGCGGTTTGGTTCAAAATAGTAGAAATGAGCTTTTATTTATTTTCAGGTTAGGGAAATGGGATTTGCCAAAAGGGAAACTAGATAAAAATGAAAGTAGAGAAGATGCCGCGATTCGTGAAATAAAAGAGGAATGTGGGGTAGACGTAGCCATCAATAATCCTAAGTTTTTTACAACTTACCATTGCTATTTTTGGAAACAGAAAATAGTTTTAAAAATAACTTATTGGTTTCAAATGGATATTTTGGACGATAATCAAGCATTAACGCCACAATTGGATGAGGACATTTCAGAAGTAAAATGGATACCTGAAAATGAAATACCATTAGCTTTAGAAAATACGTATCCAGCAATTAAAGATTTGGTTATTAAGAATTTTGGATTAAAAAAGGAATAATTTCTTTAGGCACAAATTGTTCTACTTTTCCACTATTCCGAATAATATCTCGCACAATAGTTGAGCTAATAGCCGAATACCCTGGTCGGCTTAGAATAAAAATACTCTCAATATTTGGCTGCATGGCGTTATTCATTTGGGCAATAGCTTTCTCATATTCAAAATCTGATACAGACCGAATACCTCTTATCATGAATTTTGCTCCAACTTCATGGCAAAAATCAACGGTAAGTCCGTTATACGTTTGCACTTCTATTTTTGGATTGTCTTTAAAAGTAGCTTCCAACATTTTTCTTCTAACCTCGAAATCAAAATAAGATTGCTTGTTATTATTTAGACCAATAGCTACAATTACCTTATCGAAAAGAGGTAGTGCTCTTCGTAATATATCGGTGTGTGCAACAGTAATTGGGTCAAATGAGCCAGGAAATAATGCAATATTCATATGATTTATTTATTGAAAAAAACTAAATGCTGATTGACCATATTTTCTAAAATCAATTAATCGATCAGTTAATCCTAATTTGATAGTTGAGCTGTGCTCAATTACGAATATACCATCTGGTTTTAATAAATTATTGCCTAAAACAATACCTGGTAATTCTATTATTTTATCTAAATCGTAGGGAGGATCGGCAAAAATGAAATCATATTTTTCTGAAACATTCTTTAAAAAGAAAAACACATCCGATTTCACCACTTCAATCGTTTCAATACCAAGAGCTTTACACGTTTCATTGATAAATTTGCAACAAAGCAAATGTTTATCAACCGAAACAATTCGTTTACAACCTCTTGAGGCTAATTCGAAACTAATATTTCCTGTTCCTGCAAAAAGATCCAACGCATCACAAGATTCATAATCCAATGTATTGGTTAATATATTAAATAACGATTCTTTGGATAAATCTGTAGTCGGACGAACAGGTAATTTTTTTGGTGGACTTATTCTTCTTCCTTTAAGTGTACCACTTATTATTCGCATAACCCGAGATTAAATAAACTGAAAAAGCTCTGTTGCGCTCTTGCATCTATTTTGTAAGAATATTCAAAAACATCGGATAAACGAATGAAATCGATGTTTTTGATATAACGGTGAACCATAGAGAATACGGGAGATTGCCTATCTAACTTGCCAGCAAAATAAACGTTCAATTCTTCGGGCGAAGTTTTTAATTGTTCGCAAATGAATAAAACGTAATAAACAAAATCTTCTGGAGAGAAAAATTGAAACTGATTATAAAAAATTGCTTGATTTTTATCGAGCATAACCGCTTCAAAACTTGAATCGGAAATGTTTAGAATCAATTGCTTGCCTACAGAATTTTTTGATAACCAAAGTAAACCTTGTAATAAGGGAGTTGCAGAATGATGAATTTCTGCATTGCTATAAATTTTTCGAATTAAATTTAATTGATTTTCATGAACAGAATAAACATTTACTGCATCCATTAATCGGATTGAATCTACTTGAATGATTTCATCATCGGGCAATTCTGAATTAAATTTTAAATATTTTTCAGGGGCATTTGAATCAAAAAGTGCATTTGGAATTAAAGTAGTATTTACACTTTCGACCATTATTTTCACTTTTCCATAAGGATAAGATAATAAAGGTTGCTCTTTTTTTATCGCATGGAAGTTTTCAAAACTGCTGAAACTCTCACCAAGGGCTATAAATTTGTTTTTAGCAACATTTAATAGAGCATAACTAAAATAATCATCGCGCAGATGCAAATGCAAATAATATTGATGGGTTTCGTTTATTTCAAAACTTTCATCAATTAAGGGTTGCAGGTAATTATCGGACATATGTTGCTTGCTTCGTATTATGCAATAGATTTGTAAAAATGTAAATTTTACAACAAAGAGTGAAATATGGCATTCTTAAATGTATCAATTAAATTTTTGTCAAGGTTACCTTTTTTCTATGGATGATATTTCAGGTTTTTTAAAACATTTTCCGCATCAACCAACCGACAAGCAATTACAGCTTTTTGAAGAGTTGCACCAATTTTTAAAAATAAAGAATCAGGCAAACACATTTTTGATAAAAGGATATGCAGGAACTGGAAAAACCAGCGTGGTTAGCTCTTTAATTAAAAACCTTCCACAATATAACCTTAAATACATTTTATTAGCACCAACCGGACGTGCAGCCAAGGTAATTTCGCAATATACCGGCCGGCCAGCAACTACCATTCATCGAAAAATTTATCGAAAAAAATCCAATGAAAACGTCAATTCAGAATTTGGATTAGGAAATAATATCCATACCGATACAGTTTTTATTGTCGATGAAGCTTCTATGATTTCGGATGAAGGAGCAATCGGAGCATCTTTTCAGTTTAGCAATCATGGTTTATTAACCGATTTATGTTCGTATGTGTATTCAGTAAAGAAAAACAACCGCATCATCTTTATTGGCGATACCGCACAATTGCCACCCGTAGGCACAGAATTAAGTCCTGCATTATCCGCAGAATACCTTGATCTTAATTTTAATTTATATGTTTCGCAAATCGAATTAACAGAAGTTTTGCGGCAACAACAACAATCAGGAATATTAGAAAATGCCACACGATTGCGAAATCTTGTAAATCAAGATTTTTTTGAGCAACCGGTATTTATTACTAAAAACTTTAAAGATACCTTTCGATTAAATGGCGATAAACTAGAAGATGGATTACGCTATGCTTATGACAAATTTGGATTAGAAAACACCTTGATTTTGTGCAGATCTAACAAAAAAGCCATTGCATTTAATCAACACATTCGGAACAAAATTTTAAATTTCGATGAAGAAATAAGTGTAGGCGATTATTTAATGGTAGTTAAAAATAATTATTTCTGGTTGAAAGAAGAATCTGAAATCGGTTTTATAGCCAATGGCGAAATCGCGAGAATTAAAAAAGTAAAAATGATTGAAGAGCTTTTTGGTTTTCGTTTTGCCAATGTTTTGCTTGAGTTTATTGATTATCCAAACGAACCACCATTAACCTGCAAAATTGTATTAGAATCGTTGACTGCCGCTGCTCCAGCACTCGAGCCAGCCCAGAATAAAATGTTTCAATCAGAAATATCTTTGCAATACAATCATGTAAAAAACAAGCGTGAAAAGTATAAGCTTTTATCCGAAGATCCTTATTACAACGCGCTGCAAGTGAAGTTTGCGTATGCTGTTACTTGCCATAAAGCGCAAGGCGGACAGTGGGATGCTGTTTTTATTGATCAAGGGTACTTGACTGACGAAATGTTAAATTCAGAACTTTTACGCTGGCTATACACGGCTACCAGCCGAGCAGTGCAGCAATTATTTTATGTAAATTTTGGTCCGGAGTTTTTTGAGCAATGAGTTCGTTACGGGTTTATTTGTTTATTCATTGAGTGGTTTAGTTGCGCGTTTAGATGATTATTTGTTTATTGGTTTAGGTATTCTGCTCTACTGGATCTTTAGTTTCTATGCATTATTGTAAAATATTTAATCTTAAATAAATTTAGGAGCTAATCCGGCTTTCCGCTGTATCTTTTTTGTTTTAATTAATTTTTAATGGAAAAAAAGGATGCCGCTTCAATCCGGGCTAGGGCAACGTTTGCATTTGTTTGTTCCTTCAGCAATTTGGAATCTATAGTTCCGAAGTATAATAGCAGGAATTTTTAAACCGATAAAAGCTTGAACAGATAAACATCTAAACGCCAAGCAGCTTAACAAATAAACATTTTAATAACTAAACATTTTAAACAAATAAATAACGAGTCCTTCCTACAAAAACCTTACTTTTCTGGCGTTGCTAATTCCATTTTTTCAGCAAAATGTGCGCAATAATCTCTTAAGTCTTCCACAATTAATTTTTCGCCAGTTGCCCTTTCAAAACTATCGCCCATAGTCATTAGAGTTTCATAAAAAAAACGTTTCATTTCATCCACAGGCATATCTTTAGTCCAAAGATCTATTCTAAGAGTATTTTTATAATTATGATCCCAAAGAGCAACCATAATAGATTTGCAAGACAAAGCTTCTCTTGTTGAATTATCGGTTGCTTCCCAAGTTATTTTTTCTGGTAGGTTTTCATCATCCAGTTCTACCGTAAATTTAATTTCTGATTTTTTCATTCCTACTTAAACGCTTAATTCTTAAATTTTTTCCCTCTTGTTGTTTTTGGTTTTTTGCGATCTGCATTTTTACTTTTTTCCACTGGTTTCAGGTTTCTGAGTTTCATTGCCATTTTCTTTTCGTGGAAAGCTCCCTTAAAATCTGGATCCAATTTTCTTTTTTGGGCATCAATTTCTCTCGCTTGTAATTGCGCTTCTTTTACGTCTGTTTCTACCATTGCCACTTGTTCCGGAACTACCATAACTGGTATTTTCTGTCGAATTAGTTTTTCAATGGAAGTGATAAAATGTTGCTCAGCCGGATTGCAAAAAGTAATTGCAGTTCCGTGATGCTCAGCGCGACCAGTTCTGCCTATTCGGTGTACAAAATCTTCAATCACAACTGGAACATCAAAATTAATTACATGGCTTATTTCACTTACGTCAATCCCTCTTGCAGCAACATCGGTAGCTACTAAAAATCGTAATCCCCCATCTTTAAATAGTTGCATGGCATTTATTCGTGTGTTTTGCCCTTTGTTTCCATGTATTACTCGCACCACTTCCGAGCTGTATTTTCTTTCTAAATATTTAAAAATATTATCAGCGTTGGTTTTTGTTTTACAAAATATTAGCACTCGATTATAGAGTTCATCATTTCGTAAAAGGTAAATCAATAAGTTTATTTTCGATCGGATATTTGGTACATAATACAATTCCTGGCTCACTGTTTCGGCTGGCGTTGCTTGCATACTTACTTCTATCACCGTTGGAAATTCCAGAAAATCTCCTGCAATTTTATGTACCAAATTAGACATAGTTGCCGAGAAAAGTAAATTTTGTCGTTTTCTGGGTACTACTTCTAATATTCTTTTTATAGATCCGATAAAACCCATATCCATCATTTTATCAGCTTCATCCAACACAAATATTTTTAGCTTTTTCAGAATTACATCTCCTGTCAAGTACAGATCGAGCAATCTGCCTGGTGTACTTACTAAAATATCACAACCCAAGGCTAAATTTGCAATTTGCGTTTTAGGACCCAATCCACCATAAAGCGAAACGATTCTTAAATCAGTATTTGCGGCATATTTTACAACTTCAGCATAAATCTGCAGAACTAATTCCCGCGTTGGTGCAACTATTAATGCTCTTGGTTCATTACCTTGTGCATAATTTAATTTTGAAATTATCGGTAAAGCAAAAGCAGCAGTTTTACCTGTTCCGGTTTGGGCTATACCCATTACATCCTGCCCGTTTAAAATAGCTGGAATGGCTTTTTGTTGTATTAATGTTGGGGTTTCGTAGCCTGCTGTAGAAATAGCGTCAAGCAATTGCTTGTTGAAATTGAAACTCTGAAAATCACTGAGCATGCTGCAAATATACAGTTTGCCTTCGTGGGTTTAATGCTTTTGCTAATTTTACTTAAATGTTTCACTGTCTTATTTTAGAAATTTAATACCTTTTTCATTTTGTTAAATTGAAATTTGTAAAGCATACAATGTAAATTTATTTTTTAAATAAAGTATAATGAATGAGAATTATATTGCTTTTAAAGATATCAAAAAGCTTTATCTAGAAGAGTGGATACTTTTAGGAAACCTAGAAATAAAAATACGATAGTTTTAGGTGGTTTTGTATTACTTCATAATAAAGACAAAAAAGAAGTGTGTTATATTAGCAGAGATAAAACAAAAAACTTTCAAACCGTAACAATTGCATTTGCTGGAGATTTTAAACAACATCGGAAAATTGGGATATTAAAATGAGCGTAATTCTCAATTGCTGTATAAATCAAATTGGAATAATGTATAATCGGAGGATGAAGGCTTAGGGATAGAAGCGGCATCCTTTTTTGCTTTATAAAAAAAACAAGTTTTTCTAAATTTTCCGCAAAAAAGATATAGCGAATAGCCCGACCCGTTTTTCGGGGTAAGCCCAAAATATTTCACCTTTTTATAAAAATGATTATTTCAAAAAACAAAAAATTAATAAGATTACAAAACCGAATTCGATATGGGAAAATCTTTACTATCAGCTTGATCTCAATATAAAATTTTAGAAAATCAATAATAACATGTCAAAAAAAATAATCAGAAATGCCAGATTAGTAAACGAGGGAAAGATTGTTGAGACCGATGTATTAATTGTAAATGAACGAATCGAAAAAATTGCCAGCCAAATAGATACTTATGGCCGATCTGAAATTTTTGACGCCAAGGGATTTTATTTAATTCCAGGCATGATAGACGATCAGGTTCATTTTAGAGAACCTGGACTTACACATAAGGGAACAATTTTTACAGAATCTCGTGCCGCAGTTGCCGGCGGAATTACTTCATTTATGGAAATGCCAAACACCATTCCGAATGCGGTAACACGAAAATTATTAGAAGAAAAATACGAAATAGCCAGCAGGAATTCCATTGCGAATTATTCATTTTTTATGGGCACATCTAATGATAATCTGGATGAATTAATGCAAACAGATTTAAAAAATGTATGTGGAATAAAAATATTTATGGGTTCAAGTACCGGAAATATGCTGGTTGACGATATCAGCATTCTCGAAAAAATATTTAGCCAAGTTCCACATTTAATTGCCACTCATTGCGAAGATGAAGAAACGATAAAAGCAAATATGGCAGAATACAAAGAGCGATATGGACATAAAATTACTATTGAAATGCATCCTGAAATACGTTCGGCACAGGCTTGCATTTTATCCTCGTCCTCGGCGATAGCCTTAGCAAAAAAATATAACACTCGTTTACATATTTTGCATATTTCAACAGAAATAGAGACGAATCTTTTTGAAAACCTCATTCCATTAAAAAATAAAAAGATCACTTCAGAAGCTTGTGTGCATCATTTAATATTCAACAATGATGATTACGACAGATTAGGAAATTTAATAAAATGGAATCCGGCTATAAAAACAGAAAAAGATCAAAAGGCAATTTTAGCTGCTTTGCTCGACAATCGAATTGATGTAATTGCTACCGATCATGCTCCTCATACCTTAGATGAAAAAATGCAATCATATCTGTTGGCTCCTTCCGGTGGACCATTAGTTCAACATGCTTTACCAGCATTGTTTCAAATGGTTTTAGAAGAAAAAATCACTATTGAGAAAGTAGTTGAAAAAACCAGTCACGCTTTAGCAGATTGTTTTAACATAAATGATAGAGGATATGTGAGGGAGGGTTATTTTGCCGATTTAGTGTTAGTAGATATGAATAAACCTCAGAAAGTCGAGAAAAGTAATTTGTTGTACAAATGTGCTTGGTCTCCTTTTGAAGGTAAAACCTTTGAAGCAGGAATTTCTAAAACATTCGTTAATGGTAATTTAGTTTATAGTGAAGATAAAATTCAGGATTTTAGTTTAGGAAAGCGAATGAGTTTTAATAATTGAATTGAAATAGCTAATATTTTCGATTTTATTTTTCTTTTTAAAGATTTCTGAAACCTTTTTTTATTTAAACCGAAGAAGAGAGAAATATTTTTTCTATGAAATTTCTAAAATCAATAATGAAAGTTTCTTTGAAGCTTTTTATGTTAATCTGAAAATTCTCAAGCTCTCTCATTTAAAACATAAAGTCGTAATTACTGTAAACTATTTACCTTTGCAGCAAATATTATGGCTAAAATTTCCATTAACTTAGGTTCCGGCACCCTCCAAAAAGAGGAAGTGGTAATAGGAATTGACCTCGGAACTACAAATTCTCTTATTGCATATTGCCTGGAAGATGGCACACCTGTAGTGATTAACGACCTTGATAAAGGAGTACTCGTTCCATCTATTGTTTATTTAGATCAAAACGGAATTCCAACGGTAGGAGATGATGCAAAATCTTACTTAATTTCTCATCCTGAACGTACTGTTTATTCTGTTAAAAGGCTTTTAGGACGTTCGTACCAAGATATTTTGAAAGCAGGAACTCATTTGCCATATAAGATTATAGCAGATGAAAATGAAGAAAGTCTGGTGAAAATTGTGGTAGGAGATAAGTATTACACGGCAGTTGAGTTTTCTGCATTGATACTTTCTGAATTAAAAAAACGTGCTGAGCATGCGCTTAAAACTCCCGTAAATCGTGCGGTAATTACCGTTCCAGCATATTTTAATGATTCGCAACGACAAGCAACCCGCGATGCTGGAAAGATTGCAGGAATAGATGTTTTAAGAATTGTGAACGAGCCAACAGCCGCCAGCCTTGCTTATGGTGTTGGTTTGAAAAATTCAAATCCTACCAACATTGCGGTGTATGATTTGGGAGGAGGAACATTTGATATTTCAATTTTACACTTGGAGAATGGAATTTTTGAAGTCTTATCAACTCATGGAAATACATTTTTAGGTGGCGACGATTTTGATAATTTGTTGGTAGAATATTGGATTAAAAATAGTGCTGCTGAAATAAATCGACAAGAATTAAGAATCTTGGCTGAAGAAGCTAAAAAGATCTTAAGTTCTAAATATAATTATGAAGGAAAGTTATCAAACGTCAATTTTAGTATATCAAAAATTGAGTTTGAAAATCTGATTCAAGCAAAAATCCAAGAAACTATAGCAAGTTGTGCTAGTGCAATGCAAGATTCTGGATTAAAAAAAACCGATATTGATCAAGTGATTATGGTAGGTGGTAGTACCCGAATTCCATTGATTAAGCAATTAGTTTCTGAGTTTTTTGGGCAGAAGGTTTTTGATGAAATTAATCCAGATGAGGTTGTTGCCTTAGGTGCAGCCATTCAAGCAGATGTTTTGGCTGGCAACCGATCCGATGTTTTGCTGCTTGATGTTACACCACTTTCTTTAGGACTCGAAACTGCTGGAGGATTAATGGACACGATAATTCCACGAAATTCTAAAATTCCAACAGCTGCAGGTCGCCAGTACACTACCAGTATTGATGGACAAATCAATATGAAAATTGCTGTTTTTCAAGGTGAGCGCGATTTGGTTTCACAGAATAGAAAATTAGGAGAGTTTAATCTGCAGAATATTCCATCAATGCCCGCAGGATTGCCAAAAGTTGATATCCAATTTATGCTGAATGCAGATGGAATTTTGAAAGTTAAAGCTTCAGAATTACGATCGGGTGTAACTCAAACCATTGAAATTAAACCAACCTATGGTTTGACTGACGATCAAGTTGAAACCATGCTAATGGATTCACTCACGAATGCAAAGCAGGATGTTGATACGAGAATGAATATTGAAGCAGAAAACGAGGGTTCGCAAATGGTTTATACCATAGAGAAATTTTTAAAAAACCACCGCGATTTATTAAATAAACAAGAAATAGAAGGTACTGAAAACAAATTAGGTCTATTAAAAGAAGCCATTAAAAGTACTGGAAAAGATAAAATTCAAGATGCTATTGAACAATTAAATGAATTTACACGCCCATTTGCTGAGCGAGTAATGGATGTAGCCATTGGGCAGGCGATGAAGGGAAAAAGTATTTAAAAATAACCACTCACCATTCTAATTATCACTGCTAGAATAAAGAGAACGAAAATTATTCTAATGGTATTTGGTTTCAATTTTGAGGCCAGACTTACTCCAAAAGGTGCAGCAATTACGCTGAAAATGGCAATGGGTAACGAAATCTGCAAGCTAATTAATCCAATGCTGTAAGGAAGATCAAGATATGCAGGATTTAAAATCATGTTGTAAATGCTGGTTAAAAAAGCCATCAGAGTTATTACTCCCAACGAAACTGCATTTGCTTTTTTGATATTCATGCTGAGCGTATTGGTAAATAAAGGCATCATGATGATACCGCCACCAATACCTGAAAATGCAGCTAAACTTCCACTCAAAATTCCAATTCCCAGAAATTTAATCGAAGTGTTTTTTATTGGCTTTTCTTCCAACTTATTTTCTTTATCCCTTTTTAAAAGCATTATGATGGCAATAAATAAAAGAAGTAAAATAAAAATAAATGTAAAGTTGCCTCTGTTATAATCCAGCCAATGTGTAATAGAGTAAGAGAAAAAGATAGCAGCAAAAGTTGAAGCAAGCCCAGTAATAAGGATTGGTTTTGGATGAAAATTTTGATTTAAATATTGTTTTATGCTGCCTGATAAACCAGCAAAAAATATGCAGAACATAGAATTTGCAATGACTGCAGGAACGAATAAATAATCATTAACACCTAATTTTTGAAGGTAAAAACTAATAAAAACCACGTAAGCAATACCGCCTCCTACGCCTAATAACCCAGATAAAAAGCCACCAGCAATGCCGCAAGCGCATAGAATTAAAATATCTAGGTAATCAATCAAATTAAAAAAATTAGAAAATCTGTCTCGTTAAATGTAAGCAACTACTTATAACTTCCTAATTGTTGAGAATTAAATTATATTCTCTTTCATTTTTCAATAGAGAAACGGCTTTTTTCAATTCATCATCATTAGCAAAAGAAGTCTCCAGTTTCCCTTGTTGATAATAATATCGGGAAGATATTTCTTCGGAAAGCAGCGAAATTATTTCATATCGATATCGCTCCAAATCAGCTTCTTTGTCATGTGCAATAGCCGATTTTAACTTCATATATTCTTTATCAATACTGGCGAAGTAATTTTCTTTATCGGCCTCAGACTTGTATTCGGCCAATAATTTATCGGTCTTGGTTACATAATCGTAATCTTTATCTTGCAAAAAAACCAGAAAATCATTGTATTCTTTAGCTGTCAGCCTAAATGATTTTGCAGGACTAATTGATGTATTTTTTCTTTTATAAAGATTGGCATATTCGAAAATAAAGCGTTTTTCAATTAGACTTTGGGTAATTTTTGAATAAGGTATTTTCTTTATTTCCAAGTCTGGTTGAATTCCGCCACCATCATAAACAACTCTTTTATTTTTTGTTTTAAATGCTTTTTTCAATGAATCGGCAAAAATGCTAACCGTTCCATCTGCATTTCTTCCCGAATAATTTAATGCCTGAATACACCTTCCACTTGGAATATAATATTTGGCAGTGGTAACTTTTACTTGAGCTTTATAGCCAACCGGGCGTGTAGTTTGAACCAATCCTTTTCCAAAAGTTTTTTGCCCGATTATTACTCCTCTATCCAAATCCTGAATTACCCCGGCTACAATTTCAGAAGCGGATGCCGATCGACCATTAGTAAGTAAAACCAATGGAATTGTTAAATCTTCCGTTTCATTTTGTGTTTTATAAGTTTTTTCTGCTTCTTCTAGTTTGCCTTTGGTGTCTACAACTTTTTCTCCTTTAGGTATAAACGCATTTGAAATATTGACAGCTTCGTGTAATAAACCACCTGGATTATCTCTTAAATCAAGAATAACTGACGAAACGGTATGTTTTGATTTTAATTTGCGCAAAGCCTCTCGCAATTCTCTTCCTGAATTTTGAGTAAACCCACCTAATTTTATCATCGCAATTCCTGAATCAATCATTCCAGCATATTGCACATTGTTTATTCTTATTTCTTGGCGTATTATTACTTTTTCAAAATCTGTATCTTCACCATTGCGCTGAATTTTTAACTTTACCTCGGTATTAGGAGTGCCTTTTAACATTTTGCTTACAATGGCAGTTGTGCTTCCCGAAATTGGCTTTCCATCTATCGCAATTATTACATCTCCACTCATCAAGCCCGCCTTTTGAGCTGGAAAATTCTCATACGGATCAGCAATCATAATTAGATTACCTTTTTGCATTATGGTAGAACCGATGCCTCCGTACAATCCGGTTGTCATAAAACGGTAATCATCAGATTCTGACTCTGGTATGTAGGTTGTGTAAGGATCAAGCGAATTCAACATACCATCTATGGCAGTTTTCATCAACTTATCAGCTGGAATGCTGTCTACATAATTGGTAGTTAATTCTCGATAAATAGAAGTGAAAATTCCAACATTTTTAGAAATTTGGAAATAATCGTCGGCAAATCCAAAGCCTGTAAAAGCTGCAGACAGGCCTAAAAAAAGAAATAAATAGTTTTTAAAACGCTTAAATTTTTTCAATCTCAGTTTAAATTTTTAAGGTACCGGATCATGACCATGACCGCCCCAAGGATTACAACTCGCAATACGTTTTAATGTTAGCCATCCTCCTTTTAAAATACCGTGTTTACGTAAAGCTTGTACACCATATTCGGAGCAAGTGGGAGTATAACGGCAAGCCGAAGGTATTATTGGAGAAATTATTTTCTGATAAATTTTTATCAGTAGTACAAATGGCTCAACCAGAATTTTTCTCATGCTCCTGTTTCAACTTAAGAAAAACGTTTTTCAATTTTGCCGACATTTGATCAAATTTTAGAATTTCCGGAGCAATATATTGAATTACTAATAATAAATTAGCATTTGATTCTTTGATAAAAGGATAAAGATTTTCTTCTTTATTTAGACGGTATGCCTCTCGGATCAATCGTTTTATTCGGTTTCTATCAACTGCTCTACCAAATTTTTTTTTAGGAACAGATACCAGCAGCGTTGCTGGATAGGGCATTTGAATGGGAGAATTCAAATAAATTACCCGGTAAGGATATAAAAGAAAAGAAGAACCATTATCAAATACTGCCTTTATTTGTTTAAGGCTTGATAATCGTTCTTCTTTTGTAAATATGAGCATGTGTGCTGGAATTTTGATGCAATTACATCAGCTATCCAACCTGATTATAATGCTTTGTGTTGCTTTTCGTCAGAAACGCTAAGTTTATGTCTTCCTTTTGCTCTTCTGGCTGCTAAAACTCTGCGTCCATTAGCAGTCGACATCCTTTCTCTGAATCCATGCTTATTTTTTCTCTTTCTTTGCGAAGGTTGGAATGTTCTTTTCATTGTTACTGTTAATAAATCCTTTTTTTAAAGGATTGCAAATATAGCGCAATAATTATTTTAGTCAAATATATTTTTAAGATTTGTTTATATGAAAAAAGTCAATTTTATGAACTTTAAACACGGATTCGGATTTGCAATCATTTTTTTTCTAACAAGTTTGGTGCAAGCCTATGCTCAACAAGCACCCAAAGTTGAAAAAAGCTATGAGATTTTTGATACCAAAACAGCTAAAAATATAAGCTTTCCGCAAATGGTTGAGCGGTTAAAAAAATATGATGTTGTATTTTTTGGCGAAGAGCATAATGATTCTGTTGCGCATTTGTTGCAACTCGAATTATATAAGGAGTTAAGTACTGAAAATCCTTCCATTGTTTTGGCCATGGAGATGTTTGAAAAAGATATACAACTAGTTTTGAATGAGTATCTTAAAAGTGTTATTTCCGAAAAACATTTCAAAAAGGATGCAAGAGTTTGGAATAATTACTCAGCTTATAAACCAATAATTGAATTTGCAAAAGAGAATAATCAAACCATAATTGCCAGCAATGTGCCGGGTAGGTATGCAAATTTGGTTAATAGAAAAGGAATAAATGCTCTAGAAACAATTTCTACAGAAGGCAAAAACTGGATTCCGAAAATGCCTTTAATTATGTCGGATACTGCTTATGAAAATAAGTTCTCTGCCATAATGGGCGGGCACGACCAAGAAGGAATTAAAAATATGTTTGCTGCTCAAACACTATGGGATACTGGAATGGCAGAAAGTATCGCTACTGAATTAAAAAAAGGAGCGAAGCAAATTCTTCACATCAATGGTCGTTTCCATTCTGACGGCAACATGGGAATTGCATTTCAACTAAATCAAATGATGCCAAAAGTAAAAACGGTAATTATTAGCAGTTTTTCTATTAAAAATGAAGAAGAGAAAAATTATAAGAATTTAGGAGATTTTGTAATTGTAACGAGGCCATGAAATTTCTAAAAAAAATACCCCGCAGACATTGCCTGCGGAGCATAATCTTCAACAAAAAAACTTAATTTTTAGAAAGAATTTGATTAAAAAAATTAGTTAAACGCTTACATTTTCTGATATTTCATAATCAGTATATCCTTTTTCTCCTGGTGTGTAAAAAGTTGAATAATCAGGATTAGACAATGGAATTTCGTTTTCAAATTTTGCAACTAAATCTGGATTAGAAATAAACGGCCGACCAAATGCAACTAAATCTCCTTTATTAGCCTCTAAATCAGCTTCAGCACGCTCAGCATCATAACCACCTGACAAAATTAAAGTGCTTCCAAATTCAGTACGAATTGCCTCTTTTATAGATTGCGGAACGGGTGGCATTCCCATAGAAGAATGGTCGACCAAATGAATGTAAACCAGACCAATATCTTTTATAGATTTTGCTAAAGAAATAAATTGAGATTCAGTTGAATTATCTGATATCATTTCATTAAAGCCACCAAATGGTGAAAGTCTGATTCCTACCTTTTCTTTTCCGATGGCATTTGCAACAGCTTCAGAAACTTCTAATAAAAAACGATTTCTATTTTCTATATTTCCGCCATAATTGTCGGTTCGAGTATTCGATGCTGGATTTAAAAATTGCTCTAATAAATATCCATTTGCTCCATGCAATTCTACACCATCAAAACCTGCCTCAATAGCAGATTTTGCGCTATGAACATATTCTTGTATGGTTTCATCAATATTTTGAAGCGCAATAGCTTCTGGAACAGGTAAAGATTGCATTCCTTCCTGATCGGTGTACATTTCTGTATTTGCTGCAGCAATAGGAGATGGGGCAAGAACTTTTGCATCACTAGGTAAATTTAGCGGATGTGATACTCGTCCGGTATGCATTATTTGTAAAAAGATTTTTCCACCATCAGCATGTACAGCATCTGTAATTTTTTTCCATCCTGCGATTTGTTCAAAACTATACAAGCCTGGAATTCGAGGATATCCAAGCCCGTTGGCAGAAGGAGAAGTACCTTCTGTAATAATTAATCCAGCACCTGATCTTTGACTATAATAGTTTACCATTAAGTCATTTGGTAGATTGTCTACTGCGCGACTACGAGTCATAGGAGCCATTACAACTCTGTTTTTAAGTTCTATTGAGCCAAGAGTGTATGGACTTAAAAGTTTTTTGAGTTTTGTTTTCATTGTTTTATTATTGATTTAAAATTATGTTGAACGGTAAAATAATTAGTTAAAAAAATTTTGAATTAATGACTAACTTTACTTGCGTCTTGCAAGTTCAAACACAAACTATTACTTTCATATTGCAAGTCAAATTTTAAAAAAATTATGACAGATTCAGAGAGGCGTTCCACATGTGCAGTAAGTATGGCTTTGGAAGCTGTAGGAGATAAATGGTCATTACTTATTTTGCGTGATTTAATGTTTAGCGAAAAGCGTACTTATGGTGAATTACAAAATTCTGAAGAAAAGATTGCGACCAATATTCTAGCTTCCCGATTAGTGAATCTTGAATCAAATGGATTAATTAGAAAAGAAACAGATCCAGCAGATTCAAGAAGAAACTTATATTTTCTTACTTGTAAAGGAATTGAATTGGTGCCAGTTATAATTGAATTAATGCAATGGATGGCAAAGTATAATCCAGAAGCTTCGGCATGTATTGAACAAAGCAAAGAATATAAAAAAGATAGGGTAAGTCTTTATTCCTCTTTAATTAAAAAATTAAGTAAAAATCATTTGAAACCAATAATTTAAATTATTAATATTCAACTATTTCTTCAATTATAATTACTTTATCTAAATGTGATTTTATCATCGGTAAATATTTATTGGCAAATAATTTAGTTTCCATATCATCAAAATCTTTTGCTTTTTCGAAAAGTTTCAAATCTCGCTCATGATCAATTTTCATCATTTTAATAAATTTTTCATCAAATTCTTTACCTTCTTTTTCTGACAAATTTTCTCTTCCCTTCTTCTTCTGATCACTTATACTTGATGGTAGTGTAATATTTTTATTTCCAGCAATTTTTTTAATCTCTTCCAGTAAAATTGCCTGGTCTTTTATCATCAAAGCACCATATTCTCTAACTTCCTTGATTGATCCTTTAGTAAAAGCTAATTCCCCTTCTTGCAAATCCATCATTCTTGCATCTGCAGATTTTACTAAAAATTCAGCAATGTTCTCGCTTACCATATTAGCATCTGCTTTTTTCTCATTGACTTCATTTGCTTTTTTAACAGCATCTTTTGATTGTCCGCATGCAAATAAATAGAAAGAAATATATAATACAAACAGAACTAATTTTATATTATTTTTCATTTTATTTTTATTTAAAATTATTTTTTTGGTGATTTTTTTTCGGGAACGCAATTAGGTACTTTTTTACCTTCTTTAGTTTTCATCCCTATTTTTTCATACCCATCCCAACATGGGTCTTTTACTTTTTTATCTTTTGCCATAATTTCTAAGTAAAAAAAACCAAAAAATTAATACATGATTAATCTTTTGATTTTAATATTTAATTTTAACAAGCTATTTTTTAGGTTTGTTAGTTGAATCTGTCTTTTTATCATCTGATTTATTATTTCCAAATGATTTTGATCCATTACTGTTTCCAGTTTTTAAATTTGTTTGTTGACTTGAAGCTTTTGAAGTTGCACTAGTTTTATCTGGTGCTCTTTCGTCTTTTTGATTTGTTGCCATGTTATTGATATTTAATTAATGTGAAATTATTTAACTTTTTATTTAAAATATTCTTGACTCTTTTTTATTGGTAAACCTTTCATATCGATCATTTTACCATCCATTCCAATATATTCGCCGTTTTTAAGCATTTTTTTTGTTTCCGTCTTTTTTTCTTACAGTTCCATCATTCTTAATTCTGGTTCTGTTACTTAATACCACATCTTTCTCCAATGGTGCCATTTTTCCATTCATTACTACCATAGCTTTGTTATCAGTCATCATTACGCCATTAGGGTAAGAATTTTGTTTAGTACTCTTATCAATTACTTATCTGCCATTAAAATTTTCCATTTTCCTTTCTCGATCTATATTGCTACTATCTCTACCATCATTGCAAACAATAGTATAATTTTGAGCATAAGCTCTTATCGTTAAAAGAATTGCAACATTTCTTAAAATTAATTTTTTCATTTTTTCTAATAAAAAATTTTGATCAATTTTATAAACACAATCAATAATATTTCTTGATAAGTTCATAATTATAAACTAAATAATTATGCCATAGAATAAAAAAATTAAAATCAACAAAAAGGCAAAATTTTAACAGTTTTTAAATAAATAAACCTTAATTGAGCTATTTTATGTATGTTTTTAGTAAAAAAATCAATTTTAATTAAATACCTAAATTTTTGGTCTAGGAGTGGAAGTACAACTAATGGGTAATTAATTTCACAGAATCAGAACGGTTCAAGAGTTGTCATAAAATTTATTATTATGCAATTGTGTGAAACAGCCACGAAAGCAAAAAGTATATGTTATTTCTTACTGGAACAAGAATTGGATTAAATACAATAAAATTTATATGAGACCATTATGGACCGGTGCAATTGGTTTTGGCTTAGTAAACATTCCAGTTAAGTTATATAGCGCGACTGAATCCAGTAATCTTGATTTAGATATGTTGGATAGTGATGATTATTCCAGAATTCATTTTCAGCGAATAAATGAAAAAACAGGCAAAGTGGTAAAATGGGAAAATATTGTAAAAGGTTATATGATTAATGATAAATATGTAATTCTTGATGATAATGATTTTGAAAAAGCCAATGCCATTAAAACTAAATTAATTGAGATAACGGAGTTTGTAGATGCAGGAGAAATTAATAGCGTCTATTATGAAACACCTTATTATTTAGCGCCAGACAAATCTGGAATTCGCCCGTATGCGCTATTGAGAGAAGCATTATTAAAAACCAATAAAGTTGGATTAGCAAGTTTCGTTATGCGGAATAAAGAAAATCTTGCAATTCTCAGAGCTCAGGATGATGTAATTATTTTAAATAGAATTCGATTTTCCGAAGAAATTAGAAGTACTGAAGAATTAATCTTACCAGCTAAATCAGAAGTAAAACCTGCTGAATTAAAAATGGCAATTTCATTAATTAATCAACTTACTGGTGATTTTAAAATAGAAAACTTTAAAGATACCTATTCTGCAGAATTATTGAAACTAATAAACGCAAAAGCAAAAGGTAAAAAAGTAACAGAACCAAAAATGAAAGTAGTGCATAGTAAAGCGAAAGATTTGATGGAACAACTTAAAGAAAGTCTGGCTGCAAAAACTAAAAAAGTTTCTTGATGAGTCTTGAAAAATATAAAGAAAAGCGAGATTTCACAAAAACTTCAGAACCACAATCAGGTAAGAATGATTCTAATAAATTGATTTTTGTGATTCAAAGGCATAAAGCTACCAACCTCCATTACGATTTGCGATTAGAAGTAAATAGAGTTTTGAAAAGCTGGGCAGTTCCAAAAGGTCCTTCCATGAATCCAAAAGATAAACGATTAGCGATGATGGTAGAAGATCATCCTTACGATTATAAGGATTTCGCAGGAGTAATACCTGAAGGGTATGGAGCAGGCATTGTTGAGATTTGGGATAAGGGAACTTTTGAGCCAATTGATGAAAAAAGCAAAAAAATTTCTCAGAAAAAATTTAATGAAGGGTTTAAAGCAGGAAGTTTGAAATTTATCTTAAAAGGAAAAAAAATAAAAGGTGAATTTGCTTTAATTCATTTAAAAAATTCAGAAAGCGAAAATGCATGGCTATTAATTAAACATCGAGATAAATATGCTGTAGATACTGAATATGATAGTGAAAAAGAAACTTCCAAAAATTCTCCAATCAATAAATGGTTAGTTGAAAATAAAAAAACGGGTGTTAAAAAAAAATTTAATAGAAACGAAAACACCTTAAAAAAATTAGGAAATTATTTAAAACCAATGCTTGCCAAAGAAGTGAAACAGCCTTTTGATAGCAAGGAATGGATGTTTGAAATTAAGTGGGATGGATATCGGGCAATTGCAGAAATTGAAAAATCGGAAATTAAATTATATTCAAGAAATGGAAATAGTTTCATTGAAAAGTATTCATCCATAGTAAATGGATTGAAGAAAATTAATATAAGTGCAGTTTTGGATGGGGAAATAGTGGTGTTGGACAAAAATGGTGTTTCTAATTTTCAACTTTTACAGCATTATGAAGAAAATAAAGATGCACCTATTTTTTATTATGTATTTGACTTATTGTATTTAAATGGAGAAGATTTAAGTAATATTCCATTATTTGAGCGAAAGATATTAATGAAGAAATTAATTGGAAAGAATCCGGTTGTAAAATACTCTTCAGAAATTACTAAAAATGGAATTGATTTTTTTAATGCTTCCACAGAAAAAAACTTGGAAGGTATTATGGCAAAACGTATTGATAGTTTATATATACAAGGTAAGAGAACTTCAGATTGGCTTAAAATAAAAAATCATAATACGGCTGATGTTTTTATTGCGGGTTATACTGAACCTACCGGATCTAGAAAATATTTTGGCTCTTTAGTAATTGCATTGAAAGAAAAGAATGTTTTAACACATGTTGGGCATGTTGGCACTGGATTTTCAGATCAGATGTTAAAAATAATTTTTGATATGCTTCAACCATTCAAAGTTCATTCTTCTCCGTTTAATGAAAAAATTGAAACCAATAATGAAACGACTTGGCTAAAACCCGTTCTGGTTTGCGAAATAAAATATGCTGAAAAAACGACGGATGGAAAATTTCGTCATCCAGTTTTTATTAAAATGCGAGAAGATATGGAAGTGAAACTTAATGAACCAAAAATTACAGATAAAATAAAAAGCGTTGCAAAAAATAAGATAGAAGTTAAAACTAAAAAAGCCACTACGAATGCAAAAGTAAAACTTACAAATCTGGATAAAATTTATTGGCCAGATGAAAAAATAACTAAAGGAATGTTGATTGATTATTATCAGTCTATTTCTAATTACATTTTGCCTTATTTAAAAGATAGACCACAATCCTTAAAAAGAAACCCAAATGGTATTTCCGACGATGGATTTTATCATAAGGATGCTGGAGAGGATGCACCAAACTGGGTAAAAAGTTTTTCTGTTCATTCAGAATCTAGCAATAAAGAAATTGATTATATTATTTGCAATGATAAAGATACTCTTGCCTATTTAAATAATTTGGGATGTATTGAATTAAATCCCTGGCATTCTACAACCAAAAAACCAAATAATCCTGACTATTTGATTATTGATATAGACCCAAGCGATAAAAACACTTTTAACCAGGTTATTGATGTTGCAATATGTTTTAAAAAGTTATTGGCTAAAGCTGGAGCGGCATGCTATTGTAAAACCTCTGGTGCTTCAGGCTTGCATATTTTCATTCCAATGGGTAAAAAATATACATACGACCAAATAAAAGATTTTGCCCATATTTTATGTTTGCTCGTTCAGGAAGAGTTATCTGATTTTACCACCTTAGAAAGAAACTTAAAAAAACGAGGCAAAAAGAAAATCTACCTTGATCATTTACAAAATAGAAAAGGACAAACTATTGCTTCAGTATATAGCGTACGCCCAAAAAATGGAGCAACCGTTTCTATGCCTTTGCATTGGGACGAAGTGAAACATGGTTTGTTGCCAACAGATTTCACCATTTTTAATTCGTTAGCAAGAATCGAAAAAACTGAAAATATTTTTAAAGGGATTTTAGGAAAAGGAGTTGATTTAAAAACATGCTTGGAAAAAATAAGCCAATAAATTATGAACTTTATTACCATCATCGGTATCGTGGCAAGCCTATTTACTGCACTTTCTTTATTACCACAATTGGTTAAAGTAATAAAAGAAAAAAAAGCTGAAGATATTTCGTACTCTATGTTGATTATTTTATTTGCCGGCCTTGCTTTATGGATTTATTATGGAATTTTAAAAGAAGATCTTATTCTTATTGCAGCTAATTCAATTTCAATAGTGATAAATGCTACACTTACTTTTTTTGCTTTTAAATATAAGGAGGGTAAATAGATGGAATACAATTAGTTTGATTGAGTTATCAGACTTGAATTTTTTTATTTTTTTTTAAATAAACGTAAATAGTTTATTACCTCATGGCAATCTTATCATAAAATAAAGAGCATAAAATTCAATAACAGATAATTAAAATTGATGAAGTATTAACAATAAAGTTTGTTCAGTTAAACTTTTGTCTATCTGTAAAAAATATAAAGGTATTTTTTTTATTTTTTTACGTATCCTATTCTGTAATTAAATCCAACTGCCAGTATCTGTTTGAACTGAACTCGATCCTTCACATCAAGTGGGTTATTTTCAGAAGCAATTAAAATGTCCTTGTCATAGATTAAACTTGTGGTGAATGAAGTGGTAAAATATTTGTTTATTTTGAAGAAAATAGCATTGTCCCAATTTACATCGATCACAGATAAGTTTTCGTAATTAGAAAACAAATCCATTTTTGATTTTATTTCAACATTTGGTAATACTGTTTCTTGATATTTTAGCGTAGTATACCATCCAAATTCGGCTCTAATATTTTTTCCTTTATCAACTCCAAAAGCACCAACTGCGGCTAGTGCATCATTCAGTACAAAAGTATTTTTATTGGTGATCGGAGAGAGATAGATTGAAAATGTTTTATAAGGGGTGTAATCTAAACCTTCAGATACGATAAGATAACCTGGAGCCATAAATCTTGAAAGTAATACCTCTGGTGTATCTGTTCCATTAGGATAGGCGAAACCATCGGCAAATTGTGTTCGAAAATTTACCAAACTTGTTAGCAGTAAATTCTTTTTTAAATTAAATCCATATTTTGAATTTAATTCAATACGGTCGTCTGTTTTTCTCAGCTTAAAATCTTGAAGTTTTTGAACTCCATATGCAAAATCAGCAGTATTGTCCCAAGTTGCATTTTTTGTTTTTCTGATGGCATACATGTTTAAGATTGAGACTAAATTTAATGAGTTTTGACCTCCAGCAGTCCAATTGCTAAAGGAAGATTGAGAAAAGTTTATGTTAAAACCTGCTCCTTTCGTCCATAACTTAGTGGTGTCTACAAGGCTCTGCGCCATCGAGTTGGAGTAAATTGCAATAATTATAATCAGGGTAAATAGTTTTTTCATGGTTTAGGTTTGTGTTAAATAAAAAAAATGTTTGACATAACTTATTTGCCAAACATTTATCAGTAAAATTTAAAATGATTATTTTCTTAAAGAATCTCTTATTTGTGTTAATAAAATCACTTCTTCTGTTGGTGGTGGTGTTTCTGATACTATTGCCTCTGCTTTCTTTTTAAAAGAATTAATTCCTTTTAACAACATAAAAATACAAAATGCAATGATGGTAAAATCAATTACACTTTGAATAAATGCACCATAATTTAAAGTTACAGCAGCCAATTCTCCTTCTGCTTGTTTTAGTACTAATTTTAGATCTTTAAAATTTACTCCGCCCAAGAGTATTCCGATTGGTGGCATTAAAATGTTGTCAACCAACGATGATACAATTTTACCAAATGCGCCACCAATAACTACACCGACAGCCAGGTCAAGAAAATTACCTGTGATAGCGAATTCTTTAAATTCTTTAATTAAGCCCATAATTTTGTTTTTGTAGTTTAGATAAATATAAATGTTAAAGCAAATAAAGATATTTTACCTTAAAGTAAAAAACTTTTAATCAACTTTTACGGCATTAATCTTCCATACATTCTTGGAAATGGAATGGTTTCGCGTACATGTGGCAATTTGCAGGTCCAAGCCACCAAACGTTCTAAACCTAAACCAAAACCTGCATGCGGAACCGATCCATATCTGCGTAAATCTAAATACCATTCAAATTCCGACATTGGCAACTTATGTTCATTAATTTTTTCAATCAATAAATCTTTGTCTGTTTCACGCTCGCCACCGCCTACTATTTCTCCATAACCTTCCGGTGCCAACACATCAACTCCTTTTGCAAATCGCTTATCATCAGCACGTTTCAAATAAAATGCTTTCACTTCATGTGGCCAGTTATAAACCATTATCGGAGTATCAAACATTCGGGTTAATACCGTTTCATCTGATCCTCCAAAATCTTCACCGTATTTAAAATTTCTAGCAGAATTAAGCCATTGTGGAATATTTTTCTGGGTTTCTTCCAAATCTTTTAAGCTGGCTCGCAAATCATTTACTTTATTCTGGTTGAAATTAATTTCTCCTTTTTTCATTCCCGGAGTGGCTATTTTTATTTCACGTTCTGCAATTTCTGCTTCAATAGAATAAATTTGCATATTGGTTTCGCTCAAATCCTGTTCAAGGGTTTTGATTGAATTTTTACCATTTACGTCTTGTTCACCCTTTATGATTTTCACAGCTTCATCATACGTCAATCGTGGAAATACCTCATTGATGTGTTGAAGTTTACTCACATCACGACCCAAAATTTCCAATTCTGGTTTGCATTTTTCTATTACCTCATTCACCACCGATTTAAGAAATTCTTCAATCAAATCCATGTTCATGTCCAGATCATAAAAAGCCATTTCAGGCTCAATCATCCAAAATTCAGATAAATGTCTACGAGTTTTTGATTTTTCTGCCCTAAAAGTTGGACCGAATGTGTAAATTTTTCCCATTGCCATAGCCATCGCCTCACCATACAATTGTCCGGATTGCGATAAATATGCAGGTTTATCATAATATTCTGTTTCAAAAAGATTGGTAGTTCCCTCACAAGCATTTCCTGTAAAAATGGGTGCGTCCATTTGAATAAAATCTTTTTCCTGAAAAAACTTATGAATAGCGAAAATAAGCACATTCCTTACTTTCATAATCGCCCATTGCCGCTGCGACCGCAACCATAAATGTCGGTTATCCATCAAAAATTCAATGCCGTGTGCTTTTTTTGCAATCGGGTAATCTTCTGAAATATGAATGATTTTAATTTCTTCTACTTGCATTTCATATCCACCCATTTGGCGTTCATCTTCCAGTATTTTACCTGACAATACTACAGAACTTTCCAAAGTTAAAGAATCTGCCAAAGCAACATGCTCAGCCGAGGTATTATCACCAGAAACCACACATTGGCAAATTCCACTTCCATCTCTTAAATTAATGAAAACGATATTCTTACCCGTCCTTTTGTTTGCTACCCAACCCTTCAAGGTTACACTTTTGTCAATAAAATCTTTTAAGTCTTTAATATACATGATTATTTTTTTCGTTTATTACCCGATTATTTTCCTGATTGATAGAACAAAATTAAGCAGATAATTTTGGCATCATTCATGGATAATTGATTAGAGATGCGAAATTATTATTTATTTCTATGATTTCGTCTTAATTTTATCTTCCTTAAGATTCATTATGCTTAAACAAAGTTTACAACAAAAGTTACTTCAAAAATTATCGCCACAGCAAATACAATTTATTAAATTGCTGCAAGTGCCTACCGTAATGTTGGATGCGCGAATAAAGGAAGAACTGGAGGAAAATCCTGCTTTGGAGGATATATCACTTGCTGAATCTGAACCTGTTGACGAATATGCCAATGACGATGATTCAGATTCTGATACGGATTCTGACAATTTTGATGATGCCGATGAGTTTAATATCGACGATTATTTGCAAGATGATGGAACGACAGAATACAGTTTGAGGCAGGATAATGGGAGTGATGACGAAGACGAGCGAAGAGAAATTCCCATTGCAGTGAGTAATTCTTTTCACGAAGTTTTGGAGTCTCAGCTTGGTTTAACCGATCTGGAAGACATGGATTTCATTATTTCGCACCAAATTATTGGAAGTTTAGATGACGATGGATACTTACGTCGTCCGCTTGAATCCTTGATCGATGATCTTGCTTTTTCGCAAAATGTGAACGCAACTATGGAGCAGGTTGAAAAATGCTTGGCGCTAGTGCAAAGTTTAGATCCGGCGGGTATTGCAGCCAGAAATTTGCAAGAATGTTTGCTATTGCAGCTTGGAAAAAAAGATCAGAACAATTCAGCTATTTTACATGCAATCGAAATTGTTGAAAATCATTTGGATGAGTTTACTAAAAAACATTACGATAAGCTTGAAAAGCAACTAAGTATTACGAATAATGAATTAAAACAGGCTATCGACGAAATATTAAAGTTGAATCCTAAACCAGGAAATTCATCCTCTGATAATTCTAAACAATTACAAATTATTCCAGATTTTTTGATTTCCAAAACAGATAATATTTTAACACTTACATTGAATTCCAAAAATGCTCCGGAATTAAAAGTTAGCAGAAGCTATCAGGAAATGTTTGAAACCTATGATAAATCTGTTGCAAAAGATAAAAAATTAAAAGAGGCTGTTCAATTTGTTAAGCAAAAACTAGATTCGGCTAAATGGTTTATTGATGCCATAAAACAAAGGCAACAAACGCTGATAAAAACCATGAATGCTATCATGCAATACCAGTACGAATATTTTTTAGATGGTGATGAACGAAAATTAAAGCCAATGATTCTGAAAGATATTGCGGATCGTATTTTTATGGATATCAGCACCGTTTCCAGAGTAGCAAATAGCAAATATGTACAAACAGAATTCGGAACGTATTTATTAAAATCTTTTTTCTCTGAGGCAATACAAACAGAAAGTGGAGATGAAGTTTCTAACCGTGAGGTAAAGAAAATTTTGGAAGAATGTATAGGAAACGAACATAAACAACGCCCATTGGCAGATGAGAAACTGGCAAAAATTCTGAAAGATAAAGGATATAATATTGCCAGAAGAACCGTAGCTAAGTATCGGGAACAATTAAATATACCCGTTGCAAGATTAAGAAAAGAAGTTTAATTTCTGCATTTTGGCTTTAGGACAAATTAATTTTTATCCGATGTAGGTTTTAATTCAAAATAAAAGAGTGTAAAATCGGAGCAAGGAGGCTTAGGGATAGTAGCGGCATCCTTTTTTGCCTTTAAAAAACAATTAAATCAAGATTCTTCGTTTCACTCAGAATGGCAAAAAAGCGGATAGCCCGACCCGTTTTTCAGGGTAAACCCAAAATAATTTCAAAGTAATTGTTTATTAATTAATTAAAAATTGAAAAAACTAAAATAAAAATTAATAAAAAATTAATCATACCTCTCAAAGGGTGTATCTTTATGATTTTAAAAATTTTAATTAAATCAAAATCAATTAAAAAAAATCATTAATTAAAGAATAAAAAACGATATCCCAATCCCGGCAACTCCACTTTCTTTATTTTCTATTAAATCAGTTAGACAATAAAATCCAGAAAATAATAAATTACCATACCCAATTTTCATGGTTGGGCCATATCTAAATTTAGTAAGATCATCAATATTTTTATCAGACTTTGAAATATCTGTTTTAATGATTTGTTTGGCAGCTAATTGATAGCCAAATTTAAATCCGGGGAAAATTTTAAAACTACGATTGGTAAGATTTGGTTTCGTTCGATAACGTAATTCTAAAGGTATTTCAAGATAAATAATTCGTTGTTTATTCGTTTTATAATTAACAGAATCTGGAATAATGCTAAAAGTTCCTGATTTTTTCAGATTGGCAAAATCAGCATTATTTTTAAAGTTTTCTATGGTCAACAACAAACCAGGAGCAAAACTTAGCTGGTGTTTTATCAATCGAATATCTTTTAATACTCCAAAAGTAAATCCTCTGGAAACGGAAATCTCTTGATTCAAATTATTTCCTTGCTTGGTTAAAAAAGAAGTGTGCACATCAAAAAGTATGGCGTCAATCTTTTCATCAGGCTCATAAGGGTTAATCAGATTTTTTTCCAATGAATCCAACCTGCCTTGTATTTGTCCAAAACAAAATGGAGAACCTAAAAAAAAGCCACATAACAGCAAGAAAAACACGTTTTTAGTCTTTGGCATACTTTTTATAAATAGGTTTCCGTATTTTACGAAAATAGCATACAAATCGATTTTTTGGGCAATTTCCAAATTTTATCATTAAAAAATCTTTATAATGCTTTAAATGATCGTCGTTAAATTAAATTTTTACTTTTACCAATCATAATTTAGAACATCCTTACCATTTGTTATGCAGAATAATTCAATATACAAAAATCTATAATCGGAGTGCTTTGGCTTAGGGATAGTAGCGACATCCTTTTTTGCCTTTAAAAAACAATTAAATCAAGATTCTTCGTTTCACTCAGAATGGCAAAAAAGCGGATAGCCCGACCCCAATTTTTTATTGGGGGAAGCCCCCAATAATATTAAACACATTGTTTAGCAATCAATTAAAAATGTATTTAACTTAAATAAAAATTTAGAAAATTTAATCATACCTAATAATAAATAAAATTAATCAATAAAATATTGCCATTTTAAAAACAAATAAAATAGCATGACAAGTAAATCATTAAAAATATTCCAACACAAATTGAAAATATAAATAGCATATTACACAAATCTTAATTTTAACTAAATCTACAAACTATGAAAAAACTATTAATGGTCTCCATACTATTATTAGCCTGTTCTGCTTTCAGCGAAGCGCAAGTAAAGAAAACCGGAACAAAAAAAGTAAAAGCACCCAGCAAAAAAGTAGCAATCCAACAGCCAGCAGTAAATTTTGAAGAAATTATTGCAGCTTCCGAACCAGTTATCGACAAAACTACCAACGGATCAGTAAACTGGACCGAACAATATATTGAAGCTAAAGGATCATCAGTGATAGATGCTGAACGTTTCAAAAACCCAGCACAGGCAAATGCCATGGCTGCAAGAGGTGCAGTAGTGGTAGCTCAACGCAATTTATTGGAAATAATTAATGGCGTAAATGTATCTGGGGAAACTACGGTTGAAGATATGATTACGACCAGCGACGTAATTTCTACCAAGGTGGAAGGCATCATAAAAGGTGCTCAGGTAATCGGAGAGCCAGTTTTGAAAAACGGAATGGTGGAAGTTACCATGCGTGTTCCCTTATATCAATCCGGTGGATTGGCGCCAGCGGTGATTGATGGGGTAGAGGCTTTGAATCCGGAAGTGGTAGAACCAGTGGATGAAAAACCAGAAACAGTTTCTGCAACCAATGCTGCTGAGCAGACTCAAAAATTTGCTTTTAACATGAATGGAAAAAAGTTCGACCCTTCTTTGTTTCCAATTATTACCGATAAAGACGGCAAAGTTTTATTGGATTTGTCTAAAGTTTATGATCCAAAATCTGGAAATTTCCCAAAATATTTGCAGTTGACAAAAGATGTGATGAAAGGCGTTGGATTTGATAAAGGCGTTCAGTTTTTGGATGTGTTGGAAACAAGCACAGGTAAAATTACACTTTCCGACATTGGAAAAAATAAAATTAACTGGCAGAAAATTGGAAAAACTGCTGCTACTATTGGTAAATTCTTATTGTTATTAATATGAGAATAGTTCGGAATGTATGTATGATTTTGTGCCTTTTTGCTCAATTTTCAGTGAGCTTTGCTCAGCAAAATACCAGTACCGTAGAGGCAAAAGGAATTGGAAGCGGGAGAGAAGAAGCCTTGAACGATGCGCTCAGAAATGCAGTGGGCCAGGCAGTAGGAGTTGCGGTTAATTCTCAATCCTTGGTAGAGAATTTCATGTTGGTAAAAGATGTAATCGATACCAAAACAGAAGGGTATATAGCATCGTATAAAATTTTAAAAGAAGGGAAAACAACCTTTGCGTATGAACTTACCGTTCAGGCGGTGGTTAGTTTAGACCCTTTGAAAGCAGATATTACGTATTTGTCTAAAGCAGTGGGAGGCATCCGTTTTTTGGTGATGTACGATGCTCGACAAGAAGATAAAACGATGTTGCCTTATTATGATTTTGCAGTTGAGCGAATGAATCAGGCACTTTCTGAGCGAAAATTTAGGTACATAGAAAAGAAAAGGTTTGAAGCATTGCGAAAAGAAGCAATGAACATTATGCAGGAAACCGATACCTCTAACTTAAGTTATGTTCAACAATTGGGAATATTATCCGATGCTCAGTTTATAATGTTTATTTCCAACATCAGCACACAAAGTAAAAGCGAAGCATTTGATACCCGTACTTCTTCTAAAGTATTAATTGAAGTTAAGATTTATGATAATTGTACCGCAGAAGGACTTGGTACTGTAGTTTTAGAAAGTGATTGGCAAGATGCCACCGATGTTGCTTCCGGTTACCGTTCTGGAATTACGGATGCAGTTACCCGTGATTTTACTAAAATGATTATGCCTTTTAATATGTATTTAGGCGAATGGGTGAACAATGGAACTCCTTATGAATTGCGTTTTTATGGAACTGGAACCTTCCGTGATTTCCGTGAATTGAGAAACTTGCTGAAAGAAGATCCTCAGTTTGGCGGACAATTAGAAGTAACTTCTGTAAATAATTATACCAAACTGAATTGTACGTATAAGAAAAAGCCAGATGAATTAGCTGATATCGTTTTGGACTATGCAGATAAAATTCCTGCATTTGCTGCAAAAAAACTGGATGTAAAATTTATTTACGGCCGACAGATATCATTTGCACCACAAGCCATGGTAGTACCAGGCTTGCCTGCAAAACCAGTAGAAACTGTTACTAAGCCTGCTCCAGTTGTTAAACCTAAAAGCACGGTGACTGTAAAACCAAGCGTAATAAAAAAACCTGTTACTAAAAAACCAGTTCCCACTAAAACTACCACTACTAAAAAGAAATAAAATTAACTTAACTAATTAGCCATGAAAAAAATTATCCTAATCGCAGTATTAGTAATCATCAGTAAACTAAGCTTTTCCCAAGGTTCCAGCATCACCATTTTTACCGAAAACGGTGAAAAATTTTGGTTAATATCTGATGGAGAAAAACAAAATACCAATCCACAGGCAAAAGTGGTGATGAATAACTTAAACAACCCGTCGTACAAACTAAAAGTTATTTTTCAGGATAGTAAAATAAAATCGCTGGATCAAAGTGTGCAGACAGAAGGAGTAGATCCTGGTCCGATGGATGTGGTGTACACCATTAAAAAGAATCCAAAGGGAAAATACGTTTTTAGAGTTACAAGTTTTAAACCTGCCAACGGAACACCAAAAACAGAAGATATCGTTTCCGTTCCAGATCCAAAACCAATGGATTCAAAACCGGTGGTAAATCCACGGCCAGTAGAAACTAGACCAACTACCACAACCACTACTACCCAAACTACATTGCAAAGCCCGCAAGTAACCATAACCACTACTATCCCTGGTATGGATTTAACGACTAATTTTCCGGTGATACAAATGACAACTACCGAGCAGCAAATGGTGAGCACCAATACTACACCAAACCAAACCATTGCTCAACCAGTGACTCAGCAAAATACGGAGCCCGAGCGACCCGCAGCTACCAACACTTCTTCAGCTTGTAGAACTGCCGCAAGTTCTACACTTTTTTCTTCTTTCAAAACCTCGATAGAAAAGCAATCTTTTGAAGATACCAAACTTAAAATGGTTAACCAGTTTTTAACAGGCAACTGCGTAAGTACTGGGCAAGTTAAAACCTTAATGAGCCTCTTTTCTTTTGAAGCCAACAAGCTGGACATTGCCAAAAAAGCCTACAAAAAAACTGTAGACAAGGAAAGCTATTTTACCTTGAATGATGAGTTTAGCTTTTCGAGTTCTGCGGATGAACTGACAGAGTTTGTAAGCGGAGATTAAGGAACTTTTATTTTTTTCTTGATATTTTAAAAAAAGGGTGTTTTCACCCTTTTTTTTTTAATAGTTTAGGTGCATTTTTGGTTTTGAAAATTGAGATTTCTATTTAAGACATGTATGATATGAGTTTTTATATTTCAGATGATTAAATAGAGCTTTTTTTAGTGCATTACATTTATCATTTAGAAAAACATAAACTTCAGCCTACGAAAATGGAATTTTCCTCAGCGCTTACAGTGTACGAAAAAAGAAGATTATTACTGTTTATATGCTAATAATCAGTAGTTGATGGAAAGTTTTCATCAATTATTATAGTACTAAAAAAGCATAAAAACCCCACAAACCAGAAATGAAAGATATAAATTGAGGGACTTATTGCAGATATATAATTATTGCAGATTTATAATTGTTACGGGCAATTATTGGCTACAGTCCATTATTCAAACGACAGTCATAAAATTAAAGAGATTGCGAAATAATAAAAACTTAATTACAAATTTTAAATTGACAGAAACAAATATCCTAAACTCGTTAATAATAATTAATAATTAAATATAACATCATGACAAAAGAAAATTAAAAGCTGGAATTCTACTACTTTTATTGACAGCAGGTTTAAGTAGTTGCGTTAACTTAAAATCGATTAATGACTTCTCTTCCTCATCTTCAAAAGGAATAAAAAATTTTGAAGACATTAATTATAGTTTCAAACAACATTGTATCGACAGGTGTCAATTTGAAGCAATACACAAATTTGAAATTAAAAGAGACACTGAATGTAACTGTTATGATTATAAAAAAGCCGACAGTATAACTTTAGTTATTTACAATTCAATTAAAGGTTATTTTGACGGTCTCGCGAATCTTTCTAATAACGATCTAACTGACTATAATTTTGATGCACTAAATAAATCATTGACAGAAGGAGAATTTGGTGACATAAAAATTGAGAAAACACAGGTTGATGCTTATTCCACAATTTCAAAAATTTTGTTGAAAGCTACAACGGATATTTATAGTAAAAACAAAATAAAAAAATATGTTGATGAAGCTAATGCACCAATCCAAATTCTTTTAGCAAAATTTCAATTTATCCTTCAAATAAATCTTTAGGATGAATTAAATTTTAAAAAGGAAAAGCTTTATGCTTATTATCAAGATATGAAAATCAATAATACACTTACTTAATATGAAAAAGGAAAAGTAACTATTTATTACTATCAACAACTTTTAGACATAAATTCAAAACAAGAACAAATTAATGCTTTTGCGAAAAGTCTAAAAAGTAATTTAGAAGGACATCAAAAACTATATGACAACAGAAATAAAATGTCAGCAAAAGAATTAAAAGAAATAATAACTGGATATGCAAGCAATATTCAGGATATAATTTCAAAATTTAACAAACTTAAAAAATAAAAAAAAATGGCAAAATTATATTTACAACAGGCTAATGCTTTGGCTAATAATTTTCTTGGGTTAGCACAAGCAATAGGTGATTTCCGTTATAATAATTGGAATTCATTATCCAAAGCAGACAATTAAAGATTAGGAAATTTGCAATGGTCTATCTTAAATAACGGAGAAGACATTTTAGCTCTTTCAACTGCATTAGTAATGGACGATGTTCAGACCTCTTTGACATAAATTAATAATGTTACAACACAAATTAAAAGTACTATTAGTAAATTGCAAAATGTTCAAAAAGGTATTAATGTAGCAACTGCAATATTAACACTTGGTGCGGCTATTATTAGTAAAAATCCTCAATCTATTGTTGACGCAATTAATGGAGTCGTAGCCACTTGGAATTCATAGCGAGGAAATATAATTGCCCATAACAGCAGTTTGGCAAAAAAGCGGGTTCACAGGTTAATAATCTTTCTTCTTCGTATCAAGTTTAGTGCTGGCTGAAAGTTTAATGATCAGAAATCCGCTTCATCGCCAAGCGTCAAAACATTATCCGCAAGCCTAAAAGATGACACAAAAACCATGGACAAAACATCAAAACCATCAACCTTAGACATGCTGACAAGACTTTTCGATGGATCTCGACACAAACCAACATTACAAATTAGCGTTATACAACTGCCAAAAAAATAATAAAACAACCTATCTAAAAAAATTGAATTATTCTACCGAAACCCGAATGCTTTCGAAATAATATTTAGCTTTGCCTTTCTAGCTTACAGGCCTTATTTAAAAACAAAAAGCCTGCTTTGAATCTGTATTAGCCACTTTTTATCTATTAATTAAAGATAAAGGATATATTATATAAGCTTTGTAGAGTATCTACTTAAATTTATTTTGACAAAAAGTTTTGCGATTAGAAAACTTTGCCTAATTTTGTAGCGTCATTACAAAGGAATAAATTTGAAAACGCTAATAAAAGATATTACAAACATTCAAACTGGACTCTTCGCCAAGCCTGCTGGCATCGGTGAGTTGGTGTATCTACAGTCCAAGCATTTTGATGAATACGGACAATTGCACTCAGTTCTTCATCCCGATTTGGTGGCTGAGGGAATTTCTGAAAAGCATTTACTGAAAGACGGTGATGTGCTGTTTGCTGCAAAGGGAACTAAAAATTTTGCTGCTGTATTTGAAAACCACAACGAACCATCTGTTGCTTCTACTTCCTTCTTTGTTATAAGACCAGCCGACAAAAAAGTGCTGCCTCAGTATTTGGCTTGGTTTCTAAATAACCATACTACACAAACACTTCTAAAAGGTCAAGCCATTGGCACTTCTATTCCTTCTATCTCCAAACACGTTTTAGAGAATTTGGAAATAACAGTGCCGGGTATGGAAACCCAAAAGGTGATTCTGCAAATCAGCAAACTTCGTAACAAGGAAAAATCGTTGAAGCAGCAAATTGAAACCTTAGAAGACATAAAGATTAATCAACAGCTTTTGCAGGCTATAAACTATGAGAGATAAGATATGAGTGAAACTAAATCTATATTGAAAGACAAGTCTTTTGCATTTGCAATTGAAATAGTGAAAACTTATAAAGTACTAGTCGAAGAAAAAAGGGAGTATGTAATGAGTAAACAACTACTTCGTTCTGGAACATCGGTTGGTGCAAATATTAGAGAAGCTAAAAATGCCGAAAGCACTAATGATTTTATACATAAACTTGGCATTGCACAAAAAGAATGCGATGAAACATTGTATTGGCTAGAATTACTTAAAGAAACTGGATACTTTAATCAAGAAGTATTTGATAGACTATCAGACCAAGCTAATCAAATCCTTAAAATGATAAGAAGCACTATTTTAACTATCAAACAAAAAAATCTCAAACCCAAAGTCCCATAATTCATATCCCATAATTCATATCTCATAATTCATAACTCATAACTCATGACCAAAATAACTCAGAAAGATATCAACGATGCAGTTTGGAAAGCTTGCGACACCTTTAGAGGCAGCATTGACCCAAGCGTTTACAAAGACTATGTGCTTACCATGCTGTTCCTGAAATATCTCAGCGATGTGCATGATGACAAAATGGAAAGCTACTTAGGAAAGTACAGTGGTGATGTTGAACGTGCCAAACGTGCCATGCAACACGAACGTTTTATTGTGCCAGAAAATAGCCACTTTAAATTTCTATATAATTCACGCAATGAGGCCAACATCGGTGAACTTATCAATATCGCTTTAACGGACTTGGAAGAAGCCAACCGTGAGAA
>ENA-OFCE01000145-OFCE01000145.1-metagenomes-genome-assembly--contig:-NODE-145-length-52624-cov-4.147844_pt1 | contig 52624 bp, 49 predicted proteins | sample MGYA00153388_OFCE01 | MGnify analysis MGYA00153388 | reverse complement strand
GGCGGGATGCAGTGCTAGGCGCTCCGAGCGCCGTGTGGCTGGCCACACAAGCGAGGAGCAACGACGCAATGCGCCTACCGGCGCCGTCAAGAACGGGATATTTGCAATTTCTGCATCCCTACGCCACCTCATCACCTCTCGTCACCCGCTCGTTAAAGCGAGAACGCCCAAGACAATTTAGCAAACACCTCAGTGGTGATGCGAGTCGCCTGCCCCGTTGCCCGCTGATTGCTCTGCGTCACGCCAAAATTGAACTCGCGTCCCAGTCAGCGCTTGTGTGCGTAGACCATTGAGATCACTTGGGTTTGCACTTTCGGCGCCACCTCAAACGCATACATCGACGCGTTGCGCTCAGAGCGCGTGTGCTGCGCAATCAGACGCAGCGTGTCCTGTGCCGTGACATAGCCTACGCCCACCAATTGCAGCGCACGCTCGTGCAAACGACAGCGTTTCGAATCAATATCGTTGAGCCGAAAATTACTCATCTTCCATTGAAGCTCGACACGTTCGTGGGGCCGCGTATTGAGCGTCACGCCTGTGAACAGCGTGCGCCCCACAGCGGATCGGTGATTGAGCGGGTGTAAATCAGGTTGTACGGCGTTGAAAAAACATCGCTGCCTTCCAGAAAAAACGGTCGCTTTTCTTGCACTGATAATGCAAATCTCGCATTGTTTTTAAGCTGCGGTGTGTCCGGCTCAAGCTGGAAAAAATCAGGCCGGAACGTGGCGTCTAGCACCCACTCCGGGCTTGGCCGCCACTTGATATCGACACCGGCGCTAAATTTTGTCTCGCTACTGCTGTGCTCACCGATGCGCGATCTGCTGCTGTTCACTGCCGCGTAAGGCGTGACCGTAGGGCCGGAAGTTTTCGGCAGATCACGTAACCCCGTCAACGCTTCGGCTACGCACAAAAAGCACGCTGGATCGCGGCCGAGCACCACGTTGGTGGTGTGAATGCGCGTCTCGCGCGGCTGATTGCGAAACACGATGAAATTCAATTTCTCTGGCGTCGGGTGTGGTAAGCGCAGCGTCGCCCACGGGATGTGAAATTCCGCGCTCCAACCATCGGCGAGGCGTGCAGGCGCCGCTTCAAAACCGAAGTCAGGCGACCGGTCTTCGTCCGAGTTGTCCTCGTTCCAAATGGCGTCGGCCAGCACGCAGCGCACGTTCACCCGAAAAAATTGGGCGAATTTTTTGGCACCCGTGGGGTCGATCCACACGATGAAGTTGGCCATCGTGCCAAATACTTTGTCGCATCGCACGAAAGGCGCATAAATCTTCGACGATCGGCATCAAAGCCACGCACACCGAAATAGATCGCGTCCTTGTCGTACAGCAGTCGCACCTCGGTGCGATCCCGAGCAAGTTGCTTTTCGCGCGGCATGTTTTCGATGAAGTCCGCCGACACCGGTGCGCGCTGCCAATCGGGCTCATCGAGCTTGCCGTCGAGCGTGATTTTTCCGGTGATGGGAATGGCTTGCGGTGCCCAACCCGAGGCACAAAAGAAAGTCGTCAACGCACACGCCACCGCGCCAAAAAAGGCGTAAATAATTCTTCACCCATTGCCCGCCCTAAAACGACCAGAATTCGCAAGCCCGAAGGTTATTCGTGATGCGTGACGGCGGCAAATCTGATGCGACGAATAGCGGGTCGGTAGCCGCGAGTACGTCTCTTGTAGGAGCGCCTCTTGGCGCGAAAACGGTACCCGCAGGGTGACCTAGTCGCGCGCAGGGGCGCTCCTACCACTCCCGCAAAAAACTACGCGTTCATCGCCCGGCGCTCAATCACCTTGCGCTTCAAAGCTTCGCCGACCAGCGGGTGCACAAAGCGGCTGAAATCGCCACCGAAATACGCCACTTCACGCACGATCGTGGCGGAGATGAACAGATATTTTTCTGACGGCGTGAGGAACACCACTTCCACGCTCGGATCCATGCTGCGGTTCATGCCCGCCATCTGAAATTCGTACTCAAAATCGCTGACTGCGCGCAGGCCGCGCATGATGATCCCAGCGTCTTGCTGCCGCACAAAATCGAGCAACAAACACGAGAAGCGCTCGACCCGCACGTTCGCCAAATCTTTGATCACTTCTTGCGCCATTTCCACGCGCTCCGTCGCCGTAAACCACGGCCCCTTGCGGTTGGAATCGGCCACGCCGACGACCACCTCGCCAAACAAGCGCGACGCACGACGAATCAAATCTTCATGACCTTTGGTGAGCGGGTCGAAGGTTCCCGGATATACGCATCGCAACATGGCAGTCTCTCTTCTGATGGCGCTTTTACAGGGCCGTTGTAGGCGCGCTGTTCTGCGTGAAGAGATGATAGTTCACCACCCCGGCGCGTGCCTGTCGCGTGCGGGTGAAGCCCGGCAGGTCTTTGTCTTTAAGCTCCTTCACGTACTCGCAATACACAAAGGCCTCGGGCGCAGCCACCCGTGCGATCAAAGGCGCGAGCCGCGCCCACCAATCCTGCGCGAACGGTGGATCGATAAAGATCACCTCAAATTTTTCTGGCGTTGCAGCAAGAAAACCGAAGGCGTCGGCGTTCACCAGCCTGAGATTTGGCATGTCCAGCACGTTCGCGTTCTTGGTCATCGCCATCATGGCCGCCTTTGATGTCTCCACCGCGATCACCTTTGCCGCACCGCGCGACGCCGCCTCAAACGCCAGCGCGCCCGAGCCCGAGAACACATCCAGACAGCGCTTACCGTCCAGGTTTTGCCCTAGCCAGTTGAACAACGTCTCGCGCACCCGATCAGGCGTCGGCCGAAAACTCTCCACGCCCAACAGGTCGGGAAAGCGAATAAGGCGGCGCTTGTGCGTGCCACCGATGATGCGGATTTGGTTTTTGTAAGGGATCATATTTTTTACGGTCAACCGCGTAATGCGTTCTGTAGGAGCGGCGCGAGCCGCGAAAGCGCCGATGTTGCGGCAAATCGCGGCTTGCGTCGCTCCTACCAAAAATCGCGGTTCCGAGTGGGTGGCGGGGCAATCTTTAGAATCGTATTGTCTCGAATGAGAGTAGAAAGCGCTCCATGTGGGGTTTGTTCAAGAAAAAAACTCGACCTTCGCCGGTCGATACGACCGCAGACGCGCCGGCGGAGACGTCCGTTGCGCCATTGGTCGAGGCGCAAGCTACAGCGGTCATCATCGCGCCGCCCGAAGAAAAAAAAGGCTGGCTCGACAAGCTCAAATCCGGCTTGACCGCGACCCGTAACAAGCTTGGCCTCAATATCCTCTTCGCGGGAAAGCTCGACGAAGAGACATTGGAACAGCTAGAGGCGCAACTGCTGATGGCCGATTGCGGCATGGCCGCCACGCAGCATCTGCTCGACGACCTGCGCAAACGCTGGAAGCAGGCGGGCGGCACGGGTGACCCGCGCGCCATGCTGGTCGATAGCCTCACCGAGCTCTTAAAGCCGCTGGAGCAGCCGTTTAAGGTCGCTGACGACGCACCTTTCGTCATCATGATCGCTGGCGTCAACGGCGCAGGTAAAACGACCAGCATCGGCAAGCTCGCTAAATATCTGCAACGCCAGGGCGCGAGCGTGCTCTTGGCTGCGGGCGACACCTTCCGCGCCGCAGCCCGCGAGCAGCTCGCGATTTGGGGCGAGCGCAATAACGTCACTGTGATTCAACAGGCGGGCGGCGACCCGGCGGCGGTCATGTTCGACGCCGTGGCCGCGGGCATTGCGCGCGGCACGGATGTGGTGATGTGCGACACGGCGGGCCGTTTGCCGACGCAATTGCACCTGATGGACGAACTGAAAAAGGCCAAACGTGTCATCGGCAAAGCGATGATCGGCGCGCCGCACGAAATCTTGCTTGTGCTCGACGGCACCACTGGCCAAAACGCCATCTCGCAAGTGAAATCGTTCGACGACGCGCTCGGCTTAACCGGCCTCGTGATGACCAAGCTCGACGGCAGCGCCAAAGGCGGCGTGATCTGCGCCATCGCCAAAGAACGCCCGATTGCGCTGCGCTTTATCGGCGTCGGCGAGGGCATTGACGATTTGCGACCGTTCGTGGCGCGGGAGTTTGCTGAGGCGCTAGTCTGAGTTTTAGTCCCCTGTCCCGCAGCGCGGGAGAATCGTAGGGTGAGCACCCCGTGCCCACCGTCACTCCGCCAAAAAGAATCGTTTGTGTGCCACAGCTTGGTGGGCACGGGGTGCCCACCCTACAAAAAGCGGCGTTTGGTCCGAGGGCTTTCTCATCGTTGACCGACCAACAGCTTTTTACTTAAATCGCCTTTTTACGTGTGCTTATCGCCATATTTAGTCATTTATCGATAATTAATCAAATACGCTCTACGCCCATATGCAACGGGCCTTTCACCAAAAAGCAATATCAAAAAATAGACAACTTGGTGATCGAAGTAAACATCTCCAGCGCCAGCGATCCAGCGTGACTATTGCCACTTTCTTCCAGCGCAGGTGACCACACGCAAATCCCGCATTGCCCCGGCAGAATCGCGACGATTCCGCCGCCCACTCCGCTCTTTGCCGGGAGGCCCACCCGAAACGCAAAGTCACCCGCCGCGTCGTAGGTGCCGCAGGTCAGCATCAGCGCCGACAGTCGCTTCGCTGAGCTGGCATCGACCTCGGCCTCGCCCGTCCACGGATTCACGCCGTGATTGGCGAGAAAACAAACGGCACGCGCCAGCTCCACACAGTTCATTTCGATGGCGCAATGGTGGCAATACGCGTGCAGCACCTCGCCAACCTTGTTGTGCAGATTACCGAAACTCTTCATGAAATGCGCCATCGCCGCGTTGCGTGACGAGGTGCTGATCTCCGACTGTGCGACCTTTGTGTTGTACGTGATGTCCGCGGCACCACTCACCTTGCGCACAAAATCCACCAGCGACTGCGCCGCATTCACGCTGCGGCTCGCCAACATGTCGGTGATCACCAGCGCGCCGGCGTTGATGAAGGGATTCCTCGGAATGCCCTGCTCGGCTTCCAGTTGCACCAGAGAATTGAACGGGCTGCCTGATGGCTCGCGCCCGACGCGCGCCCAAAGTGAATCGCCCTCGCGCTGAAAGGCAAGCGTCAGCGCAAAAAGCTTGGAGATCGACTGGATCGAAAACCGCTTCGTCGCATCGCCAACGGCGTAAACGTTGCCCGCAAAGTCCACCACCGCCATGCCGAATTGATCGGGTGCAACGTTCGCCAATTCGGGGATGTAGGAGGCGACCTTGCCTTGACCGATGATGGGTTTCAGCGCGGTGTGGATGCGGTCAAGGGTTTCTTGATAATTCATGGACGAATCATACGGCGCGCGTTCATCGCTTCAGCCGGATTTTCGTAGGGTGGGTTAGCGGCACGTGCGCAGCGCACGTTTAGCAACAGCAATCCACGCGTGGTAAGGAACCCGCCTGTCGTCAACGGTTGCCTTTGGCCTCCGGGTTAATGGGTATCAGCAGCGCCTTCAATTGCAAGTCGTAAACCCGTAGCCTCGATGCAGCGAAGCGAAATCGAGGCAAATATCAGGTCGCGTCAGGTGGCCAAACAGGCAATTCGACTGTGCGAAATTCCTCGATTCCGCAAGCTTCATTAAGGCTACGCTGGTTACGCTCGCTTTTGCGACTTACTTGGAGTCTTTTTTGTGCCCGCGTCTTTCAAACACAAAATATCCGAAGAGGCGCAGTAGTGCATTAAAGGCAATCCATGTACCTACGAACGCAAAAATACCCCACAGCAGATTAAATCTTTCGCTGACGCGACTCGCAACGATCCACGAAACACTAACTTGTGCGACAAGCCAAATCGCATCCACGACGGTAAAACCGCGCGACCTCAAACCCTCACACAATCCACAAAATAGCGCTCGCCATTCTTGTCATGCTCCATGACTAGGCCATGCACGTCGGTATCAAATCCCGGCAGCAGCGTGTTGAACTCACGCGCAAACTTGAGGTACTGCACAATGGTCTTGTTAAACCGCTCACCCGGAATCAGCAGCGGAATGCCCGGTGGATAGGGCGTCACGAGCATTGCGGTGATGCGGCCTTCCAGTTCATCGATTGGCACGCGATCCACGGTGCGATGCGCCAAATGCTCAAACGCGTCGGACGGTTTCATCGCGGCCTCCATTGGCGACAGATACATCTCAGTGGTCACGCGAGCAATATCGAACTTGCGGTAGACGCCGTGAATGCGTTGCGCCAGATCACGTAAGCCCACGCGTTCGTACTCAGGGTATTTTCCGACGAACTCGGGCATCACTTTCCACAGTGGCTGGTTCTGGTCGTAGTCCGTCTTGAACTGTTGCAGCTCGGTGACCAGCGTGTTCCAGCGACCCTTGGTGATACCGATGGTGAACATCACGAAGAAGCTGTACAGCCCCGTTTTCTCGACCACCACACCATGCTCGGCCAGGTATTTGGTGACCAGTGACGCGGGTATGCCCTGTTCTGAAAATTTGCCGCTGATGTCGAGCCCCGGCGTAACAATGGTTGCCTTGATCGGGTCGAGCATATTGAAGCCAGCCTCGATCTGACCGAAGCCATGCCACTCGTCGTCAGGCTTCAAAAACCATTCGTCGCGCTGGCCCACGCCAACATGGTCAAACCCCGACGGCCCCCACGTCGTGAACCACCAGTCCTGACCAAATTCGTTGTCCACCTTCGCCATCGCGCGGCGGAAATCAAGTGCTTCGGAAATACTTTCTTCCACCAATGCGCCGCCACCGGGCTGCTCCATCATCGCCGCGGCCACGTCGCAACTGGCGATGATCGCGTACTGCGGTGACGTGCTGGTGTGCATCAAGTACGCCTCGTTGAAGCGCGTGAAATCAAGCTTTAGATTCTCGGCGTCCTGCACCAGAATCTGCGACGCCTGCGACAAGCCGGCGAGCAGTTTGTGCGTGCTTTGCGTGGCAAACACGGTGGAGTCCTTGCACGGTTTGCGGCCCGGCCCAATCGCGTGCATGTCCTGATAGAACGGGTGAAACGCCGCATGCGGCAACCACGCCTCATCGAAGTGCAGGTTCTCGACGTAGCCTTCTAATTCCCGCTTGATGGTCTCCACGTTGTAGAGCACGCCGTCATAGGTGCTCTGCGTGATGGTCATCACGCGCGGCTTGGCCGTTTTGTCTTTCACCAGCGGATGCGCGTCGATCTTTTTCTGGATCGATTCAATCGAAAACTGGTCGCGCGTGATCGGGCCGATGATGCCGAAATGATTGCGCGTGGGCTGCAAGAAAATAGGTATCGTTCCAGTCATCATGATCGCGTGCAGGATGCTCTTGTGGCAGTTGCGATCCACCAGCACGATATCGTCGCGCGCCACGTTGGCGTGCCAGACGATCTTGTTTGATGTGCTGGTGCCGTTAGTCACAAAAAACAGATGATCCGCACCGAAGATGCGCGCTGCATTGCGCTCTGAGGCGGCAACCGGCCCGGTGTGATCGAGCAGTTGGCCCAACTCTTCAACCGCATTGCACACGTCTGCGCGCAGCATGTTTTCACCAAAAAACTGGTGGAACATTTGCCCAACGGGGCTCTTCAAAAACGCCACACCGCCCGAGTGGCCGGGGCAATGCCATGAGTACGAACCGTCGTTCGCGTAGTCGAGCAATTCCTTGAAAAACGGCGGTGCCAGCGAGCCTAGATATTTGTTCGCTTCGCGCAGGATGTTGCGAGCGACAAAATCCGGCGTGTCCTCAAACATGTGAATAAAGCCATGCAGCTCACGCAAAATATCGTTGGGCAAGTGCTGCGACGTGCGCGTTTCGCCGAACAGAAATATTGGCACATCAGCATTTCGTCGGCGTGTCGCCTCAATAAATTTGCGCAGATCGTGAACGGCTTGGCTCTCCACGCCGTCCTCGTTCACCTCTTCATCGTCAATTGACACGACAAAGGCCGACGCGCGAGCCGCCTGATTGGCCACCATACCGACGTCAACATAGGTGAATCCGCCAACCACCTCCATATCCTGTTCTTCGAGCGCCTTGGCTAGTGCGCGGATACCTAGCCCCGAGGCGGATTCGGCGCGCCAGTCTTCGTCGATGATGATGACGGGAAAACGAAATTTCATGGATGCGGCCTTGCAATGAATGGGCGAATATCGAAGAGCACGAATGCTACATAAACCCGCTTGCAAACGTGGATTAATGCGGGTTTCAGCGATTGTTGCAGCGCGATATACTTGGCTCCTAATCACTCCGCGTTTGCGACGCAAGCGTCTGTAATTGATCATGAAGCCGTTTGTATTCCCGGCGCTCCGCTCGCTGCTCCCGTTGTTTCACGCGTCAGCCATGCCAGCCAGCAGCAGCGCGCGCCTCGCGACCGAGCTGCGCACTGTCGCGCAGACAGCCACGATGATTGAAGCCGCCAATACACCCCATGCGGCTGATTCGTCTGGCCCGCGCATCCGCGAAATTCCCTACAACTACACCAGTTTTTCAGATCGCGAAATCGTCATTCGTCTGCTCGGTGATGATGCATGGGACATTCTGCAATCGCTGCGCGGTGAGCGGAAAACGGGTCGTAGCGCGCGCATGCTGTTTGAAGTGCTGGGTGACATCTGGGTGGTGGAACGCAACCCGTATCTGCAGGACGACTTGATCGACAATCCGCGCCGTCGCGCGATGTTGATCGAGGCGCTGCGCCATCGTCTAGGTGAGGTCGAAAAGCGTAGGAATGTCGATGTGGCCGATGCTGAAGGTGAGGCGCGCAAAGCAAAGGTCGGCGAACTGGTCGCGCGTGCCGCAAAGGCGGTAGACCGCTTCGAGAAGCAGTTTCGCGACACTTGGGATTTGCGCAAGCGCATACTTAAGGTGCTGGGCAAAGTCACGCACAAAGACAACATTACGTTTGACGGACTGGCGCGCGTTTCACATGTGACCGATGCGACAGACTGGCGTGTGGAGTATCCTTTTGTGGTGCTGCATCCAGACACCGAGGCGGAGGTCGTGGGCCTTGTCAATGGTTGCATCGAACTGGGCTTGACCATCATTCCACGCGGCGGCGGAACGGGCTATACGGGCGGTGCGATTCCGCTCACGAAAACGTCGGCCGTCATCAATACCGAAAAACTTGAAACGTATAGCGCGGTTCGCTTTGAGGTATTGCCCGGTAACGCAAACAACGGCGAGCCGTTCGGCGTGATCGAATGCGAGGCGGGGGTGGTGACTCGCCGCGCGATGGAAGCCGCTGAAGATGCGGGCCTCGTGTGGGCGTGCGACCCGACCAGCGCGGACGCGAGCTGCATTGGCGGCAATATTGCGATGAACGCGGGCGGCAAGAAGGCCGTGCTGTGGGGCACAGCACTCGATAACCTGTTGCAATGGCGGATGGTCACACCGCAGGGCGAATGGCTCGAAGTGACGCGCATGGATCACAATCTTGGCAAGATTCACGACGCCAATCACGCCACGTTTCGTCTGCAATATTTCGACGCGAAGCTTGATCGCAGCAAGATGTTGCGTGAAGAGACGCTGATTATTCCGGGGCCGAGCTTCCGCAAAATTGGCTTGGGCAAAGACGTCACCGACAAGTTTTTGAGTGGCCTGCCGGGCATTCAAAAAGAAGGCTGCGACGGCCTGATCACCTGGTCGAAGTGGGTGCTGCACAAAATGCCGCCGCACACGCGCACCGTGTGCATGGAGTTTTTTGGCCAGGTGCGCGATTCGGTACCCGCCATTGTTGAGGTCAAAAATTTCCTCGACGCGCTGCCCAAGCATGGAGGCGCACGGGTGATGCTTTCCGGCCTTGAACATCTTGACGAGCGCTACGTCAAAGCCGTCGGCTACGCAACCAAAGCCAAGCGCCACGGTCGTCCCAAAATGGTGTTAATCGGCGACATCGTGGGTGACGACGAGAACGAGGTCGCAAAAGCCGCCTCCGAAGTGGTGCGCATCTGCAATGCGCGTGGCGCCGAAGGCTTCGTGGCGGTCAGCAGCGAAGCGCGTAAAAAATTCTGGTTGGACCGCGCCCGCACCGCAGCGATTGCCAAGCACACCAACGCGTTCAAGCTCAATGAAGACGTGGTGATTCCGCTGCCGCGCATGGGGGACTATTGCGACGGCATTGAGCGCATCAACATTGAGTTGTCTACCAAGAATAAGCTCGCGCTGTGTGTTGAGTTGGAGAAGTTTTTCGCGGGTGCGATGCCACAACATCGTTATGAAGAGTACGGTGTGTCGACCGAGTTGCTTGCTGAAAAAGTGGGTGAAGCGCGAGCGTTGATTGCAGAGGTTCGCGTCAAGTGGAGCGGATATTTGACGACACTGAATGCCGTTCGCCCTGAGCTCGTCGAAGGGTTGTCTGTGGTGGAGAAAGGCTTCGACGAGCTCAGGGCGAACGGTGAAAGCCAAGCCCTGTTCCGCAAACTGCAATCGCACGAAATCCGCGTGTCATGGCGCACCGAAATCAAGGCACCCCTCGAAGATATTTTCGCGGGCGAAGCGTTAAAGCCCATCGTTGATCGCTTCAACGCGATTCACAAGGAAGTGCTGCGTGGTCGCGTGTGGGCTGCGTTACACATGCACGCTGGTGACGGTAATGTTCACACGAACTTGCCTGTCAATAGTGACAACTACGAGATGCTGCAGGAAGCGAATACGGCGGTGGCGCGCATCATGAAACTGGCCCGTTCGCTCGACGGCGTGATCTCGGGCGAGCACGGCATTGGCCTCACCAAGCTTGAGTTTTTGACGGATGATGAGATCGGCCCATTCCAGCGCTACAAACAAAAGGTAGACCCCGAAGGCCGCTTCAACAAGGGCAAATTGATGCCCGGTGGCGATCTGCGTTATGCGTACACGCCGTCGTTCGGCCTGCTGGGTAGCGAGTCGTTGATCTTGGAGGCCAGTGACATCGGCGCGATCAGCGATTCGGTGAAGGACTGCCTGCGCTGCGGCAAATGCAAACCGGTGTGTGCGACGCATGTGCCGCGCGCGAACCTGCTGTATTCGCCGCGCAACAAAATTCTGGCGACGGGTTTGCTGATCGAAGCGTTCCTATACGAAGAGCAAACGCGACGCGGCATTTCGCTCAGGCATTGGGACGAGCTCGCAGATGTCGCCGACCACTGCACCGTGTGTCACAAATGCGTGAACCCATGCCCGGTGGATATCGATTTCGGCAACGTGTCGATGGCGATGCGTAATCTCTTACGCAAGGAAGGCAAAAAGAAATTCAACCCCGGCACTGCGATTGCGATGGTGCTGCTCAATGCGCGCGATCCGGCAACGGTGAGCATGTTAAAGCGCACCGTTGTCAACATCGGCTACGCCGCACAGCGCCTAGCGCACAAGGCAGCCAAACGCTTCGGCTTGATCGGTTCGCAGACCAAGCGGCCTCCGAGCACCACGGGTGGCGCGCCCGCGATCAAGGCGCAGGTGATTCACTTCATCAACAAGCCGATGCCTGGCGGATTGCCCAAGCAAACCGCTCGCAAACTGCTTGATATCGAAGACGACAAAGTGGTGCCGATCATCCGCAATCCGAAGATGAATTCGGACGATCAGGAAGCCGTTTTTTACTTCCCCGGTTGCGGTTCAGAACGGTTGTTTTCGCAAGTCGGACTGGCTACTCAAGCGATGCTCTGGCATGTTGGCGCGCAAACGGTGTTGCCGCCGGGCTATCTGTGCTGTGGCTATCCACAAACGGCCAGCGGCAATCACGACAAAGGCCAGGAGATCATCACCGATAACCGCGTCCTGTTTCACCGCATGGCCAACACGTTGAATTACTTGGATATCAAGACCGTAATTGTGAGCTGCGGCACCTGCATGGATCAGTTGGAAAAGTATGAATTCGAGAAGATTTTCCCCGGCTCACGGCTGCTCGATATTCACGAATATCTGCTGGAAAAGGGCGTGAGGCTTGAGGGCGTGAACGGCACGCGCTACATGTATCACGACCCCTGTCATTCGCCGATGAAGACCTATCAGCCGATGAAGGTTGTCAACGAGTTGATGAACCAGAAAGTCGATCTGAACGAACGCTGCTGCGGCGAGAGCGGCACGCTCGCAGTCACGCGACCTGACATCTCAACGCAAGTGCGTTTTCGCAAAGAATCGGAGATGAAAAAGGGCGCGGACAAACTGCGCGCCATTCCCGTCAAATCCGCGTCGGGCGTGAACGAAAAATTCGAAGGCGACGTGAAGATTCTCACGAGTTGCCCGTCGTGCCTTCAAGGCTTGTCCCGCTTCGATGATGACAGCGACACCAAGGCGGACTACATTGTGGTCGAACTCGCCAAGCACTTGCTCGGCGACCAGTGGATGCCCGAATATGTCGCGCGGGCGAACAATGGTGGGATCGAGCGCGTCTTAGTGTGATTTTTCAGCCGTCGTGACAGCGCAAGCCTGATGCTGATGCCGGTACAGCTATTGTCTGAAACGCTTGTTTTGTCTGGGCTGGGGCCGGGTCTTAGCCCTAAGTCGCAAATCAAAAAAAGCGGCACGATGCCCATATCAGATGCGGCTTTCGCTAAAAAGCTGATGCGCTCAATCGTCGTGGCGGCTGTCGTTCGTGACAATCAAAAAGTGCCCGTATGGAGCGCGTCGGAAGTTGTAGCGAGCAGGCGTTCTGACGTCTATCCCGCCTCGTAGGCAATGTGCCCAGCGGTGATCGTTGCTCTCACCAAACCGGGCAATTCGTAGCCGAGGAAAGGCGAATTTTTGCCAGCACTTTTGAGTGATGCTTTGGTGATGATCCGATAGGCACCGGGATCAAACACGCAGACGTCGGCAACGGAGTCCACTGCGATTCGGCCGGCGGTCAGGCCCGCCGCGTCGGCCGCATGATGCGTGATTCGGCCGAGCGCTTCCATCATCGGTAACTTCGCCGATTCGGCAAAACGGATCGTCAATGACAACAGGGTCTCCAGCCCCGTTGCACCGGGCGCCGCTTCGGCAAATGGCACTTGCTTGGCTCCCTCGGGCCGTGGCGTGTGATCGGAGACGATGGCGTCGATAGTGCCGTCGATTACCCCGGCGCGCAGCGCATCGCGATCGCGCGAAGTGCGCAGCGGCGGCGACAGCCGATAGTTGGAATCGAAGTGGCCGATGTCGAGATCAATCAGGTGCAGATGATTGATGGCGACGTCGGCGGTAACGTTGATGCCGTTCAGTTTCGCCGCGCGAATCAGCGCCACGCCTTCAGCGGTAGACACACGGCACACGTGCAGATGAACGCCGGTCACACGCGCGAGTTCGAGGTGTGTGGCGAGCGCGATGATTTCAGCGCTCGATGGAATACCGCCCAAACCAAGACGCGAGGCGACTTCTCCTTCGTGCGCCACACCGTTGTTGGCGAGATGCACGTCTTCCGGTTGCAGCCAGACTGAGAGGTCAAACGTGGCGGCGTATTGCATCGCGCGCAACAAGACCTGCGTGTCCGCCACGGCCCGATCCGCCTGCGCGAAGCCGATACATCCCGCCTGCGCAAGCTTCGACAACTCTGCGAGCTGCACGCCAGCGAGATCCTTGGTGAGCGCGCCGAGCGGATACAAATGCGTTGAATGAAACGATTGCGCGCGCAGTCGCAACATGTCGACCAAGCCAGGTTCATCGAGCACAGGATCGGTGTCCGGCGAGCAGACCATGCTGGTCACTCCGCCTGCCGCTGCGGCTGCGATTTCGGTTGTCAACGTGCCGCGTTTCACATGCACCGCTAGGTCTACGAGACCGGGCGCGACGATACAACCGTCGGCGTTAATTTCCCTCTTACTTGCCCAATCTGCGGGTTGATCGCCTATCGCTACAACTTTGCCGGCGGCGATGAATATGTCGGCGATCACGTCAAATTTCGATGCCGGATCAATCACGCGGCCTTTGCGAATGGCTATCTTCAACGCGTGGCTCCAGCTAGGATCGCCATCACCGCCATGCGGATGGCGATGCCATACGTGACCTGCGGCAAGATGACCGACTGACTGCCATCGGCCACCGCAGAATCAATCTCGACACCACGATTCATCGGGCCGGGATGCAGCACGATAGCGTCCGGTTTGGCCAGTGCGAGTTTCTGTGGCGTCAATCCGTAGCGTGAAAAATATTCACTGGCTGAAGGCAGCAACGCGCCCGTCATGCGCTCGTTTTGCAGCCGCAACATGGTCACCACGTCCACGCCTTTGAGCCCCTCTTCGAGCGAGGTGAACACGCGAACGCCAAGCCGTTCAATATCCGCAGGCAACAACGTGCGCGGGCCGATCACGCGCACTTCGGGCACGCCGAGTGTCGTCAGCGCGTGGATCTGCGAACGCGCAACGCGGGAATGCAACACGTCACCAACGATGGCGACCGTAAGTCGGGTGAAGTCTTTCTTGTAACGACGAATGGTGAACACGTCGAGCAAGCCCTGCGTCGGATGTTCATGGCGACCATCGCCCGCATTCACCACATGCACATGAGGTGCTGCGTGTTGGGCAATCAGGAACGGCGCGCCGCTCTCGCTGTGGCGCACGACGAACATGTCGGCATGCATCGCAGTGAGATTCGCCATGGTGTCAAGAATCGTTTCGCCCTTGTTGGTGCTGGAGCGCTGCACGTCGAGGCTCACCACATCGGCCGACAAACGCTTCGCCGCGATCTCGAATGTGGTGCGGGTGCGCGTTGAATTTTCGAAGAAGACATTGAAGATGGATTTGCCACGCAGCAGCGGCACCACTTTTACTTCGCGCTCGTTGATGCCGACGAAACTCTCGGCCGTATCTAGGATGCGTTCGATGATGCGTTTCGGTAGGCCTTCAATGGCAAGCAAATGATGCAGGTCGCCGTTGCCGTTCAGCTGCAAATTTTTCTTGGACAGCATCAGCGTGCCGTCCACGGTTCAGTCGTCAACGCAAATTTTCCATTGTCATTTTTGCTCAACGCCAGCATCAAGTCAGTCGCCACGATTAGTGGCACGCCGACATAATCCGCAGCAATTGGCAGTTCACGACCTCCTCTATCTACCAATACCGCAAGCTGCACGGAGGCTGGCCGACCGTAGTCAAACAGTGTATTCACCGCCGCGCGAATCGAGCGTCCGGTGAACAACACATCGTCAACGATCACGATATGCGCGCCTTCAACGGAGAACGGAATTTGTGTGCTGCGAACATTGCTCTTAAGCCCGCTGGTGGACAGATCATCGCGATAAAACGACACATCGATGTAGCCCACTTCGTGCTCGCCATCCAACTCCGCTTTGAGTCGATCGGCGAGCCACGCGCCACCGGAAAATACGCCGACCAGTTTCGCATCAAACGCGATGCTGAACGCCATCTGCGCTTTTAAATCGGCGAACAGCGCTTCGGCATCGGGAAGAACGTTGGTCATACTCATTGCTGACAGTCTCTATCTATCGTCGCCCCTGCTGCGGCTGCGGCCCAGTGACTTTTGACGGCGCTACAAAGCAGAGGACAAGTCACTGGGTTCCTGCCTTCGCAGGAACGACGAAATGATGGCTTGTGTCGTCCACTACCCATGATGCGATTCAGCCTCAATCACCATCGGCCCCTCCACAAAAAAGCGGCGCAGTATCTGCGCCGCTGCTTCGGCGTCAATCGCCTGCTTTTTCTTCTGCCCGGTAAGCCTGGTGCCCGACAGCGCGCGTGCCGCATCGACGCTGGTGTAGCGCTCGTCCACCAGATGCGCGGGCAGCGCAAAACGCCCGGTGAGTTGTCGCGCAAACTTTTCGCAGCGAGCGGTCATTGCGTGCGCTTTGCCATCGGGATGCGCCGGGCGACCGACAATAAACGCGTTCGGCATCCAGTCTTTAACCAGCGGCGCAATCGCTGCAAACCGCGCTTCGTCGTTGGTCGCATCAATGGCCATCAGCGGGTTGGCAGTCGCAGTCAAATCGTTGCCAATGGCCACACCAATTCTGCGTGCACCAAAGTCAAACGCCAGAAACGTGTTGCTCTTCACGCGTGGCCCGCGAGATGCGACAACGCAAACTTTGAGATGCCCAGACGTTTTATCGCGGCGTCAACCAAACCTTCGGCCGGCGTCGCGAACAACAAATCTGCATCGGCAGGCACGATGAGCCACGCGTTCGCCGCGATCTCTTCTTCAAGCTGCCCCGCCTCCCACCCGGCATAGCCGAGCGTGAGCAGCCATTCGCGCGGGCCGCTGCCGTTGGCCACGGCCTCTAGGATGTCTTTTGAGGTAGTCAACGAAAGCTCATCGCTGACCGAGATTGATGAGTTCCACGAGCCGTGCGAGCGGTGCAATACAAAGCCATGCTCCACGCTGACCGGGCCGCCGAAATGCACTTTTCGTTGCGAGAGCGCCAAGTCTGAAACTACGATTTCTATTTGCTCGAACAGCGTATCCATCGTCAGCGCCGTGGGCCGGTTGACCACCACGCCCAACGCGCCATCTTCGTTGTGCTCGCACACATAGGTGACCGTGCCCTTGAAATTGGGGTCAACCATGGCGGGCATGGCAATCAGGAAGTGACCTGCGAGGCAACTGGAATCCATGGCAACAATTCTACGTGGGCGACCGTTGGCACATCGTCCGTAGAGAACGCCAAGGCGCGCTGGCAAAATGGCAGCCATGAAGTACCCCGCCGCCCTGTTCTGGTTTCGCCGCGATTTGCGCGCATTTGACAATGCTGCGCTGCACGCTGCGCTGACCAACGCCGAACGTGTCCATTGCGTTTTCGTATTTGACCGCGACGTCCTCGACTCGCTACAAGACAAGCTGGATCGCCGCGTTGAATTCATCTGGGAAAGCGTCGCGGAACTTCGTGCAGCGCTTGAGGCATTGGGCGGCGCGCTGCATGTGATTTACGACACGGCGCGCGACGCGATCCCGAAGCTCGCACAGTCCTTGAATGTGGATGCGGTGTTCACCAATCACGACTACGAGCCGCAGGCCATTGCGCGCGACGCGCACGTGGCGGCGATGCTGAAGACGAAGGGCATCTCGTTCGAGACGCGCAAGGATCATGTGATTTTTGAGAAGGACGAAGTGCTGACCGGTTCAGGCAAGTTTTTCTCGGTGTTCACGCCTTATAAAAATGCGTGGCTGAAGCGGGTTGAAGCGTTTTATGTGAAGCCATATCCGATTGAGGCGCATCGGGCGATGTTCGACACCCTCTCCTTGGGGGAGGGGGGCGCGGCACACGGCCCCACGTCGAAAAGCGCGACCGATATGCCCTCTCTCGAAGTTATGGGCTTCAAACCCACCAACCTGAAAGCCCTAAATTTCCCCACAGGCGCATCAGGCGGTGAAAAACTGTTCACCGAATTTCTCGAACGCATCGACCGTTACGCCGACACGCGCAACTTTCCCGCCGTCAAAGGCCCATCGTATTTGTCCACCCATCTGCGCTTCGGCACCGTGTCCATTCGTGGGCTTGCCGCGACCGCGTGGCAGCGCTGGCAGGAAGGCTCACGCGGGGCGGAGGTGTGGTTGTCAGAGCTCATCTGGCGCGACTTCTACGTTCACATCCTGCATCACAATCCGCGCGTCACGGACGGCGCGTTCAAACCCGAATACAACGCCATCCGCTGGAGCAACGACCCGGCGCGATTTGCCGCATGGTGCGAGGGCCGCACCGGCTATCCATTGGTCGACGCTGCGATGCGCCAGTTGAACCAGACCGGCTACATGCACAACCGATTGCGCATGGTTGCCGCTAGTTTTTTGACTAAAGATTTGCTCATCGATTGGCGCTGGGGCGAGAAATATTTCGCTGAAAGACTCAACGACTTCGACCTGTCCGCCAACAACGGCGGCTGGCAATGGGCGGCATCCACCGGCTGCGACGCGCAACCGTATTTCCGCATCTTCAACCCTACAACGCAAAGCCAGAATTTCGACGAACAGGGTGCGTTCATCAGGAAGTACGTGCCCGAGGTGGCGAAGCTTTCGAACAAAGATATTCATGCGCCGTGGCTCACAGCGCCGGTGGAGCAACGGGCGCGTGATTTTGTGCCGGGGCGTGACTATCCGTTGCCTGTGGTCGATCATGCGGAGGCACGGTTGGCGACGCTGGCGGAATTCAAGCGAGCGCTTGGCTCAAAGATTCCTCCCGCAGACAGGTAGGGTGTGCGCCAGAGCGCGCACCACGGTGACCATTCATGACGGTTGTTTAAGCAATCGCGGTGCGCATTTTGCTGCGTACCCTACGCGCTATGATCCTGCCCAACATTACGAAGAGAAATCCGCATGAAATCCCTAGAAAATCGCGTTGTACTCGTCACCGGCTCCACCAGCGGCATTGGCCTGGCGATGGCGCGTCGCTTCGCCGAAGCGGGCGCGGAGGTGGTGATGAACGGCTTCGGAGATCCCGCTGAAATTGATCGTTCGCGCGAGGAGATTGCCGAGTCATCGAAGACGCGGGTGCATTACATCCCCGCTGATCTGTCGAAGGGCGCAGAGGCGCAAATGCTGGTCAAGCAAACCATCGCGATCTGCGGGCGCATCGACGTGCTGGTGAACAACGCGGGTATTCAGCATGTGTCGCCGATTCAGGACTTCCCGGATGACAAATGGGACGCCGTGATCGCCATCAATTTGTCGAGCGCCTTTCACACCAGCAAAATCGCGCTCGCCGACATGCAAACGCGCGGCTGGGGCCGCATCATCAACGTCGCCTCCGCGCACGGTCTGGTCGCCTCGCCGAACAAGAGCGCGTACGTCGCCGCCAAGCACGGCATCATCGGCCTGACCAAGGTGACCGCGTTAGAAAACGCCAAGACTCTGATCACCTGCAATGCCATCTGCCCCGGCTGGGTCGACACGCCGCTGGTGCGCAAACAGATCGAGGCACGCGCCGCCAAGGAGGGCATTTCAGTGGACGCCGCGACCGTCGCGCTGGTCGGCGAAAAGCAACCGAGCGAACGCTTCGTCACACCGGAACATCTCGCCGAACTCGCGTTGTTTTTGACCACCGATTCGGGAGGTTCGATCACGGGCAGCGCGTACACGATGGATGGCGGTTGGACGGCGCAATAGACGCGACTGACGGCGCGACACGTGCGTCCGCGCGCTTGGTCATCGACACCAACGTCCTCGTCTCTGCCCTGATTTTCAAGGATTCGCGCCACCTGCCGCTGCGCGAAGCGTGGCAGCAAAAGCGCATCACGCCACTCATGTCCATCAACACCTACCGAGAACTAAAGCACGTACTCGGCTACCCGATGTTCAAGCTCGAAGACCATCAAATCACAGAAGCCGTCGCGCTGATCGGCCCGTACATTGAGTGGGTGACGATTGACCCGGAGCTGGCCGCCACACTCCCAAAATGCGGTGACCGCGACGACCAAAAGTTCTTGCACGTGGCGCTCTGCGGTGACGCCCATGCGCTGCTTAGCTACGACCGTGCGCTTTTGAAAATGAAAAGAAAGCTGCCATTTCCGGTATTCACACCCGAGGCTTGGGCGGATACAGCTTTTAGCTGAAACCCTTATTTTACATGGGCTACATGTAGTTTTACGTCAAAGTCGAAAAGCGGCAAAATATGCACCAAGCCCCGTACAAGTAAACCTTTTCGGATAGAGCTGTATCGAGTGTAGCGGTGCTCATTACGCGCGTTTGCCCCGCAGAACGGGGCTGCCGCAATGCGTTACGCGACCAATAAATCGGCCACCGCGCACGCCACCACCTGTGTGGCGCGACGCATGTCCTCCAGCAATACATTCTCGTCCGCCCGTTTGGCGTTCGACTCCGGCACTGTGCGCGGTCCGGAGCCATACAGCACGACAGGAATGCCCGCTTCGCCATACAGGCGCGCGTCGGTGTACAGCGGCACGCCAATCGCTGGGATCGGCTCGCCGAACACGCGTTCGCCGTGCTTTTGCAACGCGGCGACCAGTTTTTCTTGACCGGCAACGGGCTTCATCGCGTGGGCCAGTAGAATGCGTTTGATCTCGACGCGGATGCCGGTTCGGCCAGCGACAGCACCTTCGATCATCGCTCGCACCTCTGCTTCGACCGTTCCCGGATTTTCTTCGGGGATCATGCGCCGATCCATCTTGAGCACGACTTTGCCGGGCACGACGTTGGTGTTGGTGCCGCCATTGATCTGGCCCACCAACATCGTGGGCGAGGTGATGCCGACCACCTTCGATTTGATTTTGCCGAGGTCGGGCAACTTGCCGTAAATCGCATTGAGGATGGCGTTGGTGGCTTGCAAGGCGTCGTCGCCCGTCTCCGGCATCGAGCCGTGAGTGGCCTTGCCGTGTACAGTGACTTCGAATTGCAGGCAGCCGTTGTGTGCGGTGACGATGGCGTAGCTGAAGCTTGCGCCGATGACGTAATCGGGCTTGGTTGCTTTGATATCAAGCAGATAACCGGGGCCCAGCAGCCCGCCAAATTCTTCGTCATAGGTGAAGTGCAATTCAACCGTGCCGTTGAATTTTGCGCCCGCCATTTCTGCGGCCCGCAACGCGTCGAGCGCAAAGGTGAAGCTCGCGATGTCGCTCTTGCTCACCGCCACGCCGCGCCCGTACATGCGGCCGTCCTTGACCTCCCCGCCATACGGATCAAACGACCAGCCGTCGCCCGGTGGCACCACGTCGCCATGTGCATTGAGCGCGATGGTCGGGCCACCGCTGCCGAACGTATGACGCACGATGAGATTGGTCACCGACACCATGCCATAGTCGCGCACGCGCTGCTCGGGTACTGCAAAACGCTCAACGCGATAGCCCTTTGCGGTCAACAATTCCGCTGCTTTTTCCGCAGGTGGATTGTTGTTACCCGGCGGCGTGTCCGACGGTACGAGCACGATTTGGCGCAAAAATTCAATCTGCTCGGCGTAGTGTGCGTCGATGTGTTGGGCGATGCTGTCTTGTGTGTTCATAATTTAGGATCGTTGCACTCGCTGCGCTTTGCTGGCACTGAACGTGGCTGCTTGAAAATGCTCGAAAAAATGTAGCAATACTTCGGTTGCGACTTCGGCATCTTCTGCGGTCATCGTCTCGTCCGGATGATGGCTGATGCCGTTATTGCCGCAGCGCACGAAGAGCATCGCCATCGGTGCGACAGCGGGGAACACCATCGCGTCGTGCCCTGCGCCGCTGGCCAAGTACCTGGGCTTGATGCCTTGCGCCGCGATGGCCGCTTCAAACTGTTTTTGCAACGTTGGATCGCACGGCGCAGCGTCGGCGTCGTAGAGCGTTTCAATGCGCAATTCCACTCGGCGTCGAGCTGCAATCGCAGGCAGTTCAGCGGCGATTGCAGCCAGTGCGACAGCACGAATCCTGTCATCGCCCGAGCGCACGTCAATGGTGAATTCCACATCCTGCGGAATCACATTGATCGCGCCGGGTTTGACCGAAAGCTTGCCGACGGTGCCGACGAGGCCCGCGGTGTTGCTGCAGAAGGTTTCGACAAATAGAATCATTTCTGCGGCTGCGGCGAGCGCATCTTGGCGTGCGCCCATCGGCACCGTGCCCGCATGACCGGCAAGTCCCGTCACATTGAGCAGCAAACGCGTCGCACCCGCGATGGCAGTCACCACGCCGACAGCGAGCCCTTCGTTGAGCAGTACCGGGCCTTGCTCGATATGCGATTCAACGAACGCCACCACCTCGCCGTGGGGCTCTCCACGACGATCCAGCTCGCTCCAAAGGCTTGCGTCACCCCCGAAATCGTTGATGGCCTGACGCAGGGTCACGCCGTCAGCATCGGCCTTGTCAAGCCACGCCGGATCAAACTTGCCGACCATGGCTTTGCTGCCGATCAGGGTCGCCGGAAAGCGCACGCCTTCTTCGTCGCAGAAGCCAACGACTTCGAGTGCGTACGGCAATCGCAAGCCTCGCCGGTTCAATTCCTTGACGCACGCAATGGGCGAAAGAATGCCGAACAAACCGTCGTACTTTCCGGCGTTTCTCACGCTGTCCTGATGCGAGCCCGTCATGACCACCGGCGCAAACGGCACGCCCGCTTCGTAGCGTCCAACGATGTTGCCGAGCGGGTCGAAATCTGCCGTCATGCCAGCGTCGCGCATCAGTGCAATCAGGTAGTGGCCCGCCTGTTTGTGCTCTTTCGATAGGTAAGTGCGCGTGATACGCGGCGGGTCTTCGGTGAAGCTTGCCAGCAAGTCGGCTTGCTTGAGAATGTCGGTGCCGAATTTCATGTTGGTGAATCCGGATGCATCGCGCGCCAGTGCCGCGCGATGTCAATGCGACGCGCGACCCACACCCGATCATGTTTTTCGACGTGATCGAGAAATTTCATCAAGCCAGCCAGCCGACCGGGTTTGCCGAGGATGCGACAGTGCATGCCGACGCTCATCATCTTGGGCAACTCTTCGCCTTCGGAATAGAGCACGTCGAAGGTGTCGATCAGATATTGCGCGAAATCCTGACCGTTGGCGAATCCCGACGCGGAAGAAAACTTCATGTCATTGGTATCGAGCGAATACGGCACGATCAGTTGCCGCGAAATCGTGCTTTCGCGCATCACAACGGGCAGATAAAACGGAAGATCGTCGCCGTAATAATCACTGTCGTATTCATAGCCGCCGTGGGCAATGACGAGTCGCTTGGTGTTCGGGCTGTCGCGCCCGGCGTACCACCCGTGGGGCCACTGGCCACCGGTCATGTCCCGGATCATTTGCGTGCCCAGCGCCATGTACTGCTTTTCGCGCTCCTCGCCAATGTGTTGGTAATGAATCCAGCGCAGCCCGTGGCAGGCGATTTCGTGACCCAGCTCACAGAAAGCTCGCGTCGCCTCTTGGTTGTGTTTCAGCGCCCACGCCGCTGCAAAAACCGTGAGCGGTAAATTGCGTTTGGCGAACTCACGAAGGATGCGCCACACGCCGACGCGTGAGCCATATTCGTACATCGATTCCATGGACAGATGGCGCGCCTCAAAGGCTTGTGCAAACGCAATTTCCGAAAGGAATGTTTCCGATGTTGGATCGCCGTGCAGCACGGAATTTTCCGCGCCTTCTTCGTAGTTCAAGACGAAATTGATCGCGATCTTGGCGCGGTTCGGCCACTGCGCATGCGGCGGATTGCGGCCATAGCCGGTCAGGTCGCGCGGGTATTCGGGGGTCCAGGGCATAAAGTCTCTTTGTCTAGTCTCTAAGTCTAGCGAGCCATGCGCGATCCACACAGTCCTCGCCGTTTATGAGGCCTATTTGTGGTCGCTGCTGCGCGCACTCCAGCAGCCGTCGGCAAAGCGCCCCTGGGCGAAGCTGACGAAAGCGAGCACTTTGGCTGGCACCCGTTTCGGTGACGGAAAAGCCGCATGCAGCTCCTGATCGGGTTGCGCAAAATTTTTCAGCAACTTCACGACTTCGTCAGTGCGCAGCGACTCGGCAGCGACATAACGCGGCAACGCAACAATGCCCAGCGCGTCACGACACGCCGCGAGCACCGCAGACAAATTATCAGACCGCAACGGCCCACGCACATTCGCTGAAGCCCGCACGGGTGACCGCTGCGCTCGGGGTGCGCGCTGCAGATCCATCGCGCTGTCAGGTGACTACGATTTTGAGTTGATGATTGAGGAGCGGGCGGTTGGCGCCCAGTTTAAGTTGCCGTATCTTCATATCGTCGTCAACAATTCCTACCCCGGCCTGATTCGTCAAAGTCAACGCGGCTTTGAGCTGGACTATTGCGTGCAGCTCGCGTTCGACAATATCAACACGCCGGAGAGTGAGACGCTGGCGCGCTCGCGCGGTGTGGATCACGTAAAAGTAGTTGAGGGCTTGGGGTGCAAGGCCTTTCGCGTGCATAAGCAAGAAGAGATTGCACCCGCAATCAAACAAGCGGACGCATGCATGGCCGTGCATCGCGTGCCTGTGGTGATCGAAATCATGCTGGAGCGCGTGACTAACATCGCAATGGCTACCGAGATCAATAACGTGATCGAATTTGAAGAAATCACGGATCGCAAAGCCGACGCGCCGACCTCGGTGATGGCGATGCTGGATTAACGCAAGGGCACGCCTATAAATTCATTGTTCGGGCGAACTGCGGAGTTGCCCGATGCCAATGCGTTGCGCGCGCAACAGAATCCTCATGTATCAGGGCGTACATTCCGGTTACTACGCGCCGCGCGCCTTGCATTTCATCCCGAAAAATGAATGTCTATAAATGCCCTCAACTGAAAATTTCATATGCCAAAGTTCGCCGCCAACCTCACCTTTCTGTTCACTGAACTGCCGTTTATGGAGCGCTTCACTGCGGCTGCCAACGCGGGCTTCAAGGCCGTTGAATACATGGCCCCGTACCCGTATCCTGCCGAAGCTTTGGCAGCCGCGCTGAAGGCCAACGGACTCGTCCAAGCCCTATTCAATCTGCCCGCTGGCGACTGGGACAACGGCGAGCGGGGCATGGCGTGCATTCCGGGGCGGGAAGCCGAGTTCAAGGAGGGCGTTGCCAAAGCAATTGCATACGCGCAAGCGCTGGACTGCAAGAAGATCAACTGCCTTTCGGGGAAATTGTCGCTCGATGTCTCGCGCGAAACCGCTGCGGCCACGATGATCGGTAATCTTAAATACGCGGCTGCCGAACTCAAGCGCGAAGGCATCATGCTGGTGACCGAGCCGATCAATTCGTTTGATATTCCGGGCTATTTCATCAATCACACCCATGAGGCGTTGGCCATTCTTGACGCCGTGGACTCGGACAATCTGTTCATCCAATACGACGTGTATCACGCGCAACGCATGGAAGGTGAGCTGGGCAGCACACTCAAAAACTATCTATCTCGTATCGGCCACATTCAAATCGCCGATAACCCCGGTCGCAACGAACCGGGCAGCGGTGAGATTAACTATGCGTGGGTGCTCAAACACATTGACGCCATTGGCTACGACGACTGGATTGGTTGCGAGTACAAGCCCAAAACGACGACCGTTGAGGGGTTGGGTTGGATGAAAACGTTTCGGTAAATTTTCTCCACGCGCCCAAATGCAGGAGCGGCGCAAGCCGCGATTGGGTCTGCAACGCAAGATTTTCGCGGCTCGCGCCGCTCCTAAAAAAATTGCTGCGTACAGCCACAAACATGACGGAATTAAACACATGACGACCCCGCTCAATCTTGGCTTTATCGGTCTCGGCATCATGGGCGCGCCGATGGCGATTCATCTTCGCGCGGCGGGCCACAGATTGCACGTGAACACGCGAAGCAAGCTTCCCGACGCGCTGCGCAACGCACGCGCAGTGGCCTGCGCTGACGCGGCAGAGGTCGCAACCCACGCTGACATCATTTTCACTATGCTGCCGGACACGCCGGATGTGGAGAAAGTGTTGTTCGGGCAAGGCGGCATCGCGTCAGGCTTAAGCGCAGGCAAAACCGTGGTGGATATGAGCTCCATCGATCCAATGGCGATCAAGGAATTCGCCAAGCAGATCAACGCGCTCGGTTGTGACTATCTCGACGCGCCGGTGTCGGGCGGCGAAGTGGGCGCGAAAGCGGCGACGCTAACGACCATGGTTGGCGGCTCGCAGACGGCGTTTGACCACGTCAAACCGCTGTTCGATTTGCTGGGCAAAAACATCACATTGATCGGCGGCAACGGCGACGGTTAAACCTGCAAAGTGGCCAATCAAATCATTGTGGCACTCAACATTGCAGCGGTGGCGAAGGCGCTGGTGTTTGCGTCGCAGGCCGGTGCCGATCCGGCCAAAGTGCGGCAAGCGCTGATGAGCGGTTTCGCCGCATCGCGCATCCTTGAAGTTCATGGCGAGCGGATGATTAAGCGCACCTTCAATCCGGGCTTTCGCATTGCCTTGCATCAAAAGTATTTGAATTTGGCGCTGCAAGGAGCGCGAACGCTAGGCGCTGCATTGCCGCAAACAGCAAGCGCGGCACAGCTGATGAATGCGTGCGCTGATTGAGTCGGGCATACTCTTCACATCCATCGCTGCGCTCTCCTTGAACCTGTTTTTTAATGGTGCGAGTGGCGATGCCAGTGCTGCAATTAATACGGCGATGCAGCCGGATGCGCACTAAATTTCGGCAAGGCAATGATTGACCAACCCAAACTTTTCGCCATACCGGCGCAGGTCGGAATCTACCCCCTCAACCACGTTGACGATCGGTACCGGGGGTGGGCTCCGGCCTGCGCCGGGGTGGCGATCTGATTAACCTCCAGCTAGCACGTACACACAATGCCAACACTCAATCAAATCAATCAATTCGCACTTGCCGAATTCTCCGTAACATTTGGTGCGGTGTACGAGCACTCGCCATGGATCGCCGAGCGTGCGTTTGCGATTAAGCCTCTTGCGGGTTTTGCCTCTCGCGCAGCGGTGCATGCAGCGCTGGTAGCCACCGTGCAATTGGCCAGCGAGTCCGAAAAACTTACGCTGATCAATTCACACCCGGAACTCGCAGGCAAGGACGCAGCATCCGGCACGCTCACCAGCGAATCCAGCAACGAGCAAGCCGGTGCGGGCCTCACTGCGATGACGGCGGCACTCGTCGCAGAACTGCGCCAACACAACGCTGCCTATCGCGCAAAGTTCGGCTTTCCGTTCATCATCGCGGCGCGCAACAACACGCAGGCTGCGATCTTCGCCGCCATCATCTCGCGCTTAAAAAACACCGGCGATATGGAATTGAACAACAACCTGATGCAGGTCGGCGAGATCGCTCGCTTGCGTCTGCTCGACCTCATCACGGAGTAATAACGTATGGGAAAACTCTCCACCCACATTCTCGACACCGTTCACGGAGGGCCCGCAGCGAATGTGGCCGTCGAACTTTACTCAATGGATGACGCTACGCCGAAGCTTCTCGTCACCACACGCACTAACGCCGATGGCCGCACTGACGCACCGCTGCTTAAAGATGCTGAGGTAAAGCGCGGTCGCTATCGTCTCGTCTTCCACATCGGCGAACACTTTCGCAGCACTGGTATGAAGCTGCCCGACCCGGCGTTTGTGGATGTGGTGCCGATTGATTTTGGAATCGCCGAGGACGGTGGTAACTATCACGTGCCGCTGGTGTGCTCACCGTGGACGTATTCAACATATCGGGGGAGCTAGTCGATGGAGTCCTACATTTTCGACTGGATGAATCTGCTGCTCCGCTGGCTGCACGTGATCGTCGGCATCGCGTGGATTGGCTCATCCTTTTACTTTGTGTTTCTCGACAGCAGCTTAGTGAAACCGACCGATCCCGCGCTCAAGGAAAAAGGCGTCGACGGCGAGCTATGGGCCGTTCACGGCGGCGGTTTTTACAACCCGCAAAAGTACATGGTCGCACCGAAACAGTTGCCCGAGCATCTGCACTGGTTTTATTGGGAAAGTTACTGGACGTGGATGAGCGGTTTCGCGCTGTTCGTGGTGATGTACTTGTTCAACGCGCAAACATTTCTCATCGACAAAAACGTGTTCGCGTGGGGCTCGTCCGCTGCGGCAATCGCGGCATCGCTGGTGTATTTGGTGATGGGTTGGGTGGTGTACGACGGCATCTGTCGCGTGTTCGGTCAGAAGAAAAACGGCGACCTGATCGTTGGCATTCTGGTGTTCGTCTACGTCATCATCGCAACGTTCATCGCGTGCCATTTGTTTGCGGGTCGTGCTGCTTTTTTGCTGACCGGCGCGATGCTGGCCACCGCGATGAGCGCGAATGTGGCGATGGTCATCATCCCGGGGCAGCGCAAGACCGTGGCCGCAATGAAGGCAGGCCTTACGCCCGATCCGATTCATCCGATGCGGGCAAAACAACGCAGCGTGCACAACACCTACTTCACGTTGCCGGTGCTGTTTGCCATGCTGTCGAACCACTACAGCATGACTTACGGCGCACCGTTTAACTGGTCGGTGTTGACGCTCATCATGCTGGCTGGTGTGTTGATCCGGCAGTTCTTCGTGCTGAAACTCAAAGGCAAAAAAGACTACCGCTGGTTTGCGGCCGGTGCGGCCATTCTGGCGGGCGTCGCGGTCTGGATAGTGCCGACGCCGCAACCGCCAGTCGCCCTAGCGGCAGTGCCGAACTTTGCCGAGGTGCGAGCCATCGTCGAGCAGCGGTGCGCGATGTGTCACAACGCTCAGGTCATCTCAAAAAACATCCAACTGCACACGCCGGCGCTCATCGTAAGGAACGCACAAGCCATGTATCAGCAGGCGGTGGCGACACGCCTCATGCCGATGACCAATTCCACACAGATCACCGAGGAAGAGCGCGCCAAAATCGGAGCGTGGGTCAGCGCTGGCGCGAAAGCGGAATAGCATCAACTTTTCGCTGAAACGCTTATTTCAACTGCGCTAAAGCCATAGTATCACTGAATATCGACTAACTGCCTAATGTGCCGCTAGCCCCTGTTAAATATAGGGTTCGCCAAAAAGTTGTAACGAATAATCGTGGGCAGTTGTGTGGTGCGCTCCTCCGTATGGTCGACCGCGCCTGCGCGGTTGTCAGCTGAAGATCACCGTTCGGTTGCCGTTCAGCAGCACGCGATGTTGCGCGTGCCACTTCACCGCGCGAGCTAATGCCGTGCATTCAAGATCGCTGCCAGCGACAGTCAGCGCTTCAGCATTCATTGAATGATTGACGCGGGCAACGTCCTGCTCAATGATCGGGCCTTCGTCGAGATCCGTGGTCACGTAATGCGCGGTGGCACCGATCAGTTTGACGCCACGGTCATGCGCCTGAAAATAGGGTCGCGCGCCTTTGAAACTCGGCAAAAACGAGTGATGAATGTTGATCGCACGACCCGCAAGATGCGCGCACAATTCGGGTGAGAGCACCTGCATGTACCGTGCAAGCACCACGAGATCGATCTGCTTCTCGGCAATGATTTCGCGAATCTTGGCTTCCTGTTGCGCCTTGGTATCCGCCGTCACTGGCAGGTGAAAAAACGGGATGTTGTAGCTCGCAGCGAGCTGGTAGTAATCGGCGTGATTGCTGATAATGGCTGGGATGTCAATCGGCAACTGGCCGCTTTTGTGGCGGAACAGCAAATCGTTCAGGCAGTGCCCTTGTTTTGACACCATCAGCAAGGTGCGCACGCGTGTCGCCATCGCGAAAAAATTCGCCTGCATTGACAAGGTATGCGCGGTGGATTGAAAGCGTTGAGTCAAAGCGGCGGCGGTCAAGCCAGCCTCGCCGCTTTCAAACTGCACACGCATGAAAAACCGGTCGCTGCCGACGTCGTTGAACTGTGCCGCCTCAAGAATATTCGCGCCCTGCTCAACGAGAAAACCCGATACGCGATGCACGATGCCGGGACGGTCGGGGCACGAAAGAGAGACTACAAATTGTGGTTTGGTCGTCATACGTGAAGCACTAGATAATTCCTGGGCGACGCAGCATTTGCCAGCGACAAAAGGCGGCAATCGTTTTGCCATCGGTGATGCGGTTGTCGGCAATCATCGCCGCGATTTCGTCAGGTGTGGCGGCGAATAATTCGAGAAATTCATCCTGATCCAGTGTCGCGTCGCCTTGCACCAATCCGTTTGCATGGAAAAGGTGAATCACCTCGTCCGCGTAGGCGATCAGCGGATGCATGTGGCCCAACGTATGCCACGAGCGCGCCCAATAGCCGGTCTCTTCTTTCAGCTCGCGCTGCGCTGCGACCAGTGGGTTCTCGCCCACGTCCAGCTTGCCCGCCGGGAACTCGATCATCACCTTGCCCATCGGGTAGCGATACTGCCGTTCCAGCAGCAGCGTGCCGTCTTCGAACTCTGCGACGATGCACGCTGCACCAGGATGCTTGATGTATTCGCGCACGCCCGGATTGCCGTTCGGCAACGTCACCTTGTCGCGCACGACGTGCAGTAGTTTGCCCTTGAAAATCTCTTCGCTGGAAACAAAGGTTTCGGCAAGATGCGCGTCGTCAGACCTTGTCATACCCAATCCCGCGCGGTCAGGAAATCGGTATACAGCGCATGCTCCGGTGTGCCGGGTGTCGGCTGGTGATCGTAGCGCCAACTCACCAGCGGCGGCATGCTCATCAGGAAGGCCTCGGTGCGACCATTCGACTGCAAGCCGAAGTGCGTCCCGCGATCCCAGACGAGATTGAATTCGACGTATCGCCCGCGCCGATAGAGCTGCCAGTCGCGTTGCGACGCACCGTACGGCATCTCATGGCGACGCTGCAAAATCGGGATGTAAGCGGGCACAAAATGCTCAGCTACCGAGCGCATTAGCGCAAAGTTTTGTGCAAATCCAAAGGCGCTGAAGTCATCGAAAAAAGTACCGCCAATGCCGCGCGGTTCCTGTCGATGCTTGAGATAGAAATAGTCGTCGCACTGCTTTTTGAAGCGTGGATAAATGTCAGCACCAAACGGATCGCACGCCGCTTTTGCTTCGCTGTGCCAATGCACGGCGTCATCGGTGAAACCGTAGTACGGTGTCAAATCCATGCCACCGCCGAACCATGCAACCGGCTCGCCTTCGGGCGGCGTCGCGATAAGGAGGCGCACGTTCATGTGGGTGGTCGGTGCATACGGATTCAATGGATGAATCACCAACGACACACCCATCGCTTCAAACCTGGCGCCTGCTAGCTCGGGTCTGGTTGCGGTTGCTGAAGGCGGCAATTTCGCGCCGAACACATGCGAGAAGTTCACACCGCCGCGCTCAATCACGCGCCCGCCTTCGATCAATCGCGAAATCCCGCCTCCGCCTTCAGGCCGTTGCCATTCATCGCGAATGAAGGTGCCACCGTCCACGGTTTGCAGCGCTGTGACGATGTCGTCTTGCAGCTTGAGTAGAAAAGTGCGAACGTCGGTGACGTCCTCTCGCGTGACCGGTGTTGACGCTTTGTCGTTCATCGCTTGATCGCTCTCCAGCCGATATCACGACGCATTTGCATGCCATCGAACGCAATGCCGTCGGCCACTTCATAAGCACGCTGCTGCGCAATTTTTACGTTGTCGCCAAGTGCGGTCACGCACAACACGCGACCGCCTGCGGTCACAACCTGCCCGTCATTCAACACCGTGCCCGCATGGAACACGCGTGCGTCGTCGGCAGCGGCAGGCAGCCCGCGAATCACATCGCCTTTGCGCGGATTGTCCGGATAGCCGCGCGCAGCCATCACCACACCCAACGCCACACGACGATCCCATTCCGCCTCTGCTTTGTCAAGCGTGCCATTGATGCCGTGCTCAACGAGGTCAACCAGATCGGTTTTCAAACGCATCATGATCGGCTGTGTCTCAGGGTCACCAAAACGACAGTTGAACTCAACCGTCTTCGGATCGCCCGCTTCGTTGATCATCACCCCCGCATACAAAAAGCCGGTGTAAGTGATGCCGTCTTTCGCCATGCCGCTGACTGTGGGCAAAATGATCTCGCGCATGATGCGCGCATGCAGCGCAGGCGTCACCACGGGCGCGGGCGAATACGCACCCATACCGCCGGTGTTGGGGCCAAGGTCGCCATCGAGTAGTCGCTTGTGATCCTGACTGGAGGCCATGGTCAGTACATTTTTGCCGTCGACCATGACAATGAAGCTGGCCTCTTCGCCCGACATAAATTCTTCTATGACCACGCGTGCGCCCGCTGCGCCGAACGCGTTGTCCGCCAGCATCATGTCGATGGCTGCGTGTGCTTCGGCAAGCGTCATGGCGACGACGACGCCTTTGCCCGCAGCCAAACCATCAGCCTTGATCACAATCGGCGCGCCGTTGGCTTGAACGAAATCGTGCGCTGTTTGCGCATCGGTAAAGCTTTCGTACGCAGCAGTCGGAATGCCATGGCGCGCCATGAACGACTTGGCAAAATCCTTCGATGACTCAAGCTGCGCAGCGGCTTTAGTTGGGCCAAAAATGCGCAATCCTTCCGCGCGAAATGCGTCCACCACACCCGCAGCCAGCGGCGCTTCCGGGCCGACCACTGTCATCGCCACCTTCTCATTTTTTGCGAGTGCGACCCATTGTTCAACCGTGCTCGCCATCGCGTTTTCGCAATTCGGCTCGGCAAGTGTTCCGGGGTTGCCGGGGGCGACGATCACGTTTTGCACGCGCGGGCTAAGGGCTAACTTCCAAGCGAGAGCATGCTCTCTGCCGCCGCCGCCGATGACTAATACTTTCAAACACTGTCCCCGTCTAAATGTAGGAGCGGCTCTGCCGCGACCCGGTCTGCGTTGCTGTGCAGGTTGCGGCAGAGCCGCTCCTACAAGGCGATTTAATGTCGGAAATGGCGAACGCCGGTGGTCACCATAGCCACGCCACGCTCGTTGGCCGCGTTGATCACCTCCTCATCACGCATGCTGCCGCCGGGCTGAATCACAGCGATTGCACCGACGTCAATCAACACATCCAGACCATCGCGAAACGGGAAGAACGCGTCGCTTGCCGCAACCGATCCCTCAAGCGACAAGCCCGCATGTTCGGCCTTGATCGCGGCGATTCGCGCCGAGTCAACGCGGCTCATTTGCCCCGCACCGATGCCAAGCGTGCGTCCGTCTTTGGCGAAAACGATGGCGTTCGATTTAACAAACTGCGCCACCTGCCAGACGAACTGCATATCTTTAAGTTGTTGCGCAGTGGGTACCAGCTTCGTCACCACTTTCAGCGATGCAGCATCAAGCCTGTGCGCGTCTGCGCTTTGCACCAGCAGGCCGCCGCCGATGCGCTTTATCTCCAGTGCGTTGGCGCTCTCGAACAAGCTTTTTATCGGCACCGCGAGCACACGCACGTTGACTTTTTTGGACAACAATTCCAGCGCGTCTGGCGTGTATGCGGGCGCTATCAGCACTTCCAGGAATTGCTTGGCCACCGCTTCGGCGCAGGCCACATCGACCTCGCGATTGAAGGCGATGATGCCACCAAATGCCGAGGTTGGATCAGTTGCCAGCGCGCGCTCGTACGCGACCAGCGGGGTGTCGCCCAGCGCCACACCACACGGGTTCGCGTGCTTCACGATCACGCAGCAGGTGTCATCAAACGCACGCACGCAGTCCCACGCGGCATCAGCGTCGCCGACGTTGTTGTAGGAAAGCTCTTTGCCTTGCAACTGTGTGTATTTCGACAACGATCCGGCGGCCGGCGTTTCATCGCGGTAAAAAGCCGCGCTCTGATGCGGGTTCTCGCCGTAGCGCATGTCCTGCGCCTTCGTCCACTGCATCGTCAACACATCGGGGTAGGCACGCGGCTCGCCGTCGAGTTCGCGACAGGTCAGGAAGTTGCCGATGGCGCCGTCGTAGGCGGCGGTATGGGTGAACGCTTTTTTCGCCAGCGCGAAACGCGTCTTACGCGATAACTCACCTGCGCTGGTTTTCATCTCGGCTGCAAGCGCTGCGTAGTCCGCAGCATCGACCACGATGGCCACGCCTTCCCAGTTTTTTGCTGCAGCACGCACCATGGTCGGCCCGCCGATGTCGATGTTTTCAATTGCATCTTCCAGCGAGCACCCCGGCTTGGCAACAGTTTCGCGGAACGGATAAAGATTCACTACAACCAGATCAATCAACGGAATGTTCGCGGCTTCAACCGCGCTCATGTGTTCTGACAACAAACGATTGGCGAGGATGCCGCCATGCACTTTGGGGTGCAGCGTTTTCACGCGACCATCGAGCATTTCCGGGAATCCGGTGTAATCGCCGACGTCAATGACCTTCAAGCCCGCATCACGAATCAGCTTGGCGGTGCCGCCGGTCGAGAGCAGCTCAACGCCATGTGCGGCTAGCGATTGCGCGAATTCGAGCAGACCGGACTTGTCGGAAACAGAAAGTAGTGCCCGGGTAATCTTTCGATTCATGAATCAGTCTTGCGCCAGTTTGATCTTGTGCTTGTCGAGCTTGGCGCGCAGGGTGTTGCGGTTGATGCCGAGCATCGAAGCCGCTTCTGACTGATTGCCTTTGGTGCGAATCAATACATCAGAAATCAGCGACTTTTCTACGCTGCCGATCACCAGCTCGTACAAATTGTCGGCAGGCTCGCCGTCTAGTTTGGCCAGATAGTCGCTGAGCGAATGACCGACCGCTTCGGCGATGGCGGCGTGGCCGTTTAGTTTGGGACGTTTCATTGTTGTTGTTCTCTGGTTGAGTGTTGTTCTTGGAATGCGCTATTTACTTTTTTCCAAACCGACGAAGGCCGGTATCCACGCCCGCAGCCCAATCAACGTCGGAATTAAGGCGTGAACCCCGGCCTTCGCCGGGGTGGCTAGTCGCTAAATCGTCTTTTAGTGCGTCATCATTCTGGTGGAGTCGGACAAGCCATAAGGCTGCAATGGCAACCGATCATAAACATCCGCGAGCTGCGAAAAATACGCACACACCGCATTCAATTGCGCAGCACTATCAGTCAGCACATTTAAATGATCACGAAACCCGTCGGCTCCCGGCAAACCCTCGGTGTACCAACCAATGTGCTTGCGCGCGCTGCGCACCCCGGTGTCGTTGCCGTACAAGCTGTAGTGATCTTCAAGGTGGGTGTGCATGAGCGCGGCGACCTCCGACACCTGCGGCGCTGGCAGCAAAACGCCGCAATCAAAATAGTGCGTCGTGTCGCGAAAAATCCACGGCCTTCCCTGCGCCGCGCGCCCGATCATCACGGCGTCGGCTCCGGTGTATTCAAGCACCCATTTCGCTTTCTGCGGCGAATCAATATCGCCATTAGCAATCACCGGAATCGACACCGCTGCTTTCACTGCCCTGATGCTGTCGTACTCAACCGTGCCGTCGTCAAAGCCGCAGGCGCGGCTGCGACCATGCAAGGTAAGCGCCTGAATACCAGCATTCTCTGCAATCTGCGCGATGCGAATCGCGTTGTTATTTTCAGGGTTCCAGCCGGTGCGTGTTTTCAGCGTCACGGGTACATCAACGGATTGCACCACGGCATCCAGAATGCGCGCAACCAGTGCCTCGTTACGCAACAACGCAGAGCCCGCCTCTACCCGGCACACCTTCTTCTTCGGGCAGCCCATGTTGATGTCGATAATCTGCGCGCCGCGCGACACGTTGAAGCGCGCGGCCTCGGCCAGCACCTGCGGGTCACTGCCTGCGATCTGCACGGCAATGGGCGCGGCTTCGCCGTCATGATTCATACGATGCATCGACTTCGGCGTTTGCCACAGTTCGGGCTTCGATGCGACCATTTCGCTCACCGCATAACCCGCACCAAATTGCCGACACAACATGCGAAAAGGACGATCAGTAACCCCTGCCATCGGCGCGATCACGAGCCGATTTTTGAGGGAATAAGGGCCGATGCGCAGCATGTGTGTGCAGAAGAAAAACGTTGGGGGAATTAAAGCGGAGGCCTCATTATAGCGGCATCCGTGCCTGAAAATAAGGCACGATGAGCAACAAAAATGTATCTTTTTTTTCTGGCTCCCACCTTGACAGGTAGGGATCAATTCAAGGCGAGTCTGCGCGTAATTTCGCGGCGCAGCGGCGGCAGCATTTGCACCGCCGTCAAACCAAGCCCGCGCGGCACATCGGCGAGCCAGCCGCCGCGATCAAAACCGTAGGCGAGCAGGCCGGTAAAACCGATGCGTGCGACACGGTCTATTCCGCGTGATCTGGCGAATTTGGACAGGGTTGCCGCAATGGTTTCGTCGGATTTGTTTCGAGCGAAGGTGTCGGCTAAATCTTGCGCGTCGCGCAAGCCGAGATTGAGGCCTTGCGCCGCGACGGGATGCAGGCCCTGTGCGGCGTTGCCCAACGCGACGATTGCGCCGCCGACGCGCGGTTCGACGAATCGCCAGACCAGCGGATAACTTGTCAATTTCGCGGTGAGCGTCAGGGTTCCCAATGACGTGCCGAAAGCCGCGATAAGTTCGTTACCCCATGCGACAGCGTCGAGCGCCAGCATACGCTCCGCGTCCACGCGCGGGCGCGCCCAGACGACTGTCCATTCGCCGTCCGCTCGCGGAATGAGCGCGAGCGCGCCGCCTGCGGTGAAGCGCTCGAAGGCGACGCCCGCGCGAGGCTGGCTGGCTGACACGCGGGTGGTGATTGCCATCTGCCCCGAGTTCCGCTCAAATCGTTTAAATTCAGGCACCAAATCGGACGCTGCGCCATCGGCGAGGATCACGCAATCTGCGCGCAGTTGCTCGCCTGAGGCGAGATAGACGACAGCGCGCTGCGCTTCGTGTTGCACCGATTCCGCTTTCGCGCTGTAGAGCACGTTGATGCTTGCTGCATTAACTGCGTGATCGAGCGCTGACTTGATGGCCGGGTACGGTGTTGCTGCGCCTAGCTCTGATGCATCGACGTCCTTCGCGTCGAGCGTCAACAAGCCGAAGGCACCGCGTTGCGTAATTTCAACCTGGCGAATCGGGGCGCGGTGTTGCGCATCGACGCTCACACCCAACCGCGACAAAAAACGCCATGAAGATGCCGATAGTGCGATGTTGCGATCACCGAAAGATTCTGTTGCGCGCGGTGCGGCCTCCAGGATCGTAATGTCGCTGGCAATGCCGCGTTCTGTAAGGGCCAAAGCAGCGGCCAGGCCGACGGGTCCGCCGCCTACGATGAGCGTTTTCATGGCTCGATCAACATTGCGCGAACCTGTGGGAGTGGTTTCACCGCGAAAGGCGTAACTGGTCGAACCATCGCGGTAGAACCGCTCCCACAAGAACGAGCTCATGGGTGGCGGAGTGCATCAACCTGCGCAAGCCGCCTCAACCTCGGCCACCGTTTTCGGTGCAGTGATGGTCAAATTTTCATTGCCATCAGCGGTGATCAACACGTCGTCTTCAATGCGCACGCCGATGTTCCAGAAGTGCTCGGGCACCGCCGCGTCCGGGCGAATGTAGAGGCCCGGTTCGTTAGTGATCATCATGCCCGGAAGGAGTGTTTGCCACACGCCTTTTTTGCGGTAATCGCCCGCGTCATGCACGTCCATGCCGATCCAGTGACCGGCGCGATGCATGTAGAACTGCATGTAGGCTTTCTCTTCAATCACCTCATCGAGGCTGCCTTTTAGCAGGCCGAGATCAAGCATGCCTTGCGACAACATGCGTACCGCGACCTCGTGATACTGGTTGAATGGATTACCTGGTTTCAGCACCTCCATGCAGGCGAGTTGCGCGTTGAGTACGACCTGATACACGTCGCGTTGCGGGCCGGTAAATTTGCCGTTGACCGGGAAGGTACGCGTGATGTCGCTGGCGTAGCCTTCGTACTCGCAACCGGCATCAATCAGCAACAGATCGCCATCCTGCATTTTGCGATTGCTGTCGTTGTAGTGAAGTACGCAGGCGTTGGCGCCGCTCGCGACAATGTGGTTATAGGCGGGGGTTCGTGCGCCGTGGCGGATGAACTCGTGCGTGAGTTCAGCCTCGACGTGATATTCGTACTGGCCGGGCCGCGCGGTAAGCATTGCGCGGGCATGCGCCATTGACGAAATTTCTGCGGCGCGACGCATCAACGGGATCTCATGCGCGTCCTTGATCAGGCGCATGTCGTCAATTGCCGCGCGTACATCGATCACGCTGTTCGGTGCCGAGACGCCGGTACGTGCCATGTTGCGGACGGCGTTGATCGCGGCGGCGATCTGTGCGTCCCACGATGCGCCCATGCCGACTGGTGTGTGGACGGCGATGCGATCAGCCATAAGTTTGGGCAACTCTTCGCCCAATTTTTCAATCGGGAAAGCTTCGTCGAAGCGAAAAATGTCTTTCGCGGCATCAGGGCCGTAGCGATAGCCGTCCCAAATCTCGCGTTCCAGATTTTTCTCGCGGCAAAACAGAATCGCCTTGCGCTCGTTACCACCGACCAGCACCAGCACGCTTTCCGGCTCAACAAAACCGGTCAGGTAATAAAAATAGCTGTCGTGGCGGTACAGGTAACCGGTGTCGCGATTGCGCAGCACTTCAGGCGCTGTGGGGATGATGGCGATATCGTCACCGATGGCAGCGAACAAACGCTCACGTCGGTGGGCGTAGGGGGAAGCGTCGACCAGTGCATTCATGGGAATGACAAAATAGCGCGATGGAAGAAGCTCACGATTATAGATTTGGCCCGGTGCTGACACCTGAGCCCGACCCAGAAATGGCTGCAACCGGGGTCGCGGTCGACGATACGCCTGTGCAGGCGGACATCGCCGCCACGACTGAACCGGATTCGGTCAAGCCGCAGATCCGCGCGGAGATTCGCGCCAAACGCGATGCGCTGTCCGACAAAGAGCGAGCTGCGGGTGCTCGCCGCATTGTTGAGCGGCTGCTGCAACACCCGGACGTGCATCGCGCGAAAACGGTGTTGCTCTATGCGAGTTACGGCTCGGAAGTCCACACCGATGATTTGGCGAAAGAGCTGATCAAGCGCGGCAAGGCGGTAGCGTTCCCGAAGATCACGTCGGTCGCCGGGTTGATGACGTTGTGGCGGGTGAAAAATCTCGACGCGCTGATCCCGCACAAGCACGGCATTCGCGCCCCGGATGTGACGCGTTCGCAGCCTATTGAGCCGATCACGGTGGACTGCGTGATTTATCCGGGCCTTGCGTTCACCAAAGGGCGGTCGCGGCTTGGCCAAGGTGGCGGCTATTACGACCGGTTGTCGACCAAGATTGCTGACAACTGCGCGAGGATTGGCGTGTGCTTTGAGACGCAGCTGGTTGACGAGTTGCCGCACGAAACGCACGACGCGAAAGTGCATTGGGTGGTGACCGAGGTGACGGTTTATCCGTTCGTGCCCGACCCGCCTGTTATCGCGCCAGTGGCTCTAGCTGTTGGAGCGGCCTTGGCCGCGATCACGGACACCGATGCGCAAAGCGATGCGCCTACCGTGGCCAGGGCCGCTCCTACAGAAGCCACGGCAACCAACCCATGACTGCCATACGTATCGACGGCAACGTGCTTGCCGAAAAGATTCGGGGGCGCATTGCCGCCGATGTAGCGGCACTCAAGGCGCGTAGCATCACGCCGGGGCTGGCGGTGATTTTGCTGGGTGAGAGCCCCGCTTCACAGGTCTACGTGAGAAACAAAGTCGCGGCGTGTGGCAAGGTGGGCATGCACAGCGTGATGCACAAATTGCCGACTGAGACGACCGAGGCAGAGCTGCTAACGCTCATCGATTCGCTCAATAACGATGCATCGATCCACGGCATTCTGGTGCAGTTGCCGCTGCCAAAACACATCGCTGAAAAGGCGGTGTTGGAGGCGGTTGCAGTAAACAAGGATGTTGACGGATTTCATGCCGAAAACGTTGGCGCGTTGATGATTGGTGAGCCACGCTTTGTGAGTTGCACACCGGCAGGTTGTATGGAGATGTTGAAAGACATCGGATTGACTGACTTGCGCGGTAAACACGCGGTGGTGGTCGGTCGCAGCAACATTGTGGGCAAGCCGATGGCGATGCTGTTGTTGCATGCCAACGCCACGGTGACAATCTGTCATTCGGGCACCGCCGATTTGGCGGCCATGTGCCGACAGGCAGACATTTTGGTGGCTGCCGTGGGCAAGCCGCGATTCATCACCGCTGACATGGTGAAGCCCGGCGCGGTGGTGATTGATGTGGGCATCAACCGCTTGCCGGAAAGTGACGGCGGCAAGCTCGTCGGCGACGTTGATTTCGAGGCGGTGAATGCCGTGGCGGGATACCTGACGCCAGTGCCTGGTGGCGTCGGGCCGATGACGATCACTATGCTGTTGCAGAACACGCTGGTCGCGGCGAATCGTCTGTAGGAGCGGCGAAAGCCGCGATTCTTGAATAACGCAATCGCGGCTTTCGCTGCTCCTACAAGGGCGTTGCTCTAAACCTTCGGCGGCAAAATTACTTTCAACGGATGCTGCATGACGTAGCGCAACACATTGCGCCGCAAGCGTCGGCGCATGCCGGTGCGCAAGCCTTGCGAACGCAATGCCATTGAAAACGCCAGCGCGAAACTGACCGCCAGATTGAGCACGCCCATAGATGCAATTCCGCCGACGGCCCACCACAGCGCTGATGTTTTTAGTGTTTCCACGCCCAGCACACCGATGGCGGCTGCAACCGATCCAGTGCTCAGCGTCACATGACGTACATCAAGCGGAATCCCTACAAACGCCATCAACGTGGGCACCATGCCGAGCATGATGCCGAGCGACACATTAGCCACCACGCCCGCCACATGGTGCTTTGCAAAATCAGCAATGCGTTGCGCGCGCCCCTCGCCAAACACCCACTTCAATCGGCGCTGATAAGCCAGCGCGTCATGCAGGCGATGCAGCGCAAACCAGTTGTCAGCCCAGCCAGCGGCCAGGCTTGACAGCCACAGCAGCAAGCCAGTGAACGCAGCAAAAATTGGCGTCGGCCCGAGCAATGAAAATCCGTCAATCGTGGCCTGCGCTTTTTCTGCGGTGATCAGGTTGTGGTTAAAGAAGTGTGTCGCGGCCAGTTGCGCGAGTAGCGCCACCGGGAACACCAGTGCCAAATTGCCGGTAATGGCCGCGACTTGTGAGCGGATCAGCGCCGCCGTTTCTTCAACAAAGGCAACGCGGCCCTCCTTCGTCGCGACGTCGCCCAGCTTTTGTGCGAGTGCGGGTGCGGTCATCGCGGGCTGCTTGGTGGCGAGGGTAAATTGGGCAAAATGAATGGTTAGAAAACTAGCAACGTAGTCGAACGAATAGAGCACGCCTTCGACGAATTTATTCAGACTCAGCGCGGTGATAAAAAACTTTAAGTAAACCGTGAGTGCGGTCACTATGCCGCCACCCGCCGCCATGCGCAACATGCCGAAATAGTCTTTTCGCGTGCGCGCAATGTAGTGCTCGCCCGTCTCCGCACTACGCTCAACCACTTTGCGGCCGAGCAGCGAATAGCTTTCGGCCAGCAGGCCACCGATACTGCTGCGATTTAGGTTTGCCTCGATCAATTGCGAGGTCAGGGCGGAATAATTTGTGAGCTGCGTGCGATCCGCCCACACTGCCAGTAATTGGTCAACGCGATCAATGCGCAGCCGCGTGCGCTCCACTTGAAACACCACGTCAACCGATACGCCAAAGCGCTCCAAATGTTCGTACACGCTGTCGATGGCAACCCGCGCACCGGCCAACGCCGCTCGAAGGCTGTTGAGCAGTTGTGGCCGCTCATCGCTATCAGTCGGGCTCAACACCAGATCATGCGCCAATTTCGATAGCTGCATCAGCACGCGTGCGTTTTCATGCGGGTTGTCTAGGCGTTGGCGGATCGGCGCTTCGAGCGCGGTCGCAGCGATCTGATGACAGAGCAAAACGATGCTGTCATCGAGCGCTGAGGCCAGTTCTGATATTGCCGAATCGGCGGCGTTTGCCCCAACGCTTAAGTGTTGAATGAGACGCGATATCAGCGACGCATCGAGCGCTGCGACCCACGCTGCGTCGCGCTCAGAAATGAACAACAGCGCGAACACCACTGACAGCTCTGCCTGATTGGGCGCAACCGGCAATGCCCGCACATGTATCCGCGAAACGAGCTCGCCAAACAAGCCCGGACGCGCCGCCATGCCGGTGTCGGCAAATAGCGAACGGGCGTCGTTTTCTTTGAGAATGCTGCGCACCGTTGCACCAAATCGTTCAGCCTGCACCGCGTTGCGATCCAACACTTGCAACAGAAAACGCAACCGCGTGTGCTCAGAAAATGTCACCGCCGGATCGCTCACCGTGACCGTGCCGGGCGTGGCGCGCCGCAACCAATAGCCCAGCTCCATCAACCATTCGTTTCGCATGCCGAGCGGCGTAGAAGGGTTAGCTTGCGCCAACAGCGTGTCGAGCTGATGGCTGGCGTCCCGCGCGGCGCGCCAGCGACTGAAGAAATTGATCGCCATAGTCAACGCGTACGATACACGGCAAATGCGTCAATCAGCGTAGGACTACGACTTAAACTCCCCTTTGATGTTGGTCAGTGAGGGGCCAATTTTCGCGATGGCTTTGCGCTGTAACGCTTATTTGTACAGGGCTTGCGGGTTATTTTTCGATAAGTCGACAATCGGCTTTTTGTACGCTTAACCCTGACAAGTCGGTCGTTTTGGCGTACAGCTGTTACGTTCGCGGCCGCAAAAACAAGCCGACGCTACCGGCGGCGCTAATTTTGCCGCCAAGGCAGTCCACGATACTGCCATCCACCACGCGAGCTGCGATGCGCCACAGCATCCGGGTCGCCCTCAAAGCCTTCGAGAATGTTGTACGCCGTGAGTCCCAGCTCGGTTGCGCGCTTGGCAGACGCGATGGAGCGAATGCCTGAGCGGCACAGCATGACCACCGGCTTGTCACCCGCCACCGCTCGAATCAGCGCATCAAAATCCGGGTTCATCGTCATGCCGGGCCATTGCTTCCATGCCACGACGGACGCGTTCGGCACAAAGCCCACCCATTCGCGTTCAGCATCGGTGCGAATGTCCACCAGCACCACGTTGCCCGACTGCCACCAGCGCCATGCAAGCTCCGGCGACACGTCACCAGCGTAACCCGCCGCCACGCTCGGCGCATCAGCGTCGTACGCGCCCGCTTCATGCGCAAGGCCGAGCCACATATTGGCGGGCACGGCCTCGTCCATTCGGCGCGGTTTCGGCAAGTTCAGTGTGGCCATCAACGCGATGAATTCGACACGCAATTTATGTGCGAAACGGCTGTTGTGCTCGCGCTCGAAACCAATCGAGCTGTGCGTGTGGCCTTTGTAATCGTGCGCTGGCCAGACGGTGGTTTCCGCTGGCAAGCTGAACAGTCGTTCGGTGACGCTGGTGTACAACGTATCAGCCGAACCGGACTGAAAATCAGTGCGTCCACAACCATCAATCAGCAGTGTATCGCCCGTGAAGACGTGATCCAGCCACAGATACGACATACTCCCTGCGGTATGCCCCGGCGTGTGAATGGCTCGTATGAATTGTTGTCCGAACTCAATCACTTCACCGTCCTGTAACTGGCGCGCTGCCGAGTTGATGCCGCAACCAGCAGGCGTCGCTGCCTGCGCGCCGGTGTGCTCAATCAACTGGCCCGCAGACGTGATGTGGTCAGCATGGGCATGGGTTTCAATCACCCAGCGAAGCGTAACGTCATATTCTTTAAGCGCCGCCAAGTCGCGTGCCACTTGGCCGTCCACGGGATCGACCAGCAGCGCATCGTGCGTCGCTGGATCGATCAGCAGATAGGTGTAGGTTGATGATTCGGGATCGAACAGTTGAATGGGTTGCACAGTCTTTTCTACCGTTGTGTTCAGGCGTATTTTCCCAGCATGGCGGAAACGTCTTCAGGGGCAATCTGGCCGTGCTGCACGGCGCACCCCACCATCGCAAAGAAGGTGCGATCCAGCGCGCGCCGCGCGGCGGTCAATTGTTGCGCAACCACATCGCACGGCTCGCCCTCCTCGATCAATCGCGCCACCGCACGCACCTGACCCTCGGCGCGACGCAAGCGGCTGGTGAGCGCGCGCATGTCCTCGGCTGACAGCGCTGCTCTGGGGGTGATAGATCGCGGTTTGCTTGATTTGCTTTGACTCATCAATGGCAATATACTCTCACCCAGTATAAATTTCAATTGACTGAGATCAAATCATGCCTCCGTACGCGCAGTCTTTTTTAGGCGGATTGCTCATCGGCGTCTCTGTGTGGTTGATGCTGGTGGGCCTCGGCCGCATCACCGGTGTCAGCGGCATCGTCGCGGCCGCGATGACGGAGCCACGCGCGAGCTTGTGGCAATTCGCGTTTTTGCTCGGCTTGGTTGTGGGGGGCTCTCTTTTCGCTCACGCGTTTAATGTGTCGGCCGCATCGGTCGCCTCGACACCGTGGCTCATTGGCGCGGGCCTGCTGGTGGGATTTGGCACCGTGCTCGGCGGCGGTTGCACCAGCGGGCATGGCGTCTGCGGACTGGGGCGGCGCTCGCTTAGGTCGTTGGTGGCCACACTCGTGTTCATGAGCGCCGGCATGCTGACGGTGGCCGCAATCCACGCGATGAAAGGCATATCGGCATGAGTGCGGTGATTAAAATTTCGCCGCGCACAACACCATGGCGGGCGGCCGCCATCTCGCTTGCTGCCGGTCTGATCTTTGCGGCGGGCCTGACGCTCGGCGGGATGACCGACCCGCGCAAGGTGCAGGGCTTTCTTGACGTGGGCGGAATTTTCGCGGGTCGCTGGAACCCAAGCCTCGCGTTTGTGATGGGCGGCGCGGTGCTCGTTTCGCTGATCGCCTTTGCCGCCGTGGACACCAAAACAGCGCCTTGGGCGAGCGCCAAATTTGCGTTGCCAACACGCCGCGATATCTACGCTCGACTTGTTATCGGAGCGGTGCTTTTTGGCGTGGGCTGGGGCATAGCGGGCTTCTGTCCCGGGCCTGTGTTTGCGAGCCTGATAACCGGCGGCGCGGATGTGCTGTATTTCGTCGCTGCGATGCTTGCCGGTATGCTCATCGCGAAGACTTGGTTTGCATAGGAGCGCGGGTGCCAACACCGAGAGATATTGTGCTGGTTCAAAGCATGCGCAACACCATCGTGGTGGCAAGCGTGCTTGCGTCGGCGGCGCTGCTTGGCGTGATGGCGTTTGTCGGCGCAACGCATGGCTTGTCGTCCAGGGCCGCCAGCACGGGCGTTCGCCTTTCAATGGGCGTCATGGCGTTGCTCGCGGTGGCTTTTTCTGTAGTTGCGCTGGTGCTGCTTTCGCGCGCAAGCCGCGACTCTGATCCTGATCTTATCGAACGCGACTGGCGACGCGCACATCAGTGCGTGGTGATTGCTGGCGGCGCGTTTGTGCTGTTTGCGTTTGGTGCGTTGTGGGTGGCGTTGTAGTGTGGCGTTAGTCAGACGCCGTCGATGATTCAACGTCGCCGGGCATCGTGCCGTCGCGATAAATTAACACCGGCACCGACAAGATCGACAGCAAACTTGTCGTGACGCTGCCCATCAGCAAACGACCCAACGCGCCGCGCCGGTGCGTGGCGATCACCACCAGATCACAGGCCATCGCCTGCACCGCTTTTTCAATTAACGCCTCGGGACGGCTGTCAACTTCACTGATCGTTTCACAGGATACGCCAACCCTTTCAGCCAGTCTTTTCGCGTCCGATAAAACCTTCGCACTGCCGTCGACGATGCTCTGTTCAAACATCATTTGCGTCCTGTCGTCCACCATAGCAACGTCTGCGGCATAGGGCGCGATATACGGCACCATTGCGTGCAGAAATACGACGCGTGCGCCGAGTTCTTTCGCCAGATTCACGCCAGCCGCTGCGGCCTTTGACGACAACTCGGAGCCGTCAACGGGGATCAAAATTTTCGTGAACATGAGTGTTCCTTTTTTGGTGAACTCGCACGATACGCTGACTTGCGCGGGTGGTGGTCTCAGACGGCGTGCGCGTTGGACGTTGGATAAGACTGCTCCGATAGTCACGGTTTCAGCCCAAGTTGACGTTAACGTCAACTTGGGCTGATTTCTGAGACAATCGCGATCCGCCCTATCTGCGGGTCGCAACGGAGTTTTTCGTATGTCCAATCTCAACACCCGGAACCTCGTTTACCGCCCAAAAAATAAGGTGCGCTTTGTCACTGCGGCAAGCCTGTTTGACGGCCACGATGCGGCCATCAACATCATGCGCCGCATCATTCAAGGCAGCGGCTGCGAGGTGATTCATCTAGGCCACAACCGCAGCGTGAAAGAGGTGGTTGACGCTGCGCTGCAAGAGGACGTACACGGCATTGCGATGTCGTCGTATCAGGGCGGGCATGTTGAATATTTCAAGTACATGATCGACATGCTGCGCGAGGCTGGCGCGGGTCACATCAAAGTATTTGGCGGTGGCGGCGGCGTGATTGTGCCGTCGGAAATTGCCGAGTTGCATGCGTACGGTGTGGCGCGCATTTTCTCGCCGCAAGACGGCGCGAAGCTTGGCCTGCAGGGCATGATTAACGAGATGATTGCGGCCTGTGATGTGGATCTCAGTCTTGTCCCCTCCCCTCAAGAGGGAAGGCTGGGGAGAGGGACTCTGCAAGCGACACCGATGGCACAAGCAGACGCCCTCTCCCCCAACCCCTCTCTCTCGAGGAGAGGGGAGTTTTCGGCCCTGGCCCGCATCATCACCCAGCTCGAAGCAGGCACGGTCACCGCCGACGATTTGAAGCAACTGCACGCTGATGCAGCGCTAAAAACAACACCCACGCTTGGCATCACTGGCACCGGTGGTGCAGGAAAATCCTCGCTCACCGATGAGCTGATCCGCCGCTTCCGTATTGACCAAAACGACACCCTGAAAATCGCCATTATTTCGATTGATCCATCACGGCGTAAATCCGGCGGTGCGCTGCTCGGAGATCGCATCCGCATGAACGCGATTAATCATGAAAATCTCTACATGCGCTCGCTGGCCACCCGCGATTCGATGGGCTCCGAAGTGTCGAAAGCGCTGCCGGACGTGATCGCCGCCTGCAAAGTCAGTGGCTTTGATGTGGTGTTGGTCGAGACCTCCGGCATCGGTCAGGGCGACGCCGCCATCGTGCCGCTGGTCGACGCAACACTGTACGTAATGACGCCAGAATTCGGCGCGGCCAGTCAGCTCGAAAAAATCGACATGCTCGATTTCGCCGATTTCGTTGCGATCAACAAATTCGACCGAAAAGGCGCGCAAGACGCACTGCGCGACGTGCGGAAGCAGGTACAACGCAATAAAGAGGCGTGGAGCACATCAACCGACGCGATGCCCGTGTTTGGCACGATGGCGAGTCGCTTTGCCGACGACGGCGTGACGGCGCTTTATCAAGCTATCGCCCCGCTATTAGTCGCAAAATCAGGCGGTGCGCTGAAGCTCACTGCTGGCGCACTGACAATGGTCACCACGCGCTTCTCATCACAAACCCAAGCCATCGTACCCGCGAATCGCGTGCGCTATCTTGCCGAGATTGCCGACGCGATGCGCGGCTACCACCGCTGGGCTGACGCGCAGGCAACGGTCGCGCGCGAGCTGCAGCAACTCACGTCATCCAAGGCTATGTTGATGTCGTCGCCCCTGCGAAGGCAGGGGCCCAGTGACTTTGGATCGGATTTGAACCAGAAGTCGCCGGATTCCCGCCTTCGCGGGAATGACGAATTATTTGCGGCCATCGATGCGCTAATTGACGAGAAATCCCAAGCACTAGACCCCCGCTCCAAAAAGCTCTTAGACATGTGGCCGCAAACTGTCGCGAGCTATTCCGGCGACGAATACGTGGTGAAGATCCGCGACAAGGAACTGCGCACGACCCTTACCTACACCTCGCTCTCAGGCAGCAAGATCAAAAAGGTAGCACTGCCGCGCTATGAAGACGACGGCGAAATTCTCAAGTGGCTGTTGTTAGAAAACGTGCCCGGCAGCTTCCCGTTCACCGCAGGCGTGTTCGCGTTCAAGCGTGAGAACGAAGACCCGACGCGAATGTTCGCGGGCGAGGGCGACGCCTTCCGTACCAACCGCCGCTTCAAGAAAGTCAGCGAAGGGATGGACGCCAAGCGCCTGTCCACCGCGTTCGACAGCGTCACGCTGTACGGCAACGACCCTGCGATTCGCCCGGATATTTACGGCAAAGTCGGCAACTCTGGTGTGAGCATCGCAACGCTCGAAGACATGAAAGTGCTCTACGACGGCTTCGATTTGTGCGCGCCAACGACATCGGTTTCAATGACCATCAACGGCCCGGCACCGACGATTCTTGCGTTCTTCATGAACACGGCAATGGAACAGCAACTCACGAAGTTTCGCGCCGACAACACACGCGAACCGACCGACGACGAACTTGCCAAGATCAAGGCATGGACGCTCGAAAACGTACGCGGCACCGTGCAGGCGGACATCCTGAAAGAAGATCAGGGCCAGAACACCTGCATCTTCTCCACCGAGTTTTCGCTCAAGGTGATGGGCGACATTCAGCAGTATTTTGTGCAGAACAAGGTGCGCAATTTCTACTCGGTATCGATCAGCGGCTATCACATCGCCGAGGCCGGCGCGAACCCGATTTCGCAGCTCGCGTTCACCATGAGCAACGGCTTCACGTTTGTTGAAGCCTACCTCGCACGCGGTATGCACATCGACGATTTTGCGCCCAATCTGTCGTTCTTTTTCAGCAACGGCATGGACCCGGAGTACACCGTGCTCGGTCGCGTCGCGCGGCGCTTGTGGGCCGTGGCGATGCGCGAAAAATATGGCGCCAACGAGCGCAGCCAGAAACTCAAATATCATATCCAGACCAGCGGCCGTAGCCTGCATGCGCAGGAGATTCAGTTCAACGACATCCGCACCACGCTGCAAGCGCTGATCGCGGTGTACGACAACTGCAACAGCCTGCACACCAATGCGTTTGATGAAGCGATCACCACGCCGACCGAAGAATCGGTGCGCCGCGCGATGGCGATCCAGCTCATCATCAACCGCGAATGGGGCCTCGCCAAAAACGAAAACCCGAACCAGGGCGCGTTCATCATCGACGAACTGACCGACCTCGTCGAAGAAGCGGTGCTCAAGGAATTCGAAGCCATCAGCGAGCGCGGCGGCGTGCTCGGCGCGATGGAAACGGGCTATCAGCGCGGCAAGATTCAGGAAGAATCGATGTTCTACGAACACAAAAAGCACGACGGCTCGTACCCCATCATCGGCGTAAACACCTTCCGCAATCCGCATGGTGACGCGGTGCAAGACACACTCGAACTCGCGCGCTCAACCGATGAAGAAAAGCAGGGTCAGCTCAAGCGGCTTGCTGATTTTCATGCGACGCACAAGGTCGATGCTCCTGCTGCACTCGCAAAGCTCAAAGCCGTCGCGATCAATGGCGGCAACGTGTTTGCTGAATTGATGGAGACGGTGAAGGTGGCTTCGCTCGGGCAGATTACGGACGCGCTGTTTGAAGTGGGCGGGCAGTATCGGCGGAGTATGTGAATTTAGCACCGTACCGGATGGTGCAAAATCACAATTTTTGACAAGTTGATTGGTTCAAATGGAATTGCCGCAATCCGAAGCAGATCATCTGCTTGCTCTGCCGAAGCATTTGGACGACCTACAGGCTATTTCTTTTGGGCTAACGGAGCCATTTCAATCGGAATACTCGCTGTTTTCTGCTGATCGACGTGAGTTATTCAGCCTTGATCTGGAAAGAGGTAATCGTCGAAGAGCCCGCTTGAAATTTCAAACCCGTGCGAGAAAGATTGTTGTACTTGCGCGGTTAGATATTGCGGGGAGACCACATCGTAACCCTCCGTCCGCACCATATCGACCCAATGAGCGATTCGAAGGTACGCATTTGCATGTATTCTCGGAAAAGTTTGGGGATCGTGTCGCATTTCTGCCGGAAGAAGTGCCTAAGTTTGCACTACCCGTGCAGTTGAGTGACGAAAATTGGTTAACCGCGTTTCTTGATTTTTGTAACGTAGTCGAACCACGTCGAATCCAACTCGCAATCTAGGAGCGACTGTGCTTGTTAAAGAAGCTACGGAGTATGTCAACAGCTATTTGACTTGGCTGAAAACGAATCTGCGTGTTGCGCAAGTTGATGGTGCAGCGGTCATTTCGACCCCATTCCTTGATCGTCACAATGACGAAATTGAAATTTTTGTCGAACGTAAAGGCGATCAAATTGTTCTGTCTGACGATGGATACACGTTGCGCGACCTTGCTAGTACAGGAGTGGACATCTCAAGCGGCGGGCGAAAGTTACATCTGAATCGCATACTTGCTGGATTCGGAGTATCCGTTGAGGCCGACGAACTTGTTGTTAGAGCTACGGCCCATGAGTTCGGGCAAAAGAAACATAACCTGTTGCAAGCAATACTTTCTGTCGACGACCTTTATGTCACTGCGCACGAACAGGTGCTTCAGTTTTTTCGTGAAGATGTCGAAAAATTTTTGTTAAACGGCGGTGTGCCCGTTTTCCCCGACTTGAAGCTCAGTGGGAAGAGCGGTTTTGACCATCACTTCGACATTGGCTTGCCGGCATCGCCGACATCTCCCGTTCGAGTGCTTCAGACCGTCAATAATCTTCGGAAAGAATCAGTGTCTAGTCTGGCATTTGCTGTACGCGACGTTCGGGACGCACGTGGTGCGGACGCTCTTGGCGCGTACGCCATGATTAACGACACTGAAAAGTCTCCGAAGCCCGAGCATCTTTCCGCGCTCCAAGCGTGGGGAATAAAGCCGCTTCTTTGGAGTCAACGCCAAGAATATGTGCCTGAGTTGAAGTTGGCCGCGTAGCGAGGTTCGAGCGGCGTGCGGTTGACGCGCGCTTTATCTGTTGAACACAGCGCCAAGGTGCAGTTTCTTTGCGCCCGTCGAGTTGGCGCTGCGTGACATCTGACGATTTTGATGCGGAGACCGTTATCAACGTTCTCTGACGCGCTTGCGACCCGCCCGATACTGGCCTATCGAGTTGCATAAGTGCTCGGCGTTAGCCGGTTCAGCGAGCAGATAAGCCGTCTCGTTAAAACCGTCAGCAGCATCAAGGATTGATGCATTGCTTTTGGGGTCAATGCCCGCAAGCATCCCGCCTTTTCCTTTAAGAACCGGAAGCTTCAGTTTGGACACTTTTTTCACAGGTAGCTTAGTCATTCGATTCTCGTAGTCATCAGCAGCCGATGTTCCAGCATAAGCGCACAAGGTGCACGTTGCTCCCCACGATCTAAACCACCATCGGCGTAACCGCGCCATCCATCGCTACCACCGCCCCCGTGATGTAGCTTGCGCGGTTTGACGCGAGGTAGACCGCCGCGTCGGCGATTTCGCTGGGTTCTGCTATTCGCCCAAGCGGGCGGGTGGCTTTGGCTCGGGTTAGGGCTTCTTCGATGCTGATGCCAAGGTGCCTCGCTTCGGCTTGCATGCCTTCTTGCAGGCGCTCGGCGAGCGTGAGGCCGGGGTTGACGGCGTTCACGCGCACGCCCTTGCCTGCGTACGCGGCGGCGAAGCCTGCGCTGGCGAGCATGAGCGCGGCGTCGGCGGATCCGCCGGCGAGGTAGTTGAAGGTGGCGTCACTCGGTCAGATTACTGATCCGCTGTTTGAAGTCGGTGGGCAGTACCGGCGGAGTATGTGAGCACCAATTTGCAGGGTGAGCACCCCGTGCCCACCAGGCGGTGGCTGATCCACGATGTTTCCTTTTTAACAGTGATCGCGGGCACAGGTTGCCCACCCTGTCCGACTTTAGCATCGCGCTCAGGGCGTCACCAATGGCAACGCAGTCGCTCGGCGCTTGTTCCCCGGGGCTTTCCAGCCAGCATTCCGGGCAGCCGCGTGCACATGCTTGCGTTCTTGACGGCATGCATATAAAGTGATCAGTCCAAGCTCAGGCTAAAACATTTCGGAGAAATCATGTTTTCGGAAATTGCTTCAATTCGGGATGGACTTCACGACGGGTCTTACAAAAAAAGCAGTCGCTTTTTTACGCTCGGCGTCGCTCGATGTATCAGTGCGATGGTCGTAGCGTTTAGCGTTAGCGCATCCGCACAAACCGCAAACGACACCATCGTCACTCGCGCGCAAGTAGAAAAGTCCATCGCTCGCGGAGCGCTTTTGTGGGATGTGCGTGCGCCTTCCGAATATGCGAAGGGACACATTCCCGGCGCGATATCGATTGGAGACGCACCGTCGGTGTTGCGCGACGCCAATCGCGAAGATTTCATCAGCGTTGCCGCGATTGAGCAGATACTCGGCAATGCAGGCATCGACCCGTCGAGAGAGATTGTGGTCTATGGAAATCGCGGCACCTGGAACCCGTATTTCGGACTCTACACGGCGCAGTATTTCGGCGGTAAGTCAGCGTCTGTGTATCACGACGGAATTGACGACTGGATTGAAGCAGCCAAGCCGATCGAAAGCGCGGCGACCAAGCTTCCGCCGATCGCGTTGAAGCTCAAGGTAGATGCGTCGCGCGTGGCGTCTACTCGCGAAGTCATCGAAAAAGTTGGGAAAGCCAATGTGCAGATCCTTGACGTGCGTACCACCGATGAATTTGAAGGCAACGACATTCGAGCAATCCGCGGCGGCCATGTCCCGGGCGCCGTCAACATTCCGTACGAACGCAATTGGCAAGACCCCGATACGCTCGCGAAGCTTGGCAAAAAGCAGGTGAACAGTAGCGCCGGCATGTCACTCAAACCAGTTGAGGAGCTGCGCAAACTTTATGCAGGACTCGACAAGGAAAAAGAGACGATCGTGTATTGCCAGAGCGGCGCGCGTGCAAGCGAATCAGCTGGCGTGCTCCAGCAGTTGGGATTCAAGAATGTGAAGGTTTACGACTCATCGTGGCTCGGCTACGCGAACACTCTGGATGCACCAGCAGAGAGCGTCACGTTCGTAAACGTTGGTGCGTTACAGGGCCGCATTCAGGCGCTCCAGAATAGGCTTGACACGCTGGAGCGAGACGCGGTTCGCAAATAGACCACCAGAATCGCGAACAAATCAGTGCGGCGTTAGATCCGCACTGGCGTCATCGCTAGCAGCTGGGGATGGTGCGTACATCGTCGAGGTGGAATGCGCATTCGGCCGAACAGGGTTTCTGGCTAACTCGTACACAGCAACGCTTCTTGCCTGTTTCTGAATAGCACAGTCCATTTTTGAGCGCGGGACCGCACCCCGCCCGTAATGAAGCTCGCGCGCATTGACGCGAGATAGACCACTGCGTCCGCGATTTCGCTCAGTTATGCGATGCGGCGGAGCGGCCGCAGCCTGCACACCAACGCGTTCGACGAAGCCATCACCACGCCGACCGAAGAATCAGTGCACCGCGCGATGGCGATCCAGCTCATCATCAATCGCGAATGGGGCCTTGCCAAAAACGAAAACCCGAACCAGGGCGCGTTCATCATCGACGAACTCACCGACCTGATCGAAGAGGCCGTGCTCAAGGAATTTGAAGCCATCAGCGAGCGCGGCGGCGTGCTCGGCGCAATGGAAACCGGCTATCAGCGCGGCA
>ENA-OFCE01000144-OFCE01000144.1-metagenomes-genome-assembly--contig:-NODE-144-length-52685-cov-5.470758_pt1 | contig 52685 bp, 52 predicted proteins | sample MGYA00153388_OFCE01 | MGnify analysis MGYA00153388 | reverse complement strand
GATGGGCCTCTCCACAGGCGCTTCGGTTCGCGTCGGCAGGCCCCTCCGGCGCTACGCGCCACCTCCCCCGGGCAAACCGGGGGAGGGGCTATGAAAACGCGGCGGCAACGCCATGCGGACGCGCGCCCGCGACCGCTGCGACGCGATCCTATAATTGTCAAACAGCCCCATCCCGAGTCGCGAAGAGCCTGTCACAAGTGGGGGGCTGTAGGACAGGGGAATTTATCTGCCTCGGCTTGGTACCGAATTAAGCGCGCTGTCACCGTAATCCCTGGCAATAAGCCCAGACTGGACCTGCCGTCACTCTCCTTCGGGTAGCATCCGAGACTCTTCAGCCAATCGCTTGGGCAATAACAACAGGAGCAGCGTGGCCAAAGTCAGCATGCCGATCGTCAGGATACTGCTTTCCGGTCCAGCGGGGCCACCGGTCAGAAATTCCGGGCCAGACGGCGTCAGTTGCACAAGCAAGGCCGGCAGTTGCAGATCGAACCCGGTGATCGGCACGGCAAAGCCGACGCCTGCCAACCAGTTCCAGCCTGCATGCCAGCCCATTACACCCCAGATGCTGCCTGCACGCCAGGCCCAGGCGCAAGCGAACAGGCCGAACATGAAAGCCATGACGATTTCGCGAACCGGCTGGTGCGGCGAGAAGTGCAGAAATGTGAAGGCGACCGAACTAGCGATGAACCCCCCCGTCAGGTTCCAGCGGCGCGTCGCCGTTGAGAGCAACCAGCCGCGGAAAATGAACTCCTCCACGCCCGATTGAACTACAAAGCAGGCCAGCAGAATTGCTATCCAGAATAGCGATACCGGCGAGGAAAAGGCGGGAAGGATATCTTTGCTGACATAGCCCCCGGCGAGCCAGATCGAAATGATCGCCAAGGCCATCATTCCAACCCCAGCCGCCAATCCTGCCAAGTGCTTGCGCAGCCGATATGCGCCAGTCAAACCCAGAGTCGCCAGGTTGCGGCGCTCGACGTACCGGGACCAAGCCCAGACGGCGGCTCCCATCGGCACAAATGGCACCAGCAGGAACAGGCAAAACCCGAACGCGGACAGTGGTTTTCCCTTGGCATCGACCATGCCTATCCATTGGAGGCCAAAATCGAACGGGACGCTGGATAATGCGACCAGCAAGATGCAGACGATTGGCGAAAGCCAAACCCAGGGCAGCCAGCCGCGATGCGGTTCGGATGAAAAGATTGTTTGTGTCATTCTGGCCAGGTAACCCTGAGCCGGGCCGGGTTATAGAATGATCGTGCGCAGCTGCTCGGCCTGGTGCCAAGCCAATGGCGTGGTCCCAAACGCCCCCCTGAAGATTCGGCCAAAGTGACTTTGATCCGCAAATCCGGCCTCGTGGGCAGCGGCGGCCAAGCCAAGCCCGCTGCGCAGCAGCTTTCTGGCGCGCTCGAGTCTGCGGCATTGCAGATAGCGATAGGGACTGGTCCCCAGCAGCGAGCGGAAGTCACGTGAAAGCTGCCAGCGGTCATAACCGGCGATTCCTTCCAGCTGTTCCAGGCTCGTGCCGGGTTCTGGAACGCTGTCGAGGAATTCGCGGACCCGCATGACAGCCTCGCGATTGACCGTCCGCTTGGTCGGCGCGCTGCCGTCGCAGCGCTGCATGGCGGACACGAGCTGGTGGAGCGCGTCCTGATAGCCGAACGGCTCATTCTCGGCAGAGCAGGTTGCAATCAGACGAAGCGCCGAACCGACCAGATCGGCGTCGGCTGAAACCCCTTCGGCCAGAAATGGCAGCGCGGCTCCGCCGATCACGGTCTGGACATGGGCGGGCGGCAAATAGACTGCCCGATAAGAAAAGCCGGTTTGGTCGCAACAGTATCCGTCGTGCACTTCGTCCGGATGCAGGATCATCGCTTGCCCGGGCAGCGACCGCCTCCGATCGCCGCGATAGTTGAACGACTGCACCCCGATCGTGGTCACCGCGACAGTGTAGGTATCGTGGCGATGCGGAGAAAACGCACCAACACGAAGCTGCGCCTCAATCAGCTCAACCTTGGAACCATACGGACCGATATCCTGATTTTCCGAATTGGACTGCATACAATGGATATTGTGCCGTGACCGACCGTTAGCAACAACCCTGGCAATCCACCACCACCGCTTGGCGGCTCTCTTAAAATTCGCGCACACCTCTAAACCGGATCGACGATAAGCGCCTCACGTTTCGGGGAATGGTATGCCGAATCTAGGTCCGCTTTGTTCGTTCTCTGCTCTGAAACCGGACAGTCCAAATTGTCCAACATTCTCGCCATTCGAACTTCAGCAAACCGATGTCCGCTTTCGGGCCACCAGCAAATGGGTCGGAACGACTGCGATGGGCGCATTGCCGCCACTTCGACAAGCAAAAAAACCGCCGCCCTTGCGGGCGACGGCCTTCTTGTTAGGCTCAAACCAGACCAAACTACTCAGTCAGATAATCCCCCGCATCGGCATCGGTCCCCGTTCCCGACGTCGTCACCGCCGCCAGCGGATCAGGCCCGGTTGCGCTGGCGTCCCGTGGGGACTGCGCCAGTTCCGCCGCATGCTCTTCCGCCGCATCCTTCGGCGCGATGAGCGCTTCCTGGAGCTTGCGTTGCTGCGCGCGGAGCGCGGCGTCGCGGCTGCTGGCCGCCACACGAAGCCGGTTCATGCCGGCGCCGGTGCCGGCCGGGATCAGCCGGCCGACGATGACGTTTTCCTTCAGGCCGTTGAGCGTGTCGACCTTGCCCTGGACCGAAGCCTCGGTCAGCACGCGGGTCGTCTCCTGGAACGAGGCGGCCGAGATGAAGCTGCGGGTCTGCAGCGACGCCTTGGTGATCCCGAGCAGGACCGGCTTGCCCTCGGCATGCCTCTGCTTCTTGGTCAGCGCCTTGTTGACCTCGTCCATCTCCTCGCGGTCGACCTGTTCGCCGGCCAGCAAGGTGGTGTCGCCGCCATCGGTGATCTCGACCTTTTGCAGCATCTGGCGAACGATCACCTCGATGTGCTTGTCGTTGATCTTCACGCCCTGCAGTCGATAGACTTCCTGGATCTCGGTGACGAGATATTCGGCGAGGGCGACCACGCCGAGGACTTCGAGGATGTCATGCGGATCGGGCGACCCGCCGACGAGGTTGTCGCCGCGCTTGACGTAATCGCCTTCCTGGACGTCGATCACCTTCGACTTCTGGACGAGGTACGCGACCTCCTCCGAACCGTCGTCGGGGATGATGACGATCTTGCGCTTGGCTTTGTAGTCCTTCTTGAAGCTGACCTTGCCCGAGATCTTGGCGATGATCGCCGCATCCTTGGGCTTGCGGGCTTCGAACAGCTCGGCAACGCGCGGCAGGCCGCCGGTGATGTCGCGGGTCTTGGCGGCTTCACGCGGCATACGCGCCAGCACTTCGCCGGCCTCGACCGTTGCACCATCCTCGACCGCGACGATCGCCCCCGGGAGCAGGCGATACAGCCCGGTCTCGGTATCGTCCTTGCCCATCAGCGTCAGGCGGGGACGAAGATCCTCCTTCTTCGACTTGGCGATATCGTCCATCACCACGCGCTGGGTGATGCCGGTCGACTCGTCGGTGAGCTCGGTCATGGTGCGGTTTTCGGTCAGGTCCTGATAGCGGATGATACCCGCTTTCTCGGTGATCACCGGCATGAAGCTCGGGTCCCACTCGGCGATGCGATCGCCGCGACTGACGATATGGCCGGCCTCGCACAGCATATGCGCACCGTACGGCACGCGATGGGTGCTGAGCTCGCCACCGCTCATGTCGAGGATCGCGATTTCACCCGAACGCGACAGCGACACGTGGCGGCCGCGCGGATCCTGGATCGTCGGCATGTCGCGGAACTCGATCGTGCCGTCGACCGGCGCTTCGAGGTTCGACTGCTCGTTGAGCTGCGCCGCGCCGCCGATGTGGAAGGTCCGCATCGTCAGCTGGGTGCCGGGCTCGCCGATCGATTGGGCGGCAATGACGCCGACCGCTTCGCCGATGTTGACCGGGGTGCCGCGGGCAAGGTCACGACCATAGCATTTGGCGCATACGCCCGACTTGGACGAACACACCAACGGACTGCGGATCTTGAGCGCCTGGAGCCCCATTGCCTCGAGCTGGGCAACCATCGGCTCGTCGAGCAACGTGCCCTCCGGGATGACCGTCTTATTGTCCTTGGGATCGACGATATCCTCGGCCGTGGTGCGGCCGAGCACGCGATCGGCGAGGCTGGCGATGACCGCGCCGCCCTGGACGATGGCGCGCATTTCGAGCGCCCGATCGGTGCCGCAATCCTGCTCGATGATCACCGCGTCCTGCGACACGTCGACCAGGCGGCGGGTGAGGTAGCCCGAGTTGGCGGTCTTCAACGCGGTATCCGCGAGGCCCTTGCGGGCGCCGTGGGTCGAGTTGAAATATTCGAGGACGGTCAGGCCTTCCTTGAAGTTCGAGATGATCGGGGTCTCGATGATCTCGCCCGACGGCTTGGCCATCAGGCCGCGCATGCCGGCGAGCTGCTTGATCTGTGCCTGCGATCCACGAGCACCCGAATGGGCCATCATGTAGATCGCGTTGATCGGCACTTCGCGCCCGTCCTCGCCGATTTTCACCGACGAGATTTCCTTCATCATCTCGCTCGCCACACGGTCGCCGCAACGCGACCAGGCGTCGATCACCTTGTTATACTTTTCCTGCTGCGTGATCAGGCCGTCCTGATATTGCTGCTCATAATCCTTCACCAGCGCCTTGGTCTCGTCGACCAGAGCGATCTTGGCACCCGGGATGACCATGTCGTCCTTGCCGAACGAAATGCCGGCCTTGAACGCGTGGCGGAAACCGAGGCCCATGATGGCATCGGCGAACAGCACCGTCTCCTTCTGGCCGGTGTGACGGTAAACGGCGTCGATGACGTCGCCGATTTCCTTCTTGGTCAGCAGGCGGTTGACGGTCTCGAACGGCACCTTGTGATCCTGCGGAAGCGTTTCCGCGAGCAGCATCCGGCCCGGGGTGGTCTCGACGCGCAGCATGTACTGCTCGCCAGCTTCGTTGGTCTGCGGCACCCGGCTGGTGATCTTGGTGTGGAGCGTCACCGCGCCGGCCGCGATCGCGGCATGGACTTCGTCCATCCCGGCCAGCAGCGAGCCTTCGCCCGGCTCGCCTTCCTTCATCATCGACAGATAATAGAGGCCCAAGACCATGTCCTGCGACGGAACGATGATCGGCTTGCCATTGGCGGGCGAGAGGATGTTGTTGGTCGACATCATCAGCACGCGGGCTTCAAGCTGCGCCTCGAGCGACAGCGGCACGTGGACCGCCATCTGATCGCCATCGAAATCGGCGTTGAAGGCCGAGCAGACCAAGGGGTGAAGCTGGATCGCCTTGCCCTCGATCAGCACCGGCTCGAACGCCTGGATGCCGAGACGGTGAAGCGTCGGCGCGCGGTTCAACAGCACCGGATGCTCGCGGATCACCTCGTCGAGGATGTCCCACACTTCCTTGCGCTCTTTTTCGACCCACTTCTTGGCCTGCTTCAAGGTCATCGACAGACCCTTGGCGTCGAGGCGCGAATAGATGAACGGCTTGAACAGTTCGAGCGCCATCTTCTTCGGCAGGCCGCATTGATGAAGCTTCAATTCCGGCCCGGTGACGATCACCGAACGACCCGAATAATCGACGCGCTTGCCGAGAAGGTTCTGACGGAAGCGGCCCTGCTTGCCCTTGAGCATGTCGGACAGCGACTTCAGCGGACGCTTGTTGGCACCGGTGATGGTGCGGCCACGACGGCCGTTGTCGAACAGAGCGTCGACGGCCTCCTGGAGCATGCGCTTCTCGTTGCGGACGATGATGTCCGGCGCGCGGAGTTCCATCAGCCGCTTCAAGCGGTTGTTGCGGTTGATCACGCGGCGATAGAGATCGTTGAGATCCGAGGTCGCGAAGCGGCCGCCATCCAATGGCACCAGCGGGCGAAGCTCGGGCGGGATGACCGGAACGACGTCGAGGATCATCCACTCGGGCTTGTTGCCCGAATCGATGAAGCTTTCGACGACCTTCAAGCGCTTGATGATCTTCTTGGGCTTGAGTTCCGACTTGGTGACCGCCAGCTCGTCGAGCAATTCCTTGCGCTCGCCCTCGAGGTCGAGGTCCATCAACATGATCTTGACCGCTTCGGCGCCGATCCCGGCGGAGAAGGCGTCTTCGCCATATTCGTCCTGCGCCGAGAGCAGTTCGTCCTCGGTCATCAGCTGGTACTTCTCGAGCGCGGTCAGGCCGGGCTCGATCACGACATAGCTCTCGAAATAGAGGATCCGCTCGAGCTGCTTCAACTGCATGTCGAGCAGCAGGCCGATGCGGCTCGGCAGCGACTTGAGGAACCAGATGTGCGCGACCGGGGCGGCGAGCTCGATATGGCCCATCCGCTCGCGGCGGACCTTCGACACGGTGACTTCGACACCGCACTTCTCGCACACGATGCCCTTGTACTTCATGCGCTTATACTTGCCGCACAGGCACTCGTAATCCTTGATCGGCCCGAAGATGCGGGCGCAGAATAGGCCGTCGCGCTCGGGCTTGAAGGTCCGATAGTTGATGGTCTCGGGCTTCTTGATCTCGCCGAACGACCACGACCGGATCTTGTCCGGCGAGGCGATCCCGATGCGGATCTGGTCGAAGGTCTCCGGCTTGGCCACCGGGTTCGCGAAGTTGGTCAGCTCGTTCATATTCTTAAGTCTCCAATCCCCTCCCGGTCGGCGGGAGGGGTGAGGGGAGGAATGGGTTATTCGGCGGCGATCGCGGTGGGTTCGGCGTCGGGATCGGCGATCGTGTCGAGCTCGACGTTGAGGCCGAGCGAGCGCATTTCCTTGACCAGCACGTTGAAGCTTTCCGGAATGCCGGCCTCGAACGTGTCGTCACCCTTGACGATCGCTTCGTAAACCTTGGTCCGGCCGATGACGTCATCGGACTTCACGGTGAGCATTTCCTGCAGCGTGTAGGCGGCGCCATACGCTTGCAGCGCCCACACCTCCATCTCGCCGAAGCGCTGGCCGCCGAACTGGGCCTTGCCGCCCAGCGGCTGCTGGGTGACCAGGCTGTACGGCCCGATCGAGCGCGCATGGATCTTGTCGTCGACCAGATGGTGCAGCTTGAGCATGTAGATATACCCAACCGTAACCTTGCGATCGAACGCTTCGCCGGTGCGGCCGTCGAACAGGGTCACCTGACCCGATTCATCGAGCCCGGCCATCCGCAGCATCGCCGACACGTCAGGCTCGCGGGCGCCGTCGAACACCGGGGTGCCCATCGGGATTCCGCCGACCAGGTTTTGCGCCAGGTCCATGATGCTGTCGTCGGTCCGGGCCTCGATTTCCTTATAGTAGCTCGGGCCGTAGATCTCGTTCAGCTTGGCACGCATCTCCTTGGCGTCCTTGGCGGTCAGATCCTTGCCGCGCTCGTGCATCTTCTCGAGCATGTCGCCGATCTGCTTGCCAAGACCGCGCGCGGCCCAGCCAAGGTGAGTCTCGAAGATCTGCCCGACGTTCATCCGGCTCGGCACGCCAAGCGGGTTGAGCACGATGTCGGCATGGGTTCCGTCTTCGAGAAACGGCATGTCCTCGATCGGCAGGATGCGACTGATGACGCCCTTATTGCCATGACGGCCGGCCATCTTGTCGCCCGGCTGGAGCTTGCGCTTCACCGCGACGAACACCTTGACCATCTTGAGCACGCCCGGCGGCAATTCGTCACCGCGCTCGAGCTTTTCGACGCGATCATTATACTTTGCCATGATCACATCGACGGCGGCGTCATACTGGCCCTTGAGGGCTTCGAGATCGGCCTGACGCTTGTCGTCCTTGACCGCGATCTTCCACCAGTCGAACCGGTCGGCCGCATCGAGCGTGGCATCGTCGAGGGTCGCACCCTTCTTGACCGTCTTGGGCACGGCGGTTGCGACCTGGCCCTTGAGCATGTCCTTCAAGCGGCCGAACGTGGCGCGGTTGAGGATGCCCTTTTCGTCGTCGGCATCCTTCTTGAGGCGTTCCTTTTCCTCGGTCTGGATGGCGCGGGTACGATCGTCGATGTCGATCCCGTGGCGGTTGAACACGCGCACTTCGACCACCGTCCCGGCAACGCCCGGCGGCAAGCGAAGCGAGGTGTCACGAACGTCGCTGGCCTTCTCACCGAAGATGGCGCGGAGAAGCTTTTCCTCCGGAGTCATCGGGCTTTCGCCCTTCGGCGTGATCTTGCCGCACAGGATGTCGCCCGGCTCGACTTCGGCGCCGATGTAGACGATCCCGGCTTCGTCGAGGTTGCGAAGCGCTTCCTCGCCGACGTTGGGAATGTCGCGGGTGATGTCCTCCGGCCCGAGCTTGGTATCGCGCGCCGCGACCTCGAACTCCTCGATGTGGATCGAGGTGAACACGTCGTCCTTCACGATCCGCTCGGAGATGAGGATCGAATCCTCGTAGTTATATCCATTCCACGGCATGAACGCGACCAGCACGTTGCGGCCCAGCGCGAGCTCGCCGAACTGAGTCGAGGGGCCGTCGGCGATGATCTCGCCACCGTCGACCACGTCACCGACCTTCACCAGCGGACGCTGGTTGATGCAGGTATTCTGGTTCGAACGCTGGAACTTCATCAGCGTGTAGATGTCGACGCCCGATTCGCCGGCGCGAAGTTCGCCGGTCGCGCGGACCACGATGCGGGTGGCATCAACCTGGTCGACCACGCCCGAGCGGCGGGCAGCGATCGCGGCGCCCGAATCGCGCGCCACGGTCTCTTCCATCCCGGTCCCGACGAGCGGTGCATCGGCCTGCAGCAACGGCACGGCCTGGCGCTGCATGTTCGATCCCATGAGGGCGCGGTTGGCGTCATCATTTTCCAGGAACGGGATCAAAGACGCGGCAACCGAAACCAGCTGCTTGGGGCTGACGTCCATCAGGGTGATGCTGTCGCGCGGCGCCATCAGGAAGTCGCCATTGCGGCGGCTCGAGACGATTTCCTCGCCGAAACCATTGGTCTTGGTAAGCTCGGCGTTGGCCTGCGCGATGGTATGCTTGGCCTCTTCCATCGCCGACAGATAGACGACCTCGTCGGTCACCTTATTGTCGATCACCTTGCGGTACGGAGTCTCGATGAAGCCGTACTTGTTGACCCGGCTGAAGCTGGCGAGACTGTTGATCAGACCGATGTTCGGGCCTTCGGGAGTCTCGATCGGGCAGATCCGGCCGTAATGGGTCGGGTGGACGTCGCGGACTTCGAAGCCGGCGCGCTCACGGGTGAGACCGCCTGGCCCGAGCGCCGACACGCGGCGCTTGTGGGTGACTTCGGACAGCGGGTTGGTCTGATCCATGAACTGCGACAGCTGCGAGGAGCCGAAGAATTCGCGCACCGCGGCAACCGCCGGCTTGGCGTTGATCAAATCGTTCGGCATCACGGTCGACACGTCGACGCTCGACATGCGTTCCTTGACCGCACGCTCCATGCGCAGCAGCCCGACGCGATACTGATTCTCGAGCAATTCGCCGACCGAGCGGACACGGCGGTTGGCGAGGTTGTCGATATCGTCGATCTCGCCCTTGCCGTCCTTCAGATTCACCAATTCCTGGACGACCGCGATAATGTCTTCGCGGCGCAGGGTGGTGACGGTGTCCTCGGCGTCGAGGCCGAGGCGCATGTTGAGCTTGACGCGGCCAACCGCGCTGAGGTCGTAGCGCTCGCTGTCGAAGAACAGGCCGTAGAACAATGCGTCGGCGGTCTCGCGCGTCGGCGGCTCGCCGGGGCGCATCACGCGGTAGATGTCCGACAAGGCGTTATCGCCGTCTTCGGACTTGTCGGCCTTCAACGTGTTGCGGATCCACGGACCGGTGTTGATGTAATCGATGTCGAGCAGTTCGAGCTGGTCGGTGCCGGCGGCATCGAGCAATTCAAGGTTCTCGGCCGAGATTTCATCGCCAGCCTCGACGTAGATCTGGCCGGTCTTGTCGTTGATCAAATCGTAAGCGGAGAAGCGGCCGAAGATTTCCTCGGTCGGGATGATGAGGTTCTTGAGGCCGTCCTTGGCCGCCTTGTTGGCGAGCCGCGGGCTGATCTTCTCATGACCCTTGAAGATGATCTCGCCGCTGTCGGCGTCGATCACATCGTGGGTCGGCTTCTGGCCGCGCCAATTTTCGGACGCGTACGGGATCTGCCAGCCGTTGGGGCCGCGGACGTAGACCACCTTCTTGTAAAAGGTGTTGAGGATTTCCTCGCTCGACAGGCCAAGCGCATGGAGCAAGGCGGTGACCGGAAGCTTGCGCTTGCGATCGATGCGGACGTTGACGATGTCCTTGGCGTCGAACTCGAAATCGAGCCAGCTGCCGCGATACGGAATGACGCGGGCGGCGAACAAATACTTGCCCGACGAATGGGTCTTGCCGCGGTCATGGTCGAACAGGACGCCCGGGCTACGGTGCATCTGGCTGACGATCACGCGCTCGGTGCCGTTGATGATGAAGGTGCCGTTCATCGTCATGAGCGGCATGTCGCCCATGTACACGTCCTGCTCCTTGATATCGATCACCGACTTGGCTTCGGTATCGGGGTCGATCTCGAAGCTGGTCAGGCGCAGCGTGACGCGCATCGGCGCGGCATAAGTCAGCCCGCGCTGGCGGCACTCGTCGGTGTCATATTTGGGATGCTCGAGCTCGTAGCGGTCGAAATCGAGATGCGCGGTGCCGGCGAAATCCTGGATCGGGAACACCGAGCGAAGGGTCTTCTCGAGGCCCGAAATGTAGCTCGCCGCCGGATCGGAGCGGAGGAATTGCTCATAGCTTTCGCGCTGAACCTCGATCAGGTTCGGCATCTCGCTGATCTCGTGGATATTGCCGAAGATCTTGCGGATGCGGCGGTGCTGATTGGTGCGGGCCGCGGAAGGCACGTCTTTTGCTCTGGTCGCCATGATATTCCCTGCGCTCCGGGCACGCGTCGAAACGCGTCACCCAAGTTGACTGTCGGGCGCTTGCTCCTGGAAATTCCTCGCCATACGTGCAGACCGCTGCGCAGTGTCGGTCGGTGTCCCGGCGAGGACAGGAAAGGCCCCGGACGCACGGTAGCCGTGCGGCGGAGCCACGATGGGTTGGATTTGTTGGATATAGCGCGATCGCGCTGTCGTGCAAGGGGGCGGAAGCAATTGACCGGCGGCGGCGGTTGGTTACCGTGGCGCCGGGGGAATCATGAAAGCATTTGCGTACCGGATCAATCGCCCGACCTACGGCGTGCTGCTGCTCGGCTATGTGATGCTCTATGCGCTGCTGGTCATGACGATGGCCCGGCCACCGGGCGCCGAGCTTGGCGCGATCGTCTTGCTCGTCCCCCGATTGCACGACATCGGCCGATCGGGCTGGTGGGCCGGGGTGCTGGTCGTCGCCGAAATTGCGATCATCGGCATCGGCATGGCCGCGGGCGATGCCGCAGGGATCGAGATCGCCGGCGGGATATTCGTGATGGTGGCGTTGATCGCGCTGATCGCGATCGCCTTCATCCCCGGCCAGTCGCGCCGCAATCGCTGGGGCGATCCGCCACCGCCGGGAATAAGCTTCAAGCGGCCCGAGCGAAACGACAGCTCGCGCGTTAGACGCCGCTTTTGAACTCGTGGACCCCGCAACCCTTATCGTTGGTATGACCCAGATCCACGATTTCCACGCGCACATCTATTACGACCCCGACCAGGTCGACGCGGCCAGGGCGCTGGCGGCGGACGTGCAGCGGCGGTTCGGGGTTCGGATCGGGCATTTTCATCTCGCGCCGGTCGGGCCGCATCCGCGCGGGTCGTGCCAGATGACGGTGCCGACCGCGCAATTCGGCGAGGCCGCGACCTGGCTCAGCGTCAATCGCGCCGGGCTGACGATTTTCGCGCATGCCTCGACCGGGGACGACCTCGCCGATCATAGTCGCAACGTCGTCTGGTTCGGACCGAGCGAGCGGCTCGACCTGACAATTTTCTAAGCTAGACTTGGTTTCTAAAGCTGGACCTGGCTGCCGAGCTCGACCACGCGGTTGGGCGGGAGCGAGAAGAACTCCATCGCCGATTCCGAGCTTTTGAGCATCCACGCGAACAATCGCTCGCGCCACAATGCCATCCCCGGGCGCGGCCCGACGATGATCTTCTGCCGACCGAGGAAGAAGCTGGTGTTCATCATCGAGAACGGCCCGCCGCAATTATCGACCGCGGCGAGAGCGCGCGGGATGTTGACCTCCTCCATATAGCCGTAGTGGAGGATCACGCGGTAGAAACCCTCGCCCTCGTCGGTGCCTTGAGCCCGGTTGGCGGGATCGACCGTCGGCACCGGCTCGACCTTGACCGTCAGGATCAGCACGCGGTCATGAAGCACCTGATTGTGCTTGAGGTTATGGAGCAACGCCGAGGGGATGGTGTCGGCGGTCGACGACAGGAACACCGCGGTCCCGCGCGCACGGTGGGTCGACGGCGCGGCGGACTTGATGAACACCTTCAACGGCACGCTCATCTCGCGCGCATTCTCGCGCATCAGCTCGCGCCCCTTGGCCCAGGTGGTAAGCACGGTGAAGCCGATTGCCGCGATCAGCAGCGGGAACCAGCCGCCGTCGGGAATCTTGGTGATGTTGGAGGCGAAATAGGCCCCGTCGACCAATGCGAACAGGCCGATCATCGCGCCGGCGAACAGCTTGTTCCACTTCCACACCTTGAACACCAACACGCCGAGCATGATCGTGGTGATGATCATCGTCCCGGTCACCGCAATGCCGTAGGCCGAGGCGAGGTTTGACGAGGCCTTGAACCCGACCACCAGCAGGATGACCATCACCAGCAGCATCCAGTTGACGATCGGAATGTAGATCTGGCCGGCGGCCTTCTCGCTGGTGTGAAGCGTCTTGAGGCGCGGGAGATAGCCGAGCTGGACCGCCTGGTGAGTGACCGAGAACGCGCCCGAGATGACCGCCTGGCTGGCGATGATCGTCGCCATGGTCGAGACGATGACCATCGGCAGTCGCGCCCAATCGGGGGCCATCAGATAGAATGGATTGCTGACCGCCGCGGGGTTGCCGAGCAATAGCGCACCCTGGCCGAGATAATTGATCGTCAGGCATGGGTAGACGAGGATCAGCCACGACCAGTTGATCGCCTTGCGCCCGAAATGCCCCATGTCGGCGTAGAGCGTTTCCGCCCCCGTCACCGCGAGGAACACCGAGCCCATCGCGAGGAACGCGAGCTTGGGGTTGAACATGAAGAATTTGACCGCCCACCACGGGTTAAGCGCGCCGAGGATCTCGGGATGCTTGGCGATGTTCACCACCCCGAGCGTGGCGAGAATCGCGAAATAGACCAGCATGATCGGGCCGAAGATCAACCCGACCTTGGCCGTCCCGCGCGCCTGGATCAGGAACAGGCCGATCAGGATGACGATCGAAATCGGGATGACGAAGCGTGCAAATCCCTCATTGACCGTGGTCAGCCCCTCGACCGCCGACAGCACCGAGATTGCCGGGGTGATCATCGCATCGCCAAAGAACAGGCAGGTCGCGAGCACCCCGAGCATGATGATCGGCTTGGTCCATCGCCCGCCGCCGATGCTCCGCTGGATCAGCGCCAGCAAGGCGAAGCTGCCGCCTTCGCCGCGATTGTCGGCGCGCATCGCGACGAACACATATTTGACCGTCACGATCAGCATCAGCGACCAGAAGATCAGCGATAGCACGCCGAAGATATGCAGCGGATCGACCGCCAGCGGATGCGGCCCGATGAAGCTTTCCTTCATCGCGTAGAGCGGCGAGGTGCCGATATCGCCATAGACCACGCCGATCGCGCCGAGCATCAGCACCGGCAGCTTGCCGCCCGGCTGGTGCTCGGTATCCGAATCGAGAATGCCGGGCTCGCCGGATGCTATGGTCACTGATGTCATGGGGGGCATCTGGGGGCGCGGGGCATAAAGATTCCATGTGGAACTGCGCGGCTCGCCGTCAGGACACCATGAAAATCATCCGATTGCACTCGACGAAGCGACGCCGAGGTCGCACTTTGCAGCGATGGAAAACATTGGCTTCAAGTCGATCGACGATCGCGACCCGGGATTGATCGCGCTGATCCGCCCCTATCTCGAGGCGCTGCTGATGGTTGCTGCGGCGACTCTCGCCGGACTGCTGATCGAGCCGCGCTTCGGCAATTCACCGGTCGACCTCCTGTTCATCCCGCCGGTGCTCGCCGCCGCCACTTTCTACGGCTTGAGCCCGGCGTTGGTCGCGGCCTTCGCCTCGGCATTGAGCTTCAATTATTACTTCACCCAGCCGATCCACACCTTCCGCATCGACAAGCCCGAGGACATCGTCACCGTGCTCGTGCTGTTCATCGTCGCGGTCGTCACCAGCCAGCTCGCCGCCCGCGTCCGCGGCCAGGCGCGGCGGGCGGATGCCAATGCCAACCGCAATGCGACCATCGCCGGGGTTGCGCACAACCTGCTCACCTGCCGCACCAAGCAGGAGATTGGCGACGTGGCGTGCAAGGAAATCGCACGGGTATTCGATTGCAATGCGGCTCTGCTGTCGGGCCTGCCGACACCCGAGCCGATCGCGCAGGCGCCGGGCCATGCCGCGATGACCTTGAGCGACATCGCCGCTGCCTTGGCGACGCTGACCAGCGGCGAGCCCGCGGGGCGCGGCACCAACCGGCTCGATCCCGCCGACTGGCTGTTCTTCCCGGTGCGCACCGAGCAAGGCGTAGTCGCCGCAATGGGTCTGGCGCGCGACGACGGCACGCCGGCGCTGACCGACGAGCAGAAGCCGCTATTGGTCAATCTGCTCGACCAGGTCGCGCTCGCGCTGGGCCGGATGCAGGCCGAGGCCGAGATGCAGGATTTGAGCGGGCTGCGCGAGCGCGACCGGCTGCGCGGGGCGTTGCTGTCGTCGGTCGGGCATGACCTTCGCACCCCGCTGACCGCGATCATCGGCGCGGCAGGCGAATTGCGCCGTGACCGCGATGCCGATCCATTGGTCGGGACGATCGCCAGCGAGGCGGCCAAGCTCGAGCGTTACATCACCAACTTGCTCGACATGGCGCGGATCGAGGCGGGTGCGGTCCGGCTTCATACCGAGGCGGTCGACCTGGTCGACGCGGTCGGCGCAGCGCTGCGCGATCTCCAGCCGGCGATGGGTGGGCGCAAGATTGCGGTGAAGCTTCCCGCCGATTTGCCGTTGGTCAGGCTCGACCCGCATCTGCTCCATCATTGCGTGATCAATCTGGTCGATAATGCGCTTCGCCATTCGGCCGCCGACGCACCGATCGAAATTCGCGGGGCGAGCGGGGATGGCGGGGTCGAACTGGCCGTCGCCAATGCCGCCGCGGTTGATCCGGGGGCAGCCAATTTCGATTCCTTCCGCGACATTTCCGGTTCGGACACCAAGGGCGGCACCGGGCTCGGCCTCGCCATCGTCAAGGGCTTCGTCGAGGCGATGGGCGGGACGGTTGTGATCGGCCCCGATGAAGCGCTCGGCGGGATCAAGGTGGCGATGCGCTTCGGCCCGAGCCTGACGGTCGCGGGATAATGCCCGCCAAGGCGCCCAAGATCCTGATCGTCGATGACGAATCGCAGATCCGCCTGCTGCTGCGGACGACGCTGACCCGCGCTGGTTACCAGGTGGTCGAAGCATCGAACGCGCGCGAGGCGTTGGCGGCGAAGGCGATCGACAAGCCCGAACTGATCCTGCTCGACCTCGGCCTGCCCGATCGCGACGGGCTCGAACTGGTCGAGGCGCTGCGCCGCGATTCGCCAGCACGGCTGATCATCGTGTCGGCGCGCGAGGACATCGAGCAGAAGGTCGCGGCGCTCGACCTGGGGGCGGACGATTATGTGACCAAGCCGTTCGACACCGAGGAATTGCTCGCCCGGGTCCGCGCCGCGCTTCGCCAGCAACTCGCGGGGGAGGCCGAGCGGCAGGTGGTCGAGGTCGGCGCGCTGACGATCGACCTGCTCGGGCGGACGGTCCACCGCGACGGTGCGGAGGTGCATTTGACGCCCAAGGAATGGATCGTGCTGGCCGAGCTCGCCAAGGCGCCGGGCCGAGTCATCACCCACCAGATCCTGCTTCGCACCGGCTGGGGCAAGGCGCAGGAAAACCAGACCGAATATCTCCGCGTCCTGATGCGCGCGCTGCGCCAGAAGCTGGAAGCCGATCCGTCGCAGCCCCGGATGCTGATCAACGAGCCGGGCGTGGGGTATCGGTTGATCGGGGCCTGAACGGAAAAAGGGCGACCCCTTGCGAGGCCGCCCTTCCCATCCGCAGGCGCTTCAAGACACCCACGAAATTCTCAGACCTGGATCCCGGCCTTCGCCGGGATGAGTCCGCGCGCGCCAAAGGCGCGCTGGCTTACTTAAGCTCGACGGTGCCGCCGGCTTCTTCGATCTGCTTCTTGATCTTCTCGGCTTCTTCCTTGTTGACGCCTTCCTTGATCGCCTTGGGGGCGGATTCAACGAGGGTCTTGGCTTCGCCAAGGCCGAGGCCGGTGAGGGCGCGGACTTCCTTGATGACGTTGATCTTCTTGCCACCGTCGCCGGTGAGGATCACGTCGAACTCGGTCTGCTCTTCGACAGCCGGGCCAGCGGCAGCGGCAGCCGGCGCAGCGGAAACGGCAGCGGCGGCCGAAACGCCCCAACCTTCTTCGAGCATCTTCACGAATTCAGCCATTTCGATGACGGTTAGCTTTGAAGCGTCGTCATACATTTTCTTCAGATCAGCCATTTTCTACTCCTTGCGGGGCTCGCGGCCCCGGGTTTGATGCGTTGAAAGTTTGTTATGCAGCCTGCTGCTGATCGACCCGCGCCTGCAGGACCCGCGCAAAACTGGATGCGGGTTCTACAAGTGTGCGAACGAACTGGGTTGCAGGAGCCATAAACGTCGCGAGCAGCTTGGCCCTTAGCTCATCGAGCGAGGGAAGTGCTGCCAACGCCTTGATCCCGTTCACGTCGAGAAGGGTTTCGCCCATTGCACCGCCGACGATTTCGAATCGGTCGTTGGTCTTGGCGAAGTCCACTGCGACCTTGGCGGCCGCAACGGGGTCGATCGAAGTGGCCAGAGCGGTCGGACCTGTAAGCAGGTCGCCGATCGGACTATACTTCGAACCCTCGAGCGCGATCAGGGCAAGGCGGTTCTTCGCGACCTTGAACTGGGCACCGGCATCGCGCATCTTCAGACGCAAGTCGGTGGACTGGGCCACCGTCAGGCCGAGATTGCGGGTGACAACCACCACGCTGGTCTCGCTGAAGACATTCTTGAGCTCGGTAACCAGATCGGCCTTTTGCGAACGATCCATGCCATACTCCTAACCATTCCACCGGCCGGACCATCCGACCAATGGGCGGGCACAATCGCGCAAACGATTGTCCCAATATGTCCGGGGGGCTGGATCGATGGCGCTGCTAGCAACGCACGGCGGAGAGGCGCATCAGCGCGGCCCGCTTGATTCCGTTCCCCGTCTAGGTCGCAGATTAAGAGGGAAGCCCTCAGCGACTGTCTCGGACGAGTGCGCACCGGCAAGCCGGGTCGCGTGGCAGCGCCTATACCGTAACTGCGCCGCGATTCAACCCGCGATGAGTCGATGCTTGACAAAGCGCGCGCGGGCGGGCCTCCATCCGGGCTTGGTTGCGGGGAGCGGGTGGATGATCCGTCGCTTGTTGTTAATGGCGCTGATGATGCTGACTGCGATCCCCGCGCCGGCGCAAACCGTACCCGCGCGGATCGTCGCGGTGGGTGATCTGCATGGCGACTTTTCCGCGTGGATCGACATTGCCCGCGACGCCAAATTGGTCGATCCGGCCAATCATTGGATCGGTGGCAAGACGGTCCTCGTCCAGACCGGCGACATGGTCGATCGCGGCGCCGACAGCCTCAAGATCATCCGCCATTTGATGCAGCTCGACGGCGAGGCCAAGCGCGCCGGGGGGCGGGTGATCGTGCTGATGGGCAATCACGAGGCGATGCAGGTGATCGGCGATTATCGCTATGTCACGGCGGGCGAATATGCCGCCTTTGCCGACCACCAGAGCAAGGCGCGGCGCGACGCCGCCTTCACTGCCAATGCCAAGGTGATCGTCGATTATTACCGTGTGAAGGACCCGTCGCTCAGCCCCAAGGCGATCCGCGCAATGTGGATTGCCGATACGCCGCTCGGCAAGGTCGAGCATAATACCGCTTGGGCACCAGCGGGTGAGCTCGGGCGCTGGGTGGCGACGCTGCCGGCGGTGGCCAAAGTCGGCGACACCTTGTTCGTGCATGGCGGGATCAGCGCCAAATATGCACTGGTGCCGCTGGACGAAATCAACCGCCGCGCGCGCGCCGCGATCGTCGCCGACGATTCGAGCGACGACGCGATCATCAACGACCAGATGGGGCCATTATGGTATCGCGGACTGGTGCTTCGCGGCGGCGATGACGGGATCCCCGCGGCCGGCCGGCCGACGATCGACAATGAGCTGGCGTCGGCCCTGGCCGGGCAGGGCGCGAAACGGATGGTGATCGGCCATACCCCGCGGCTGGCGGGCGTCGGGATCCTCCACAACGGCACGTTGGTGCAGATCGATACCGGCATTTCGCGTTATTATCATGGCGCGCTCGGCTGGCTCGAGATCCTCGGTGACAAACTCATCCCCCATGCAGCAAGCAGGAGTGTGCAATGAAACTTGCAATTCGATGTGCATTGGCCCGATTTGCATTGGCCGCACTGGCGCTCGTCGCCGCGCCTTCGTCCGCCGCCCCGCCCGAACCGGCCAAGCCTTTGTTCGCGTCGGACGAGGTGATCCACATCACCATCAAGGGCCCGGTCGATGCACTGGCGCGCGGCGGGCCGGATTCGCGCAATGTCGTGCCCGGCACGATCGGCGTCAACGGCAGCCAGGATGTGCTTCCAATCCAGCTCGCGCTGCGCGGGATCACCCGGCGCGAGCGCGACGTGTGCCAATTCCCGCCGCTGCGCGTCGTGTTCACCGCGCCACCGCCGGCGGGATCGTTGTTCGCCGGGCAGCACAAGCTCAAGCTGGTCACCCATTGCCGCGCGGCGGAGGCGTTCCAGAATTACCTGCGGCTCGAATATGCGACCTACAAATTGTACAACCAGCTGACGCCGATGAGCTTTCGCGCGCGGCTGGTGCAGGTCGATTACGTCACTGCGGCGGGCTCACCGATCATTTCGCGGATCGGGTTTTTCCTCGAGCCGATCGACGATGTCGCGCGCCGCAACGGGATGCGCGAGGCCAAGGTCGGCGAGCGCATCCCGGTGGCGCAGCTGAGCCCGCCCGATGCGGCGCGGGTCGGGCTGTTCGAATATATGGTCGCCAATCTCGACTGGGCGATGCAGGCGGGGCCGCCGGGCGATAGCTGCTGCCACAATTCGCCATTGATCGGGCCGCAGGGCGGGGCTTCGGCGACGCTCTACCCCGTTCCCTACGACTGGGACTTTTCGGGGCTTGTCGATACGCCGTACGCGGTCGCGCCGGACGCGATCAACGTGGCGAGCGTTCGCCAGCGGCGCTATCGCGGTTTCTGTCGCCACAATGCCGAGGCTTTGGTCGAGATGGCGCGGATGCGGTCGATGCAGCCGGCGCTGATGGCGAATTACGCCGCTGTCCCCGGGCTCGATCCGAGATCCGCGTCAAAGGCGACCGCGTTCCTCGGCGGCTTCTTCGCCGACATCGCCACCGACGCAGGTGCCCAGGCCAAACTGTTCAAGACCTGTCTCTAGCTCAGCCCACCGGCGGGGGATTGGCGTCGGGAACGGCTTCGGCGGCGGTCGGGGGGCCCCCAACTGCCACATTGGCGACCGGCGCGCTGGCCGGGCCCTTGAGCGGATCGAAGTCGGTCATGTAGCGCTTCATCCCCTCGCGCTCGCCATATTCGGTAATCCACAGGATGACGAAGCAGATGTTGAACGCCAGGCTCATGACGAACGCCAGCTCGACCGCGCCGATCCCCGATGACAGGCCGATCCCGACCGACAGCAAGATGTAGAGCGCGTCGCCCGAGCTTTTGAGGCTGTTCTTGAACCGCACCGCCCCGGCGATCCCGCCAAGCGCGAACGCCAGCGCCAGGCTGCCCTGGACCACCACCACGATCGAGGTCACCACCACCGGCAGGATCAGGATCGAGCTGATCAGCGACTGGTCATATTCTTCCGAAGTGCGGGTCGCCATATAGACCCAGCTGACCGGGATCGCGGTGACCAAAGCGCCGAGGATCGCGACCGTCATCCAGCCCAGGCTCTGGCCCAATGTCCGGACCTGCGCCTCGGCCGCGGCGGCCTTGAGCGAGCTCGACTTGCTGGCGTCGGTGATGAGGTGCTCGGCCCCGCCGATCGGCAAATAATGGCGGATGTCGGGCCAAGCGGTCAGCACCAGCCACACGCCGGCGATGATGACGAGATAGTAAATGATCAGCTTCGAGATCAGCTTGGTCGCTGGCATGGATGCCCCCCACGATGGCGTTTAAGCGGTTATTGCTAGGCCAATCTTGCGCTTGCGCAAGAGGCCCAATGATGAGCCAATCTTGCGCTTGCGCAAGAGGCCGGATCAGGTCGTGAGCGCCACCGGATAATTGGCGATCGGGTTCAACACGCCATATTTCTCGCGGCGCGGTTCGTTGGTCAGGCCGGGCCAGTCGATGTCGGGGGTCGGAAGCTCGGTATCGGGCAGGCGGTCGAGCAGGTCGCGCAGCAACGTCAGCCGCCCGACCGACTGGTCGTTGAAATCGACCAGGGTCCACGGTGCCCAATCCGTGTGGGTCGCGGCAAGCATCTTCTCGCGCGCGTCGGTGTAGGCGTCGTAGCGGGTGCGCGATTCGATATCGATCGGCGACAATTTCCACCGCCGGCGCGGGTTCTTGAGGCGGTTGGTGAAGCGTTCTTCCTGATGCTCCTGGTCGACGCACAGCCAATATTTGAACAGCAGCATGCCATCCTCGACCAGATGCCGCTCGAATTCGGGGGTCGCGCGGAGGAAGGCTTCGGCCTGGTCCTCGCTGCAATAACCCATCACTTTTTCGACCCCGGCGCGGTTGTACCAGCTGCGGTCGAATAAGGTGATCTCGCCCTTCGACGGGAAATGCTCGGCATAACGCTGGAAATACCATTGGCCCTGTTCGCGCCGCGACGGGGCGGACAACGCCACGACCTTGCACTGGCGCGGGTTGAGGGTGCGCGCGAACATGTCGATCGAGCCGCCCTTGCCGGCGGTGTCGCGGCCCTCGAACAGGATGACGACGCGCTGGCCAGTCTCCTGGATCCAGCGCGCGGCGTCGCTCAATTCCTTGGTCAGCGGATCGAGCGCGGCTTCATATTGCTGCCAGTTGAGGATCGACGCGCCGCTCATCCGCGCACCACCGGGTCGGCGAAGGTGAAATTGACCGGCCGGGACTCGCCGGCACCGTCAAACGCCTGGTCGGCGAACGGGCCATCGGGGTCGACCCAGTGCAGGAACAGGTGCGCCGACCAGGCATTGGGGTTGGGCTTGGTCCGCCCATGGCGATGATCGACCCCGCGATAGGCGACCGCATCGCCGACCCCCATCGCCATTGCCAGGCTCTGCTCGGTGCCGAAGTCGTCGGAATAATGATCGTCGGGACCGTCCGCGCCCGCCGCGCCGACCTCGAGCGCCCACGGCACGTCGTCGCTATAATCGAGGGTCAGCGACAGGCTATGCTCGCACGCCGGGCGATCGCGGTGGACGCGGCAGATGTCGCCCTCGCGATAGATGCGGAAATAATCGTAGGTCGGGATCAGCCGCTGCCCGGTGACGATCTCCATCGCCGGGGTCAGCGCCCACAGGAATGCCTGCATCGGCGGATAGGCGTTGCCGTAAATATCGACCGCCGGACGGTTGAGGATCTCGATCGTCTCGGTCGGCGGGGTGATCGGGCCGGGCGGCATGTCGGCCTTGAGCTTGGCCATCAACGCGCGCGCGACCCCGCGCGGCACCATCTCGCGCACCAGCGCATAGCCATCCCGGCGGTAATCACCCTCGATCTCCATGGGGCCTGATTAATCGGAGTTGGGCGAGGCGTCGAGTGCCGCGAGTCTGGCCCGCAAATAAGCGAGCGAGGAGTCGCGTTTGTCCGCCGCCTCGAGGGCTCAGGAGGTGCGCGGGTGCTTTGCCGTCCCAGCGGTACTCCTGCGAAGGCAGGAGCCCAGACCGCCGCACGGGCGCTGAACAAGGCCAAAGCGCGGGTCGTAGGGCTGTCTTCACTGGCCCCCGAGATGGGACTCATTCAAACCTTAATTGAATATTCACCGTAGCGTCATCGACGCGTGCGAGGTCGGCTGCGCGTCGGGGAGAGTAACTAGCCTCTCCCTGTAGCTTTCATTTGGGGTTGAGGAGTTCGGAAGCCGACTGGTTTTTGAACGAGAGCCCCCCTGTCTCGATGCCGTCCAAGGGGATCATTGTCATGAAGAAGCTTCTGCTCACAGCTGCTGCCGTTGTCGCGTTTGGCGCCGGCTCGGCCCACGCCCAAACGGTCAGCAATTCAAACAGCGGCTCGACCGTCGGGCCTCTTTGCGGCTGGCCATATCAGGGGGGCGGCTGCCAAACCGTCTTCATCGGGGAGAGCTTCACCGCTCCTGCCACCGGCAGCCTGACCAACCTCCAGTTCACTTTGTCTGGCGGGTCAACGCTGACATCGGTCCAAGCCTTCGTTTACGCTTTGAACGGTCCGCTCGCTACGACATTCGTGCCGGGTGCCGAGATCTGGCGCAGCGCCGCCGTCGCGGGCGCTTCGGGGTTGCTCAATTTTAATCCGACCGGCGTCGCGCTTACGGCGGGCCAGAACTATGTTGCGTTCCTTGGCACCTACTATACCACCGGCACGGGTCAGGCGACCGTCTCGTCCTGCAACCCGTTCGGCGGTGGCGCTTGCGCTGTCTCGAATGCGAACCCGAACTTGGGCCGGGCGATCACCGGGAGGGCTCTCGGCGCGAATCTTGATGAGCTGACTTTCACTCAGGTCGTCAATGGATCCCAGGATCTGACTTTCTCGGCGACCATCACTGCAGTTCCGGAGCCTGCCAGCTGGGCGCTGATGATCGCTGGCTTCGGATTCGTCGGCGGCGCAATGCGTCGCCGCGCTCGCATGTCCGCTACCCGCGTCTGAAAACAATCCGGCACCGGACGTTGGAGGCGCCGTCAGTGGAGACGCTGGCGGCGCTTTCTATGTTCGGTTTCCACTCAAATCGGACATTGGCTCCGACCAGCACCCCCCGATCGCAAAAGGCAGGCAGTATCGCGTCGCAAAAATCACTCGCTATGTAGGATTTCGCCTGCTTGGCTCGGTGCGGCTCTTTTTCATTGTCGGAAAACTACCTGAGTCGCGTCACGCGCGCGTTGGGCAGACGGGCGCTTCCGTGAACCGCCACGCGTGGTAACGGTGACAGCTACGGCAATTTCCGGACCTGGTCGGGCGATCATGGTCACTGTGAACATTTGTGAAGATTGGGCTGCCGTAGGGTGTGGCCGGGCGCAAAAAAAGGGCGCGGATTGCTCCGCGCCCTCGATTGAAGACATTCCCTCCCCCGCTCGCTTAGGGCGAGTCGACCCCTCCCGCTCTGGCGGGAGGGAATTAGAGGGGTCAGACGCCCGCGATTTCTGCGGTGTCGAGGCGGACGCCGGGGCCCATGCTCGAGCTAAGCGCGACCTTCTGGACATATTTGCCCTTGGCGCCTGACGGCTTGGCCTTGACGATAGCGTCGAGGAAGGCGTCGAAATTGGCCTTGAGGTCGGCTTCGGGGAAGCTCGCCTTGCCGATCCCGGCGTGGATGATCCCGGCCTTTTCGACGCGGAACTCGACCTGGCCGGCCTTGGCCAGGCGAACCGCTTCGCCGACGTTGGGCGTGACGGTGCCGAGCTTCGGGTTGGGCATCATCCCCTTGGGGCCGAGCACCTTGCCGAGACGGCCGACGACACCCATCATGTCGGGGGTGGCGATGACGCGGTCGAAGTCGCTGCGGCCGCCCTGGATGGCTTCCATCAAATCTTCGGCGCCAACCACTTCGGCACCGGCCTTGGTGGCTTCCTCGGCCTTGTCGCCGCGCGCGAACACCGCGACGCGGACGTCCTTGCCGGTGCCCTTGGGCAGGTTGACGACGCCGCGGACCATCTGGTCGGCGTGGCGCGGGTCGACGCCCAGGTTCAATGCGACTTCGATCGTCTCGTCGAACTTGGCGGTGGCGAGACTGCGGACCAATGTGATCGCTTCCTCGACACCATAATTCTTGTTCGAATCAACCTTGCCGTCGAGTGCCTTCAATTTCTTGGTGAGCTTGGCCATGGTCTTAACCCTCCACTACCTGGAGGCCCATCGCGCGAGCGGAGCCTTCGATGATCCTGGTTGCTGCCTCGATGTCGTTGGCATTGAGGTCCTTCATCTTCATCTCGGCGATCTCGGCGAGCTGCGAGCGCTTGATGTTGCCGGCGCTGATCTTGCCCGGTTCCTTGGAACCCGACTTGAGCTTGGCGGCCTTCTTGATCAGGAAGCTCGCCGGCGGGGTCTTGGTGGTGAACGAAAAGCTGCGGTCGGCGTAGACGGTGATCACGGTCGGGATCGGCATCGCCTTTTCCAGATCCTGCGTGGCGGCGTTGAACGCCTTGCAGAATTCCATGATGTTGACGCCGCGCTGACCCAAAGCCGGCCCGATCGGGGGCGACGGATTGGCAGCGCCCGCGGGCACCTGCAGCTTGATGTATCCGGTAATTTTCTTGGCCATTTAAATCACTCTCGTTTTGTCTCGCTGGACCCCGGACGAAGACTCCTGGGTTCGACGAAGACGTCGAAGTTTAGCGGTCCAGACGACAGCAAAGCTGCCTCCCGCAATGGATTTCCCTCAGCGATGCTGTGTGGAAGCCACTGCCCCTAACGCAAGATTCCCGAAAAGGGAAGGGTTGGCCGAGCGAAGGCTTGCCAAGCGACCGCGCAATCGGCTCAAACCCGCGCCAAATCGGGGGATGAGCGAATGAGTTACCGTTACGCGGACGACGTGCTGGCCGAGGAAGATGATCTCGACGAGAATTTCATCGTCCGGCATTGGCGCGGGCATCTGTCGCTGACCAAAAGCTGGTTCCTGGTCGGCGGGGTGATCAGCACCATCCTGTTCATCGCGCTGTCGGCGGGGCTGGCGTTATTCTCGACCAAGTCGGACTCGCTGCAGGCGGTGGCGGTGGCGACCTTGCTGTTCTTCCTGCTGTTCGTCGCGGTGCGGACGTGGGCGGTGGTTGGAATCTGGCGATCGGCGGGCAATCATGCGGCGCGAGGTGGCACGCAGCTATGGGCCAATATCGCGCGCATCCTGCTCGTGCTCGGCCTGATGGGGTCGCTGGTCCAGGCGCGCAATTACTGGTTGATGACCAGCGAATATGGCAAGCTCGCGCTGGGCCGCGACGTGCTTGGCAAGCCGGCCAGCATGACGGTCAGTGCCGACGGCCGGATCCTGCTGATCGATGGCGCGCTGGCGTCGGGATCGTGGCAAGCCTTCCGCAGTTTGATCGACCAGCATCCGGCGGTGAAGGCGGTGCATCTCAATTCGATCGGCGGGCGGATTTTCGACGCCGACAAGATCGCCAGGCTGATCCGCGCCAAGCGTCTCGATACGCAGGTCGTCGATCGCTGCGTGTCGGCTTGCACCATCATCCTGCTCGCGGGGCACGAGCGGATGGCCAACCGACTGGCGAACATCGGTTTTCACCAGCCCGACTTTCCCGGAACGGACGGCGCGATGCGCGCCGGAATGATTGCCGGGAACAGCGAACTCTACCGAGAGGCGGGGATCGCGCAGCCATTCATCGACCGGGTGATGGCGACCCCGCCGGCCAACGTCTGGTACCCGAATTATGACGAACTGATGCAGGCCGGCGTGCTGACCAGCGACGAGGAAATCGTGGTCGGCGGCAAGCCGGCGGACGATCCGGTGGTGCGCGCGGTCCGACGCGAGGCCGAAGGCAGCAAGTCGCAGCTGCCGCTGAGGATCGACGAGATCACGCAATTGGTCGGGGTGACGGCGAAGGGCCGGACGCTGGCGCTCGCCTATCGCGTGTCAGGCCCCAACGATATTCGGAACAATGCCGCGGTCAGGGCGCGGTTGACGCAGGCGGTGATCGCGCAAAGCTGCACCGCGCCGCAAATGCGCCGCTTCGTCGACGCGGGGGCGACGCTGGCGATGACCTATTCGGACCAAGCCGGGACCAAGCTGCTCGGGGTCGAAGTCAGTCATTGCGCATGACGGTGTGCCTCTAGCCTTGGTTGAGCGCGGCCGCCATCGCATCGCGCAGCGCGTCGTGGGTGAATGGCTTGCGCAGGATCGGGCAGGTAACGCCCGACGCCGCCAGTGAATCGCTGTCCCAGTAACCGGTGATCAGCAGGCACGGCAGGCCAGGATGGATCTCGTGCGCCTTGGCGATGACTTCCGCACCATTGAGCCCGGGCATGGCGAAATCGACCAGCAGCAAATCGGGTTTGCGGTTGGATAAAGCGGCCAGCGCAGTGCGGCCGTCGGCGACCGATTCGACGCGATGACCATCGGCCTCGACCATCTGCACCAACGTCTCGCGGACGTCGGCATTGTCGTCGACGATCAGCAGCTTGAGCTTCTGGCCAAGGTCGCGCGTGCGCCCGGCAACCGGGGCCGAGGCGGCGATCGCAGCCTTGGCCGCGACCGGCAGGATAATCCGTACCGTCGTGCCAGTCCCCAGCTCGCTGTCGATTTCGATATGGCCGCCCGACTGACGCGCAACCTCGACCACTTGGGCGAGGCCGAGGCCGGTGCCCGAGCCCTGCGGCTTGGTCGTGAAGAATGGCTCCTGCGCGCGGCGCAGAGTGTCGGCGTCCATCCCGGTGCCGTGATCGGTGACCGAAATGGCGACGCAATTCTGTCCCTTCGCTTCGACCGCCTGCGCCCGAATCGTGACGGTGCCACCCTCAGGCATCGAATCGCGAGCGTTGAGGACTAGGTTTAGCAGCGCCAGCTCGAACTGCACCTTGTCGGTGGCGATCGGCGGCGTGCCGGGGTCGACCGACCAGTCGAGCTTGTGGCGCACCTCGAGGCTTTGACCGGCGAGGCCCGACACGTCGTCGAGCGCCCGGGCAACGTCAACCACCGCGATCTCGAGCTTCTGGCGGCGGCTGAAGCTGAGCAATTGCGAGGTCAGGGTAGCGGCGCGCTCGGCGCTTTCCAGCGCGCCCTTGGCGAAGCGCTTCTCGCGCGCGTCGAGGTTCGGCGACTGGTTGAGCCGGTCGAGCGCGCCGACGATCGGGGTCAGCAGATTGTTGAAATCATGCGCCATTCCGCCGGTCAGCTGGCCGAGCGCCTCGAGCTTCTGGGTTTCCTGGATCCGGCGGGTAAGGGTGCGGGTGTTGTCGATCTGGCGCCGCGCGACGAGGTAGAGCAGCAGCGCGAGCAGCAGGCTCAGCAGCACCGCAATCCCGATCGCAATTCGGAACGCCAGCGCCGGATCGTCGATCCTCTGGGCCTTGAGCGCGACATGGGCCTTCCAGTCGGTGACGTCCGAACCGACAAAGGTGGTATAATTTTTGGCGCCCTCGAGCGTCGTCCCCGAATAACTGCCCTGCCTGGCGGCCAATGCGGATGCGCGCTGGAGCGTGGCCGAGCCTCTGTTGGCGAACCGTTCCGAATCCTTCAATGATCGGGCAATGAACCGGCCTTCGCGGTCGGCCAAGGCGCTGACTGCATATTGGTCGCGGGCGACCGGCAGCAAGCGAAGGAAAATGATGTTGGGGATGTAGAGGTGAAGCGTTCGCGCGCTCCCCATCCGGTCGACCAGCCCGCGGCTGACGACGACACAATGACAAGTCGCGGTTTTGACCAACGTCACCGAATACGCGCCGGGGGTCAGGAAGGGCCCCGGCACCGGCCCGGCTGCGGCTTCGTCGAATAGTCGTTGCCTCGACCGATTATCGTCCAGCGCAGCGCCGGAGAAACGTGTGCTCGCGGCGAGCAAATTACGAATCTGGCTGACTGCGGTCTGGGCATTGCCCGAGCGAATCGCCTCGTCGACCGCGAATGCCTTGCTCACGGCCAGCGCTTCGCCCAGCACCGCGTCCGACCGCGCCATGACCAATTGGGAATCGGTATAGGCCTGGCCCTGCAACGCGCGCTGCTCGTTTTGCGCGTCGAACGCGTAGCGAAACGACACGAACAGGAAGAAGGGCAAGGCCGCAATCAGCAGGAACAGCCAGATGGAGGAGCCACGGTCGGTATTCAAGGCAGTGCAGCTCCTTTTGCAATTCGCTAGAATCGATCTTCCACGCGCGCAACCTACAATGGAGCAAAAGCAGGATGTGAATCGTCGGGTAGAAACGTTACTGACACCGAAACGATCCGCTAGCCTGAATGACCGACACTGCATTATCTGTCGATCCCGCATAGGTCGCCGCGCGCAATGCGCTGCGCGATCATGACGTGTCGTTCCGGTCGATGGCCGATGCGCTCCCGCAGATGGTGTGGTCGACTTTGCCCGACGGATTCCACGATTATTACAATTTGCGCTGGTATGAATTCACCGGCGAAGTCGCAATCCGCACATCCGCCGACGGTGATGACGTGACGATCGATTGGGAAGAGCGCGGTGGACCGGCGCTGGAGGGAGATCCATCGCGGGCTGGCTTTGGTACCAAATTGATGGAGCTGAGCGTCGTCAATCAGCTGGGCGGATCATTCGATCGCGATTGGCAGCCCGACGGTCTTGCCGCAACGATCACGGTTCAGCGCCAGCGGATTGCGCGCCAGGCCTAGCCGAAAATCTTGAGCGCGGCTGGCGGATCGACCGCTTTGCCTTGGCGAACACCAAGTGCATAATTGACCGCGCATCTGACGGTTTCGGGATCGGTCGGTTTGGTCAGCACGCCGATGGTGATGGCGATTCCATCGCCGAGCATCCGCGGGTTGGCGGTCATGAACAGGACAGTGACGCCCTAGTCGCACAGCAACTTGCCGATTTGCGGGCCAGTCGGGCCATCGCGGAGATTGAGGTCGACCAGGGCAAGTTCGATCGGCTCGCTTAGATATTCTTCCACGGTGGTCAGGTCGGGTGCGATACCGACCGGCTCGCAACCGGAGTCGAGCAGGATCGACTCAAGCTCCATCGCCACCAGCCTTTCGTCTTCGACAATGAGGATTTTCGGGGTCACCGGCTTTGTCTTTTTCGCATAAAAGGGTGCGAACAGAACCTCGAAATGGCAATCTCGTTCCCTCAAAATGGGGCTTTGAAGCGGAAAATAGTTCGTTAATGCAACTCGATCAGCGACTCCTCGTTAAGTTCGCATGTTCAGTGCTCCGCAAGACCGAGATCACCCGCTGGCCAAACGATTTGCCGCGTTCATCGGCGATCCCCAATTCCCCTGCGTCGGTGCCAAGGCGGCGCTCAACCGCGACGGCATGCGCTTCGTGGTGGCGCGCGATTTCCGCTCCGGATGGGACGATTTGCGAATCATGCCCAGCCTGCTTGACCTCGCCCAATCCTACCGCGCCGACCCAATCCCCTTCCAGTCGCTGGTCGTGATTTTTGAAACCGGCGCACCATCCGGCGAAGCCGAATTCGAACGGGGATTATGGGCCCGCCTGCAATCGCTCAGCGACAAGGACCAATGGCTCGGCCAACCCGCTGATCCGCGCGTCAAGCATGACCCCGACGACCCCCATTTCGCGATGAGTTTTGGCGGCGAGGCGTTCTTTATCGTCGGGCTTCACCCCAGGTCGAGCCGCCCGGCGCGGCGGTTCGAGACGCCGGCGATGGTGTTCAACCTGCACGACCAGTTCGAGCGGCTGCGCGCCGAGGGACGGTATGACAAATTGCGCGGGACCATCCTGCAGCGCGACGAGCGGCTGGCCGGATCGATCAATCCGATGCTCGCCAAGCATGGCACGATCAGTGCGGCACGACAGTATAGCGGGCGCGCAGTGTCGGACAATTGGGAATGTCCGTTTTCGGGCCGGTCGGACGCTCAAGATGCCGCATGAAATTGCGCCTCGCAGCGGGGCCGCGATCATGTTGGACGCTGGCCAGCGGCTGTCGGTGATCGACCCGCTTGGCGGGCAGGTGGCCGACCTGCTGGCGTTCAACCGCGACGACGTCGGCGAGGTGATCAGCGCCGGGCGGACGATCGATTATGCCAGCCGGATTTACCTCACCACTGGCGATCCGCTCTATTCGAACCGCTCCAACGTGATGCTCGACATCGTCGAGGATGACGTCGGGCGACACGATTTCCTGCTCACCCCGTGCAGCAAGGAGATGTTCCGGATCATCTACGGCGATAGCAATCCGCACCGCGGATGCTTCGGTAATCTGGCGGCGGCGCTGGCGCCATATGGAGTCACCGACGACATGATCCCGACCGCGTTCAATTGCTTCATGAACGTCCCGGTCGATGGCGATACCGGAGAGATCAAGGTCTTGCCGCCGCTAAGCAAGGCGGGCGACCGGATCGTGTTCGAAGCGAAGATGGACCTGATCATCGGGCTGACCGCTTGCTCGGCGCTGCAATCGAACGGCGGGTCGTTCAAGCCGATCCACTGGGACGTGGTTTGAACACGCTCGCGCTTGCGCCGCCATTCCCGATCGCGCTTGCTGCTCCGCCCTGGGCGCGGTGGCGAGTGGCGGTGGCGTATCGCTGGCGGCACGGGCGCTGGCCCCAACTCGACGCGCCGGGCCGGTTCACCGAATGGGTGCAGTGGCGCAAGCTTAACGACCGGCGGCATTCGCTCGCGTTGCTGACCGACAAGGCGCATGCCAAGGCGATCGCGGAAGTGCGGCTAGGTAGGGCGCGGTCAATCCCGACCTTATGGCTCGGCGAAGTCCTGCCCGAGGTCGCGCCATGGTCGATGCCGTTTATCGTCAAGGCCAATCACGGTTGCGGGCAGTTTGTCGTGGTTCGATGCGCCGCCGATTATGCGCGGGCCAGGGCGGCGGCGATTGGCTGGATCAAGCGTGCATATGGCGGGTGGCTCGACGAATGGCATTATGGCGCTGCGCGGCGGCTGGTGCTGGTCGAACCCTATATCGGCGGGGCCGAACTGCCGATCGACTATAAGGTCTATGTGTTCGGCGGGCGGGCGGCGCTGGTGCAGGTCCATGAAGGTCGTGGGGCGCGGCATCGATGGAGCCAGTTCGACCTCGACTGGCGACCGCTGTCGACCGATCCGATCGCGGTGGAGGCGCCCGCCTGCTTGCCCGAGATGATTGCTTCTGCCGAGGCGATGGGCGAGGGCGAGGCGTTCGTTCGGGTGGATTTCTATTGCGAGGGCGGCGCGCTGAAGTTCGGCGAATATTGCCTTTATCCGGGTTCTGGACTCGACCCGTTCACGCCCGATACGCTCGATGTTGAGCTAGGCGCCTTGTGGAGCCGTGCGGCCTGAGGCGGCGAGCATTTCGGCCATCTTCTGGTGGACCATATTCACCGCCTTCAATGGCCGGATCATGACCTTGAACTCGGCGATGCGCTGGCGGTCATCGGTCAGGCGGATGATGTCGACGCCATTGACCGCGATGCCGTCGATCACGGTTTCAAACTCGAGCACCGCGCCGGTCGCGCTGCGCCATTCGCCGGTGTAGCGGAAGTCGGCGGTGCCCAGGATGGTCATAGCTGCGGCTAGATAAGCGGCGGTGATGGCGCGGCCGTGCTGGGTGGTGTGGACCACCGGGCTGTCGAACGTGACGTCGGGGTCGAGCAAGGCGTGGAGCGCGGCGGGGTCGGGCGATTTGGCGTAAGCGTGCCAAGCGGCGATGGCGGTCATGAACTGGCTCCCTGTTGCTGGTCGGCGGCGGCGCGGTCGGCATTAGAGTCGCTGTCGAGAGAGTCGCTGTCGAGCGCGGACCAGATGGCGGACACCACGACCGACCCTTCGCCGACCGACGAGGCGACCCGCTTGACCGACCCGGCGCGGACATCGCCCACCGCCCAGATGCGCGGGTGCGAAGTGGCGAAAATGGTTGCGCCATTTGCCTCACGTCCCGTCTTGACGAAGCCCTTTGAGTCGAGCTCGACCAGGCCCGACAGCCACTCGGTATTGGGCGCCGCACCGACCATGATGAACACTGCCTGCGTGTCGATTTTCACCGGCTTGCCGTCCTGGTCGATGGTAACCGAGCGCAAATGATCGTCGCCGTCGAGCGACTTGATATGCGAGCGATAGTGGATGGTGATGAGCGGATCGGCGTCGAGCCGGCTGCGCAGGTAATCGCTCATCGATTCAGCGAGGCTGTCGCCGCGCACCAGCAAGTGGATGCGGCTCGCCGAGCGCGACAAATACATCGCCGCCTGACCGGCCGAATTGCCACCGCCGACAATCACCGCCTCGGTCTTGCGGCAGAAGCGCGATTCCGTCTCGGTCGCCGCGTAATAGACGCCGGCGCCTTCATATTTGTCGATCCCGGGGAGCGGCAGGCGACGATATTGGACGCCGGTGGCGACCAGCACCGCGCGAGCGCAGATCTTGAGCTCGTCGTCGAGCGTCGCGCAAAGTCCGTCCGCACTGTCGGCGAGCGCAGTAACGCGGCATGGCATGGCGAAGCGGGTGCCGAACTTCATCGCCTGGACTTGGCCGCGAAACACCAAATCGCCGCCCGAAATCCCGGTCGATAAACCCATGTAATTTTCGATCCGGCTCGAAGTGCCGGCCTGGCCGTCAATCGACAGATCTTCGATCACCAGCGCGCTCAGTCCTTCCGCCCCGGCATAGACCGCCGCCGCAACGCCCGCAGGGCCGCCACCGACGATGAGCAAATCGATGTCGTCGCCATCGCCGGGGTTGAGATCGAGCCCGATCTTCTGCGCGACCTTGAGCGGGGTCGGATCGTCGATCAGCTCGCCCTTGCCGAAGATGACCGCGACCTTGCACTCGATCGCGGCTTTGGCGGCATCCGCGGTGCCGAGTTCGAGCGACTGGAGGGGAATGCGGTTGCGGCTGGCGAAGACGGCCACTGCCTGCACTGCGGGGTCGACTTCGGTGCCGATCAGCACCAGCGCGCTGTCGCCTTCCTCATATTGGCGGCGGCGCCGCACCATGAGTACGGTCAGGATGATGTCCGACATTTCGGGGATGGTGGCCATCAGGTGAAGCAGGTCAGTTCGGTTGACGATGAGGGCGCGCGTGTCCTTCGCGGCGCGCGCCGACAGCGTCCAATTACCGCCACCCAGCAGCGCAAGGTCGCCCGAGAATTGGTTTGGGCCGAGCGTGCTGGCGAGCAAGCGCTCGCCCGAATAGGAATCGATGATCTCGAGTTCGCCTTCCACGACATAGATAAAGCTATCCATCGGGGTGTCGGCCTCGGCGACGATCTCGCCAGCAGCGAAGTGGTGCTCGGTGCCGGTCTCACGCAACAATGCAACATGACCGGGTTCGAGCGGAATGCGCGCCATGGTGCGCAGGTCGCCGGCGATCGATTCCATTGGAACTCCGTAAGCGAGTCGGGAAAATCAGTTAGTCGGTTCGGCGATCCTGGCGCTTGTCCCGATCGCATTGAGCCGCGTCAACGCATCGTTCGACAAGACCAGGCTCGACGCAGCGATATTTTCGCGCAAATGCCCGCGCGACGAGGTGCCCGGGATCAGCAGGATGTTGGGCGAACGGTGCAGCAGCCAGGCCAGTGCGACCTGCATCGGGGTCGCGTCGAGCGCGGTCGCAACGTCGTCCAGCGCGGCCGATTGCAATGGCGAAAAGCCGCCCAGCGGGAAGAACGGGACGTAAGCGATGCCGTCGGCGGCGAGCGAGTCGATCAAGGCATCGTCGCCGCGATGAACGAGATTATATTCATTCTGGACGCAGGCGATGGCGGTGACCGAACGCGCGCGGTCGATCATCTCCGCGCCAACGTTGCTGAGCCCGATATGGCGGACCAGCCCGTCCTGCTGAAGGCGGGCGAGTGCTCCGAGCTGCGGTTCGATCGGATCGTTGCTGCCATGATCGTCCATCCGGCGGAGATTGACGGCGTGCAGTTGATCGAGCCCGAGGCGCTGCAGATTGTCATGGACCGCGGCCACCAGTTCGGCCGGCGACTGCGCCGGATGCCAAGCAGCGTCGTCGCTCCGGACCGCGCCTACCTTGGATACGATCACCAGATCGACGGGATAAGGGTGAAGCGCCTCACGGATTAGCTCGTTGGTGACGAACGGGCCGTAATAATCACTGGTGTCGATGTGGTTGACGCCCGACGCGACCGCTTCGCGCAGCACGGCAATCGCCTCATCGCGGTCGCGCGGCGGGCCGAACACGCCCGGCCCCGCCAATTGCATCGCGCCGTAGCCCATTCGGCGAACGTCGCGGTCGCCAAGGCGATAGGTATCAGTTGGTGCGGCGGTCGAGGAAGTCATTCGCGATGCTCCTGCGTAGAGGAGCATCGCATATGGGGGAAACGCGGACTGGAAATAAGGAGGCGGCGTTACTTAACGCGTTCGACCTGTTCGAATTCGAGCTCGACCGGGGTCGCGCGACCGAAGATGCTGACCGAAACCTTGACCCGGCTGCGGTCGAAGTCGAGTTCCTCCACCAGGCCATTGAAGCTCGCGAACGGGCCGTCGAGTACCTTGACCGCATCGCCGATCTCGTAATCGACCTTGACCTTCTGCTTGGGCGCAGCGGAGGCGGCTTCCTCTCGGGTCGAGAGGATCCGCGCGGCCTCGGCTTCGCTAATCGCCTGCGGCTTGCCGTTCGGGCCGAGGAAGCCGGTGACCTTCGGGGTGTTCTTGACCAGATGGTAGACGTCATCATTGAGCGCCAGCTTGGCGAGCACGTAACCGGGAAAGAACTTGCGGTCCGACGTGACCTTCTTGCCGCGGCGAATCTCGGTGATCTTCTCGGTCGGGACTTCGACCGATTCGACCAATTGGGTCAGGCCCATGCGCTTCGCGTCGGCGAGGATCTGGTCCTTCACCTTGTTTTCGAAGCCGGAATAAGCGTGGATGATGTACCAGCGGGACATGGACGATGCGCCTTGTTGTTAGTCGAGCAGACCGAGGTTGTTAGCCGAGCAGGCCTAGCAGGAATTTGACGAGGGTCGCGAAAAACGCGTCGACCCCGAGGAAGAAAATCGCCAGCAACGTGGTCATGATCATCACCATGATGCCGGTGGTGACGGTTTCCTTGCGGGTCGGCCAGACGACCTTGGACGCCTCGAACCGGACCTGGTTGACGAATTCGCCGACGGATACTTTTGCCACTGTCGTCACACCTTCAAGTTGAAACAGATAGAAAAAAGAGGTCCGCGGCGTGCCGCTGAACCTCGTTGCAGTGCCTTACATTGGTTCGGGTGATTTAGGCAAGGTGCAGCGAATGACAATGGGCCCTAACCTCGATGGGGGCCGTCACGGAGTCAATCCGTGACGTCGATCCTGTGCGCTAAGCGGGAGATCGGCCGGCGTGTGCCGTGCGAGCGCCGTCATGGGCAGTGTTGATCGCCCTCAGAGCGAATCCTTCGATATTCGAGCTAAGCAATAAACCCCGATCATAAATGATGCAGGGATATGCGCCGCAGCGTAGGCAATATATCTGGCGGCCCAATGTTTCTTTATTAAAAGCATGAAGTGAATTACGATGATTGCAAAAAATATAACTATTATGGGTAAGACTGCCCATGTATCTCCGTATTTCGAGTAGGGCGACGTAATTGATGCCCACGCTAACATCATTACATTAAATATTGGCGGCAAATATACTAGATGCGCAAGGATAGATGGCAAGCGAGTCATGGATCAGATCCTAATTCGAAGAAATGGAAATTGACCCCTGATTTCAGGCTGTCCGCCAGGCAACGCTGCGCCATCAGCGCTAAGCAAGCCTAAATCACAATATTTCCAATAGTAAGTGTGCTCAAGGTCACTTGGCACAGACGGTCAAACAGACCATCCCGATCCAGTCTCTGGAAGCCGCGTTTCGCGCTGCTTCGCTGCGCTCGGTGTCTTAGGCTGGCAGGGGCAGGGGGACTCGAACCCACGACCCTCGGTTTTGGAGACCGATGCTCTACCAACTGAGCTATACCCCTAGGCCGAGGTGGCGATTAGACGGGCCGCAGCTTATTCGCAAGCTACGCCGCGACGTCAAACGGGACGATTTCCCCGCTGAGGTACAGGTTGCGGGCTTTGGTACGGCTGAGCTTGCCCGAGCTGGTGCGCGGCAAGGTGCGCGGCGGGACCAGCTCGACCACCGGGGTGATGCCGGTGATCGCGCGGACCCGCTCGCGGATGTCGTCGCGCAAGCGGCTGCGCTCGCCTTCGTCGCTGACCCGGCAATGGACCAGCACCGCGGGGGTTTCCTCGCCGCTCGGGCCGGTGATGGCGAAGGCCGCGATGTCGCCCGACTTGAAGCCGGGCAATTGCTCGACCGCCCATTCGATATCCTGCGGCCAATGGTTGCGGCCGTTGATGATGATCATGTCCTTGGCGCGGCCGACGATGAAGATGTAGCCGCCCGAGATGTAGCCCATGTCGCCGGTATCGAGCCATTTGTCGGCTGACAGGCAGGCGTCGGTCGCTTCGGGATCGCGGAAATAGCCGTCCATCACCGACGACCCGCGGCAGAATAATTTGCCGATCCCGCGTTCGTCCATGACGCTGCCGTCGCCATCGCGGACTTCGACTTCCATCCCGATCACGGGTTTGCCGCAATTCACGATTGCGCGGTAGCGGCGCGGGCGTTCCTGCGCCGGGGTGCCGGCGCCGGAGAGTTCGGATTCCTCGACCAGCTCGAGCCGGATGCCTTCGCCCGGCGGCATGATCGAGACCGCAAGCGTGGCCTCGGCCAGGCCATAGGACGGGCAGAAGGCCCGCGCCCTGAACCCGGCATCAGCGAAGCCATCGACGAACGCCTGCATCACGTCGGGGCGGATCATGTCGGCGCCATTGCCCGCGATCCGCCAGCGCGACAGGTCGAAGCGATCCTCGACCTTGGTGATCGACGACAGGCGGCGCGCGCAAATGTCGTAACCGAAGGTCGGCGAGTAACTGAGCGTGGTGCCGGGGTTGCGGCTGACCAGGTCGAGCCAGGCGAGCGGACGGCGAGCGAAATCCTCGGTCTTGAGATAATCGGCGCTGAGCTGGTTGGCGACCGGCGACAACATGCAGCCGACCAGGCCCATGTCATGATACCACGGCAGCCAGCTGACCACGCGGTCGGTCTCGGCGACTTCCACGCCGACGCCATGGGCGTGAAGATTATCGAGCAAGGCGCGGTGTGTGACCGCGACCCCGTGCGGGAAGCGGGTCGAGCCCGATGAATATTGCAGATAAGCAATCGAGGTTTCGATGTTGGTCGGAAGATCGGCGGTCGATTGCTCGATCGCGGCCAGGCTGTTCCAATCGCGGGCCACGACCTTTTGCTGCGCCGCCGCGACGAGCGAGAAATCGGCGAGTTCGGGCGGGTAGAGGAATAGTTGCGGGTCGCTGCTTTCGAGCATCACCAGCAATTGCGCGACATAGGCCTCGCGCCCGCCGAAGCTGGTCGGGAGCGGCAACGGAACCGGCCACAGCCCGGCATAGACCGCGCCGAAGAAGCAAGCGGCGAATTCAGCCCCGGTCTCGGCCACCAGGGCGACGCGGTCGCCCGGGGCAAGGCCGAGCGTGATGAAGCGGCGGGCGTGGGCCAGCGAATCCTCGCGCAGGGTGGCGTAGGGATAAGCGCGGGTCAGCGTGCCGCGGGCATCGTGAAAATTCATCCCGCGGGTGCCGGTGGCGGCATAATCGAGTGCATCGCCGAGCGTTTCGAAATCGGCGAAACGGCGCTGCAACGTGTCGCGGGTGGGCGTTGCGCCATTGGGGGAAAGGTCGGTCATCGTCGATATTTCTTGGTTAGTTACGACCGGCAGCTGTTTTTGGCTGCGTTGCTTTGCGTGATGGTGGGGGAGTGTGGCACAAACATGGCGATATGCGCGCCCTCCAGCCTCGCCAGCCTCGCCAGCCTCGCCGCCCTCGGCCGCCGCTCGACGAAGCACGATTGAAGGAAATGGCGCTGGCCTATGTCGCGCGATTTGCCACCAGCCGCGCCAAGTTGGGCCAGTATCTGCGGCGCAAAGTTCACGAGCGCGGCTGGGCCAACGACAGTGCGGCGCCGATTGCGGAGATCGTCGAGCGTTTGACCGACGCCGGCTATATCGATGATCCGGCTTATGCCTTGTCCAAGGCGCGGACGTTGGGGTCGCGCGGATTCGGCGAGCGGCGGGTGTCGGTCGAGCTTCGCGCGGCCGGGATCGAGGAAGAAGACGGCGCCGCAGCGCGCGACCTGGCGCGAGACGGCGCGACCGAGGCGGCACTCCGCTTTGCCCGGCGCAAGCGGATCGGGCCGTTTGCGACAACCCCACCCGACCGCAGAGAATCGGACAAGGCTTTGGCCGCGATGATGCGTGCCGGGCACCCCTTCGACCTCGCAAAACAGGTGCTCAGCCTGCCTCCTGATTTCGAGTCGGAGGCGTAACTATCTGACAGCGCGGGGATTCGCAGTTTCATGCCGCAACTATTTTACGATTGCTGATGTCATGGTAAGGAATGACATGCGGCAGACTGTAGAAAGCAAGGCGCGCACCGCCATTTCGCCCGCGTCTGGCGAGCCCACCGCCGCGCATGCCATCCTCCGCGATCATGATGACGACATCGCCGATGATGCTGAAGCGAAAGGCGATCCCTCGTTCGACGACGCCGAAGAATTTGACGATGGCGACGGCATCCGGATCAGCGGTCGGGTGAAATGGTTCGACGCGACTCGCGGCTTTGGCTTCCTGGTCAGCGAGCAGGTCGAGGGCGATGTCCTGGTCCATTTCTCGGTGCTTCGAGACCATGGCCGACGCAGCCTGCCCGAGGGCGCGCTGATCGAGTGCATCGCCGAACAGCAGGATCGCGGCTTCCAGGCGCGGCGGATCATCTCGATCGACCTCAGCGACGCCTTGCCCAGCCCGGTAAGACCCGCCATCCCCGCCGCCGAACGCGCCGACCGCCAGGCCTTGTCCGATGCTGCGGGAACGTTCGAGCCGGTGGAGGTGAAATGGTTCAATCGGGTCAAGGGCTACGGCTTCGTCAATCGCGTTGGCCAGCCCGACGCGGACATTTTCGTGCATATGGAGACGGTGCGCGTGGCGGGGCTCGCCGACTTGCAGCCGGAAGACCAGGTCGAAGCGCGGATCGCGGAGGGTCGCAAGGGCCTGACTGCGGTCGAGCTGCGCCTCGTCTGACCTTGCGCGCATGGTTCGCAGTGCTGCTGCTGGTGCCAGCTGCTTGCCAACCCGCCGGTTCCTCCATGACGCTTGAACGCTCGCCCGCCGGGCTTGAGCAAATTCCGCTGACCATCACTTCCAGCGGCAAGACGCACCGCTTCACCGTCGAAGTCGCCCGCACTGGGCCCGAGCAGGAAACCGGCCTGATGAACCGCCCGTCGATGGACCCCGACCACGGCATGATTTTCCCTTATGCGCCGGGGCGGGGGGTGGCGTTCTGGATGAAGAATACCATGATCCCACTCGACATGATTTTCATCGCGCCGGGGGGCAAGATCTTGCGGATCGAGGACAGTGCGGTGCCCTATTCCCTGGACCCGGTCCCATCGGGCGGCGACGTTGAAGCGGTACTCGAGCTCAACGGCGGCCGCGCGGCGAGCCTTGGTATCCACCATGGCGATCAGGTCGACTGGAAGCGTTGATCGCATGCCACAACGGCGCTAACGGCTCGCCATGGGACTTTTCGCAAATGCTTTCACCTGGTGGAACGGTGCATCGTGGAGCACCGCTCTATTCTCCCGCCGCAACGGCGCCGAAGCGGGCCGCGACGCGGACGGGAACATCTATTTCAGCCACCGCAAGGACCCCGCGCGCCGCTGGGTGATCTATGCCGGATCGAACGACAGCAGCCGCGTGTCGCCAGGCTGGAATGCGTGGCTTCGCGGGACAATCGACGAGGTGCCCGACAAGGCGCTCGAGCGGCGCTCGTTCGAATTGCCGCCCCAGCCCAATTTGACCGGCAGCGACCAGGCGTGGCGCCCGTCAGGGTCGATCCGCAGCGGTGGCCAGCGCCCGGCGGCGACCGGCGATTACAGCGCCTGGACGCCCGACCAGGCGTGACGATCGCGCGGGCCATCGGGCTGGCCGCGATCGGCCTGTCGCTCGCCGCGTGCAGTCGCGGGCCAGACCAGCCCACGGCCGACAACAAGGTCGTCGCCGGAAAACCGCCGCCGGGGATCGACACGGCCGGCGTGACTCCGATGGCCGAGCGCGTCGCGGTCATCGCCTTGCTCAACAAGCGCAACGGCATCGTCCGCGATTTCACCTTGAAGCCGGGCGACGCGGTGCGGGTCAAGGACATCACGATCCGCCTGCGCGCCTGCGATTCGACCTCGCCGTGGGAGACCGAACGGCTGACCGGCGCGTTCGTCCAGCTCGACAATCTGAAGCCCGACGGCAAATGGTATCGGATGTTTTCAGGCTGGCTGTATAAGGAAAGCCCGTCGCTCAACGTGGTCGAGCATCCGGTTTACGACGTGTGGGTCAGGAGCTGCGCGATGACCTGGCCGGGGGCGGCGGAAGCAGCGCCATCGGCGCGGGGCACAAGCAATTCGTCGAGCGCGCCGAAATCGGGCGGCAAGAGATCGTCGGTTGGCGCAACGGCGGCCAATTCGGCGGCGCCCGCCGATGCACCGCCGGCCGATCCGGTGCCGAGCGCGACCGAGAGCAACGCGACATAGGCATCGCGATCGATCGTCACCGCGCCAAGCGAGGCGAGGTGATCGGTCATGAACTGGCAATCGAGCAATTTGAATCGGCCGACGCGCAGGCGAGCGACCAGCCACGCCAGCGCGACCTTCGACGCGTCGGTGCGGGTGCTGAACATCGATTCGCCGAAGAAGGCGCGGCCGAGGCGGACGCCATAGAGGCCGCCGACCAATTCGCCATCGTGCCAGCATTCGATCGAATGAGCTTGGCCGGCAGCGTGGAGACCGAGCGTGGCGCGCTCGATATCGGCGTTGATCCACGTCTCGGGCCGGTCGGCGCAGGCGCGGATCACGTCGGCGAAGGCGGTGTCCCGGGTGACGGTGAACGCATCGCTCCGGACTCGCTTGGCGAGCGAGCGCGATAGGCGGAAGCGGTCAAGCGGGATGATCGCGCGCTCACGCGGCTCGACCCAGAAAATCTCCTCGGCATCGCGGCTGTCGGCCATCGGGAAAATCCCGGCAGCATAACCGCGAAGCAGGATCCGGGGGTCGAGGCCACTCATTACGCCGACCTACAACAGTTCGCGCACCATGTCCTGCGGACGGCAGAGGCGGACGCCGTTGGGGGTTTCCACCAATGGGCGGTTGATCAGGATCGGGTGGGCGACCATCGCGTCGAGGATTTCGTCGTCGCTGGCGTCGGCGAGGGCGAGGTTGGTGGCGAGGGGTTCCTTGGCGCGGAGGCCGTCGCGGGGGGTGAGGCCGGCGCGTTGGTAGAGACGGGTCAGTTCGTCGCGGGTGGGCGGTGTCTTGAGATAGTCGATGACGGTGACGTCGGCACCTTCGTCATTGAGGATTTCGAGCGTCTTGCGCGAGGTGCCGCAGGCGGGGTTGTGGAGGATGGTGACCTTCACGCTTGCTGCTCGTCCAACCATTGCTCGAGCCATTTGATCGTATAATTGCCGCTCTTGAACGCCTCGGTGCGGATGATTTTCTGCTGCAGCGGGACGGTGGTTTTCATCCCCTCGACGACGAACTCCTCGAGCGCGCGCTTCAAGCGCATGATGCATTCGTCGCGGGTGGTGCCGTAGACGATGAGCTTGCCGATCATGCTGTCGTAATAAGGCGGCACGCGGTAGCCGGCGTAGAGCCCGCTATCGACGCGGACGTGCATTCCGCCGGGCGCGACGTAATTCTTCACCAGGCCAGGCGAGGGGGCGAAGGTTACCGGATCCTCGGCGTTGATGCGGCACTCGATGGCATGGCCGTGGAGCACGACCTGGTCCTGGGTGCACGACAGGCCGTCGCCCTGCGCGACGCGGATCTGTTCGCGGACGAGGTCGATGTCGCTGATCAATTCGGTCACCGGATGTTCGACCTGAAGCCGGGTATTCATCTCGATGAAGTAGAATTCGTCATTTTCGTAGAGGAATTCGATCGTGCCGGCACCGCGATAGTGCATGTCGGCCATCGCCTTGGCGACGATCCCGCCCATCCGCGCGCGCTGTTCTGGCGAGATGACCGGCGAGGGGGCTTCCTCGATCACTTTCTGGTGGCGGCGCTGGATCGAGCAATCGCGCTCGCCGATGTGGATCGCATTGCCCTCGCCATCGCCAAAGATCTGGAATTCGATGTGGCGCGGGTCGCCGAGATATTTTTCGAGATAGACGGTGTCGTCGCCGAACGCCGCCTTGGCCTCCGACGCGGCTTGCATCATCGCCGATTCGAGATGGTCCTCGTCCTCGACCACCTTCATCCCGCGACCACCGCCGCCCGACGCGGCCTTGATGATCACCGGATAGCCGACCTCGGCGGCGATGGCGCGCGCCTCGGCGACATTCTCGATCGGGCCGGGGGAGCCCGGGACGAGCGGCAGGCCGAGCTTGGCCGCAGTACGCTTGGCCTCGACCTTGTCGCCCATGATGCGGATATGCTCGGGCTTGGGACCGACCCAGCACAGGCCGTGGCTTTCGACGATCTCGGCGAACTGGGCATTCTCGGACAGGAAGCCGTAACCCGGGTGAACCGCGTCGGCGTGGGTGATCTCGGCGGCCGAGATGATGTTGGCCATATTGAGGTAGCTGTCTTTGGCCGCGGGCGGGCCGATGCAAACCGATTCATCGGCGAGGCGGACGTGCATCGCGTCGCTGTCGGCGGTCGAATGAACCGCCACCGTAGCGATGCCCATCTCATGGCACGCGCGATGAATTCGAAGTGCAATCTCGCCGCGGTTGGCAATCAGCAGTTTCTTGATCGGCATGGGGCTGCTTAGCCGATGACGACGAGCGGCTGGTCGAACTCGACCGGCTGGGCATCGCTGACCATCACCTGGCGGACGGTGCCGGCCTTGGGCGCGAGGATCGGGTTCATCACCTTCATCGCCTCGATGATCATCAAGGTATCGCCTTCCTTGACCGCCTGGCCGGGGGAGACGAACGCCGCCGCGCCTGGCTCGGGCGAGAGGAAGACCGTGCCGACCATGGGGGATTTGACCGCGTCGACGGGGGGAGCGGCGGGGGCGGCTTCGGCGGCCGGGGCGGCGGCAGGGGGCGCGGCCTGGGGAGCGGGCGCATAGGCCATGACCGGACCGGCATCGCGGCGCACCTTGATCTTGCGATCGCCGTCCTCGACCTCGATCTCGCTCAAATCATTGGCGGCGAGCAATTCGGCGAGTTCGCGCAGCAGAGCGCTATCGACCCGCATTTTGTGCCCGTCCTTGCTATCGGCCATCAATCACTTCCTGTCGCTGAAACGAAGCGCGCTCATAGTCAGAGGGGGGCCGCCGCGTCCAGTGCCGATAGGTAGCCGCGGGCGCCCTGGCCCGTGATCACGAGCCTCGCGGCGAGGGCCACGAGATCGGTGTGGCGGAAGGGCTCGCGGGTCGCGGGGTCGGTGAGGTGGACGAGGATGACGGGGGTGGTGATCGCTTTGACCGCATCGTGGAGCGCGACCGAGGTGTGGCTGTAGCCGCCGGGGTTGATGATCACCGCGTGGGCGGCGCTGGCCTGGGCTTCGTGAAGCCAGTCAATGAGGTGGCCCTCGTGATTCGACTGGCGGATGTCGAGGGTCAGACCGAGGCTGGCGGCGTGATCGGTGAGGGTCGCGGCGATGTCGTCGAGCGTCTCGCGGCCATAGATTTCGGGCTCGCGGGTGCCGAGCAGGTTGAGGTTGGGGCCGTTGAGGACGAAAATCGACTTCACCATGTTTGCCTTCGCTGCTGCCGCTACCTATCTGCGCCCTATCCGATATGGCGACAGACAGCATCATACAGGTCAGCATCAATGGCGAGACCCGGCAAATTGCCGCGGGATCGACGATTGCCGTGCTGGTGGCGGACATCGGGCTCGATCCGGCAAGGGTGGCTGTGGAGCGGAATCTGGAGATCGTGCCGCGGTCAACGTTGGCGAGGGTGGAAGTCGCGGACGGCGACGCGTTTGAGATCGTGCATTTTGTCGGGGGTGGGTGAGTGCCGGATAACGCAAACGAGACTTGGACAGTGGCCGGGCGGACCTTCACCTCGCGGCTGATCGTGGGGACGGGGAAGTATAAGGATTTTGCGCAGAATGCGGCGGCGGTTGAGGCCAGCGGGGCCGAGATAGTCACCGTGGCCGTGCGGCGGGTCAACATTTCCGATCCGTCGCAGCCGGTGCTGATGGATTATATCGACCCCAAAAAGATCACCTATCTGCCCAACACCGCGGGCTGCTTCACCGCCGAGGATGCGATCCGCACGCTGCGGCTGGCGCGCGAAGCGGGCGGTTGGGACCTGGTCAAGCTCGAGGTGCTGGGCGAGGCGCGGACGCTTTATCCCAACATGCGTGAAACATTGCGCGCGACCGAGGTGCTGGCCAAAGAAGGTTTCCTGCCGATGGTCTATTGCGCCGACGATCCGATCGCCGCGCAGCAACTCGAGCAAGCCGGGGCGGTGGCGATCATGCCGCTGGGCGCGCCGATCGGGTCGGGGCTCGGCTTGCAGAACCGCGTCACGATTCGGCTGATTGTCGAGGGGGCGAAGGTGCCAGTGTTGGTCGACGCCGGGGTTGGCACGGCGAGCGACGCGGCGGTGGCGATGGAATTGGGCTGCGACGGGGTGCTGATGAACACCGCGATCGCCGAGGCCAAGGACCCGATCCGGATGGCGCGGGCAATGAAACTGGCGGTCGAGGCGGGGCGCGAGGCATATCTCGCTGGGCGGATGCAAAAGCGACGCTATGCCGACCCGAGCTCGCCGTTGGCGGGATTGATTTAGGCGCCGCCTGAACACGCGCCAGTCTGAAGCGAATTGCGACGAGCCGAGCAACCGCGCCCTTCTAGCACCGTTCTTTCCACGTAACTTCCAACGAGGAGAGTAAAATGGGTGAATTCATCGACAAGGTCAAAGGCGAGACCAACGAAGCGATCGGCAATCTGAAACAGAAGTCGACCAATCCCGAGACAGTCGCCGAGGGCAAAGCCCAGGAGAACAAGGGCGAGCTCCAGGAAAAGACCGGTACGGTCAAGGGCGCGCTCGGCGACGACATCTAGGATTCGCCATCGTTGAAGATCGAGGCCGCTCCGGGAAATCGGGGCGGCCTTTTTCATCATCAGATATGCGGAAGAAAGATCATTTTAATGAGCCGCTATTAGTGCCTTCGCCGACTCTACACCGTTAAGGGCTTTCAGGGTCAGTGGGCTGGGCGCTGGGCGATAGTCGGCAACAAGTCGCGCAGCTTGGGCGCGTTGCTCAATACTGAGCTTTTTCTCAAATGACTGTAACCACGTGCGCTGTTCATCGTTCGCGTCGGCCCGATCGGCATAAAGGCGGAAATAAGCTGCGGTCTTGACCGGGTCAGGCTTAATCCCCGGCGCGCCGTTGTAGACCGACGCATAAGTCATAAGTGCACCACTGGTACCTTGCCGCGCTGCCTTTTCGAGCCATTGAATAGCGGTCGCGAAGTCGCCTTTCTGGGCGTAGAGCGCGGCGACGTCCTGCTGGGCCAATGCATAGCCGGCTTTGGCGGCGACCAATTTGTACTTCAGCGCCGCAGTCGAGTCACGGTCGAACACGCCGTCCTGCCCGTCATAGACGCATCCCAATTTGTAGGCGCCGAGTGGATCGCCCGATGCGGCCGCTCGGCGGAAATAGTCAGCTGCTTTGGACTGATCCTTGGTCGCGCCAGTGCCCGTCCAATAGGCCATGCCGAGATGATACATTGCCTCGCCGCTACCGTGCTCGGCAAGCTCTTCAAGTTTCGGGATTAAGGGATCGCGCGCTCCTGCCTGGCTACAAGCCGATAGCATGAACAGTCCTAAGAGAATTACGTTAAGGACTCTCATGAGCGCGCCCGCAATTTCTCGATCGTGGTTTGGTTGCTGATCACCTCGACGTCGGTGATGCAATGGATCAAGCGGATGCCCTTGCGGGCGGTCGCATCGGCCAACGCGGGAGCGAAATCAGCAGTGGTTTCGACCCGGACTGCCCAGCCGCCATAGGCCTCGGCCAGCTTGACGAAGTCGGGGTTGGCAAGGCGGGTGCCGCTGATCCGCGCGGGATAATCGCGTTCCTGGTGCATCCTTATGGTGCCGTAAGCGCCGTTATCGACCAGGATGATCAGCAGGTCGGCGCCATATTGCGCGGCGGTTGCAAGCTCCTGCCCGTTCATCAGGAAATCGCCATCGCCGGCGACGCAGACCACATTGCGGTCCTTGAAGCGCAAGCTCGCGGCGACGGCGGCGGGCAGGCCATAGCCCATCGTGCCGCTGGTCGGGGCGAGCTGGGTCGGCATCACGCCATAGCGCCAGTAGCGGTGCCACCAGCCCGAAAAATTGCCTGCACCGTTGCAGATGATGGTGTTGGCAGGGAGCGCGTCGCGCATCGCCTTGACGCACGGACCGAGGTCCATCCGGACGCCGTTGCGCGCCTTGGGTTCGCTCCACTCGAGCCAGTCGCTGTGAGCTTCCTCGCCCGAGCTGAACCGGACCAGCTCGGGGTCGTGCCAGTCGGCCGCGACTTCGGCGAATTCGCCCATGTCGGCGCAGATCGGCAAGTCGGCCTTGTACACGCGGCCGAGCTCATTGGGGTCGGGGTGGACGTGGACCAGCAACTGGTCGGGGTGATCCGGGGTGATGAGCTTGTAGCCGTCGGTGGTCGATTCGCCGAGCCGCGCGCCGACCACGAGCAGGAGATCGGCATCGCGGATCCGCTGCTGAAGCTTGGGGTTGGGGCCGTAGCCGAGCTGGCCGGCGTAGACGCTGCAGTCGTTGGCGATCGCGTCCTGCCGGCGGAAGGCGGCGGCGGTGGGAATGCCATGGCGCGCCGCGAAGGTCGCGAAATGATGCGCCGCGGCCGGGCTCCAGTCGGCGCCGCCGATGATCGCCACCGGATCGGTCGCGTCCCGCAGCAGGTCGAACAGCGCGCCCATCGCGCCGGCGCAGGGCGGCTGGACGAGCGGGGCGATGGCGGGACGATCCTCGACCTCGACCAGGTCGCGAAGCATATCCTCGGGGATGGCGAGGACCACCGGGCCGGGGCGGCCGGCGGTCGCGACGCGGTAGGCGCGGGCGACATATTCGGGGATCCGCCGGGCATCGTCGATCCGCGCCGCCCATTTGGCGAGCGGGGTGAAAAACGCCTGGAAGTCGATTTCCTGAAAGCCTTCGCGATCCTTGTCGGCGCGGTCGAGGTCGCCGACGAACAGGATCATCGGGGTCGAATCCTGCAACGCGACGTGGACCCCGGCCGACGCATTGGTCGCGCCCGGGCCGCGAGTGACGAAGGCGACGCCGGGCCGCCCGGTCATTTTGCCGTCGGCGTCGGCCATATAGGCCACCCCGCCTTCCTGCCGGCAGACGGTCAGGTCGATCTCCGGCGCATCGTGGAGCGCATCGAGCACCGCGAGGAAGCTCTCGCCCGGAACGGTAAAAATGCGGTCGCAGCCCTGCAATTTGAGCTGCTCGACGAGGATTTGGCCACCGGTGCGTAAGGTCATGGGGCCGCATTAGCGGCTTGCGGGGGCGAATGGGAGGGGGCGCGGGACGGGGGCACATAACTGTGCTAGGGATGCGCAATCACTCGATCGTAACTCCCAAGCTTCCTGTGACTGAGAGACTGTGCGCTCTCGCTTTTTCCGACAGGAGCCATCCGATGAGCCGAGTCCTTTTCCTCAACATGTCCGAGACCGCCGCGGTCGATTATTGCAAGGGCAAGGACGTCGGCGTGTCGGCGATCGAGAAATTGTCGTCGGGCGGCGTGCGCCTGGTGTGCATGAGCAGCGACGGCGCCGAACGCGCCCGCACCGGCCTCAAAAGCAAACTGATCAAGGGCGAAGTCACGCGCAAGGAGCATCGGCCAAGCAAGCCGTTGTGGTGAGGTAGGGGAGGCACAAATTCTCTTGCTAATTAGGAACCTGCCTTGCGACTCAGTCGCAGCCTTGAATGTGGATTTAGTCGATAGGGGTCCTCGGCACCTTTCCGTATACCGGTTCATTCGGTTGTTTGAATGTCTGAACGATACTTAAGAGCACTTCATTGCCGCGTTCCGAGGGGGATAGGCCATTAAGCACGACGCCCCCTCGAAATTTTCGAGAGTGGACCCGGAAAAATCCCTTGGCTTCGTCCGAAAGCGCTAACTTAAGCGCGCGGTTCTTGCGGACTCGATGAGTCTTACCCGTGCGATAATCGTACCGCTCTCCTTCAAACGAGTCCGTGCCGAAGCCTCCAAAGTTCTCTACGCGGACTGAAAACATTTGATCGGCTGTGCCCCTAAGGTATCGTCGCTTCACCTCAAATAACAGGTTTAGAACGTCAGAAGTGATCGCTTGGGATTCGCAAATGCGCTGCAGCAATTTTGGGTTGGCGCACACGGCCAAATGCATTGCATCGACCATCTTGACCGTTTGCTCATTTTCTTTTTTGTCTTTCGCCTCTCGCCTCGCGAAAAAACCAAGTGCCGCGCTCCACAACCAAATCAATAGGATGAATCCCGCGGAGATGATGAGATAGCGCACTAAGCCTGGTGAATCGCCTTGACCACCTGGTACGTCTCGAGCCCTTCCTTGCCGCCTTCGGAGCCGAAACCCGAATCCTTGACCCCGCCAAACGGCGCGTCGGCGGTCGAGATGGCGAAGGTGTTGATCCCGACCATCCCGCTTTCGATCGCGTCGCCGAGGAGGTTGGCGCGGCGGCCGTTCTCGGTGAAGGCGAAGGCGGCGAGGCCGAAGGGCAGGCGGTTGGCCTGCTCGATGGCGTCGTCGAAGGTCTTGAAGCTGGCGCTGACCGCCACGGGACCGAACGGCTCCTCGTTCATGATGTCGGCGTTGGTCGGGACATCGCCCAGCAGCGTCGGCTGGAAGAAGAAACCGCTGTCGCCGCGCTCACCGCCCGCAAGGACGCGAGCGCCCTTGGCAGCGGCGTCATTGATGAGCTTCTCGATTTCGTCCGGGCGGCGGGCGTTGGCCAGCGGGCCCATCTTGGTGTCGGCGGCAAGGCCGTCGCCGATTTTTACCTCGCTCGTCCGCTCCGCAAAGCCCTTGAGGAAGGCATCGTATATGCTTTCCTGGACGTAGAAGCGGGTCGGCGAGACGCATACCTGGCCGGCGTTACGGAATTTCTGCGGCACGACCATGTCGAGCGTTTTCTCAAGGTCGCAATCGTCGAAGATCAGCACCGGGGCATGGCCGCCAAGTTCCAATGTGATCCGTTTCATGTGATCGGCGGCGAGCTTCATCAGATGCTTGCCGACCGGGACCGAGCCGGTGAAGCTCGCCTTGCGGATTACCGGCGAGGCGAACAATGCGATGCTGACGAGATCGGCCTTGCCGTGGACCAGTTGCGCGACGCCCTTGGGGATGCCGGCATCGTCCAGCGCGCGAAACAATTCGCCGGTGCAGCCGGGGGTTTCCTGCGGCGGGCGGCTGATCACCGGGCAGCCCGCGGCAAGCGCGGCGGCGATCTTCTTGGCCAGCAGATAGATGGGGAAGTTCCACGGCGTGAAGGTCGCGGTCGGGCCGACCGGCTGGCGGATGACGATCGAGCGCTGGCCGGTCGGGCGGACCAGGGTGCGGCCATAATCGCGCTTGATCTCGTCGGCATACCAAGTGAACATCGACGCCGATCCGGTGACTTCGGCCTTGGCCTCGGCGAGCGGCTTGCCCTGCTCCTGCGTCAGGATGGCGGCAATGTGATCGGCGCGCTCGACCAGCAAGGCGGCGGCCTTGTGGAGGATCGCCGCGCGTTTCTCGACATCCGTCGAGCGCCATAGCGGCCAGGCGCGCTCGGCGGCGGCGAGCGCCTCGGCGAGGTCGGCCGCATTGGCGAGGGGGACATCGGCGATGCCGCCGCCGTCGACCGGGTTGATGACGGTGTGAGCATCGCGACCTTCGCCGCTCTTCCAATTGCCGTCGATGAATAGTTTCAAATCTGCGTCATAGCTCATGACGGGTCAGATAGGCGCGGGCGCTGGCTTCGCCAACCCGTCTTGTCGCGGTCGGCGGGGGCGGTTAGATCGGTTTTCAATCGCAACAGGAGCGCCGCACATGACCAAGACCGAACTCGCCACCAAGATGAACGACGTCGGGGCCGTGCTCCCGGGCAAGACCGTCAAGCTCGACTTCGGCGACCAGGGCACGATCATGCTCGACGGCGTCGGCAACACGGTCAGCGAAGACGACGGCGCCGCCGATACGACGATCAAGATCGCGTGGGACGATTGGCAGTCGATGGCCGACGGCCAGCTCGACGGCATGACCGCCTTCATGACCGGCAAATTGAAGGTCGAAGGCGACATGTCGAACGCGATGCAGCTGCAGGGCGTGTTGTCGAAACTGAAGGGCTAGTCGTGGTCGGCGACCGCTGGGCGATCGACATCGACCGTGACGATATCGCGCGGGCGGCACTTGTGGCGGAGGACGAGTCGCCGCTCGCCCCGGGCGAAATCGAAGTCCGGCTCGACAGTTTTGCGATGACCGCCAACAATGTGACCTACGCCGCGCTTGGCAAGCCGGTCGGGCTGTTCCTCAACGGCAAGGGCTATTGGGACTTCTTCTCGCCCGGTGGCGCGGGGGCGGGCCGGCTGCCGGTGTGGGGGTTCGCGACAGTCGAGCGGAGCGCGGCCGAAGGCGTCGAAGTCGGCGAGGAACTGTACGGATATTATCCGATGGCCTCGCACGTCCGGCTGACCCCGGGGCGGGTCAATGCCGGCGGGTTCGTCGATGTTGCGGCCCACCGCGCCGGGATGCCCGCGGTCTACGATCATTATGCGCGGGTGTCCGGGCTTGGCGATTTTGTCGCCGGCGACCGCGACTGGTGGCCGGTGTTTCGCCCTCTCTACCTCACCGGCTGGCTGATCGCCGACCAGTTCGAGGACGAAAAAGATTATGGAGTGGGGCAGGTGATCGTCGCCAGCGCCTCGTCGAAGACCGCGATCGGCTTTGCCCATGCAATGAAGCGGCGGACCGGGCGGCCGAAGCTGGTCGGACTGACCTCGCCGCGCGGGCGCGGTTTTCTTGCCGATACGGGGCTGTACGACGAATTGGTGCTATACGACGATGTGGCTTCGCTAGATGCCTCGATCCCCGCCGCGTTCGTCGATGTCGCGGGGAACAGCGCGGTTACCGCCGCGCTCCACCGGCACTGCGGCGACGCGCTCAAGCTCAACCTGATCGTCGGCAAGGCGCATTGGGATTCGGCCCCCGGTCAACGCGTCCCCGCGAGCGGCTTCTTCGCCCCGGCGCGGGTCGAGAAGCGCTCGGCCGACTGGGGTTCGGGCGGGCTTCGCGACCGGATGGCGGCCGGCTGGACCGCCTTCATCGGCGATGCGCTCGGGCTGTTCCGGATCGAGGCCAGCGACGGGCCCGACGCTGCGCTGACCGCCTATCGCGATGCGGTCGCCGGCAATGCCGATCCGCGCGCCGGCATCCTCATCAGACCCTGACCCGTCTTGCCCGCGCCAAGACGCCTGCCTAAGGACGGCGCCATGGCCCAGAAAATCTATCCCGACGCCGCCGCCGCCCTCGACGGGCTGTTATTCGACGGCATGACCATCGCCGCCGGCGGTTTCGGCCTGTGCGGCATCCCCGAGCGGCTGATCGACGCGATCGTCGCCAGCGGGGTCAAGGATCTGATCATCGCCAGCAACAATGCCGGGATCGACGGCGAGGGGCTCGGCAAATTGCTGCGCACGCGGCAGGTCAAGAAGATGATCTCGTCCTACGTCGGCGAGAATAAGGAGTTCGAGCGGCAATATCTGGCGGGCGAACTCGAGGTCGAATTCTGCCCGCAGGGAACGCTCGCCGAGCGGATGCGCGCTGGCGGGGCGGGGATTCCGGGATTCTACACCAAGACCGGGGTCGGGACGCTCGTCGCCGAGGGCAAGGACGTGAAGAGCTTCGACGGCGAGGAGTATATCCTCGAGCGCGGAATCCGCGCCGACCTCGCGATCATCAAGGGCTGGAAAGCCGACGAGGACGGCAACCTCATGTTCCGCAAGACCGCGCGCAACTTCAACGCCCCCGCCGCGACTTGCGGCAAAGTATGCGTCGCCGAGGTCGAGGAGATCGTGGCGGTCGGCAAGATGGTCCCCAATTGCGTGCACCTGCCGAGCATTTACGTGAAGCGGCTGATCAACGGCAGCCCTTACAACAAGAAGATTGAGTTCGTGACTACCCGCGAAAGGGAGGCTGCATGAGGCTCGTAACCGCTGCCGCCACGGTGCGCGGTTTGGGACTCGCTTTGGCGGTGTTGGCTGTATGGTTAACAGTGCCCGCCCAAGCCGCGGACGACCAAATGCAAGTTGGACGGGTGATTCAATCACCTTGGCTTGGCTTACGCTTTGTCCAAGATGGTCAAGAAGTTGAGCCGCTGATCTACCGCGAGTTGCTCACCACCGAAGTCCATCTGGCGCGAGGACCCTTCCGAATCTTGCTGCCGATGCAAAGTGAATCCGATGTCTATCGGATTACCGCTTGGGGCGACGCTTCGATCTTCACCGCGGTTCGGGCCGAAGCTCGCGCCGAAGATCCCAACCAATTGGAAACTCCAGCCTATTTCCGCCCCGGTACCGG
>ENA-OFCE01000143-OFCE01000143.1-metagenomes-genome-assembly--contig:-NODE-143-length-52981-cov-7.662756_pt1 | contig 52981 bp, 46 predicted proteins | sample MGYA00153388_OFCE01 | MGnify analysis MGYA00153388 | reverse complement strand
TCTTTTAGTGTGCCCGTGGGTATCCTAAAAATATCCCCAGTCCAAAAAGGAATGGTGCACTTATAGAACCCATTTGAGATCTTTTTAGGTAGCAGGAGTCGCAGCTAATCTTTTAAGCATAAGCCTAATAAAACACAGTTTGAGCTTGGCATTAGAACGTTCTAGTGTACGGTCAAAATTTTTGACTAAGCTCTTACACCTTTCGACCCAAGCATTCGAGCGTTCAATTACCCATCTAGCAGCAACAGGCACAAATCCAGATAACCCTTTGGCTTCCTTCTCGGCTTTTGATGGCTTGGCAGAGAGTTCAAATTGAATCTTCGTCATAATCTCTGGATAAATTGCTTCCAAAGCTTGAGTCAGTTTGTCAGGATGATAACCGTTATCCAGCAAGATAGTGGTCTTGGCTAGCTCAACTGGTTTAGATTTGAAATAATCGATGTTGTCTGAAAGCATTTCAATCAAACCTTGGTCGTCAGATACGCTAGCCTTAGTACAGTGAGTAAAGAAAGGGAATCCTAGTATGTCTACAGCTAGATGCCTTTTAATCCCATTTGTACATTTATAAAAACAAAACCCTTTCGACTCAATACTGGCATTACAAGTGTTTTTTACCGCTTGAGAGTCAATCATGATGAGGGTTGTCCATTCTGGTTTTTTTTGACTTGTTCGCGTGCTTTTCGATGTGGTTGGGTCATGATTCGAGCGATGGCACCTTCCTCACACCAGTTCTGATAGTGCCAGAAGACTACTGGGCGGGTCACCCGACCAGCGTTGAATATGGTGGTAGATCTCTGGGCAGGTCTCCCCAATTACAACCATTCTTGAGCTGATAAAATATGCCGTTGAGGAGTTGTCTGTTCGTCCACACAGGGGGTCGAGTTTTCTTTTTCTGGGGTAGTAGTGGCTCAATTATTTCCCACTCTTTGTCTGTCAAGTCACTTGAATACCCCATTTTTTACCTCAATTTACTCAAATTTACCTCCTCTGTCTTGATTCTACGCGATCGCCCAAAAGATCTCAAATGGGTTCTATACACCGTAGCCTCCCAGGAGGGGATTAATCCGGAGGGATTGGGAGTGAGTTCCCAGGTTTAGGGGGATCTACGATTTCATCTAGGATGACGATCTTGATGAACTACACTAGTACAAACTTTCTAAAAAGTATTGACGATCGCGCCCTTTAATGGTACAATAGTATTGTAAAGTGAGTGCTTAAATTAATTAGCCTTCGCTCGTCACCCAGCAAATCGATCGATATTTAAGTTAATTCAGTCGCAGATTTGGGCACAATTAGTCAGTGACTAAAATCGTACTAAACTCTACCTGTATTGCAGGGGAGTGGTTTTCATGCGTCGTTATCCTCAAGGCATCTAAATTATGGCAATAGTAAAAGATAGTAAGTTCCAAATTTTAACCGAACTCGATCGGATTTTAGCCCAACAACGTCAACCTGGTTCTAAAGTTGCCACCAAAGAGGAAGAAGCGCAACTAGTCAAGAATAAAGAAATTGTTACTAAAGCTGCTACTTATACCGTTGACACGATCGTCAAGGGGATGGCAGACTTACAGTTAGAATTTGGGAGTATTATTAATGGACTATCTTACAGATTAACTGTAGAAGTTGAAAAACTGACCGAAGTTAATCAATCGATTGAGATTGAAACCCAACACCGCTCGGAACTCCAACAAGTCAGAGTAGTTGCAGATGCACTGCACATCATTACTCAAGAGCATCAACAAAGCTTAAAAGCGATCGAGCAGGATCTTGCAACCGATCGAGAAAATCTAGAGAAAGAGCAAACAAACCTCCGCAAACAGTGGGAACGAAACGATCGAGATTATACGGAGCAACAGACAGAATTAGTTACCATCGCTGCTAAAGATCGTCAAAAAGAGCAAGACGAAGTTCAGTATAAAGTCACACGCGATCGGCAGTTACAAAATGACACGTATACTGAGACAAAACGCAATCAAGAGCAAGCTCTTCAATCGCAGGATCGCGAAAAGCAGAAGCAATGGAAAGAGCGTGAAAAATTCTTGAAAGATCGTCAAAAACTTGCTGATGAGAATACAGCTAAAATTACTGCTTTCCCCGCAGAGCTAGAAGAAGCAGTCAAGAAAGCTAGAGAAGAAGCTATTAAAGAAACTAGTAGCGATGCTAAAGTCAAAGCCGACTTAGCCGAAAAAGAATGGGCAGGTACGAAACAAGGATTTGAAATGAAGATTCAATCATTGGAACGTACAATCGAACGTCACAATGAACAGATCGTCGCGATGACAACTCAACTTCAGACAGTGATGAATCAAGCCCAATCATTAGCAATGAAGGCATTTGAAACTTCCGCTAAAATTAGCGAAAAAAATTAAAGATCTAAGAGCTTCAATATCCACACCTTTTACACCCTAATTCAATATGGCAACAAAACCAACAGACAAAAATACCAAAGCAGAAATTCTCACTGCTTATAATCAACTTGTAGACGAGAAAAAGGCTCTAGAAGCCCAAGTAAAAAATGCTCGACAAGCTGCAACACCTGCATCTATTCCCACTGCAAAAGTAGTTAAAGACGAACCAAAAGCCATGACAAATGCAGGATCTACTCAAGATAAAGTCAACCAGACTATTACTAATCTAGATAGCCTTCAGCTCGGCTTTGGTTCCGCAGTCAGCGAATTATCAGAGAAACTCACTACCGAAGCTGCGAAATTAGCTGAAGTTCGTGAAGGCGTAACTTCTGAAATTACTGACTTGCAGACACTGCATAGTTTAGCAGTAGATGAGGATACATTTGAAGAACTAATTAATAATTACGAGACTAGCTCTAAAGCCTTTGGTGAAGAGTTGAGACAGCGACAAGAAACTTCTCAACAAGAAGTTCAGAGCTTAACAAAAGCTTGGAGCAAAGAGCAAGAACAACATGGAATCACTATCAAAGAGCGCGTCGAACTCAATCGCCAAACTAGCCAGCGAGAAATCCAAGAATATAAGTACAATCTGGATCTACAACGCAAGATCGATCGAGAGCAACACGAGCAGCAACAAGCAGCTTTATATTACGAACTAGCTGAAGCTAAAGAAGTTCAAGAAAAAACTTGGGCGGAGCGAGAGCTGGCTCTAGCCGAACTTGAAAAACTATTTCACGAAGCTAAAGATAAAGTCGCTGCTTTTACTCAAAATAAAGAAAAAGCGATCGATAAAGCTAAAGCTGAAGGTAAAGGTATCGCCACCTATCAAGCCAAAATTAAATCAGATCTCTATGCTGCCGAAGTAGAAGGTCAAAACAATTTTTACGAAAGTAATATAGAATCATTAGAAGATACAATCCTTAATCAAGAGGAACGCTTAAATAGTCTATCTAAGCAATTAGAAGCAGCCCTAAAACAAGTCCAAGATCTGGCTGTTAAAGCGATCGAAGGTTCGGCAAATGCCAACTCTTATCAAACGCTCAAGGAGATTACTCTAGAGCAAGCTAAGTCACAAAATAAAACGAAATAGTAATAAAGTCAAGGGTATCTAGTTATAGATACCCTTGACTTTACCAAACAGCATGGGTTTAAATCTCATACTGGTTGGTAAAATAATTGTTATTAGTCCGTTCTAAATCTCCCCAACAGCAACTTCGCTGTCAACTGTCAACTGTCAACTGTCAACTATTTAACTTAGTCTTTGCCAGCTCAATTCCCGATCGACATTGATACTCCAACGTAATAAATTAGCCGTTTGTCCGATATAAATATCTGCAAAATCGCTTTTTCCTAGAGCATGACGCGGTGCTATAGTTGCTAGTGCGATCGCATCAGCAATATCGCAAATCTCCCATTTAACTAAATTCTGCACCCCAACTAAAAGCGATCGAGTAGTCCCCGAAAGTGTCCCGTCAGGTAGTCTCGCCGTACCATCAATCACCTCAATTTCTCGCCGATCCCAAGGATATTTCCCATCGGCTAACCCCAATGGGGATAAAGCGTCACTCACCAGAAATAACCCCTCGCCATACCTACCAGCGCGTACGAGTAACTTTAACATGGCTGGGTGAACGTGCTTTCCGTCGGCAATAAACCCGCACCGCACATGCGGCTGAGTCAGTGCTGCACCCAATAACCCTGGTTCCCGATGGTGCAATCCTGGCATCGCATTAAAAGCATGAGTCACCATCGATGCGCCGCTGGTAAATGCACTTTCAGCCTGGGCAAAATTCGCCTGAGAATGCCCTAAGCTGACAATAATGCCTAAAGACCTCAGATGAGGCACGATCGTCCCTGTCGGGTCTAATTCTGGGGCAAGCGTGATGACTCTAATTATCTCAGTGTATTTACTGAGTACTAAAGTAACAAAATCTAGAGCTAGTGGTAATAAATACTCTTCAGGATGGGCACCCCGCTTGTGAGGATTGAGAAATGGTCCCTCCAGATGAACACCGAGGATTTGGGCTGTATTAGTTGGCTGATGTGCCATAAACTCAGTAAAGACGGCGAGCGATCGATGGATATTCTCGATCGAAGTCGTGACGAGCGTTGGTAAAAATTCATTCACACCCTGCGCCCACAGGAAATCGCAGATCTGCGTCAACCGCTCCAGATCCCCGATCTGCACATCAGGAAACGCCAATCCCAACGCACCATTAATCTGAAGATCCACCCCACCCAAAGAAATCCAATCGCCATCAAGATCGATCGTCGGCAGATCTGCTAGATTCAGTGACTCATCAATTGCAACGATCTTTCCTGCCGCAATCGTCACCTCATGTATGCCAACGTATCCAGGAATCTGAGCATTAGTAATTTTGCAATTTTTCATAAAGATTCAATGTTCGGTGTTGATTCATCACCTATCCTAGCCATAAGTTGATAAGCTGCATCCCCCAGTCCCCCAGTCCCCCAGTCCCCCAATCCCTTCCTAGCCCTCCAGTCCCTTCCTAGCCCTCCTATGAAAACTCCACTAATCGGCATCATCATGGGTAGCGATTCCGACTTACCCACGATGAAAGCCGCGATCGAAATCTGCGAACAATTTGAGATCGCCCATGAAGTCGCGATTGTTTCTGCACATCGAACCCCCGAACGGATGGTTGAGTATGCCAAAACAGCCCACGAGCGCGGCTTAAAAGTGATTATCGCAGGTGCGGGTGGAGCCGCTCATCTACCAGGGATGGTGGCATCCCTATCGCCCTTACCTGTGATTGGTGTACCCGTGCAGACTAGGGCGTTGCAAGGCGTGGATTCACTGTACTCGATCGTGCAGATGCCCGCAGGTATTCCGGTGGCGACAGTCGCGATCGGCAATGCTACCAACGCTGGATTACTAGCCATCCAAATCCTCGCCACTCACGATCCTGAATTATTAGCCCAAGTTCAATCTTATCGACACAGCTTGAGAGATATGGTGCTAGCTAAACAAGATCGGTTGGCAGAGATCGGATATCGCAGTTATTTGGACAAGTAGTAACTGCAAATAAGGCACTCTTTGACTTCTCACTCAAAATGTAAGTGAGGATACATATTTTTTAATCTAGCTTGCGTAATGTTAGATTTATTCAGCTCAAGCTAGCTCAACACAACGCTTGTCAGGTCGATCGACGTGACGTTAAATCGCAGGTTTGCTAAAGCCCTAATTAATAATGGGGATTTCAAACTGCAAAACATCATCTCGATCGCTGATGGTGAATTTTTACATGTATTTACTTATAAATTAGGTGCATTTTACTAAGTTACTTCTTAATCTTGGATCTAAATATCTAGATCGATAGCTGTTTTCTTATTTTAGGAGCATAATTAATGACTATTAGTAAAGGTAGATTTAAAGGTCGATTCTCCGTAGGAGAGGCTACGCCAACGGCTCATCGCGGTACCTCGTCCGATTCTGGTTTGGTGAGTAATAAAATGCTCAAATGGTTGTGGAGGAATTGCTCAAATTTATTAACAAAAGTCCGAGTGACGATCGATCCCAGACAGAGCGGATCGGGATTGAAGCCTTTACCAACTCACAGCCGCAGCGGTCGCAGAATCGATAATTGGCGACGATTGGGTCAAAGATTGCAAGATCCTGAATGGCGACGATATGGGTACCTTTTGCTATTTTCCAAGTTCGTGGCTATTTTGGTACTCGCCCTCGTGGCGATTCCAATTGTGGCTCACTTTGTCGGATCGCCTGTGCTAGCGGCAGATCCTGTCATCAAGGCAAATGATATAGTCAATCCGATTAATACTTTGTGGACATTGCTTGCAGCATTTTTGGTATTTGGGATGCAGGCGGGGTTCACGATGCTGGAGGCAGGATTCTCTCGTGCTCGCGAAACTGTCAACGTGTTGATGGAGTGCATTGTCGATACCTGCCTGTGTGGCATTCTATTTTATGCGATCGGTTTTGCCTTTATGTTTAGTACTGGCAATGGCTTCATCGGTGGTAATTGGTTTTTCTTGCAAGGTGCGCCAGCAACTTATCAATCTACGGGTGTTGCCTTCTTAGCTTTCTGGCTATTTCAATTCGCTTTTGCTGATACCTGTTCGACGATTACTTCAGGATCGATGATTGGTCGAACCGGATTTGTTGGCGATCTGCTTTACAGCACTGGTGTTTCTGGCTTTATTTACCCCATTATCGGACATTGGGTCTGGGGGCCAGATGGATTTCTGGTATCGATGGGTAGTGAAAATAATTTCTTACCCTTTGTGGGTACTGGTTTTCGGGACTTTGCTGGATCGGCGGTGGTTCATACCGTCGGCGGGATTATCGCTCTGGCAGGTGCGATCGTCCTGGGGCCTCGTCTCGGTCGGGTATTTAAGCGGGATGGTGGCGGGCCGATGCTGCCTCACGATCTGACGATCGCGGCGGTCGGCGGTCTGATTTTGTGGTTTGGCTGGTATGGTTTTAACCCTGGCTCTACGCTTTCGGCGATGGATTTTCAGGGTACAGCACGAGTCGCTGCCAATACCACCCTCGCTGCCTGTGCAGGTGGGCTATCAGCCATGTTTGTCGGCTTTCCCAAGACCAAAAAATGGGATCTTAGCTACACTGTTAATGGTTTCCTGGCTGGATTGGTGTCGATTACCTGTCCCTGTTATTGGGTAAGTCCATCAGGTGCGATCGCGATCGGTGCCATCGGTGGTGCGGTCGTGGTTTGGGGTATCGATCTATTGGAATGGCTGCGTATTGACGATCCGATCGGTGCTGTCCCCGTTCATGGCTTTTGTGGGATTTGGGGCACGTTGTCGCTGGGACTATTCGCTACTGGTGAATTTGGTGCAACAGGGCCATTTGCCCCCGATAATTCAGCTCCGGTGCTGGTGCAAGGGCTACTATATGGTGGTGGGATGCAGGTATTGACTGCTCAATTTGTCGGCAGTGCGATCGTTACCCTTTCGGCTTTTTCGCTCGGAATGGCTCTAATGGCTGCGGTGAATCTGACTGGTACACTCCGAGTTTCCGCAGAGGGAGAACTCGAAGGCATCGATGTTCACGAACATGGTATCCCAGCTTATCCTGAGTATGTCATCCAACCAACTCCTTCGGCTCACTCTTCAAGCTATGGATTTGGAGGAGGCGATCGCCAATTTGGGCAGAAATTTGAGAAACCTGAGTAGACGTTGCTCAAAATAAGGCAAACATTGCCAAGCTTTACTTTCCATCTCTATCTGAGGTAGGGGCAATTTATGAATTGCTCCTACCTTGAATTTTGAAACTGGACATAGATCGCAATTCACTCCTCAATATTAAAATTTTGGTGCTTTCTATGCTGTTCCGCTGCCAGTAATCGACAATGCTGAAGCATCAGCAAATGTATCTTGTTATACAGAATTTTTGTATCATCAAACACAAAATTGTTCAACGACGATACATAATTATCTCTAGTTCAAATACTCTGGCGTGTAAAGGATCGAACGAAGTGTTCAAAAAAATTCTCCTTGTAAGTTTGATGGCTGTGTGGGTGCTCAGTGGCCCACTAATGGGAAATGCTCTGGCTGATGATGTCAAAACACCAGCAATGGATGTCAATGCGATAAATACTGGCGATACAGCTTGGATGCTAGTATCCTCAGCATTAGTATTGCTGATGACTCCAGGACTGGCATTTTTCTATGGTGGTTTAGTACGTTCTAGAAACGTCTTGAATACCATGATGATGAGCCTGGTATTGATGGCTGTCGTGGGTGTGACTTGGATCTTGTGGGGCTATAGTATTGCCTTTTCGCCTGATTCGGTGACTACAGTAAAAGATGTCATTACAGTCAATACCAACCCAATCTTCGGTAATTTGAATTGGTTTGGGCTAACTGGTGTCGCCTTCGATAAACCAGATCCGGTTGGTTATGCACCAACTATCCCCCACCAATTGTTTATGATTTACCAGATGATGTTTGCCATCATCACTCCAGCCTTGATTTCTGGAGCAATTGTCGAGCGGATGAGCTTCAAAGCTTATTTCTGGTTTATCTTGATTTGGTCTACAGTCATTTACGCCCCTCTAGCTCACATGGTTTGGGGTAAAGGTTATCTAGGTGCTACACTCGGTGCGCTAGATTTTGCTGGTGGTACGGTAGTTCATATCAGCTCTGGTGTTTCGGCTGTCGTGGCGGCTTGGATGATCGGCCCTCGTAGAACCTACCCAAATCAACCAGCAGCCCCGCACAATGTGCCGTATGTGCTGCTGGGAATCGGACTACTATTTTTCGGCTGGTTTGGGTTCAATGGAGGGAGTGCCCTCGGTGCCAATGGTATCGCTGTCGTCGCATTTGTCACTACGGCTGTCTCTGGCTGTGCAGGTGGTTTGATGTGGATGATTTTAGAATGGGTATTACGGACTAAACCTACCGCAGTCGGGATTGCCAGTGGTTTCTTAGCTGGATTAGTTGGAATTACTCCGGCGGCTGGTTTTGTGACTCCTCTGAGTGCGATTATGATTGGCTCGATTACGGCTACTTGCTGCTTTTTTGCTGTCAGTCTGCGGGCTAAATTAAAGTTTGATGACTCTCTCGACACATTCCCCGTTCACGGTGTCGGTGGTACTGTTGGTGGCTTGCTGACTGGTGTATTTGCCTCCAAAGCTGTCAATGCTGCTGGTGCTGATGGTTTGATTGTCAGTGGCGATCCTGCTTTGTTAATCAAACAAATTGTGGCGACGATTGTGACTTATGCGATCGCTGCTGCTGGTACATTCATTATTATCAAGGTGTTGAGTTTGGTAATGGAGCTACGGGTTAAACCTGAATCCGAATATCAAGGTTTGGATATCGCCGAGCATGGTGAAGAAGGGTATGGTGAAGAATTTGCTTCTGGTTTAAGCTTTGCTGAGAAGGAAGGCTAATTAGGCTTTAGGCTTTAGGTTTTAGGTTTTAGGTTTTAGGTTTTAGGTTTTAGGTTTTAGGTTTTAGGCTTTAGGCTTTAGAGGTTGTTTGAAAAGTCTAATTGCTACGTTTGCAGTCGGTAAATCCCCCTGTCTTGTTGCGCTTTTATGTGCGGGGGAACCCCGCCCATAGCGCACCGCTAAATCCCCCTTAAAAAGGGGGACTAAGAGTCCGGTTCCCCCCTTTTTAAGGGGGGCTAGGGGGGATTTTCTAGGGCTTGTGAGTGCTAATCTATACTTTTCAAACATCCTCTTAGGCTTTAGGTAAAATACTGGGTTAGAAATAAGCTTGGATTATTAAAATAAAAAGTCGTAGGTCTAGATTGACCTACGACTTTTTAGCGATCGACAAATGGATTGTCGGGTGAGTATTGACGATCAAATTAGATATAACAGAATAAATAAAATAATCCAAATTACATCAACAAAGTGCCAATAAATCTCGGCAGCTTCGACACCGAAATGATTGTTAGTACCGTAATGTTCGGATTTGAGCGATCGCCACAACACTGATAAAATCAACAATACACCGACAGTGACGTGCAAGCCGTGGAATCCTGTCAAGACATAGAAAGTACTCGCAAATAAATTGGTACGGAGTCCAAATTCCAAGTGACTGTACTCATACAACTGTCCGCCCAAGAACAGAATTCCCATCAGGGCAGTAATCCCAAACCACAGTTGCAAACCTTTGACATCATTCTTTTTGATCGCAGTATCTGCTTGATGGATGACCAAGCTACTCGCAATCAGCACGACGGTATTTATTCCAGGTAGCAGGAGTTCGAGCTTGGGTGTACCTGCTGGCGGCCATTCGGGTGCCATCGATCGAAATGCGAAGTAGGCAACAAACAATCCGAGGAAAATCATCCCTTCAGCCACGAGAAACACGATTAAACCAAAGATCCGAAAATCTGGATGTGCTTCATGGTGGCTCTCATGGGTAGCACTCTCAATATTGATTTGCGTCTGGTCGGAAATAGATCCTTGCATAGATATTAAGGGGTTATGATAGAAAATCCCCTCCGAGGAGGGGTGGGTAGATCTCCGCAAATGGGTAGGCGTAGGGTGTGTTAGCTACGCGAATGCGGAGCGTAACGCACCAGCTCAGGAATAATTGGCAGGCGTTGCTGGATTGAGGTATGAAACCCTAGGTAGGGGTAATTCATGAATTACCCCTACCCAGGGTTTCATCGATTGCACTTTGATAAATCATACACAGATCCAGCAATGCCTAATTGGCACTGCCAACTGCTATCGCAACTAGCCCGAAGTCGTAAATACCTTGGCTGGCTCTTCAACTTCCTCAGTATCGCCATAATCATAAGGGCCAGTCGTCAACACTGGTAAAACCTCAAAATTCTCGATTTGTGGGGGTGAAGTAGTTTGCCAATCAAGAGTCAACGCATTCCAAGGATTACTCCCCGCTGGCTTGCCCTTGTAAGCGCAGTAAATCACATTCACTATGAAGGGGAGAGTCGAAATCGCCAGCACATAGCTACCATAGGTGATAAATTGATTCAAACCTTGGAATTCTGGTGCATACATCGCAACCCGACGCGGCATACCTTGCAATCCCAGTATGTGCATGGGGAGGAAAGTTGCGTTAAAACCGACATAAGTTAGCATGAAGTGGATCTTGCCCCAAGTGTCGTCGATGTGTCGTCCGGTGACTTTAGGGAACCAATGATAGACACCCGTAAAAATCCCAAATACGCTTCCACCGAACAGTACATAGTGCAAGTGGGCGACCACAAAGTAGGTATCGTGAACGTGGATATCAAAAGGCACTGCTGCCAACATGACTCCAGTAATCCCACCGATGACGAAGGTAGAGATAAAACCCATCGCAAATAACATCGGCGTATTGAGAGTGATTTTCCCGCCCCACATCGTTGCCAACCAACCAAAGATTTTAATCCCTGTGGGTACGGCAATTACCATCGTGGTGATCATAAAGAACATCCGCAACCAAGGTGGTGTACCGCTGGTAAACATATGGTGCGCCCAGACAATCAAGCCTAAGAAGCTGATTACCATACTAGAGTAAGCGATCGCACCGTAACCAAAAATCGGTTTGCGACAATGGACGGGAATCACCTCAGAAATCACCCCAAAGAAGGGCAATACCATGATGTACACCGCAGGGTGAGAGTAGAACCAGAACATGTGCTGATAAACTACTGGTTCGCCGCCACCAACCGGATTAAAAAAGGCTGTGCCAGCAATCAAGTCGAAGGAGAGTAAAATTAGTGCCCCAGCTAGGACTGGAGTTGCAATTAACATCAATAATGAAGTTGCCAACATCGCCCAACAAAATAAGGGCATCTGCATCATTGACATACTCGGAATCCGCATCTTGATAATCGTGGTAAAGAAATTAATCCCTCCCAAAATCGAAGAAGTTCCGAGTAGTAATAGGGTCATAATCCAGATCCCTTCACCGACTTTACCTGTAAGTAAACTCAGTGGTGGATAGGAAGTCCAACCAGCTTGGGCAGGGCCTAAAAAGAAGCTGAGAATTAGTAACAATCCTGTGGGTGGGATAATCCAGAATGCCACAGCATTGAGCTTGGGAAATGCCATATCCCGCGCCCCAATCATCAGGGGCAGGAGATAATTTGCAAAGGCTCCCGTTCCGGCTGGTACGATCCAAAGGAAGATCATGATCGTCCCGTGCATAGTGAACATACTATTGTATGTAGCAGGATCGACTAAATCGGGATCGGGAGTTGCTAGTTCTGTCCGAATTCCTTCAGCTAATAAACCACCAATGATATAGAAGATAAACCCAGTTACAAAATACTGGATGCCAATCACTTTGTGATCGGTACTAAATGTAAAATAATCTTGCCATCTGCGAGGATTATGAACGACATCATCCTCGACTGGGGCTTGAGTAGGAATTGATAATTCTGCTGTCATCTTTCAGGGATTAAGTGTTAGGTATCAGGAATTAGGGTTTAGATTTGCTTATGAGTTACCGCTGGTTGCAGGTATGCTGGACATATTCATCGACTCATGCTGGTGAAGGTGCTTGAGCATCTCTGGTTGAATACCCATTTCTTTGGCATAGGGAGCCAAATAATTTCCAGTAGACAGGTTGGCAGGGTTCATCGCAATTGTCTGCTTGACTACTTCCGCTTGAGCTTGGGTAGATTCTTGCTGACTGGCAATCCAAGCTGCATAATCTTCAGGAGTCTCCACGACCATCTGAGTCACCATCGAACCATGATAACCACCGCAGAGTTCGGCACAGCGCAACGGGTAAGAACCGACTTTATTCGTGGTAAATCGTAATTGAGTTTGGGTACCAGGGATGACATCCTGCTTGAGTCGCAGTTGGGGAATCCAGACGGCGTGAATTACGTCCTGAGCAGTCATGTTGAGCTTGACTTCTTGACCGACTGGCACATGTAGTTCCCCAGATGTCACGTTGATGTCTGGATAGGTAAAGATCCAGGCATATTGTAGCCCCAGCACATTGACATTGACGGCAGCATCTGTGCCTTGATTGGCTGGAGAAGCACCCACTCCCAACATCGCGATCGCTTTCGATTCAGGCGTGCTGTCCAGAGTTGCCGCCATCGCACTACCTTTACCACTCGGCATACTGTGCATCGCATGAGCACCACTTCCCGCAGGATCGAAACCACCCATCTCGTTGTATATTTCAAAGCTATAGATAGAAATCCACAGGACGATCGCAGCAGGGATCGCCGTCCACAATATTTCTAAAGGTACATTACCCTCGATCGCAGCACCATCGCCGAGTTCGCCAGGTTTGCGCCGGAACTTAACTGCACAATAGACAATTATGCCTTGAACTAGTAAAAATAGTCCGACCGAAATTGTCATCATGGCATTGAATAAGCCATCGATGTGTGTAGCTTCTTCGGAAGCGGCAACAGGCATCAATCCGTGATTTTGTCCGTACCAGAGGCTGACTAGGGTTAGTCCTATACCCAGCAGGAGCGTAATAATTGAGCTAGGAATATTCATAGGATACTGGCAGAATGGAACAGAGTTGAGGAAACCAGGAGTACGACTCGCTCTACCGTTAAAAAATAGAGTTGCGATTTTGACAGGGAGCACAATACAGCTTTTGCTGGCTGGCATTCCGTAAATCCAAGCCATGCTTTGAGGGCTGGATTTAGGGATGTTTCGCGCTCGGAAATTTAGCTGAAAAGTTTAGATAATAGCGATATATTGACACAGTGTTTACTGTCACCTTTACTAAGGTACCGTGGCAAATCGATACGATTGGCATTTATTTGCATTTCTTCAGCTTTTCTTTGGGATCTATTGCGATCGTAACTGAGCAGCTCAATCCTTGACGGGGATCGAGCACTGCCCCTAAGAGTTTGCATTATGGCGATCGACTCAAATATAATCGCGATCGCTGAGTCTGAGCATTTCTCAGTTCTGTCAAGATTTCGATACATTTGAATTTTTAAGGTTTTCTTTGGGATCTGAACTAATCGCGGCTCTAACATATACAGAGCAAGAGTTAGTACTGCCAAATAGGAGCGGGATATCGATTCGCGCTGCTGATGGTCACTAGGTATTAATGCTAGCTTGAGAAGGATTGAGCTAGCATAGCTAAAAAATCTAACCAAGCAAACTAACTCAGCGATCGATACCATGTCAGACTCTGCATTCATCCCTCAACACCCCTCTGATGAGGACAAATATCAGCACGATCGAGGGAGTATTATCGTTCGAGATCGGATTCGTCGATCGATCTGGAAAATCGCTTTTGCAACACTGTTACTAATGGCTGTAGGTAGTGCCACCAGAGTGATGAATGCTGGTTTGGCTTGTCCCGATTGGCCGCTTTGTTACGGACAATTGGTACCAACCCAGCAGATGAATCTTCAGGTATTTCTAGAGTGGTTTCATCGCTTGGATGCCGCATTGATTGGGTTGAGTACTTTGTGCTTAGTGAGCGCGGCGTGGTGGTTGCGTCGCCAACTTCCTAGCTGGCTCCCGTGGGCGACAACCTTTGCGATGAGTCTGATTTTGGTTCAAGGAGCTTTAGGTGCATTCACTGTCACAGAACTACTCCGCTTTGACATCGTTACCGCACATCTAGGCACAGCATTACTATTCTTTATTACCTTACTGACGATCGGTACCTGCTTACTTCCGATTGCCCAGTCACCCAGTAATACCTCCGCTCAGTTACCCTACTGGCTCCCACTAACTGCGGCGATTTGTGTTTACACTCAGAGTATTATCGGTGGTTTGGTTGGCTCTAGATGGGCACTGCATCAATGTTTTGGCAACTCTGAACTCTGTACAGTGATGAATAGTCACATCATCGGAGTAGTTCCAGCCACACTAAGCTGTCTGGCGGTAATCATTACGATCTGGCGCAACCCAAATTTACCCAAATACTTATACAATCTAGCTGCTCTGACTGGGGGATTATTAATCTCTCAAGTATTGCTAGGTACTGCAACTTTCAAACTACATCTTCAAGTTGAAACTCTGACAGTTGCCCATCAATCGATCGGTGCAATTTTACTGGGTACATTGGTTATAATTACAGTATGGTGCTGGCGACTAAAAAATTTAAAACTTGCTAATCAATCTTAGATAAGATCTTGTCATTGCTGCCGCTGCGTTAAAAAATCCCCACTTCCTATATATGCAAGAGACTCTCGATCGATCCGTCGATACCAAACACCAAAACTTCGTTCAAGTTATTCAGAGTTATTACCAACTCACAAAGCCAAGAATTATTCCCTTACTCTTGATTACGACTGCGGCAGCCATGTGGATGGCTTCTGATGGAGCAACCGATCCAAGATTATTTTTAGTTACAGTAATTGGTGGGATGCTTGCCGCAGCTTCAGCCCAAACGATGAATTGTATTTACGATCGAGATATTGATTATGCTATGGAACGGACTCGCAATCGTCCCATTCCTTCAGGTAGAGTCAAACCCGTTCATGCGGGGATTTTTGCGGCAGTTCTGGCGGGATTATCCTTTACTATCTTGGTAGTTTTTACCAATCTTTTGGCTGCCTTGTTAGCGATGGCTGGAATTGCTTTCTACATGGGAATTTATACCCATTTACTCAAACGCCATACGCCGCAAAATATCGTCATCGGTGGAGCCGCTGGCGCAATACCCGCACTAGTTGGTTGGGCGGCGGTAAATAATAATTTGAGTATCGAAGCTTGGATATTATTTGCGATCGTCTTTATCTGGACACCACCGCATTTTTGGGCATTATCACTGATGCTAAAAGATGACTATGCTAAAGTCGGGGTGCCAATGTTGCCTGTGGTTGTGGGCGAAGCAGCTACGGCTAAACAAATTTGGATTTATACACTATTACTGATTCCAACTACGCTGTTACTGATGTATCCATTTGGTGGAGCTGGAATAGTTTATGGGATCTCAGCAGTAGGATTGGGTGGGATCTTTGTATATGAGGCGTGGAAGTTGTTACAAGCTCCTACTGACAAGACTGTAGCTAAATCAATGTTTAAGTATTCAATCTTGTACATGATGTTGCTGTGTACATCGATCGTGATTGATAGTTTACCGCAGACTCAAGCGGCGATAGATTTGTTGTTGAAATGATTAATTAGTGTAACTAAATATAAAATATTAAACCCAGTGGAATAAACAAATTCAACTGGGTTTAGTGTTAGTATTTGGAGAGAATAGATTAAAGATCGATCGATTAATCTAAGTTCTGTAGTTCGGGTCGATCCAGCAGCGGGGAAGATCCTCGCCGGATGCGAACGTTAGATCCTGCTTGGCAAAAGGCTCTGGATCTTGCTCTTCCTCACCTTCTTGGATTCTACCTTCAATCTCGTTTTTAAGTGGATTAAATAGAATTTCCAGATCTTTATCTTTAATCTCAATTAGCGTTTCAGAACCTTTACTTTGAAGAAACATTTTTACCTCAACTATTAATAATTAGAGAAACTGGTTAGATCGGTATTTCGATCGATTCAGCAGAGCTGACGCTGTGCCTACGGCAGGCTACGCCAACGCGAGCGAATGCAACTATACCCTGCTCGATTCTCAAAGCTCTAGATTGGCGCAATTCCATAATCGCTGTTTTAATGTCAATTAGCGGCCAGCGACTTGGATAATTTTGTTGCTGATGCCGTGTTACTTGCTCAAACAGCCCGCCAAATGTTTGGGGACGAAACAACTCCTTTAGTAACCAATCATCGCCAACACCTAATTTGTTGGCTAGTGGCTCGATTTCTTGAAAGGAAAGCTGATGACCATGTAATGCCCTTTGCCAGAGGGATCGGAGCTTGCGGCGCGATCGAAACCGCGAGATGACCACATTGGCTGGCTCCACTTTCAGGGCTGAATCAGCAGACATCTCCGTCCATTTGGTTAATTGATTTGCCAGACCGACAGGGGAACGCCCCGATGCTCTAGCAGAAGTAGTTACCTGGACGCGGAGACTGTGACGGAACCGCGCATTGACTCGCAGTAGAGATTGATAAAACGCTTCATCCTCAGGGGTGCGGACGGGCGGTATCCCACCAGCTTTGGCATACATCTCGGCTGTAACAGCTAGGCTGGCACCATAGTGCTGGTAGTGGCGAGGGAAAGGATCGTAAGGATCGGGGTCGATGTAATACTCCATCTCCGCCACTAGAAAACGATAGCCAACCTCCTGTAAGAAGAAAGTCCTCGCCTGTGGTGAGAGCGCATGACGGCTCTGTCGATCGGTCAAAATCCGCCCACCGACAGCATCGATCCCACTCGCAATCTCCGCGATGGTTGCGGCGATCCAGGTAGCTGAAACCTGAGTATCACCATCTGTCGAAGCAATAATACCTCGGCTCCGTCCCAAACTCATCAGGCGACCGTAGGCTTCATCCATCAAAAGTTTGCGGACATAGCCAATATACGCTCGATCGGTGGGTAAGGTAATCTCAGCAACATGGATTGCTAAAAGTGGATGTGCTCTGGCAAACTGACGGGCGATCTGAGCCGACTCATCAGTACAATTATTTGCCAGGATAATTATCTCGTAGCGCAGTGGAGATAAAGGCTGACCATTTAAGCAAGTTTGATGAGCCAGTGCTGCGAGAGTTGCTGCTAAGGTCTGCGCCTCATCCTTGACAGGAACGATAACACTAACTTCACACTGCTTTAATGGTGGGGTAGAAATCAAAGGCTGGTGGAGATTTCTATCCCTAACAGATTGGATAATCATGTTTTTTGAATAGCATCAATGGGTTAGCTGTTCTTGCGAACATTACGTTCGATATCTTCAGTTTGCTATTGTGCCTTTTGTTTCAGATCGCCTACTGCTGACTTGACATCTTCTGTAAATGATTTGGTATTTTCTTTGAGATTTCCAAATCCTTTCTCAGTACCCTTGACAACTCCGTCGGCGGTTTCTTTAGCCGATCGACTCACATCTTTAGATAGATCCTCAGCTCTTTCTGGGAGTCCTTTTTTGTCTAGTTGCTTACCGATTTCTTTGAACGGATTTGTATCTTTTTTGACTAAATCGTCAGTTTTCTTGATTAGGCGATCGGCTTTAGCCTCTACTTTAGAGGTATCTACTCTAGGATCGACATCACTATAGTTATTCATCCCACCTTTAGGCGGCGTAAGGGGTTTGTACAAATCAACGCTCTTACCCGTTGATGGATTTACATCGACTTTTTCGATCTTGGCAGTCTGATTTGTACCGCCACAGGCAGTAACTGTAACTAGTAGGGCAACAGCCAAAAAAGTTACTACTGTTTTGTAAAGCGATCTAAAGTCAAAACGCGGGAGTGTAGTTTTCATTAATTTAATTAATTCAGCCTTTAGTTGCTAAATCCATATTCAGTACATTATGAATTATACCTAGATCGACTTCACACTCATAGATCCTAAAGACAGACTACTAACTCTACCAAAAGATAGAGATTCGATAAAAATAGACAGGAGCAATTTATAATTACCCCTGCCTATTTTTAATAAAAATATTTGAACTGCTGCTATCTAGCTTCTGTTCCTTGGTTAGGAGAACCTTCAACGGTAGTACTATCTGCTGATGGTGCTTCAGATCCGGCACCTGGGCGAACGTCTGCTTTCATGTCACCTTGTCCAGTGCGGCGGGTAGCTGGCTCGATCGTCGTCTGCTTACCACCGGATGGTGTCGTCGATTGAGGTTTTTTGGGTGCAGCGGCTGTTTCTTTTAGCTCGTGCATTCCGAAATTATTGGTATTGACACCTGCATAGTTTACTTTGTCAAACCGGACGATCGCGGGATATTTAATTCCGCTCTTGTCAACAGCGACGATAGTGCCTTCTTCCTGAAACCAGTAAGATTCCGCTCGAAGTATCCGAACTTTAGAACCACGTTCGATCATGAGATTGTCCTCGTTAGTAGTTGGCTCAATTTCTTTGGCTGTTGAGCTTTATTTACATTATCAAGCCGATCGGTGTCGAGCACCTAGAAAAAGATACATAAACTTAACTTAGAGGATGTTTGGGTTGTTGCGTAGTCCCTTTACCCCACACTTCGGCTCACTATCGCCAGAGGCGAGGCTACGCCAACGACTTCGCTCAGTGCAAGCCGCTCAGTGCATCGCCCCAGCCCTCCCCTTATCAAGGGGAGGGAGTATGAAAAGCCCCCCTTGATAAGGGGGGATTGGGGGGACAAATCAACCTGTCAACTGTCAACTATCAACGATCGACTAATTAAGCGATCGCACCTGCTACGGCTGCGGCAATACCGGAAGTGAAAGCTGTGGCAAATAACCACCAGGCGGCGGTGGCTGCGGCTTTGCGTGTGGCTTCTGCTTGCGCCTGTGCTTGACGCTTGATGTCTTCGAGCCGATTCTGGATCTGGTCTTGAATCCGCTCGGCTCGGTGCAAGACATTGGTACGAACGCCGTCTACCTTGTCGATAATCCGGTTGGCATCAGCTTGGGAGATATCATCCCGCGAACTGAGCACCGCGACTAAGGTATCGCGATCAAAATGTGAGAGCCTGTCGCGGAGTGCGTCGAACCCTGCATTGGGGTCGTCAAACAGCTTGCGGACATCGTGCTGGATGCCGTCGTAGTTGAGTTCAGGGCGTTCGAGGGCGTTGAGGTAGTCACGGACTTTACCCAGGATGCCGTCAATTACGGACTGAACTTTGGCTTTGATGGCTTCTAGTTGCCCAACCATTCGATCGCGAACGGCGAGGACTCGATCGACGATCTGTTCGGCTTCAGCTTGGGAGATATCTTCCCGCTGGGACAGCAACGCCACAATGGTGGCTCGATCTACATGGGAAAGTCGTTCGCTGAGGTGGTCTAAACCCAAGCGTGGATCTTGAAGTAGCAATCCGAGATCGCGTTTGATCCCATCGGGATTGAGTTCCTTTTTGTCGGTATTGCGGAGGTAGTCTTCCAGCGTAGTTTGGAAGTCTTGGACTTTGGCTTGGGCGCGAACTGCCAATCGCTGTGGGGTACGGAGTACACCCCGAATGGTGTCCTGTACATGGTCGATCGTCGCGTTAGCTTCGGCTTCTGAGAGGTCGTCGCGCTGGCTGAGGAGCTTGACGAGGGTATCTCGATCGATCTGGCTCAAGCGATCGCGAATTGATTCTAGCCCCGATTTGGGGTCGTGTAGCAATGTAGTTAGATCGCGTTTGATGCCATCGGGGTTGAGTTCGGATTTCCCCGTCCGACGGAGATAATCAGCGATCGCCGAGGTGGTATCTTCATACTGAGTCTTAGCTTTATCTACCAAGGCTGCTGGTGCGTGAGTTACCTGTTTCCAGTTGGACTCAACGCCATCCAAGATGTCATTGACTTGGGCTTCATTGATATCTTGGCGTTGACTCAAAAGCTGTACCAAAGTATCTCGATCGAAACTAGCCGCCCGCAGTTTCAGATCGTGAATGCCCGCTTGCGGATCGTCTAATAGCTTTTGGATGTCCCGCTTGATGCCTTCAGGATTGAGTTCCGCGTTCCCAGTACTGCGGAGGTAGTCCTGTACCTGCTGCCATTGAGTTGTCACCCTGGTCTGGATGCCAGCTTGCAGCCCCTGAGTATCGGCGATTGCCACTTCCAGGATTGGCGCGAGGGATTGGGCGATCTGTGACTTTTCAGCACTGGTGAGATCGTTCCGTTGCTGGAAACCGCTCAAAGAGCGATCCTGTTTGAGCCGCTCTAATCGATCGTGTAGCTCTTGAGGATCGGCATCAGCATCGGCTAATAGTGCCTTGAAGTCTTGAGCTGCGGCGTTAGAAAATAACCGCTCTTTGGGAGTGTTTCTCAGATAGTGGTTGACAGCAGTCTGCATCTTTTCAAACATTCCGGTGGCTTCCGCAGCACGTACCTCTGCCAAAACTTGCAACCGGACTCGATCGAGAGCTGCTGTCAGCTCGGCGATCTTCTCTTGAGTAAATACCCCGCGCGACTGAAGGATGCTGGTAAATTCAGCAGGTTTGAGCGTTTCAATCCCCTGACGAATGCTTCTGGCATCGGCTTTAGGATCGTAGAGAGTATCGCGAAAATCACGTTCGATTCGATCGGGAGTCATTTGCCAAGAGTAGGCACTTAGTAAATAGTGTTCGACATCCGATCGAATCACACTCGCACCAGCCGAAAGGTTCTGACTCGGCTTATTGGTGACTTTATCTACCTGTGTTTTTAGCTGCGACTGAGCATCCTTGACTTGACCCTTGATTTTTTCAACGTCAAGATCTGATAAGTCCACTCGACCCAGCACAATCCCCATCAAAGCACCCAATCCTTGCTCTAACTGGCTCGAATTTTCACCTTGACCCATGTCTTTGATAAATCGATCGAGCTGCTGTGAGAAGCCACCTGAGAGTAAATCTTGAGGTTTAGCCGATTTGACCAGCTTCATCAGTTCGCCCAGTCCGCCACCTTTAGCTACTCCGCCAATGGCTCCATTCCACGATTGGTCGAGTTCATCGACGATCTTTTTGACATCGCGGGGCGATAGATCGGTGCGCTCTTTGAGGAGATTTTCAAAGGTTTCGCGGCTGAGTGTCGGTAAGTTATCCTTATCGATATTTTTCGTAAAGTCAGAATCTTTGAGGATTTTTTCAAATTCGGCTCTAATCCCCTTAATATCTAGTTCTTGCGGCTTCACCGTGCCGAGTAGATCCCTAAAAGATGCCTGGACTTCTTGAGGATCGATATAGGCGGTCATTTCACGGCGGACTGCTGCTGCTACTGCTTCAGCAGATGAAACTAGTTCAGCACCTGCCGCTTTTGCCCCTAGAGCTGCTGTTGCCGTCCCAAATACCGTTTGAAACCCTTTGGTTGCGGTACTCACCACAGAGCCGACTAGAGAGCCGACAGTGGTCGAGCTAATCCAGATCAAAATCGAGAAGTAAGCAGCCCAGATCGTCAGACCTAGAGTTGCACCAATTACGGCACTATTTACCAAGCTCAATTTGGTTGCCAGCAAACAAGCAAAAAATAGCGCGATACTGACTGTGGCTACTGTCCAGATCCCAACTGCCGTACCGATCGGCGGCAGACTATTTCCCGAACTATGAGTATCATCATCATGATGGGGAGCTAGACTCCAGACGGAAATGCCCGCTGCTACTGATAAATTGGTCAGCAGCATCTGAAATCCAAACGTCAAGAATAAACCCGCTACCAGAGCCGTAAAGAATTGCGGCGATGAAAAAGCTACCGTCGTCCGCTCAATAGTATTAACCTGAGCCATCAAATCGGCTACATGGCTGTGAAAAAGTGACCTAATTACCAACATCGCTTTCTCCTATAAATGTCAGAGTGAAGTTAAAAAATCGCTAATCTGACCGATTAGTCAGGGCAGAGTTGATGGTTCCACCTACTTAGCCCATTCAATCTCTAATTGTAACTGTTAGCCAACTTCCTTATGAGGGAGGAGTAAAGTGCTACGTCTATCCCAAAAGGCATAGATGCAGAACTAAGTTTGTTCGGGACAATATATAAGCAATACTGCGCTACTCAAACATTTAGTTGGTGCGTTACGGCTTGCGCCTAACACACCCTACATCTGAGATCTCGATCCCAAACTCACGTTAACTATGAAAATTGAAACACCAACATGGGTCAAACATGCCGTTTTTTATCAGATATTTCCCGATCGATTTGTCATTAGTCAAGAACCCCGCAAACGCTTATTAAAAAATCCCACCTGGGAAGACTGGAGTGCGCCACCAACTCAACAAGGTTATAAAGGTGGTGACTTGTGGGGAGTCATCGACAAACTGGATTATCTTCAGGAGCTGGGCATCAATGCGATTTACTTCACGCCGATATTTCAGTCCACATCCAATCACCGCTATCATACACACGACTATTATCAAGTCGATCCGCTCCTGGGTGGAAATAAAGCCTTCGAGCAACTACTAGAGCAAGCTCATCAGCGCGATATCAAAGTTGTCCTCGATGGAGTCTTTAACCATGCCAGTCGGGGCTTTTTCTTCTTTAGTGATATCTTAGAAAACGGCCCCAATTCCCCGTGGTTGGATTGGTTTAAAATTCATGATTGGCCGCTTTCGGCTTATGATGGCGATCGACCTGCTAATTACGAAGGTTGGGTAGACAATCGCGCTCTACCTGTATTCAATCACGACAATCCTGATGTCAAAGAATACATCATGGAGATTGCCGAGCACTGGATTAAAATGGGTGTCGATGGCTGGCGACTGGATGTGCCGTTTGAAATTAAGACGGAAGGGTTTTGGCAAGAGTTTCGCGATCGAGTCAAAGCGATTAATCCTGAAGCTTATATCGTGGGCGAAGTCTGGACAGATGCCAGACAGTGGCTCGATGGTACCCAATTTGATGGGGTGATGAATTACCTGTTTACGGGGCCGACGATCGCTTTTGCCGCTGGCGATCGGGTGGTGATGGATTATGTCCAAAGTCCCAGTTATGAACCCTACCCGCCCTTATCTGCCCCCGCATACGCCGCCAAAATTCAGGCGGTGCTGGATTTGTACCCCTGGGAAATTCAGCTTACGCAGTTAAACCTCCTAGCCAGCCATGATACCGCGCGATTGATGTCGATCGCCCAGTCCGATCGCGCCAGTGTCGAACTATCTACGCTGCTATTACTGACATTTCCAGGTGCAGCCAGTATTTACTATGGCGATGAGGTGGGTTTAGCAGGGGCAATCGATCCTGACTCCCGCCGAGGATTTCCCCCTGAGTCGGATTGGGACTTAGAACTTTTGAGCTATCATCGGCAACTTATCGCCCTACGTCATGCTCATCCAGCTCTACGAATCGGTACCTATCGATCGATCTATGCCCAGGGGAGTGCTTATGTTTTCGTTCGGACTCTAGATGAAGCGGAAATCCTCATCGCCGTAAATGTCGGCACAGAGTCAGTAAAAGTCAGCCTGGATCTAGTAGATCTGGGATTAAAGACTCGCCCTGAGCGACAACTATTTGGCACGGCGGAACTGTTATGGAAACAGGATGAGGCGGCTCATCTGACGATCGATCTGGCTGCTCGGAGCGGTTGTATCTTCACGTAAGCTCCCTGCGACCTTTATACTGGTGCGTTACGGCTTGAGCCTAACGCACCCTACATCAACTCCCGTACCACTCAAGAAATAGACATCACCATCCACCATTCACCATTCACCATTCACCCCCTACGCTAGATGTCTAATTTGACACTGATATCCTCTTAGGAAACTAGCCAGATCGGACATATTTTTGTCCTCTATCTAATGGTTCGATCTAGATCGGTAGATCGAATGATGACCGATCGAAATCGGACTCGTATCATTATATAAATGAGTTGAAAAGATTGTGGCTTTCTGGCACTGATTCGACCGATTGATGATGACTAGTGCTGATGACATTAGTGATTTTCCGCAGTCAGGGACTAAGCCAAATCGGCAATTTCGCTAAATTAATTCAACTTTTATTCATTATTTGAAATCACCGGATTACTGCCATGAAAACTGAGATTGCGCTGCATGAGATTATGAGAATCGATGAGTATGCCCAAGCAGAAGCGGAAATTTCAGCAGATAGTCCTACTCCTGCTGATGCGATGAAGCATGGGGAATCGCCAACTGACTTGGTAGATAATTCCGATCCTGCTGAATCGGTAATCGCAGAGGAATCGCCAACGTCTGTAGATACTCCTACTGAAACCATTATGAATTACGATGAATCGCCTATTGAGTCAGCAGACATTCCTGCTGAAACCACTATGAGTTTTGACGAATCGACAGCTATTTCCACAGATATTCCGGTGACTAAACCTGTGATGAGTGATAACGCACCACCTATTTCTGTGGATACTCCTGCTGAAAACGCGATAACTTACGACGAATCGCCAGCCATTTCCGTCGATACTCCTGCTGAAAATGTGATGAATTACGACGAAACTCCAGCCATTTTCGGAGATATTCCAGCGTCTGAACCGATGATGAATAACGAGCAATCAACGGTTGAGTCAGCAGAAGAACTGTGGGTAACTATTCAAACCAGAACGACAGGATTTTTTGAAGAAACAGTATCAACTATTGCGATCTTCTTCAAAAACAATCGTCAGCTTCTGACGATTCTAGGTGTAGCTTTTATCGCTATTCTTGGAGTTAAACTGATATTTGCCGGATTGAATGCGATCGATGATATCCCACTTGTAACACCACTGCTCAAACTAATTGGTTTAGTGTACGTAGTCCGGTTTGTTTGGCGTTACTTGCTCCGCGAACAAGATCGTCATGAATTAGTTGAAAATATTAACCGCACCAAAGCGGAAGTATTGGGCAATCAGAATTAAGAAAGTCTGGAACCAAATTGGATTTTTGAGTCAGATCGACTTAGGTTGATTTACCCCCCCAACCCCCCCTTATAAAGGGGGGGGCTTTTCCGATCTTACTCCCTCCCTTTATAAGGGGAGGCTTTTCCGATTCTTGCTCCCTCCCCTTGATAAGGGGAGGGCTGGGGTGGGGTAAAGATCTCCGCCACATTACGATCTCTGAGCCTTGAGCCAAGTAAAACAGAAGCGGGCACCTATTTCTGTCTCATCCAACCAGATTTCACCGCCTTCGCCTTCGACAATTTTTTTGACTAATGCTAAACCGATTCCGGTATTTGCATTTGAGATGCTGGGTTTTAGCGTCTGAAAAATCTCAAAGATCCGGTCTTTAGCTGCTCCTGCGGGAATCCCTGGGCCATCATCAGCGATCGAAAATTGATAACGATCTCCCAGATCCTCAGCAGTAATTTCAATTTTACCATCTGCTCTGTCGTGATGTTTGATGGCATTACTGAGGAGATTGGCAAATATCTGGCTGAGTAAGATCCGTTTGGTGTCCAATGTTGGTAACGGTGGCAAGATGTGAATCTGAAAAGTTGGTGGTACGATCAGAGAATCGATCGTTTCGGTCAGTAGTTGGGAGACATCGACGGTTTCGATCGCGAGTTCCTGTCGTCCGACGCGTGAATAGTGCAATAGTCCATCAATTAGCGCGTTCATGCGTTTGACGCGTTGGCGCAATAGTTGAAACTGTTGGCGATCGCCTTCTAGCAAGCGATAATTGAGATCTTCTTCGATCCACTCTGATAAATTGGCAATCGCTCTCAAGGGAGCTTTGAGATCGTGGGAAACTATATAACCAAAGGAACTCAGTTCTTCATTTCGGTCTTTTAACTGTTGTTGTGCAAACCTCAGCGAATGATTGAGATGGTGGAGATCGTCAGTTTGGGTTTGATTGAGTAGTTCCAATTGTTTGCGATCGGTGATATCTTCGATCGCACAGAGAAAATATTGCGGCGTACCCATTTGTCCGTCGGTAGCTACATCTCTGACTACGGAGGAGGTGAGATGGATCCAGACATGGTGCCCTTGTTTGTGAATATAACGTTTTTCTAGGGTACCTTCGTTAATCTCACCACTCAATAATTGCATGGTAAAAGCCTCATCCTGAGCTAGATCTGCGGGTTCGGTAATTGCCTGAAAAGTCGTTGCTAACAGTTCTGCTTTGCTATATCCCACAGTTTCGCAAAATTTCCGATTTACTTGCAACCAAGTGCCATCTAAAGCAACATGACAAAATCCCATCGGGATCTGCTCGAAAGTATGCCGAAACAGTTCTTCACTGGCTTGAAGGGCACTCTCTGCTTGCTTACGAGTAGTGACATCGCGAGAAACCGACAAAATTTGGTCGATCTTACCATCTGCATCGAGGATACTCGTGACAACTACTTCCCACCATTTCGGTGTGCCTTTGAAGGTTGCACAATAACCGTCGAACCTACCGACTCCACCAGCTAGAGCTGTTGCAAAAGCACCAGCGGCTGATGCAGCCTCGCTACTTTGCCACAATTCCAGCCATTGAGTATTGGCAACGGTAGCAAAGTCGTCGATTTCCATCAATACTTGTCCGCCATCGTTCATATAGAGCAGAAGACCTTCTAAGTCCGTCACCTTGATACAATCATGATTGCTCTCAAGTACCCGACGAATAAATTCCTCACTGCGGCGGAGTGCTGCTTCCTTGTGCTGGCGATCGGTCACATCGTAGACTAACCCTGACAACCATTCAAGATTACCCTGTTCGTCTTGCTGCAATTCGCCGACTGTCTCGATCCAGCGAATTTGTCCATCTCGCCAGATGATTCGATATTCATCCCGATATTCCAATAATTTGCGATCGAGTGTTTCGTACAATTTAGCTTCAGCTTGGACTCGATCGTCAGGATGCACCCGCGCCAACCATTCACTGTAAGCTTGTGTGCTAGTGCCAGGTTCATAGTCGAACAGTATTTCAAACTCTGGTGTCCAATCAATTGTTTGGGTGCGGAAATCAAAATGCCAAGCACCTGCTTTTGCCAATCGCATCGCAGTCGATAGGCGTTCGTTGTAGATTTTGGCGTACAAGCGTTCGGTTTGGGCTTGCTTGAGTTGAAGGCGATCGCGTCCTTCAGGAATAATCAGGATGACTTCGCCCAGATCGTTGCGAATCGGCGTGAGTGAAAAATCGATCGGTACCAGCCGATGCCCCGCGCTCATCAATTCTACTTCATAGCGGATAAACTCTCCCTCTGCCGCCCGCGCGATCGCGTCCTCTAACTGCTGTTGAACTGCTGGCGAATAGCTCCAACATGGAGCGTCCCACATGGGGCGACCGATCCAGTTATTATCGTCTTCGATACCCGCAAATTTTACAGCGGTGCGATTCATCTCGACGATCTTCCCGTCGGGTTTTAATAATCCAATCATCCCAAACGTACCGTCGAAAATCGCTCGAAACTTTTGTTCGCTCTGCTGGAGAGCGACTGTGGCTTGTCTAGATGCCGTAATATCCCGCATCAATGCTACTGCGCCGAGCTTTTCACCTGTCGGGCTATAAATCGCCGTAGCATTAGCTAGGAGCGATCGAGTGATGCCTTGATTTGGCTTAATCGTCATTTCTTGATTGACTACTGATTCCCCCTGGAGAGCGCGAAATAGCGGATCTGGCTTGGTGAGAGTCCTGCTGCCATCGCCATCGTAGAGATCGTAATAATTAGCCCATTCTTCCGGCTCCAGCGGTTCGGGGGGCAAACCGTGAAATACCTGCGCCATCCGGTTAAATAACACCAACCGCCCATCGGCATCGCAAGCAACAATCCCGTCGGAAGCATAAGCGAGTATGGCTTCCAGAAATTGGATAGATTGTGGGCGATCGGGGATTGCCGCCTCACCACCCAATCGGATCGCCGTACCAATCCAGATCGTCTGCCCCACTTCATCGCTATCTGGCTCAATTTCGAGTTTAAACCACTCCCAATCACCTAATCTACTTTTTAGTTGAAGTTTGATTTCTAACGGCTGCTGTGACCTGCTAGCCTCTTTCCAGAGGGATGAAAAGCAATCGCCTTCTGCCTCATGTAAAATTTCTGCAAAGCTCCTGAGATGATTGTTATCGTCAGACTCCCCCAGATATTCGCACCATCGCTGATTGACTGCGATAATTTCGCCTCGATCGGTCATCAACCAAGCCAATTGAGGAATGCGTTCCAATAGCTTTTGACGAACACTTGAGGGTAACAAGGTCTGTTGATTTACTATCATCTAGAGTCAAATGCTCAAATGCTTTAGATCTAGGCTAACATATTCATCCCTGACAAGTTGTGGCAGTGATGTTCGGGTTCTGCGAAAGTTGGGTAGCCCTCACCCTGTCTTGTCTCGCTAAACCGTCGGGGAACAAAGGCGTGCGCGTTGGCAAAGCCTCTGCGTTAGCAGACGCCGCTAAATCCCTCTCCCTCAGGGAGAGGGACTTTCAATCCGGCTCCCTTCTCCCTCAGGGAGCGGTGCGCGCTCCTCGGCAAAGCCGAGGGTTTAGCGCAACAAGACAGAAGGGCTGGGAATGAGGGCTATTTAACCTACCCAGAAGTGAGATGCTCCCCTTTGATTTGGGAACAGTCAAAACATAATTCGATCGAGTCAAACGTTTTGGCGATCGCCATCACTCTTAACTCTCAACTGCTTCAACGTTTGATGAGAATATATGCCTTGGTATACTCAGGTAATTTGCGAGTATGAGCGGCGAAATCTTCTTTGTTATCAAATACACCTGCTAAAAAATCTAACTGATGTAAATTAGGTAAAAATGCCCCACCAGTATCGGCAATAATTCCCATTCGTAACTGTGGTTTACCAGCGATCGAATAATTCTCCGTCACTACAATTCTACCCAATCCAATATTCAACACATCTCCAGCAAAAGTCACCCCAGGTTTGAGTGAAATTTTAGTTTCGATCGTGCCACCATATCCTTTAATTGTAGTAACGGGTTTAAAATACCAGTACCGCTTTTGTTCGGTGGGATCTAAACCTTTGATAAAGGGGATGTTGTTATTGCGATCGACATTAAAAAATCTCGATGTACCGTCCGTAAACTTAATTAAGACAGTGCCTTCCATCAAGGCTGATTCTAATCCTGCTCGATCGAGATAGGCTAGAGGTTCTACTGTACCAAATTCTTGACCTTGAGGTTCGTAGATATTTTTTAAGACATCTTGTTTGGTATATTTAAGGCGGACTGCATCGATGTCGGTCTCTGGCTTGAGGGCATAAAGTCCAGTATCAAACTCTTTAGTAGGGGTATGTGAGCCAGGATGGGTAAACACAGCATATTTAGTCATCCGTATCCGTTTCTGATCTGTCGCGGTAGGGTTGAATGCTGTCCATTGGATCGATCGAAAGTTAGTATTTAAAAACTTAGCATCTTGAAGTCTGATCGATCGCTTTGCTTTGAGATCCTGTTGTAATGTCAACACCATAAAATCCAGCGTTTTGACGATATCTGCAACTTTTACCCCTTGGGTACCTAAAATCCCCTCTCTCTGAAGATCTAGATCGCTATCCAATCGATTTCTAAAGTACTTGCGGGTACTTTTCAAAACTACTAGCAAGTCTGCTGGATTGAAATTTACTTGAGTATTAGGGAGACTTGCGGCGCTCAAGATATCGCGACTCTGAGCCATGAATTGAGGTTGTTTTAACTCATCAATTACCTGATAATCACCAACCTGTGCTGGAACCGAGGGGTTGAGCAGTTGACAGTTGACAGTTGACAGTTGACAGCGAAGCTGTGATGGAGATTTAGACCCCTGATTTTTGTCGATCTGAGGCTGTAATGGTTTGACAGTCGGGATTGAAACATTTGGCGATGGGGTGGTTGGGGTGGTATTAACGACTGGTGGCGGCGAAATTGCAGGTACTGAAGTAATAACTGGTGGCGGCGAAATTGCAGGTACTGAAGCAATAACTGGTGTGGGCGAAATTGCAGGTGCTGAAGTAATAACTGGTGAGGGCGAAATTGCAGGTGCTGAAGCAATGACTGGTGTGGGCGAAATTGCAGGTACCGAAGCAATGACTGGTGTGGGCGATGCAGGTATGGAAGTAGTAGAGATAGTGCGAGTACAAGCAGTCAACGCGATCGATCCAATCCCAATTATTAATCTAAAATACTTCACGCTTAACTTAATTTAAATTAACAAAAATCCGTCTGATTTCTTATTTCCCGGCATCCCAAGTAGTCGCTGCACTAGCTACTGCTTGCTCGACTGTTTTTTCACCTAGCATCGCAGCTTGAAGATTGTCATAAATTGCTTTCTTGAGTACATTGAGATTCTTTAGTGGGGGAATCAATATCTCTGACTGCGCTAATTGCTGTACCCCGATCGATTTTCCCTGAGCAATGGTAGATTTATCATTACCACTGGCTAGTTTAGTCGTGTAATCTGTCACTGCTTGGACATTTGAAGGCAATGTATCTGAGGCTTGAGCAAAAGCTAATTGATTAGTAGCGTTGGTGATAAACAGCGCAAACTTAACGGCTGCATCGGGGATTTTAGTAGTCCGAGGAATGACTAGATTCATCACAGCGACACCTTTTTTACCCGTTTGTCCCGATATTTGGGGAGCCACAGCAGAGACATTAGCAATCTGGGGCGCATTTTTAGCGATCGTATCAATAAATGGTGCCCCAGCAAAGAGCATCGCTATCTCGCCTGATTGATAGAGTTGAATCCCCTGTTGATGTCCCTGCGTCAACGATTCCTTCGGCAGTAAGCCTTGTTTGTAGAGGTCAACCCAATATTGAAAGCCAGCTTTACCAGCAGGGGTATTGAAGGCAGCCTTGCCCTGTTTGTCTACTAGTTGGACACCCATTTGGACTAGGGATTCGAGGACATCGTTAGTGTCTTCAGGGACAAAGGTAGTAAAGAAGGCATATTTACCTGTCTTCTCTTTGATTTGTTTGGCAGTTTGAGCCAATTCTTGATAAGTAGTCGGTGGTTTGACGATTCCGGCTTTGGCGAACAGTTCTTGATTGTAGATCGTGATATTGCTAGTCAGATACCAGGGAAAACTAAAGGCTTTACCATCGAGGGTACCAGCTTGCCAGATACTGGGTAGATATTCCTTGCTCTCACCTTTAGTCAAAACAGGATCTAGATCTAACCAAGCATTTCTAGCGGCTAGTTGAATGGCAAAATCAGGATTGAGATTGACGACATCGGGAGCAGTTTTCGCACCCATAGCGGCTTGGATTTTGCCCTGCATGGCTCCCCACGGCACATCTACCCAGTGAACTTTAGTACCAGGATTGGCGACTTCAAATGTCCCGATCGCATCTTTGAAATAACGATTAAACTTGGGCTGAAGCTGCATCGTCCAAAATTCTAACTGTGGTGCTTTGGTGTTGGGCGATTTGAGGCAACTTACCACTCCTGTGAGGAGCAGTCCCAACAAACCACAAATCAGAAACCGACGAAAATTAGCAATCTTGAGCATTAGCTTTGATATCCAGCGATCGACACCACAGCATTATCGGCGATTTGGGCGATCGAGAACAGGTTTCTAGTAAATCAGGGTAGGGGCAATTTAGAAATTGCCCCTACCCTGATTTTTTTAGATTATTTCATCCCCACATCTAGCAACGCTAGATAGAGGAGTAACTCACGATCGACCGAATACTCAGATTGAGCTAGTTACTTACTACTACTTGCTCACAGTTGCCGACTTCTCAGCAACGTCTAAATTAGAAGCTCGTTCTAGGTTCATGATTTGCTTCGCCTTCGCAGATAGAGCGTTGGAGTCTAACCAATTTAGAATCAAAGTATCGACTGAAAATAGACCAGGGCCATTGACTGTCAAGAATAGGAAGCAAGATGCGTAAACTACTGACAGCTCAAGATAAGGAATGCTAAAACCTGCAACGAGGATGTGGTGATATATTGCTACGCACATCGTGCTAAACAAGCCGAAAGCCGCAGGACGAGCTAGAAAACCAATTGCTAGTAAGGGCGCACCAATCAACTCTGTGAGGGCGGCGACGTAGCTAAAGAAGATGGGAAATGGCAACCCAATCACTTTTACATATGCTTCAGCAAAGCTGGAAATATCTCCTAACTTGTCCATACCGTTATGAACCATCGTGACACCGATACAAACTCGTAATACGGTCAGAGCAGACTGCGACCAAAAGCCTGGAGTCGTGCTTGATTTTAGGAGCCGAAGAATAAGAGATTTAATCATGATTAAGTGATTGGGATGTTTATTTATATATATTCATTTATCTTAACGTATATTTACATTGCAATTCAAGGTTAAGTTTTGATCGAAGGATAAAAAAATCCGCCGCAGGTTGCCAGCGGCAGATTTTCCCCAGTTTAATCTGCATTGCCGCATCTCCATAACATAGGCTCAGAGACAGGTGTGAGCATCTAAGATCCCGATCGAGTCAGAGCAAACAATTCGATTTTATGCCAATTTTTATCCTTTCCACTCCTCGACGGTATTGGCGGATGTGCCGATCGACCCGAAGGAAATAATTACCGCGATTGGCTACACTCTAATAAGAACACCAATCGCTCCAACTCCCTGGATACAATTTAGCTCCAGCGATTCCCGCCAGCTCCAAGGAAAATAAATTGACACAAGCCGTCACCCCCGAACCGCAATAGACGATTTTCTCAAGCTGTGGCTGCGCCGACGATGCTAGCTCTGGTGAAATTGCCGACCACCGTTGTTGCTGCTCTTGAATGGGTAAACAGAATCCTTCAGGTGTAGTCACGCCTTGCCAGGGATAATTGACAGCACTGGGGATATGTCCGGCAGCAGGATCGATCTGTTCGGTTTTGCCTAGATATCGATCGGGTTCGCGAGAATCTATGAGCAGATGAGCGGCTGAATATTGAATAGCTCTAACTCGATCGATATCGACAATCCAATCTGACTGAAGTTGTGGCTGAAAGTTACCACGCACCATTACTGCTGGTAGATCGCTAGTCACTGGATAACCATTTGCCCAATTACTATAACCACCATCGAGGAGCGCAACGCGATCGTGTCCGTAATACCGCAGCAACCACCACAACCGCGCCGCAAAGCCAAATCGCGAATCATCATAAGCAACTACTAAGGTGTCAGAACTAACCCCCATCGCTGCTAATTTGTCCCCTAATACCATCTCGTCTGGTAGAGGATGCCTGCCCCCATGAAGTCCAGCCGGACTCGATAGATCGCGATTTAAGTCCAAGTAATAAGCTCCAGGAATATGCGCGGTTTCGTACTGCTGTCTACCCAAATCTCGATCGCCCAGCGCAAATCGACAATCGACGATCTTGACATCGAGATTTGATGCTGAGGATAGATAACTATTTAGTGTCGCGGCTGTAACGATCGAGGAAGTAAGCATGTTAAATCAATTGATAATTGATAATTGATAATTGCGGATGCGCGCCCGCCTTTGTTCCCCGACGGTTTGCGAAAAGGTGCTCCACTTGGGGAAACCCCAAGTGGAGCACCTTTTCAAGACAGCGGCGTTTTTATTCGGGGGTTCCCCCCGAATAAAAAAACGACAAGACAGCGCACCAAGCAGATAATTGGGTTTTTAGAATGGGGTCTGAATCTAGGTCTAACCATAAAATTAGTCCAAGCAGTTAACCTCACAGACATCAAACCCAAAACCTAACCCTTAAAGCCAATCCGATATCCCTTCCCATACACAGTCTGAATCAACTCTGGCGATCCCTTGACCTCAATTTTACGCCGCAACAACCGCACTAGAGCTGCAAGAACATTACTGCTAGGGGGAGTATCTTGCCCCCAGAGATAGGCTTGAATTTGGCTATGGGGTAGGATTTGCCCAGCGTTTTGCATTAGGTATCCGAGTAATTGAGTTTCCTTCTCCGAAAGTTCGATACTGCGCCCATGCACATAGGCAAGTTGATTGTCTAGATCCAGTTCTAAATCGTCCACTTGGAGTCGAGATTGAGTCGGAGCAGGATCTACTATCTGCACCCGCCGCAGCAAAGCGCGAACTCTGGCTAGTAATTCCCGTAGCTCGAACGGCTTAACCAAATAGTCATCAGCACCCGCATCCAGTCCAATCACGCGATCGTCGAGAGTATCCTTGGCTGTTAAGAATAATACAGGGGTAAAGTCACCGCGATCGCGTAATTGTTGACAAATTTGTAACCCAGTTAGATGTGGCAACATCCAATCTAAAATCAGCAGATCGTAATTGCTTTCGATCGCCAAATTATGACCAATTCGACCATCTCTAGCAACATCGACAGTATAGCCTTCTCTCGTCAGAAGCCGACTTAGCGGTTCAGTAAGAGCGGGTTCATCATCAACCAGCAAAATTTTCATTAAAAGTTTATTGCACACAGATGAACGATTCTGACTGATGCGAGGGTATGATAAGAGCGGTTAGAGATCGAAACTCGCTGTAATCGCATTTGCTGTTGCCCTTGCTAAACATCATTAAATCACCACGGATTAGTTGACATTACACTTACCCAAATCCGCATTTAGACTATTCGATCGTTTTGACTAAAATCAGATCTGATTAGCTTTACTAGACTCTCGATATTCTCCTTATTTCAAGGCGTAAGTTCAGGTTATGCAGCCACCAATTCCATCGGGAACACTACTTCAACAGCGTTACCGCGTGACCAAAGTATTAGGTCAAGGGGGTTTTGGGCGGACATACTTAGCTCAAGACACTGGCTGTTTTGATGAGATGTGTGTGCTCAAAGAATTTAGTCCCAGCGATCGCGGTCGGGATGCGCTCAAAAAGTCTAAGGAGCTATTCCAGCGTGAAGCTCAAGTATTGTACCAAATTAACCACCCCCAAATCCCGAAGTTCCGTGCCAACTTTGAAGAGCAAAAACGACTCTTTTTGGTGCAGGAGTATGCAGAGGGAAAAACAGTCGCCAAAACTCTCAGCGATCGCCTAAAAAATAGTAAAACATTTACCGAAGCTGAAGCCGTTGAATTTATCCTGAATATGCTACCAGTGCTAACGCATATTCACGGGATGGGGATTATTCACCGCGATATTTCTCCCGACAATATTATTTTTCGCGATCGAGATAAGTTACCCGTGCTGATTGATTTTGGTGTAGTTAAAGCAGGTGTGACACAACTAGAAGTATCCACCCAAATCCACCAAGGGACAACTGTTGGTAAAGCTGGGTATGCACCTGGAGAGCAACTGCAAACAGGGGAATCCTATGCCAACAGCGACTTATACGCATTAGCTGTTACAGTTGTCGTGATGATGACCGGACGTAAACCCGAAAGTCTGATTGACAAAAGTACCATGACCTGGAAATGGCATCAGTGGGTACCCACCCTCACCCCTTGGTTTGCCAAAATCCTCAATAAAATGCTCAGTCGGGTGCCAAATAGTCGCTACCAATCAGCCAATGAGGTCGCTCAAGCCTTACGTTCGGTATCGGATTTTATCGCGTCAGCACCAACGGATGTTCCGGCTGGCAATTTTATCCGATCCACGAGTAATCCTCGCCCTTCGACCAGTCAAGCTCATCCCGTGGCTACTAACAATCGAGAATCAGTACCACTGTCGCGAGTCAAGCGAACGACATCAGTCAAATCTAGTGCCGATCCCCACAATATTCAAAAGCAGCAAAATCCCCTACGCGGCATCCTGAATACACCGTGGGGAATTGCCTTCGGTGCGGCAGCAGCAGCATTTATAGTCATCATTATTCCTATATATTTGATTAGTCGATCGATGACAACCTCTAGTAGTGGCACCAAAACACTACCCACTGTATCCACAGCCCCAATCCCAGCGACTCCTCCCACTCCAGCACCAGCACCGATTGCTAGCATAGAGCCATCACCATTGGTGCCGAGTGGCACTCCTCCCGCAGCCGCCACTACGGAGGCTTTGAGCGTAGAAGTAGGTAAGCCAATTATCAAAGAAGGGACGCTAAATCCCACCCAACCGACTGTTTTTAGTCTAAATCTACTAGCCGGACAACAACTCAAAACTACATTAACAAGTACTCCGGCTGGAGCAACAATGAATATCCTCGCTCCCAATCAGGCAAATGTCGATGTCTTCGCCAAAAATACCGTTAATTGGCAGGGCAACCTCCCCCTCTCTGGCGAGTATCGGATCGAAATCGTCTCACTCCCAGGTACAGTTAGCAGTAGCTATAAAATAGAAGTGACTACCATTGCGCCGATACCAGTGGGTTCGCCTACCCCCGCGCCAGTGGAGCCAGCAAGGTAGTCGGTGATTGCGTTGGCGGCGAGTCAAGGAGCAGATCGCTGTTCACTAATAGAAACAATGAACCATCTGTCGATTATGGATAATGAATTGCTCGATCTTCAGATGTTCGATAACTCGATCGCTAGTTTAGGACTAGATCGGATCGATCGACATATCTTGATTTGTGCCGACCAAACTAAACCATTGTGTTGCTCTAAAGCAGATAGCTTAGTGGCATGGGACTACCTCAAAAAACGACTAAAAGAATTAAATCTCGATCGTCCCAATGCACAGCCAGGATGTATTTTTCGGACTAAAGCCAACTGTTTGCGGGTCTGTCATCATGGGCCGATCGTGGTTGTCTACCCTGATGGTGTTTGGTATCATTCTGTTACCCCAACCGTTATCGAGCGGATTATTCAAGAGCATTTATTAGGCGATCGCATTGTCGAGGAATATGCTTTTTTGGTCAAACCACTTAAAGGATCGGAGGATCGGGAATAGGGGATAATTGTAAAATAGTAATTTTAGATCGGAGCGGTGATGAGTAATCGGGATGGATTTAGTGGTGGATTTTGGTTGGGGACGCTGGTAGGTAGCGTAGTTGGGGGAATTGTTGGTGCTTCGATCGCCACTCAAAGAGCCAATCGGCTCAATGATGAAACTGAAAGTAGCAGATTGTCCGGTGCAAGTGGTGAAAAAAGACCATTTAAATCCAGCCGTAACCGGACACTCGATCGGATGGAAATAGCGCGGCGCAGTTTGGATGATAAAATTAGTGACTTAAATAATGCGATCGATTCAGTCAGATCGTCGATCGGCAATGCACCTGGAGATCCGATGCTCCAAACCAGAGGCTTCTCCCCCGAAGGCAAGGATGAAGATGTCAACGATCGACCACCGCTAGATCCTCAGAGCTGAGTGATGGTGCTAAACCATACCGTATTCAGTATGGTTTAGTCGGTTTGTACGGTATGCCACACAAGCCATAAGTACCAGTCGATCGGTTAAAATAGGTGGAGCAGGTTTCCGCTTAGACAATAATTTTTATGAACAACGCCGCGATCTTACCATTACTGACTACTAGCATTTTAAACTTTCTAAATATCTACCTAGTTATCATTTTTGTCCGGTTGTTACTGACTTGGTTCCCGAATATTGACTGGATGCAGCAAATCGTTGGCTTTCTCAGTCCAGTAACCGATCCTTATCTGAACCTGTTTAGATTTGTACCGCCAATCGGCACGATCGATCTATCCCCAATTATCGCCATTTTTGCCTTACAATTCGCGATGCAGGCGTTAACAACCCTGGCTCCAGCACTAGCTTTCTAATCGTGATATCGATCTAACCGTGGCAGAAGCACAAAGGCTTTGAATAACTAACAATTAACAAATATCCCCCAAGTGACAACTACAATACTAATTTACGTTGCTTTACTACTGATGACCTTAGTGGGGGTGGTCGGGTCTGTAGTACCCGTGATGCCTGGGCCGCTGCTAATCTTGGGTGCATCGATCGCTTCGGGCTTCTTGTATGACTGGAACCAAGTGACGGTTACGTTGGTAGTGTCAAGTGTGGTCTTGGTGATGTGCTTTGCGATCGAGCAGTTGTCGGGCATCTGGGGTGCCCAAAAAGCTGGAGCGAGTCATTGGGGTCAAATTGGCTCGATCTTCGGTTTATTCCTCGGATTCTTTGGACTGCTACCAGCTTTACCGATCGGTGGCCCGCTCGTGGGCTTGTTTTTTGGGCCATTTATTGGGGCTGTAGTCGGCGAGTTACTATACCCGCGTCAGGTACCGATGGTCGATCGATTGAAGATTTCTGTTAAAGCTGGAGTTGGAATCGTCCTCGGTTCGGTAATTGGTCTGGTTATTCAAGGTTTATTATCCTTGTTTGCGGCGATCGTCTTTGCTACAACTACTTGGCATTTAGGATTTGGGATTGGTTGATATTTTAGCTACCCCCGATCGATCGATTAGCTGACTTAATCTCGGTGCGGATGTAGCCCATAGGCGCAAGCCGCTATCAACTATCAACACTTCGGCTTCGCTCAGTGCAAGCTATCAACTATCAACTAATTACAGCCTAATTTTTGCAGGTGGCGGGATCGAATTGGATTCGATATTGATAGAGGACTCGCTTACCTTTATCTGCGGCTGGGCGATCTCGATCGGCTTGATTGGCATCATATAGTGCTGCATTAACCGCAAGTTCCCCCAATTTGCGATTTTCTGGTGTGTCTCGATCTCCAGCAACATATGGTTTGTCGATCGACGGTGCGCTACTCTCGCCTAAAATATTATTTTCTAGATTTTCTGGTACTTTATCAAAAGCAACCATCAGGACGATAAATGGCGGTTGCTTGACTTTACTACAGGCTACTCCCAATGGGTAACTTTGTGATAATAATTTCGGCTGGTACAACTTTAGACCTGGATTTGCCGCTATGTACTGCTGTAATCGCTCTGTCGCCGATTTGGTGTATTTACCATAAAAACTACCATTACCACCTCCTGCGGAGCTATCTGATGGTGGTGTTATTGGCGCAGGTGCTGGTGTGACGGTAGGACGGGATGGTTGTGGTGTCCCCGCTGGTTGCTGGGCTTGGTTTGTCGGAGTAGATGCTGGAGTAGTAGGCGTTTGCTCGCCACCATCGTCATCTGTCACTGCGTTTGGCTGTGGAGTGGGAGCAATGGCTGCTTGAGGTTTTTTAGCTAGCGGCTTCTTTATTGACGGGGATGGTTGAGTTGATGGCTTGGGGGTAATGCCTTTTTGAATAGGTGGTTTGCTAGGTTTAGGAGTGGGTTTGAAAATGCTTTCGGGATCGAATATTGGGGCGATGGGTGTTTTTTGGGGTTTTACTGACTGCTGTTTGTTTCCTGCGGGTGGTTTGATGGTTACTCCATCAAAAGCACTGCGAATCGGGGAAAAAGGAATAGTTTGAGGAGCAGTGGAGAATTGTGGAGGACGCACTGGAGCCACAGAGGGGCGAGTAGAGGGAATCGGTTGAGTGACAGGGGGTAAAACTTGAGGAGTGGGGGCTGGTGGTGCTTGGGGGATGCGTTGCAGTTCGCTGGGAGTGAGTTGTACGACCTTAACTGTACTGGGGCCGACTTTTTTACCTTCTTTTTCTGGCTGGGTAAAGAAGGGTAAACTAGCTCCAATCGTAGCATGTAGCGCGATCGAGGCGAGGATCGCGATCGCTGTCGGATCGAGTAAAATGTCTAAAAAGTTATTGCGGGTGGAAGATTGATACATAGTGCAATTCATTGAAGTATAGATCGCGGTGAAAGCCCGTGCGCGACCTGAAATAGTCGCTTAGTACGCGAAGCCGACTTCGCTAAGGGATTCACACCCCTTAACCTCACGGAAAAGACTCAACCCTTGAGTCTGGTCACGCCTTAGTAGGTAACGAAATAGGTGGAATGCAGACCCCGAAAGTAGCCTAAACTAGCAGCCTAAGCTGGTCAGGAGCAAGAGGGAGTTTTCCAATGGTGAACATATCTGAATTGTAGATTTAAACTGTGTGACTCACCAAAGAGCAAAATAAGGGTGATATGCTCTAACCAAAAGGTATGTAGGTAGTCTCAATTGTATGGGCTAATTGAGACGTGTGAATACAATTCCTATCGCAGAATAGACAACACCTGATGGAGAACAGACAACTAAACGGTACAACAGGATAAACCCCAGTGCGATTCGTTGGAGATGAATCACGGTGAAAATCCGTACATAACTCTCCCAAGCTGGCTACCAGACATGTAGCAACAGTAAACGGTATCAAGAAACGAGTAATCGAGCTTGATATTGAAAAATGGTGCGATTCGTTGGAGATGAATCACGGTGAAAGCCCGTAAATAACCCTCCCAAGCTGGCTACCAGACATGTAGCAATATAAGGCTTGAACTGTCCGATTGATGCAGGTGAAAGCCCTGCTCTCCAAACTCAGGAGTAACTCCTTATCTGCCCACGATGACCCGACTCGGAATTCGGGAGGTCGAAGCTGGGAACAGGGCTGAATCAGACGCTAATTGCAAGCGACACTGCGGCTAACAGGGAGTCCTCATGGTGAAATAGTGCCTAGAAAAGCAACCTACGATGAGGCAGTCGCAATTCCTATGACTGACCACGCTAGAGATTAGTATCCCGCCGCGTATCATTTTAACAGCGGTATGAGTAGGGGGTTCTAGCGGTTGAAGTGGCACCACCTAAAAGGACTATCAATCTTTCGGTCGGAACGAATAAAAACGTACTTGAGGTCTATGAGTGGTCGCACTCATGGTAAGCCAGACGAGCGGACTAACTCCCCAAGTACGGGTAGGACAGACCGTAATTGGTCTGAGGTATCTAGAACACACAAACAGATGCAGAGCATGATTGGACACAGTTTAACAACTAGTGAATCTTGGAGGAAATTACCCTGGAAGCAATTCCGCCGTAATCTCTTTCGCCTACAGAAGCGCGTGTACAAAGCAGTTCAAGTTGGTAATAAGCGAAGAGTTATGGATTTAGAATGGGTCGCTCTGCACATGATGCACAGAAAATCCTTCAAATAAACCTAAACTCTAAAAACAACGGTGTCAATAAACGAGTAATCGAATTAGATATCGAGGCATGTTTCGACCGGATTAACCACTCGTCTATCATGGATAACCTAATTGCCCCTACAGGGCTAAAGCTAGGCATCTTTAGATGTCTTAAAGCTGGAACGAACGTGGGATTCCCAGATCAAGGCACTCCACAGGGAGGTGTAGTTAGTCCACTGCTTGCAAATATTGCACTCAACGGAATCGAAAGTATCCATAGTTATAACACTCGTTGTAACAAGAAAGGAATCCCCACAGGAGACCACAAAGAACCATCAATCCGATACGCGGACGACATGGTTATTATCCTTCGACCCGAAGACAATGCTGAAGCAATACTTAGTGACATTAGCGAATTTTTAGCTGCCAGGGGGATGAAAGTCAGCGAAAAGAAGACAAAAGTTACAGCAACGACAGATGGTTTTGACTTCCTCGGCTGGCACTTTAAAGTCCAGAAAAACGGCAAGTTTCGGAGTACTCCCTCTGTGGAGAATTACAAAGCATTCCGCAAGAAGATAAAAACTATCATTAACAACTCAAACTATGGTTCCACACACAAGGCTGGAAAACTAGCCCCCGTGGTAAGAGGTTGGAGAAATTACCATAAGTACTGCAAGATGGACGGGTCTAGGAACTCCTTGTACTTTATCCAAAAACGGGCTTATTCAGTATTTAACAGGGAGTGTAAACAGAATCGCGACAGCAGTAAAACGTTACTGAACAAAGCGTTTCCAACAGTCTCTTACTCTGAAAATAAACATATCAATGTCAAAGGAAACAAATCTCCCTACGACGGCGATTTATCCTACTGGAGCGAACGACACAGTAAACTCTACGACGGACAAACCTCTAAAGCCTTAAATCGGCAAAACCATTCATGTACATCCTGCGGACTTAAATTCGTAGGGGATGAAGGTATCCATCTACACCATTCAGATGGAAACCATCACAATTGGAAACGGAACAATCTTGTAGCAATACATGAAACCTGTCATGATTACATCCACATGAGCAAAGCGCAAGCTTAGGATATCGGGAGCGCAGTGCGATGAAAGTCGCACGCTGCGATCTAACAGAGAGGGGCGAGGTTTAATAGCCTCCCTCGACTCTATCTTTCGACCGAATTAATCACTCTGCAATCATGGACAACCTAATCGCCCCTTCAGGCATAGGGCTGGGTATCTGGAGATGCCTCAAAGCCGGAACTAATATAGGATTTCCAGAACAAGGAACGCCACAAGGCGGGGTGGTGAGTCCCCTTTTAGCAAACATAGCATTGAACGGAATTGAATCAATTCATAATAGCGTCCGTTATGCAGATGACATGGTGTTCATTCTCAAACCAGAGGATAACGCCGATGAGATACTTAGTATGCAGAATTAACAATTAAAGTGCCAATTAAGCAAGCATCTATTTCGGAAATTCTCAAAATTTGTAAATCCATAAGCAGAACGCTTTATTAGCTTGAGTTTGTTGTTAATTCCCAAGGGCGACACCACTGGTTGTTCTGTTGTCGAAATAAGCAAGTATTTCGTCAAACCATCTCACAATTGTTGATTGACTATTTACAACCCACATTCCGCACTTCATTTTTTACGACACTAAATCCATAGCTAAAATTGACTGAGAATTATATTCGTGATATTTACAATACTAAAAGTTTCATAAAACTAGCAGGACAATTTGATAGTCTTTATCTATTTCAAAAAACTAATTAGTCTGAAATATTCAATTCAAGTGCAACAATTAAGATCTTTAATAAATAACGATAAATCTCATCTGGCTAAATAATACCTCTGACAAGCTACAGGTAAAAATCCTAAAATTCGGCACCGCTCTTCATTCAAATTACTAATCCTTTCAAGCCCCTTAAGTTTAAAGCAATGAATTCCCTGGAAGCATTGAAATATCCATCTCAAGGTTGGTCTTTCTGTTAATTTGTTTAATTGATTTTTCACGGAAGATTTCCTGGCTTGAAGATTATTTCTTATTGCTCTCTGTCCAACTGTATAAACTAAAAGGCTTAATCCCATTAACATCATCATTGTTTCTACTCTTTTGGGATTTTTGACGAATAAGCTATCTGCAAAAAACAATGGATCTTTGAGAAATCTAAATCCTCTTTCACAAGACTGTTGCTTCTTGTATACAACTAATATCTCTGCTGAAGCTAATTCAGTTTCGCTTAATATATTAGTTGCTAGGATAAATCTTCCAGATTGATTCTTGATTTCATCAACTATTTCTCTGTTTTCTACCAATTTACAAGCAATCTTATAAATTTGTTGTGCCTTCTTGTTTGTTTGGTTAGAAGTTTCGACATCAATTAATTGATGATATTTTAATTTAGATTGAATTTCTTTAGCTTTCTTGAGTGCTAACGATGATTGCTCAAATTCTAGTTTGACGATCTTGCTTATTTCCTTACTAGCTTTTTTTGCTTCTTTTTCTACACAATTTAAGATTTTCTTTAAATCTGATTTCTTTCTTTCTTCACTTTCTACTATCATCCATCTTTGCTCTATTCCTCCATATGTCACTTTTGATTCTGAATGCCGATAACCTTTGCTCTCACTATCTTTCAGATCTTCGACTTTTACTGCTTTAATTAAATCTTTCGCTTTCTTTATAGATAATGGTACTCGGCTTATCCATTTTAAATCTTTGATTAATATTAGATTCTTTGCACTGTATAAAGCACTATCTGCTATCATGATACTCTCAAAGTCTACTTGCTGTGAGTACTCGACTAATATTTTTCCAAACATTGCTTTGTCTGATTCATTTCCAGAACCCCCTCTCATAAATATCGGGATGTCCCCATCACTACTTACTATTAAGTCCAGCACACACTGCTTTAGATCTGGTCGGTGATCTCGTGAATATCCTTGAGTTATGAATATTGGTATTTCGCTACTTACTTCTAATTCTTTTCCCTCTCTCTCATTATTTTGATTGCTGTATTTTCCATGTAAATGAAATGAGCTTGAATCTAAATGAGAATACTTCGTCGATACTTTGTATTTTCTAATTACTTCCAATCCAATTATCAAAAATAGATTGTTTAGTCCATATTTATATAACTTATCCATTACTCTTCCTAGTCTGTCATCATTCAATTCTTCGGCTTTGACTCCCGCTCCTAATAAATGCTCTACAGCTTTGTCTTTGAAAAAATTTGAAAATAGGTATAATGGTTGAGCAACAAATCCCAATCCATTTAAAATAATTGCTTTGACGACTTCTCCACAGTTAATCTTTTCTCTAGGATCTGTTCCTAGTAATTCATTGACTTTTTCTACTATCCCTATTTCATCAATGATTCCAGCAACTATTCCCAAGTGGTCTAGATTTTTAATTTCAATTTCATCAATTCTAAAATTCATTTATTGATAAAGTTAATGGGAGCTTTAACAATAATTTTATCATTATTTAAGTATTTCAAAAGTAGTTCTCGACTTCAACTAGGTTTGTCTTTTACCTACGTGTTTGGTTCTCAAATGAGTAACAAATAAATCTAAGTATTTGTCGTGAAAATTGAAGTGCGGAATGTGGGTTAGATATACATCAAGTTGAAGAAACGGCAGCATATGGTATTTAATTTCAGAAAAATGAATGCTTGGTTTTATGCTGAAACATTTCCCGATGAAATCGATCGAGCAGTGCAAGTAAACAACAAAACTAATGAAAATTAGCTCAATTCCACGCTGGTCGATTCGCAACCCAGTAATTTTGGTAGCGTTGTATCTGGGGATTCTTGCCCTCGCGCTGCTGGCACTATTTCAGCTACCAGTGCGGATGATGCCCTATCTCCAAAGTCCGCTGGTGGCGATCGTGACGATGGCTCAGGGTTCGGCTCCGCAAGAGGTTGAGACGTATATTAGCAAACCGATCGAGCAGCGAATGACGGTACTCGATGGTGTCCGCTTTGTGCGCTCTAGTTCTCAGCAAGATATGTCGCTGGTGACGGTGCAGTTTGCTTGGGGTCAGGATATGCAGAGATCCCTGGCGGCTGTCCAAAGCGTGATGAAGTCAGCCGAAGGCGATATTACCATCGATGGCTTCAGTACCCGTTCCTACTGGGTTTTACCGATCGATCCACTCAATCGTCCGGTCTTGACTTTAGCATTACAGGGAAAGGGTTGGGACGCGGTACGGCTGCGGGATTTTGCCGATAATATTTTAGTCGATCGATTGAAACAAGTCGCGGATGTTCAGGCTGTCTCGATCTTTGGTGGCTACAAGCGGCAACTGCAAATCATCGTAGACAGAGATAAGTTAGCCGCCTATGGTCTGTCAATTTTACAAGTACGGGATGCGCTCGATCGGAATAATATTTCTAAGGGTGCGGGAATAATCACTAAAGGCGATCGAGAAATATTGGTGCGGAGCGATGAACGTGCTTTGGGTAGTCAGACTGTCCTCGATTATCCGATTTTCAATCAGGGCAATCGGATTGTTTATGTCCGCGATGTCGCCACAGTTAAAGATACCCATGAAGAACGACGGAGTAGTTATCGTTACAACGGTGCGCCAGCATTAGGCATTAATATTATCCAAAAGCCGGATGCTAGTTCGCCCCAAACGATCGATCGGCTCCGCACCGAACTCAAGCATATTACTACTCAGTATCCTGGGATTGAATTTAAAGAAGCCTATGATAATTCCCATTTGGTGGAGATTATCAAATCGGGTACCGTTACAGAACTACTAATTAGCGTGGCTCTGGCTGGGCTGGTGATTCTGATTTTTCTGGAAGATTTTCGAGCAACGGCGATGGTACTGATCTCCATTCCTACCTCATTGGCAATGTCAATTCTCCCGTTTGTACCAATGGGGATGTCCCTGAATTCTTCCACCTTGATTGGTGTACTACTGGCAATCGGGCGATTAGTGGATGATTCGATCGTGGTGATTGAATCGGTCGAACGTAAGCTCAAAGACGGCAGAAAGCCTCACCAAGCCGCGATCGAAGGGACACAGGAAGTCTTCCTCGCGATCGCCGCAGCTACGGCGGTAATGGTCGCAGCATTGGCTCCGATGACTTTTGCTGGGGGACTCACAGGCATTATGTTTGTCGGGATTGTCTTACCGATTATTTATGCCTTGTTAGCGTCCCTGATCGTATCGCTGACTCTAACCCCGCTGATGGCCGCCTATTTCTTAAAACATGACAACGAGCATCAACGTAAGCAACCCTTGCTCAAACGGCTGCTGACTCCATTTCGGCATGGGTTTGGATGGTTGGAAAGTAGTTATTCAGCTCTCTTAGATTTGGCATTGAAAAATCGGGGCATCGTGTTAGCAATTGCGATCGCGTTCATCTATTTGGGCTACAGTTTATATCCGTTTGTGGGTCAAGAGATGATGCCCTTGGCGGATTCTGGTCAATTTATGGTGACGGTGGAAGCTCAACCAGGCACCTCTTTCGCTAGGACTGATGCCATTTCGCAGCAATTCGAGCAACTGCTCCAGCAGCAGCCAGAAGTTGAGAAAGTCTCTTCCGAAGTCGGGTTTGAACTTACTAGCAACAGTACTTACTTTAGCGGTTACAGCATGGGTGGGGTGAATAGTGCCTCAATGATTGTGACGCTCAAAGATCGCGGCGATAGAAGCCGCGATATCTGGCAGGTAATCGATACAGTCGATACTCTCGCTCGGCGGACTATTCCGGGGATTCGGCGGATTGCGATGCAACCAATGGGTGTCGATGTGATGGCTACTTCCGCCGCACCTGTCCAGTTAGCAGTCTACGGGGACGATTTAGATGTATTACACGGACTTGCCGATAAGGTTTTAGCCATTGCTGAGAAAACCGCTGGGCTGAAAATGGCGCACACTAGCTCGACGATGACTCAACCTGAATATCGGCTCAAAGTCGATCGACGGCGGGCGATGGAACTGGGATTAAGTGTGGCGGAAGTCACCGAACAGGCGCGTTATGCCTTACAGGGGGGTTATACGCAGCAATACTACAATTTACCCAACCGCCGACTCAACTCGATCTTAGTCCGCTACGACCAGAAAAATCGCGGCAATGTTCAAGACTTAGCCGCTACTTACCTCACCACCAAAGATGGCAAGCAAGTACCACTCGATACAGTGGCGAGGCTGGAACAGCATCACGGAGCCAGCCTGATCGAACACGTTAATGGTCATCGGGTCGTCTACGTGAACGGATTTTACCGCAAGAATAGCCCTGCTTCGATGGATTTATCAATGTCAGTAGCAATGAAGGCTGGATCTGAACTTACTTTTCCGCCTGGATATGGGTTAGATTCAATGGGTGATATGACTGACATGATGATTGAATTTGGTCGGTTATTGAGGGGTTTAGTACTTTCTCTCGTGCTGATTTATATCATTTTGGTAGTGCAGTTTGGCTCATTCATCCAGCCGATTAATATGATGCTGTCAATTCCGTTAGAACTAGCGGGAGTTTTTGGTGCTTTATTATTAGCCGGACAGACGTTTTCAACAGTTTCAATTTTAGGGATTATTATCTTGTCAGGAATTGATGTGGCTGGAGCGATTTTACTCATCGATTTAATTCTGACTAAACGAAAGAGTATGCCTAGAGATGCCGCGATTCGGTTAGCAGCACCGATTCGACTCAAACCGATTTTGATGACGGTAATTATTACTTTAGTCGTAATTATTCGATTGGCATTTTTCCCCGATACTGGGATGGATGCTTATTCCCCGATCGCAACTGTGATTCTGGGTGGGTTGAGTATTTCTACATTGCTGACGCTGATTGTGATTCCGGTAATGCACTCAGTAGTAGACGATGATACTCAATTATTTGCACGTTTATTGCAGAAACCGCGACGGAAAAAACAGGGGTAGTTTTAATTATTCACCTGTAAAATTAGCTATGAAATAAACTTATTATCTTAGATAATAGTGACTATTATGAATATTTATTCCAGAATTATTTTTCCCACATTAATCGATCGAGTGATGTCTGGAGAGAACTTTGTGAATTATCGGCGGACAGTCCTCGCCGATGCGATCGGATCGGTATTAGAGATTGGCTTTGGTACTGGTTTGAATTTGGCTTATTATCCGCTAGGTCAAGTGGATAAAATTACCAGTGTCGATGTCAATCCAGGTATGAATAAACTCGCTCAAAAACGGATTGCAGCTAGTTCAATCGAGGTAGATTTTCAGGTGCTAAATGGAGAAAAACTACCAATGGCAGATGATACATTCGATACGGTAGTTAGTACTTGGACATTGTGCAGTATCAAACAGGTAGAAACAGCTATTGCCGAAATTCACCGCGTCCTCAAACCAGGTGGTAAATTCCTATTTATCGAACACGGATTGAGCAATGAACCAAATATCCAAACTTGGCAACACCGTATCACTCCCATTCAAAAAGTAATTGGTGAAGGCTGTCATCTCGATCGACCGATCCGCCTCTTAATCGCCAAACAGTTTGATAATTTAGAGATTCAGGAATTTTATAGTCCTGACACACCTAAAATTGGGGGATATTTTTATCAAGGAACTGCGATTAAATAAGTGCTAAATTGCTGAAACCTATTCAACGAGAACATAAAGCTAGGTTCGTGGGAAAGTTACCTAAAATAGTAATTCAACTAGAAAACATTCACCCAGAAATCAGCAACAACTATTTTGCCACCTCGATTGAATTGTCCCCACATTTTGTATTTCCCAGGTTTGGGAAACTTTGCCATAAAATGAATCTCGCCATCAGACATATTCGTTGCGGTGTGAGGATGAGCGTGGATATAATCAATCCTAGCTAATGGCGATGAAAGCTTTTAGTCACCTCAAAACGACCATTTTGCTTGTAGACAGGGTGAAGATGGTCGAAGTATTGGAGGTCATCACTGACGACGATGAGGTGCATCAGCTTTTCTTGGAACATAGTAAATTGTCCGAGCGGCTTGCCCTGATTATCCCGAACATTAATAACCAGGGGTACAACAGTTTGAGGCTTGATGCCACTAGGTGTGGTCAATTTGGCGATTGCTGTGACTGGAGATGTCATGCTCTGCATAGCTTGCCCACCAGGCCCATCATGCTCCATCTGTACCATCGACTTGTCTGGAACTGCTGGCACGAATTGACTGGGATTAGAACTGGCTGCAATGACAGTATCTGGTTTACTACCAATCTGTTGAGCGCAGCCTGTAGTTATTAGTAAACTACCAATCGTAAGCGTCGCAACGCTAGCCAGCCAAGTCGATGTCAGAATTTTGAGCATAGTTATTTAGTCTTAGTTATCGATCTTCGCTCCTAAATTATCGGTCGAAATTAAAACGACCATCAGCTTTCTCGCTACCGATCGTCGCATTAATTTTAACTTGATATTGACCTGTGATTTTCTCTTTTAATACTGCTGCATAATGCTTACCACTGGCATCATAACTAAGTGGAAGAGTTTTCAGTTTACCATCTGGTAATTGGACATCGGCAGTGACTTTTGCATTAGCAACAGCTTCATGATTATCACCTTTTTGCAGATATAAATCTAAGTGAGTTTCATTACTACCCTTTTCTGGAACTAACTCTAAGTGATATTTACCAGATTCTACTACTTGTCCCCCGTTACCCTTACCACCGCCCGTGCTACTCTCTTTAGCCGTAGTCGTTGCTGGAGATGTAGTTGCTGGAGATGCAGTTTCCGCTGTAGGTGTAGCAGCATTGTTGCTCGCTGAGTCGCTAGTTTTTGACTCTTTGCTACAGGCTCCTAGTAATAATAGTCCAGCACTAGCTAAAACGATAATTCCTGAAGTTAATGGTTTCATTTGTTGCACTCCTAATTAAATATTCTTGTTGAGCAAAATATGCTTCACTAAAAAGTTGCGCTCAGATATATAGCTTTACACTATTAAAATCAACGTGTTGGAAAATAGGCTTCGCCAATATAATTGGTTGAGCCATCTATAGTTTTACCATAAATATGATATACAGACAATTGTGTCATCATATTGCGTTTGACACCATTAAATTCGATCCGCAATTTACGATCGGGAGCGATTGGTTGGGTAAAGTTAACCAGTAACCACTGACCTTGGCGGGAAATGGGGGCAGAGATCGTTCGATCTCCATCAGTAATTTCAATTTTACTAGTTTGAAACTCAAGATTTTCAGTAACGTCTAGCCATAATAGTTTTAAAGCTTGACTGCTGCGAGGAACATGAACTTGAATAGTCTGGCGACTAGTCGCCCACTTACTAATAGGAAACTCAAATTTACTATCTACATGAGGCGACAGACTATCTCCAGCATTAGCACTTGCATAGTTACTAATATTAACGGCTGTAGTTACTAAACCCCAAGTAGCGATACATAGCCAGATTTTTTTCATTACTTTAAATGCTCTTACCTCTATATATCTCTACTATAAGTAGTCAAGATGAAATTCAGATGAAATCCCCAGGAGCGGCTACTTTTAATTGACGATCGCCGAGTGTCGCGATTGAGGTCTATCCAAATAAAAGCTGAGATTCTCTCTAATTAGACATCCCAGCTTTTGTTTAGTAGTAATAGAACCGATTACTGCTACTCCCCTCCACTTTCATCTTCGCTATTTTCATTACGAATTGTCGTCGCGGGAGTCGCACTCGTAGGATCGGGGTTAGCTGAATTGCTAATCTGTTCAGTAGGGGTACAAATTTCCACTAACAATCCAGTCATAGCGACAATAATAATTATTGAATCTACAGCATTGGAAGTATCTAAATGAACCATCTGCTCCCCTTTGATAACCTCATACATTAATAACCCAGCACTAACGATCGTGATAATTCTCAAAGTCAATGATTGCATTTTAGTACTTCCGATTAAATATTTTTATTAATAAATTAGGCTTCGTCAAAATTGTACGAGCTATAGCAGTCCTAAATCATATCCTTGGGTATCGATACTGGTGCGTTACGGCTGAAGCCTAACACACCCTACATCCACATGGCTTTTCATTTAGGATTGCTATATTTAAAGATTCTCGATCGACTAAGTATCCAGATTTTGCGCCTGTATAGTTTGCTTCACATTCAATTCAATCCACTCACTCGAAATAGCCTCTACCTACAAAACTGCTTTTCCCATCGATCGATTTGCCATAGACAAAATATTCAGGTAATTGCGCCAGCATATTTCGGCTTATACTATTAAAGGCGATCTGCAACTTGGTGTCGGGAGCGATAGACCGCTCAAATTTGATTTGCAGCCACTGACCCTGACGAGAAATTAGAGCCAAAATCGTGCGAGTGCGTAGAATCGGATTTGTCGAATCTCGTTCGCTAAGCGTCGGCTCTGCCGAATCGGTAATTTGAATTTTGGCAGTTTGGGGCTTAAAATTATCGGGGATATGAATCCATAATTTTGTTAAGACTTGACTATGACAGGGAACATGAACTTGAATAGATGGGCGAACCATCGTCCATTCATTGTTGGGATCGAATTTACCATCGACATGCGATGAAGGCGATTTGTATTATTGACATGTACACGATTGTAACTATTAGAGGTGGTAGTCGCTCGACCTAAAGAATTGATAAATTGGTAGATTTTCCCCATTACTTTAACTCCTCGATCTATAACGACTATAAATGCCCAAGATGAAATCCAGATGAAATCACTTGCAGGAGCTACTTTTATTTACGATCGTCTGGAGACAGGCTTGCACTGCGATCGAATAGAAGCTGGAATACTCTCTCCAAGAGCATCCCAGCTTCTATCAATTGGTCGTCATAGCTAAAATTCGTTCGCTACGCGTCTCTGTAAGCGCAGGCTTACGCCAACGCGTAGCGTCCCGTTGGCGTAGCCTCTCGGAGAGAAGGGAAAGAGAATCGCAACCACCTAGAAGCGTACTGACAGACCTAGAAATGGCTGAATCGCTTCAGCAGCCTCTGTCAAGCCAATATTTACACCTGCATCTAGCTGGACATTTTCCGCACTTAGATATTTAAGACCAGTATCAAAGGTGGCAGCAAAACCTCTCTCAGCCCCAGTATTGGTATACAACTCAAAATAAGTACTCCACTTATCGGAAAGTTCGTGACCAAAACTAATAGTATTAACGAAACCGACGTTATACGATCCGCCACCATTGGCATTCAAGTCTAACTCTGTCTGCATCCCCACATCCCACGTTTCAGATAATTTGACTGCAAAGGGGATGATAATTCCCCCTTCAACCGAACCATTCCCGATTCCATTTTGGCTGGTGGGAATTTTGACAAAAGGCATCATTCCAAGAGCAGTGTTTCCACCATCGTTACCCCAAAAGTTAACTTTGACCCGAACGGTGGTATCGCCAAAGCCAGAAACTCTTTGAGCAGGCTGATTACCAGTTCTGGTACTCACAACGTTGTACACCTGTGGAATTACCTGCAAATCTACATTATTAGTTAGACCAACTTTAAAATTGGGAACGAAATAATTATAAGATTCGGTAGTAGTGTCATTTGGGCGATCGATATCTTTTGTGTAGACAAACAAATCTGCTTCCATCGTAAACCGTCCTGCATCGACAGTGAAAGGAGTTTCAGTTTTATCGGGACGATCTGTACTAAAGTCTCGCCACAGCTTTCGAGGTGTGGGATTGAATAGATTGTATTGACTTTTATCGGGTGGTGGGCTGGTGGGTTCGGCGGACTGTGCGTAGCGTGGGGATGTCAAGTTGAGTCGATCGATCGCAGTCTTGGGCTTTTGTGCCAGTCCTGGTGTGGTATTGCCAGGATCGAGTAGCGATGATAGAGCAGAAGAACTACTTAAATGGTTGTTGGACAGATCCAGTTGATTATTAAGAGTCTTTTTTATTAAAAATTGTGCCTGACTATCTGGGGCATGCACAAACAAGCCAGCAATGCTCAAAAGCAAAGCAGCAGAACGTTTTAGACTCATATACATGATAAAATTCTATCGATCTAAATACTTATTTAATGAGTATATATCTCAATAGTGCAATTTAGATGAAATCTCGCTCTACCAAGGGAAATACAGCACTTCCCGTTGTTATGAAGTACAATAGCAGCAATTAGAAAACCAGTTT